>LKMJ01006237.1_pt1 | contig 11228 bp, 10 predicted proteins | sample 643391 | NCBI WGS metagenome assembly LKMJ01 (sample SAMN04112250, study PRJNA286221) | soda lake metagenome | biome: soda lake; feature: Kulunda Steppe; material: water; isolation source: sample PL-Br10 brine of Picturesque Lake | place: Russia: Kulunda steppe | collected 2010-07
AAAGGAGCACGCAGTCGGCCGTCTTCGGCCCGACGCCGTTCATCTCCAGGAGTCTCTCGCGGACGGCTCCGGGATCGGCTTCCCTGACGAACCGATCGAACTCCGCGGTGTCGCCGTACTCGTCGAGAACTTCCTCGGCGATCTCGATGAGTCGCCCGGATTTCTGGTTGTATAATCCGGCGGAGGAGATCGTCTCTGCGAGCGCCGACCGGGAGGCGTTCGCAAGCGCCTCGGCGAGATCGTCACCGGAGCCGTACCGCTCCATCAGGGCGTCGTGAGCGGGCTGGCTCGCCTTATCGGAGGTGTTCTGACTGAGAATAGTTCGAACGAGGCACTCGAACCCGTCACGACCGCCGTACTGTTTCCGCCAGTACCGTTCGCCCAGACGGTCGACGACCGCCTCTGCCCGGGAGTTCCCATCCGATGGTTCGAACTCGGCGAACGTGCCACCGCCGGCGGCGCCACCGGAGATGTTCTCGGCGGGTTCGTCGTTCATATCGCCGGTTACGAGCGCGATCGAAAAAACGCTACTGTGTTCACAGGGAATATCGCCGCCAACCGGCGGTCTCTCGGTACCGTGTCTCGTTCTTCGCGGGAACGTGATGAGCTCCGACGGTAATCCCTATACAGTTACCGTCGAGACTCGAAAAACCCACGTCCGTTGTGGGCGGTGAGGATGGCCCCGACGAGGGCCGCTCCGAGCCAGAGGATGCCGCCCGTCTCGAGATACAGCAGACCACCGTAGGCCGTCAGACCGATCCCGAAGGCAGTCTGTACGGCCGGTGTCTCCAGTCGTTCGCTGAATACGCCGTAGGCGAGCACGACCGCTATATACGGGAGAACGACGCTGTCTGCGAGTCTGGTCGGCCCCTCCTCGAACAGGCCCGCGATCGCTGCTCCGGCGGCGACGATGAGGAGTACGACGGCGATGATTCGGGCACCCGTTCCGTAGGTTCGCTCGTCGGTCTCGGCGTCCATGCCCGATCGTATCACCATCGACTCAAAGCATTACCGTTCGACCTCGAGGAGACACTCCAGCGGCGCGCCCGAAGCGAGCGCGTCTACGATATCGCGGTCGATCCCGGCTGCGGCAGTGTCGGCGCCGATCATGATCGTCCGATCGTCGACGTATTCGCTCGTCCGTCCGACCATGCTGCGATCGCTTCCGAACGTCAGATCGGGATGACCGCGGCCTTCGATGCGCTGTTCGAGCCCGTCGACGCGAACCGTCGCAGTTATCGTCGCCGCTTCGTCCTGACAGCACTCGACGAACCGGTCGTCGAACGCCGCCGGGACGGGGTCCGCTTCGACCGCGAGGATGCAGTCGCCGGCCGGTGTCAGCCAGTCGTCGCTCGTGAGCTCGAACGTACTCGTGTGCTCGGCGGTGACGTTCTCGTGGCCGATCGCACGTACGCGCTGTTCCATATCGGTTCGAGGCCGGCACCCCACTTGAGAGACGCGGAGTACGCACACGAGAACAGCATATCGGGTCGTCCAGTGCTGTTAGTTTATATACAACACCGAAACCGTGCGAACCCTTCACGTGGCTGTTATCGGGCTATGCGAGCAATTTCCACGGATGATAGCCTCCAAAACATTTAAATATCGCAGCAGTGTATATTCTCGCACCAGAACGCGTCCGGCGTTCGGCAGCATCGTCAGCCGACCAGAATGACAGGGAACCTTCCTTATACGGCGACCGACGTTTCAGCAGCGGTTGCTGTCCGCGGCCGGAGCGGTAATGGAGCAAAGTAACCAACCATGGCAGAGTCAATCGACAAATCCGACAACGTAGAACTGACAGAAGACGACCTCGAAAACGAATCGAAGGGCCAGCTTATTAAAAAGGCCGGACAGCTTCGTGACCGACGGAACGAGCTGAACCAGATGGCCTCCGAGCGAGCCTCCAAACGCGACGAATTCAACGCGAAAACGCGGGAGAAAGTCGACGAGGCACAGGAGCATCGCGAGAAACGTGACGAGCTCAACGAGCAGGTCCAAGAGCACAAAGAAAAGCGAAACGAGCTCAACGCGAAGGCGAACGAGCTCTTCGATGAGGTCGACGACTTGAAAGACGACCTCGAGCTGAACGAGGGCAAAAGCGTCGACAAACTCGAAGAGGAGATTCAGGACCTGGAGTTCAAACAGCAGACCGAGGTGCTCTCGAGCGAGGACGAGCGCGAACTCATCGAAAAGATCGAAGGGAAACGCGAAAAGCTCTCCGAGCGAAAGGAGAAGCTCGATCAAAGCGGCGACCTCGAGGAGATCAAAGAGGAAGCCCAGGAGGTCCGTGCAGAAGCCTCGAAGCACCACCAGAAGGTGACCGAGCTGGCCGACAAAGCCCAAGAGCACCACAACAAGATGATCGAGGCCTACCGCGAGGCCGACGACATCCGCGACGAGGCCGACGAGTGGCACGAGAAGTTCGTCGAGGCCCAGGAGGCCGCCGACCGCCACCACGAGGACTTCGTCCGCGTCCAAAAACGGCTCCGGGAGCTCGACAAAGAGGAAGAAGAAGAGCGCGAGGAAGGCCGCGCCGAAGAACGCGAGGCCGCAAAGGAAGAGGCCGAGGAGATCTACCAGCAGTTCAAGGAAGGCGAAACCCTGGATACCGAGGATCTGATGAAGCTGCAGAAGGCCGGGAAGCTATAAGTTTCGAGGAAATTCGTCCGTATCCGTAGCGATCTAGCTTATATATACTCGATAGCGGATAGTAGCGAAATCTGATTTCGCCCCTCAGTATCATATTGCCGGCTGTAATTCCGTGAATAGTTCCTCGAGAGATTCGGCGATAGTCGGGCTAAACCACGGTATACCGGCCGCTACTATTTGAAATAGTTACAGCCGACAGTAACAGCTCTCGGCTATCGCTGGCACGGATCGCCAGATTCCGATACTCGGAGGGATTATCGTCGCCACCCGGGGGATTCAAAGCACGCCCTTTAGCACGGTGGCTCGGTTCGTCACCGGAAACATATGAGCGTCGACGATAATCCCTCTCGGTACCCCGGGTGTATCGAGGTTACGCGCTCTATAATAAAGTGTCCGGATTTGCTACCTCATTTATGCATATTCTGGTAGCACTCGATCAGTCGGACGAGAGTCAGAACGCGCTGGACCGCGCTCTCGAAATCGCCGAAATACAGGGCGCCAACGTGGCTGCAGTCCACGTCGAGGAGGGCGTCTCGGCCGAATCGACGACATCGGATCGAACGGACGAGAGCGACCCAGTCGAGGGGGGAGAATCGATTCTCGAAGACGCGGTTAAGCGAGCCCTACAGCAGGATATCACCATCCAGACGGAGCTACTCGCCGGGGATCCGATCGAGGTGATCCCGGAATACGCCGAGTCGAACGATTTCGACGTGATCTACGTCGGTCACCGAAGCCTCACACAGAAGGGCGAACCGGTCACCGACGACGATCCGAAGGAGATGGGGAGCGTCGCGAAAGGGATCATCGAGAATGCCGAAGTTCCGGTGATGGGTTTCGATAGAGAGATTTGAATTCGGTGGGACACTCGCGTGGTTCGAATTCCAGTCCGATTTGCTCTTCACGTCCGTTCCTCACAAAAAGCGGGCCGAGGGGGATTTGAACCCCCGACCGTCTGGTTAAGAGCCAGATGCTCTCCCTGACTGAGCTATCGGCCCCGTATCTCCACGTATCCACGGTTGATTCAAATAGGTTGCGTTCGCCGGACGCGAGCGTAGTCCGGTACGTGGACGCGGGCGTGCTTCGAAGAGTACGTTCGTATTAAGTATCCGCCGCCCGTCGTCGGCGATATTATGAGTACCGCCATCTCGATGGCCTCGATGTCGACGTATGCGATCCTCGGCTGTGGGAGCGTCGGCCACGCCGTCGCAGAGGAGCTCGTCGAGGAGGGAAAGGACGTCCTCATTCTCGACCGAGACGACGGTCGCGTCGAGGCGCTTCGGGATCAGGATCTCGACGCCCGTACGGCGGATATCAGAGACGAGGCCGCCGCGGAAGCGATCGCAGACCGAGACGTCGTGTTGATTCTCTCTCCGGATATCGAAGCGAATCAGGCCGCCGTCGAAAACCTCGAAACCCGGAGCGGAGAGCGGTTCATCATCGTCCGCGCCTCCGATCCAGTCACCGCAGAGGAACTCAAAGAATCGGGGGCGGATGTCGTTATCAATCCGTCGAAGGTTATCGCCGACTCGGCTCTCCGAGCGCTCGAACAGGGCGAACTCGAGTACAAGGCCACACAGCTCGCCGAGATCATCGACGGCGGGGACTCACTTGCGATCCTCGCGCACCGTTCTCCGGGCCCCGACTCGATCGCCTCCGCCGTCGCCCTGCAGGCGATCGCCGACGACCGCGGGGTCGACGCCGACATCCTCTATCAGGGCGAGATCGGCCACCGGGAGAACCGCGCGTTCGTGAACCTCCTCGGAATCGAGCTGGTGCCACTTTCGGAGGCCGACCTCGACGAGTACGACACGCTCGCGCTCGTCGACTGTGCGAAGGCGACCGAGCCGGTCGTCGAACGGGACGTCGACATTCTCATCGATCACTTCGAACCCGAGATCGACTACAACGCCGAGTTCGTCGACGTCCGATCGAACGTCTCCTCGACGTCGACGATCCTCACCAAATACATCCAGGAGTTCGACCTCAGCCTCCCGGAAGAGGTCGCGACGGCACTTTTGTACGGGATCCGGGCGGAAACGCTCGATTTCAAACGGGATACGACGCCGGCGGACCTGACGGCGGCCGCGTATCTGTACCCCTTCGCGAACCACGATACGCTCGAACAGGTCGAATCGCCGTCGATGAGTCCCGAAACGCTCGACGTGCTGGCCGAAGCGATCCGGAGCCGCGAGGTCAAGGGTTCACATCTGGTATCGAACGCTGGATTCATCAGAGACAGAGACGCCCTCTCACAGGCCGCTCAGCACCTTTTGAATCTCGAAGGGATCACGACCTCCGCCGTCTTCGCGATCGCGGACGACACGATCTATCTCGCCGCCCGCTCGAAAGACATCCGGATCAACATCGGAAACGTACTCGAGGACGCCTTCGAAGAGATCGGCGAGGTCCGCGGACACTCGACCGACGCCTCCGCAGAGATTCCCCTCGGGATCTTTACCGGGCTGGAGATCACCGGCGAGAACCGAGAAACGCTCTTACAGCTCACAGAACAGGCGGTTCGGTCGAAGCTCTTCGAGGCGATGGGCGTCGAAAGCGGGAGCAACGAGGGTTCGAACGGGAGCTAGACTAGGCGGCCTCTTCGGTTTCCGGCTCGCGGAGCCGCTCGACGATGTCGTTGACGAGAACGATATCTCCGACCGCGCGGACCCAGCGGTACGGGACGATGACCCCCTCTGACGTCGAGATGCGGGTATTGAACAGTTCGTGGTTTACGTTCCCGAGTGCGAGACCCGTGACGAGTTCCTTCTGTAGATCGAGACGGATATCCTCGACCTCGCCGACGAAAACACCGTTGTTCGAATACACTTCACGTCCGACGAGCGACGTGATCTCCTGCGGTGTAGAATCCGTGTCCATGGCGGTGGGTGGGGACGGCACCCCTTAACTGTTATCGCCCACTTTCTCCCGATGGGCGAGTGTCGACAACGAATCGCGAGACGAAAACGCCCGGTGGCCCTCGGTGGACGTTGTCGGTGCTCACCGAACATATTTTATCATTCCCGTCGAACTCTGGACAATCATGTCCGAAGGAGAGTTCGAAGGCTACGGCGGAACGTACGTTCCCGACCCGTTGGTCGAGCCACTGGAACAACTCGCCGCCGCGTACGACGAGATCAAAGAGACGACCGACTTCGACTCGGAGCTACAGAACTACCTCGAGGAGTTCGCCGGGCGACCGACGCCCCTGTATCACGCCCGTAACTTGAGCGAGCGTTACGGCGCCGACATCTATCTCAAACGAGAGGACCTGCTGCACGGCGGAGCCCACAAGATCAACAACACGCTCGGGCAGGCGCTGCTCGCGAAGAAGGCGGGAAAAGAACGGCTCATCGCCGAGACCGGCGCGGGACAACACGGGACGGCGACCAGTATGGTCGGCGCGCTGTTCGATCTCGATACGGAGATTTACATGGGACGCAAGGACGCGGAGCGACAGCGGATGAACGTCTTTCGAATGCGGCTCATGGGAGCGGAGGTCAACGAAGTCACCCGCGGCGGGGAGGGACTCGCTGACGCCGTAGATGCCGCACTGGAGGACCTGGCGGAGAATATCGACAGTACACATTATCTGGTCGGCTCCGTCGTCGGCCCCGACCCGTTCCCACGGATGGTCAGGGACTTCCAGTCTGTCATCGGAAAGGAGGCCCGAGAGCAGTTCCGGGAACGGACGGGGAAGCTACCCGACGCGGCCGTCGCGTGTGTCGGCGGCGGATCGAACGCGATCGGCCTGTTCGATGCCTTCCGTGAGGACGACGTCGCACTGTACGGGGCGGAAGGCGGAGGCGAGGGAACGGAGACGACGCGGCACGCCGCTCCGCTCGCGAAAGGCACCGACGACGTGATTCACGGCATGCGGACGCGTGTTATCGACGATGACGTCGAGGTTCACAGCGTTTCTGCCGGGCTCGATTATCCCGGTGTCGGTCCCGAACACGCCATGTTCCGTGCGATCGGACGCGCGGAATACATCGGGATAACGGACGACGAAGCGCTCGCGGCGTTTCGGGAGCTCAGCGAGACCGAAGGCATCATTCCGGCGCTCGAATCGGCCCACGCTGTCGCACAGGCGATCAAACTCGCGGACGAAGGCGAACACGACACAATCCTCGTGAACCTCTCCGGCCGCGGCGATAAGGACATGGAGACGGCTTCACAGAAATTCGACCTGTGAGATCGACAACGCGGAAATGTATGATATGCACATTTCCGAAGGAATTAATCCGACGCTTCCCGTAGAGCTGAGCATGAGTGATTCCGAAGATCTCGAGGAGATCAGAAAGCGAAAACGAGAAGAACTGTCCGCGAGAGCCGACACGCCCGGAGAGCCAATCGACGTGGAGGGGAAAGCACACCTCGAAGAGCTGCTCGAGAGACACCCGATCGTCCTCGTCGATTTCTACGCTGATTGGTGTGGACCGTGCAAGATGATCGCTCCGACGGTCGCCGAGATCGCGGCCGAAACCGACGCGGCCGTCCTGAAGGTCGACATCGACGCCCACCAGAACCTCGCAGCCGAGTATCAGGTACAGGGCGTGCCGACGCTGTATCTGTTCGAAAACGGCGAGGTCAAAGAGCGGATGGTCGGCGTCCAGGACAAGGGGACGCTCCGCCAGAAGATCGAAGCGAGCGGATAGCTACTCCGTCCGCGTCGGTGGCAACATCGCGTCGATGTCGGCGTAGTCGGCGAGCAACTCCCCCATCCGTGCGACGGTGTCGGTATCGCGCGTCCTTCCGGACTGTATTACGTCTTCGAGACGGTCGATCGTCGTCCGGGTATCGGTCCGAACCGAGAGAATCGGAACGCCGGCGGACTCCGCACGCCCGACGACGGCGTCCGGCGGTTCGATTCCACCCGTCAAAATCAGACACTCGATTCCGCTCACCTCGAGCGCGACGGTCTGGACGTCGGGTCGGTCACCACCGGTTACGAGCGCCGCGTCTCGAACCTGCCGAAGCCGCCCGTAGGCCTCGCTTGCGGACATCGATCCGACGACGAACTGGCGGACGCGTTCGTCGGTCGGCGCCGTAGTCGTTGGACACTCCGCACCCAGTTCGTCGGCCAGCTCACCGACCGTGACACCGGCGAGGTCCTCTTCGTGCGGGATCACACCGTAGATACGTATTCCCCGCCCTTCGAGGAACGGGACGACATCGCTCACGAGGGTGTCGAAGGCGGCGTCCGAGACGCCGTTGAAGAGGACGCCACCGAGTCGATCGCCGAGCGACTCGGCGGCCGCGAGGACGTCGTCGGCGTCCCCGGGCCGAGAGAAGGGCGCGACGAGGAGGACGGTCGCATCGAACAACTCGACGAGGTCGCCGTCGGTGAGGCCGACGATCCCGCCGGTCGTGAGCGATCCACCGCCCTCGACGATCATTCGATCGGTATCCGACGCGAGCGTCTCGAATTTCGCCAGCACTTCCGTCCGGAGGGCGTCGGGATCCTCGCGCCCGCGGACGGCCTCGTGGACGAACGTGGGCGAGTAGACGATCGGCTCCATCTCGTGCATTTCGGCGTCGAGATCGAGCAGTTCGCGGGCGAGTTTCGGGTCCTCGTCTACGGTTTTGCCGACCGCAGACTGCAGTCGGGTCCCCTTCGGTTTCATATAGCCGACGCGCTCGCCGCGCGCACGTGCGGTCTCTGCGAGCGCCAGCGCGATCGCGGTCTTGCCTGTGCTCTCTTCGAGTGAGGTGACGAGTACGGTCATAGTGTTTCTGGGTCGACGGTGAGGCGGAGATCGATCGCGGCGACGCCGTCGGGAGTCGCCACGAGCGGGTTGATGTCCAGTTCGACGATCGACGGAAAGTCCGTTACGAGCTGTGAGAGCCGCTCTATCGTCTCGACGATGGCCGCCTCGTCGGCCGGCTCGCGACCGCGGGCGCCGCGCAAAAGCGGTGTCGATTCGATGTCTTCGATCATCGATTCGGCTTCGGGCCGAGAGACCGGTGCGATCCGGACCGTCGTATCGTCGAGGACTTCGACGAAGACGCCGCCGAGACCGAACAACAGGACGGGTCCGAACTGCGGGTCCCGGGACATGCCGACGATCGTCTCGACACCGCCGTCGATGTCGATTCGTTCCTGTATCTGGACGCCGTGAATTCTCGCATCGGGCTGGTAGTTTCGCGCCCGAGTGAGAAGCGATTCGTACGTATCTTCGACGTCCTCCAGAGCGACGCCGATCTCGACACCCCCGATATCGGTCTTGTGGAGGATATCCGGCGAGACGATCTTCATGACGACGTCGCCGCCGAATCGTTCGGCCGCCGACCGCGCCGCGTGTGGAGCGTCGACGATCTCGCTGTCGGCGGTCGAAATCCCGTAGGCGTCGAGCAGTTCCATCGCCTCAATACCGAGTCTGTTGTCCGACTGCGTTTCGACGCGTTCGAGGACCGAACGCGCGGCGTCGGTGTCGACGTCGAATTCCGTCGGTGATCGCTCCGGCCGGTTTCGTATCTCGCGGTACCGAAAGAGGGCGTCGAGCCCCTCGATCGCCCGGGTCGGATCGAAATACGTCGGCGTATTCGTCGCCGCGAGCGTTTCGGCGGGCTCTGAGACGGAGTCGCCACCCATCAGACAGACAGCAAGCGGCGTCGCCCGCCTCTCTCGGAATGTCGCGAGCACCTCTGCGAGTCGCTGAAAAGAAAGCACTGCGGAGGGACAGGCGATCACGACCGCGGCACCGACGGCCGGATCCGAAAGGACGATCTCGAGAGCGTCCCGAAACCGGTCGGCGGAGGCGTCGCCGATCACGTCGACCGGGTTAGAGACGCTGGCCGTCTCGGGTAATACCTCGGCGAGCCGATCGCGCGTCTCGCGTTCGAACGAGGCCAGCTCGGCGCGGGAATCGCCGATCGCGTCGGTCGCGATCACGCCCGAACCACCGGCGTTCGTAACGACCGCGACGCCGTCGGCGCCGGGTAGCGAACCACCGGCGAGCATCGCACCGGTATCGAAGAGTGCCTCGGTGGAGTCGACCCGGATGGCACCCGCCTTCTTCAGTCCCGCTTCGTAGGCTCGTTCGCTGCCAGCGATCGCGCCGGTGTGTGAGGAGGCCGCCCGGGCACCCGCCTCGGTCCGACCGGATTTGAGGACGACGACGGGCGTCTCCCGTGTCACGTTCCGGGTCGTTTCGATGAACTGCCTCCCCTCGGCGATCCCCTCGAGATAGCCCAACACGACGTCCGTCCCCGGATCTTCACCCCACGTCTCGACGAAGTCGGTCTCGTCGAGAACCGCCTTGTTACCGAGCGAGACGATGTCCTTGAAGCCGATCCCGCGGTCGCCGGCCCACTCCAGAATCGCCGTCACGAGCGCGCCGGATTGACTCATGAACGAAATCGTGTCCGGACGGGCGTTCCGGGGAGCGAACGTCGCGTTCAGTCCCGACGGCGTCGAGATGACGCCGAGAGAGTTCGGTCCGACGATATTGAGATCATATTCAGCGGCCAGTTCCTGCAGTCTTCGTTCGCGTCTCGCCCCTTCGCTGCCGGTCTCGCCGAACCCGGCAGTGATGACGACGATATTTTCGATCCCCTCGGTTCCGGCCGTCTCGACGGCTTCGAGGGCGGCCTCCGGTGGGACCGCGATCACCGCCAGATCGACGTCGGCTCCGGTGACGGTGTCCCGGCAGTCGACCTCGAACACCCGATCGACGTTCGGGTTCACCGGGACGATCTCACCCCCGAAATCCTCGAGTAGGTTCTCCGTGATCGCTCGGCCGACCGATCCATCCCGTTCCGTTGCGCCCACGATTGCGACACGCTCCGGGTCGAACACCCCCGATACCGTAACCATCCATCCGTCGATCCGGTTCGGAGGGAGAAATAACCACAGGATCGGACGCTCGACAGAATCATCCACGTTCGGCGGTCACGACGAACAGATATGTCGGTACAGGTGGGTCCGATCGGTCGATCGATCCCCGGGATCTTCGATCGTCTCGGTGGTAATCCCTTCGGTCACCTCGAACATGCTGATATGTTCGAGTTCGATGCCGCGTTCCCGGTACGTTCGACAGATGTGTTCGCCGTACTTCGCCGGGAGGGCGTCGTCGGAGCTAGCGCGACGGACGCTGTTCATGAAGAACCGCTGGCGGTACGTATCGTGCTGACGCTGGAGGGCCCCGTCGTGCGGTCGGTCCCACGAAAAGGGCCGGTCATTGAAGACGTCGAGTCGTTCACCGTCCGCCGTTCGGGCTCCGAAAACGTAGTATCGATCCGTCGTCCGGGGATGCGGCGCGAACACGCTCCACTCGGGTTGGGTAATACCGACGCGATCGGCCGTGGAGTGAACGTACGTCCCGGCGGGATGCGTCGAGACGGCGTCGTTCAGCGCCCGCTGATCGTAGCCGTCATCGCTGAGAACCGACCCGGCGTTGAAGGCGAATATCAGGACGACGAGCGCGAGCGACGCGAGCAGGGCGACGACAGCGGCGGTTCGAACGACGGTGAAAAACGCGGAGTACCGCGCGGGGACGAGCCGAAACGCGGGCAGCCGCCGGGCGAGTCGGGTAACGATCGATCGAAGCCGAACCACGGCGTGATCGAAGCCG
>LKMJ01006238.1_pt1 | contig 11227 bp, 7 predicted proteins | sample 643391 | NCBI WGS metagenome assembly LKMJ01 (sample SAMN04112250, study PRJNA286221) | soda lake metagenome | biome: soda lake; feature: Kulunda Steppe; material: water; isolation source: sample PL-Br10 brine of Picturesque Lake | place: Russia: Kulunda steppe | collected 2010-07
CGGCACAGACGCTGAGTGACCAGTTAGCGAAAGTCAACTCCTGCTGGGTGCTACATTCGCGGTCGCAGTCTTGCACATTGGGTTTGATCGTTTTACCGTATAACTCGATCACAATTATGTTTGATCATCTAATTCTGTTGAGACTAATTCTTGGATATTTTTATATTTTTATCTTGGAGGTACATGTTGTCATCAATTGCTTCAAACAGTCCAGACTCGACATTCTGATCAGTGACGAACTCGGTAAGGGTGGCCATTAATATCGTTTTGTTGTCGTCGATACTCTGTTCGAACCGTACGTTGAGTTCAGCATGCATGGATGCCTGCGGGTTGGACACTAGAGGCGACCCTCACGCAAGAGTGTCAATTGCTACTGAAAACTAGACCTTTTTCGATACGACCAATAAATGAGATACCCAACTAGATAGCTACGAATCGATCAGAGAAACTAATCAAATGACAGAGCGTTCAAATCAATATCAGGAAGTGCTTCCTCAAGAGACTGTGATGTGATCTGCTTCAATTGTGACTTTGGAATTTTAATAACTCGAACATTATCCTTATAATCGATCGAGGCTATGGGGTTTGACTGTATATTCACCACGTCACCTTCGTACCCCTTTGCATCCGTACAGAACTCAAGGTCGTAGTTCCCTTCAAGAAGGGTGACTTGGTTCTGTTCAATTGTATTAAATTCCAAGTCGGATAGCACGTCGTAGCAATTCATGCGGTTTGCAATATCATACACCAGCTTCCCGAATTCGCCTTTTAGTATATCGGTATCAGCGTATGCTGCGCTTGGTTTCAAGAGATCCATTAGACTCTCTCGGGCGCCTTTGATCTGCTCCTTGGCGGTGTTCAGGTCACTACTCCCCCCTTTTGCTTCGACCAGCCACAGCTGGACCGGTGACCCATCTTTTGGAACACCAACGAAACAAAGATCATCACTTGCAGGACCTGTTGCCTCGTATGATAATAGACTCTGTGCCCCGAAGCGAGCTGATCGATCATGTTCGACAATAAGGGCGAGACTTACGGGAATCCAAACATAGTCTGGTTGTTTTTCTTTGAGAAGTTCTTGCTCAAACAGCAGAGTTCCAATTAACCCAATCGCTTCGGAAAGTGACTCTTGATCTGGCCGTTGGAGGTCCAATGCCAGTTGTCCATCAATTGCCACGAGATTAGTAAGAATTGTCTCAGGTGACAAGCCATCTCCCAAGTCTTTCTTTTGAAGAACCGATTCCAATGACTTCAGATACGGTTGCTTTTGCTGCGTCGATGTAACAACGTCATAGTTTGGAGACGAACTATCGTATTGGTCACTGTGATGAATAATAGTCATTTCTGACTCTTCATCCTCGTCGGGATCGGACTGTTCATTGGTTCGCAAGTAGAAGTCCAACCCGACACTAGGTCTAATGTGGATTACCCAGAGAGAATTTTCCCATAGCGTGTTGAGTTCCGTACGCTTGGATGTGATCGTCTTTTTGAGAGCCTGATTGCCAGGTTGACTATCATTCCGGTAGCCAGATTCCAATGCGTTACTACAATTTGCGACAGTTGTCAGCAGGTCCTCAGTGGCTTCAGATGATCCATATCCAACTGTATAGGAGACGGCGTCTCCTGTGGGATCAGTTCTTATCGACTCTCGAGGCATCAATCCACGGTTAAGCAGTCGTGATGGAAGATCGTCAATCGCATGGACACCACTGTCGCTATTCAATAGCCCACGGAAGAATGTAATGTGGGCTTCTTTCAGTTCTCCAGGTGAATATTCTCCTTCACGTGTATAGGTGATCTTCGATCGTAATGAGTTCACCCGGTTCTCATCGTCACGCTTGAGCCGTTCGTACAGAGAGGACTCTCCATCTTCTTGGAAGAACTGAGAGAGTGCTTCTCCCTGCGATGAATCGCCATAAATCCGCAATAGAATTTCAGGATAACTCTTATTCCTTGCTTTTAATACTCCAAATACCCTAAATAGACCCTCAATTAATTCCTCTAGATCGCCCATATTGATTAAGTTGAGTTCCAGCTTCCGGGCATCATGTACCTCAAAAAGGGGAGAGAATGCTTCAAGAAAGCTAGTTCCCTGATTGCTTACAACCCGGTCGACAAAGTCTGGTGTCTCGCTGCCAGGTAACGAGATTGGAGAATACGTTGCCCAAAGAGACATACCATCCTTGGTAATGCCACGTAGTAGTTCGTCTTTCGACCTATACTGAAGACGATATGGCAAAAGACCAGTTGGATTGAATTTCCGAGCCGCATCTGGCTTTTTGAACCCATCGGTAATACCATCATCTATGAGTTCATCGCGCCACTTGACGATCCGCAGCGCATACGCGAGCATAATCGGATGATACGGAGTCAACCAGACCTTGTCAGTAACTGTTGATCTGATCGTGCCAACTTCTCGAAGTGACTCAAATGGAGCGAAAGTACTCCCAGACTTCTCGGTCCGTACTGCTTCGACAAACGCTTCCAGTACGGTCTCAGCGGCAGCGACAACATCATCTTCCCATCTAGCAGTCGATGGTGTGAGAGACTTGTTTGCGAGGATCTCAAACAGTTCGTCATATGCTTCCTCGAGATTGTGCGGGAGGGACTCCGAGTTAGTCGTACCTAGTTGCAGTGAATCAGTATTGATTACTCTCTCTGTTGGGTCAGAACTATCTCGGATGGCCTCTTCAATCGTCAGTAACTGTTGTACATTGTCTGACAATCCGTTGGCCTCAGATCCTTCAACTTGTATTTCACCACGGTCAGTGTCAACAGAGAGTTTTTCGGGTGGATGAAGACCATCTGTACTCCAATCCTCTGGATTTGAGATCGCCGTCAATATGAGGGGGAACCGAATGTCAACAACCTCTGCTGTAGACACATCCGTTTCAAATTTAAATTTGAATTGATAATTCGAAAAATTTATATTTAGTTGTATTCGCTGTGCGATCTCGACTGGATCTGGAACAATCTTATGAGGGGGTGAGAGCGAAATTTCTGATTTTGGATCTGCAACACGCTTCTTTGACGGATCCACGCCGGGATCGAGAGAGCCGAAAGTGACTGGTGAATCACCGTGCGAGACAAAACTCTCGTTTACTACGTCGATGTCGATATTTTCTCCTTCAAAAAGGCCATATATCTCTTCAGGGACGACCGCGATCGAGAACTCATGTGTCGGGTATCCACCTGTGGTCTTTTTACCGACAAATATCTGGAAGTTCGCAAAGTTGATCTGATCGGTATTGGTGGGTTCTATAGTCGCTGTGAGGATATTTTTGCGTCGACTCACGCTACCGATATCAGCATCGTCATGGCCTTCTGAACTGGTTTTATTCCCATCTGAATCAATGATTGCCCAGGGAACCCCTGACATCTCGCCAATGAACCGAGATTGAATCTTTACAGTATTATCTTGAGGAACAGTTATAATGGATCGCCGCTGGCTAGCGTTGGAAAAGCTAGCCTCATCAGGTGGCGCGTACTCTTTATAATTAGCTGTTTCGAAGACTTTGACACGTTTCAATTCACGTTTTTGTTTTTTTATTGTCTTTTTCTTGGCTTCGTGGCTACTTATGTTATTTATATCGTCAGCTTTCTGGACTTTTGAAATAAATTCTTCCTTATATTGTCCTGTAAGCTCTCTTTCAAGATTTCTCGAAGGACGACGCGCCCGAAACAACCGTTCCCCATGCTCGTGATTTCTATACAGAATTTCTTCGACATACTCGGCGTTTTCGAGTGATTGGTATCGGTCTTCTGACAGATAATATTCCCAGATGAAATTAGGCAACTCGGCTATCAGATCGGGCAATTTGTCTGTTGAATCGGCGTCAACAGCACTCCTAATCGCGCATAGCGTCTCCAACGTCTGTACATTTGTGATATCATCCAACTCATTTTTGATAACCCGCCGGAGTCCGTTCAAAATCGCAATGGCGTACTCGGGCGACTCTTCATCCGGTGTCAAGACCGAAGACGCAAATTCCTCCAGATCAAGGAGGCTATCTTCGAAGATCTCTGTAGAGGCTTGGAGCGTGTCTATCGAGAGATCTCGTTCGAGGATCATTAATACTGCCTGTGCATTATCACTCCCCACAGAGTCCGCAACTAGGTCTCGCATCGTGGTTGCGAATCCCTGAGTGACCTCTATATTGGCTTTAGTACCGGACTCATTGATTTCCTTGGCATCAGTATCACTCTTGACCGAAAGGATATTGAGTGGAACTTCACCACCTTGGTAGGCAATGAGCTCGAAATCATCATTACCGTAGGAGATAGTGTTCGTAGAAGTACTCTTATTGGTTCTAAGTTCCGACACAACACCTTCCACAATACCCTCCGTGTGGAATCCCGCAGTGAAAACTTGGCCCTCGCGTGGCGGGTTCTCTTCAAACTGGTTAATCAACTCTGCAGCAATCCGCTGTTCAAATTGATTCGACATAAATAGCCTCCCCACTGTCGCTTTTCTTAGTAATCATACCCATCTCATCTAGAATTGATTCACATTTGTTTTTTGATTGAGAATCGAATGAGACTCCCCTTTCGGAAAGATACTGTATAAATTCTTGATAATGATTAGATCCGCTGGCCAGCTCGAATAGTTGGCCAAAAAAGCGCAATGCGCCACGATTCAATCGGAACGTCGTTCCAACATTTGTTTGATTTTGCATGTACTTTCGTTCATCTCCTATTGCTAATTGTGAAATCGATCCGATCCCCGACCATGTAGGTGTCCGATTTTTCTTACTTTTTGAATTATAATACTCAGAAACCGTCTGAGAGAACGTGAGGCACATTTGGTCGAATGACTTTTGTTCCGGCAATCTATCGTCGTTTAGTCGTTCAACCATTAGATCAATTACTGTTTCTTTTATTTCACTTTTATTAGTTGCGGAGAGTTCTGTTGGTGTGTAGATCTCATGCGATTCACCATTGTTCTCCTCAATCGCTTTTGATATTATCCTCATTACAACGAGTCTGCCCCAAGAATGGTAGATATCATCCTCAATACCACCTTCACCGTTTCCTGTGATTTCCGACCGCCGCTCCCATTCTTTTCGGAATTTTCTACCTTGCCCTGCTGTCTCCTCTGTCAAACCAAAGTAAATACCCCGGATTGTGGGTTCGTACGCACTCCCTGGGTTCGAAGATAGGTGCTCAAACTCATGACGCAAATTAATCGAGATCTGTAACAAGTACATCATCATATGGAAGTAAAATAAATCCCTGAATGACTTCATCCACTCTGAAGTCGAAAGGTGATCTGCTTGTAACCATGACTTCAGGTCTTGCTGGAAATTCAATGAGCAGGCAAGAACATACGGCTTGATTGGATCTGTTGCAAGATCTTTAGTTCCTGAATCAATGTTCTCGGCGGCTCGAACAAATGCCTCTTCAAAAATATTGGATGAGGGTAAACTTTCCAAATGATCACGGAGAGCGTCATGGAGAGTAGAATTAAAACCTTCATCTGTCGTCATCAGCAATCGATACCAGTCGCCCCATCCAGTTGCTTCATCAGGCGAGATGTTTTTGGGAATTTTTGGATGAAACGGGACTAAGTATTCGTTCCCATCATTTTGACCAGTTTTCACGTATGTTTGTTTAAATACTTCGCGAACTTGTGAAAGCAGGTCTGGACTTATGTCAATCTGACTATTTTGTTCAAGTTGAGTGAATAGTTCTGAGATATCATTGGCTCCAGGCTTCGACTCTAAGATTGAGACCAGCACATTACTGAATATAGATTCCCGTGTGTTTGCGCGAGGAGACCCAGGAAAATACGCGTCATGAATCGTTCTCTTAACAACAGACGCCGTCCGAAACTCGTCAGTATTGAAGTACTCATCTGAGCTCATTCTTATTCACCACCCTCAATACGGATGGAGTTGAGAGCCCCTGTCTCGACTGTGAACAAGGCTTTTTCAGCCTTGTCCCGGACCGTGACGCTCTCTTTCTTTTTCGTGAATCGAGATAATTGTGATTGTAACAGCTGCACACCTTCTGAGCGTTCGAGTTCCACCGACGTCGGGTTATATCCATTTTTGATCAAATTCATCAGCGTGTACACCTCAAAGTTCAGTGGGACCAATACAGAATTCTTCGCATCCTTCTCACTCATATACAACTGAATTTGACCAGGTCGAGTACTCGTTTTTGTATCCTCTTTTGAAGACTCTATATCGGTTATCGGTTCATCCCATTGAGACGAGTATTTGAATTCACTCGCAGGGTTTCCATCTACAAACGTCATTTCATCTGAAATATCCGATTGACCCGACCAATTCCGAAGTGCATCTTTTGTTTGATTTATGACTCTCCGTGCTCCGTCTTGTACAGGCTCCTCGGTTTCGACCTCATTGAAGAAGGCCAGTGCATTGAGATATTCGTTGAACCATGGTTTATCAATTATTGTCTCTACATTACCATCTTGAACGAGGTATTTCCGCCTGATCCCCGTTTTTATCAGTTCAACGAACTCTGCATCTACAGTTCGTGATTCAGCAACCGGTGTCTCAGAAAGTTGTTCATATAAGCCCGTTCTGTTCAAATACCAGTTCATGATCTGATTATCAAGCTCTGATCCTGACTGGCCACATGGATCTACTATTGTTCCTCTATTTTCATTTTCTAGTACATCAAACACAGAGTTCCATATGAGATCAGACGGCTCTGGAATAATCAACCCCTCCTCAATTTTTTTACCGACAATGCATTCCCCTTGGTAGGCATCCTTTGAGTTTACTCTTCGATGAAGAGACGGCGGGAGTATCATTTTTGAAACCCGGCTTAATATTCGCCGCGGGTTCAAGTATAAGCCGTTAATTAAACTGTCAGCTGCCAGAATCTCCGCTATAAGCTGTCGAAAATCGTTGTCAGAAAACTGTTCAATGTTATAATGGAGCGGACAAGCTTCTTTCCCTACTGGACAGTGGTCTGGATCGTACAGCTCTGAGAGTGGTGATGATGAATCTGCAAAATTGAATTGATTGAGCATATCCAGAAGCACTCCTTGTCCGAGTGACCCAGGCGTGATGCCGAACAGTTCTCTATGTCCTAGGTTAATGACTGTGATATTATCCTCTTCGACACACCACTTCTTCTCGGCTTTTTGTATCGCTTCCCAAATTTCAGGATACTCATTTTGAAGATCATACTGCTTGAAAAATTTGATCGCGAGTCCATAGTTGATAGCCAAGCCCTTGCGATCGCCTGTACCCGACTCAATATCCGATTGCACCATATCTAAGAACTCAGTCAAGTTATCGTGTGCCGACTGTGTCGGCTTGGCCGCTCCAGTTGCATCGAGATGGAACGACTCTCGGTCAAGATTCTGACTCAGGTTTTGTGATTTTTTATATACTTGAGAAAGGAGCGCACTCTTCCCATCGCCCGCGCTTCCTGTCAGGACAAGAAGCTTCCCGTCATCTTCATATTCAGAGTTAAAAAACCGCTCCAAAATACTATCTTCATCTGTATCGACATATAACTGATCACTCAAGCGGTCTTTTTCAAGATCACGTCCAACGATAGTCCCAGCTTCTCCGATTTGGCATGACAGTAATGATTTAAATAGAGTCGGTTGGTCTTGGCTCATGAGATCACTGATCGTGATGCTAAGTTAAAAGTTCAATAGGTATATTAATTCTTTGTCTACTGATTTCAGGGCTGATATATCCTCCCTACCTCTGATTCCGTTTGGGCGTTGAGGAAGGGAGTTTAGGACATAACGGAATTAAACACCGTAGCCAGTGAACACTCCCGAGAATTGTGAGCCAAGATAGTGCATAGTTGCCAGCTACCCGATGTGTTAGTTAACCGTTATCGTTCTCACATGGAGTTGTGGAACCCGCTACAGCAAAGTAATCGACAAGGAGTTCGAACGGTACGCCGACGAGAATCACTCACTAGATAATGACAAGAATATGAGCATTCTGCCCTAAGCTGTCCTTGAAGACACCGCGATGCACCGGAAACACGGCTTGATAAGCAAAAAGAGGCGCTGATTTGGTTAATGTAGATATTATTAAACGAGGTATATTTCGCGTCTTGGATCTCGATATATTAATTTCGTGCCGTCCGTCGGTAAGTCTGAAGACCGACTGTCCAGACTTCTCTCAGCGGCTTGGAGGGGTCGATGGTTTCTTCCATTATCGACTCCAAACCGACGTCACAGAAACGACCATGATTCGGAAATTATAGCTTACTCTTGGGGCTTCGTCAACACAAGAATATTCTCTTCAATGTCGTCGTAGTCTGCAGTTGTTGCAGCCATATTTCTCCAGAGTTTGATTTTGGGATCTACGAAGCCCACGCGTTCTTCTGCGAGTTCACTGAGTATTTTCGCTGTTGGAATCTCAAATTGCCAATATGAACCAGAGTCACCAACAACGTAAGCTGCTTTTCCACCAGGTGCCATGAGATTATATACCTGTTCGAAGTGGTGCTGCATCCCTGCAAAATATTCCCCCACAACACGAGGGTAGTAGTTCCCGAATCCGTGCGTGATGTCTTCATCAATAATATATTGTTCCATTTTTGAGATTATCCCATCTATACGGTCGTTTTCACGGATATTGGTCTCCTCAGCCTCGTTATCTGCTACATAGATGTTCTTTGTGTGAGAGCGGATATTGGACTTCTTAATCTTTTGAAGATCCTTATTGTCATCTGCAGCATTTAACCAGATGAGTTCAAGACGTTGATTTCGCGTGTAATCGTGTTCTGCTGGATAGGGTGGAGAAGTAATCAAATAATCAATTTCACCCTGATGTTTTTCACTATTCAGCAGATCCGATTGTTCCTTGAGTAGCTCGCCAATTTCCCTTGCGTCACCTTGAACAATTTCAACGTCTCCAACCGTAACCTCGTTATTCTCCGTTGTCTGTTGAACTTTAACGAGATCATCTTCCATCTGTCTGAGCTTCTGCTCAAAGTACATGAGTACATCCTTATCTCCCTCTTGTTTCCTGTCCCGCGTGGCCTCTGGACCGAATCTAACGTTGCCCACGTCCTCAGGGAGAATCGCAATCATGGCTAATTTGAAAAGGTCGGTCACATCATCTTCAGGCATTTCCTCGATGTGATATTTTATGACCTTCATCTTCTTCAGAGGCTTTTCACTAAGCCACCCTTTGGGCGTCTTCTTTGGTTCAGTAAAATCGTACTTATCAAGAGAAACCTCAACCGACTCATCATTCCCGTAGTCTGCTAAGGACTTGTTCTCACCAGATCCGATTTGGCGAAGTATGGGTTCGAGAAGCTCTAGAAGCTCTTCTCGTCTCTGCCTGAATTCATCGAGATCTATATCCCAGTTTGTTTTAGCTCGAGCTGAGAGAACACTCGCCGGACTGGTATCCGAACCGATTGCATCAATACCCAATTTTTTTGCCGCCAATGTAGTCGTCCCAGTTCCGTTGAATGGATCTAAAATGAGGTCATCTTGAGTAATTTCAAATTCATCTGCTAATCCAGTGATTACTCTATCTGAGTACGCGTAGACAAACCTGTACCAACTATGTATACTTACATCGTCGAGACGTGCAATATTGCTCTGGTGTTTCAACGTACTTGCCTCGTTGTCATTGACTGTATTCATCGTTTCGAGTAGGATTTTCGGTTACTATCTTTATTATTGTTCTGTTCTTCTATAGAGACTATTCAAAGCCATGCAAGGCTAGAATACATAGATAAAAAATTTAGAGGGTGGTATTTTATATTACTCATCCAGATTCGATACTGTGTCTGAAGAAGAGCAAAAATTAGCTCATCAGGAAAGATTGCACAAGGTTTTGGGGTCAGAGGTTCGGCTCCGTCTCTTGATGAAGGCTACAGAAAAGAAAGCAATTTCCGCCCCTGATTTAGCTAAGACAGGTGATTTCGATATCACTGCTGAAAGCATTGTGAATAATCTCAACCAGCTCGAAAACGTTGGTCTGTTGGAATCGAAGACTGTACGAGGCCCTGGCAATCGACCGAGAAAAGAGTTCTCTATACCAGATAATGGGAAGTCGCTCTATTTTGAATTAGTCCCTGATGATTACCATTTCGAGTTCGGAGGCGCCGGTACAGCAAATTTGTAAAAAATTTGAATCGAGTATCTTCAAAGCTATCCTTTTGTACGCTTTAAAGTAATATAAAATAGGAGACACGTTTAGTTCATATCTATGTGAAGGTTAGTCTGCATGGCTAAGTATGAGCCCGTTATCCAACGGGTATTCGAAAAGAAGGCCGAAGAGTTCGGAACAGAAGAGGAATTACCATTCCGTCGTAGTGATATCGAAGATGCGATGGAAGATCTGAATATCAGTGTAGGCAATGTTCCAGATATTCCATACGCATACCGTAGTCGACGGCCTCTCCCCGACGATATCTCACAGCACGGATATACTGCTGTGATAATCGATGATACTCGTGAAGGGGCTGATCCAACGTATATGTTCACCAAACAGGAGCAGCTGATCCCTGTTCCCAGTGACGACGAAGTCGACGAAACTTACACCACTACCGTAGCATCTTTACCGAGCCCTGTTCGGGACTACATCGGACAGGATGAGCAAGGTGCGCTGACGCAAGTCCGATACGCAGGACTGCTCGAAGACTTCACAGGGTTGGAGGCGTATCATTTGCAGAGTCACCTTCGGATGAGGGTGAAAGGACGTGAAGCTGAGTTGGATGACCTCTACGTGGGCATTGATGATGCTGAAAAGCATCACGCTATTGCTGTCGAAGCCAAAGGAGAAGGTGAAACGCTGAATCGAAACCAGCTCATACGTAACACTCGTGGTATCGAAAACAAATCGAATTACCCAAATTCAGTTGAGACGATCGCGCTGAAAGTCGACGAAGCTGGTCACTTCTATCTGTTTGAGTTTGACGTATATCAAGAAGGCGGAGAAGATAAGCTGAGCATGGAGCGCGTTTGGAAATACAAATTCGAATCCGACTCACCGAATTCTACCTTAGATAGTTTCTAACGACTCCTCTCGTATAGGTTGTGTGAGGCTACCTGCGAGGAATCCCTGAACCAATATTCCGGAAATAACGCTCGTAGTTAATCTCCGCTATTTAATAGAGAAAATTGATAATCGCGTTATGCGATAATTCGGTTAGAATCCCGTGAAAACGTCGTCGACTCTGGTCAGATCAGAACCTATTAGCTCGATATTTAATCGCCTTCTCCTGCTTATTTGCTTATTTATGAACTTAATTTCCAGAGTAA
>LKMJ01006239.1_pt1 | contig 11227 bp, 9 predicted proteins | sample 643391 | NCBI WGS metagenome assembly LKMJ01 (sample SAMN04112250, study PRJNA286221) | soda lake metagenome | biome: soda lake; feature: Kulunda Steppe; material: water; isolation source: sample PL-Br10 brine of Picturesque Lake | place: Russia: Kulunda steppe | collected 2010-07
CGGTCTACATCGATTGTACGTACCTGAATGGACGGTACGACGAACAAGGGGTGGCGCGTCACGGCTACGCCGCTGACGCGCCGTTCATTGAGACTCCACGGGATGCTCGATACCACTACGCGAAACGATTTGGTATCGAGTCAAGCTATCGATTGTCTGAACAAGCGATAGCGACGACAACAACACGAGATCCGACGGTAAGACTCCTCTACGTGGTGGTAAGTTTGCTCTTACAGAACTCATGGCGGTATCTCCACTACGAGTACGTGGCGACGCCCCGCCGAGGCGGGCGTCGCCTCTGGTGGTAGCTGTTCAAGGAGTTCATCAATATGATCCAACGGGCAGCGTGGACGGCCCTCGCTGTGCTCGGGCCGTCCCCGCAAATCGACCGCCTAACGGTCGGTTCCAACGGTAACCACCCACCGTCCGAGCCAGCGGTTTGAGTGGTAATGCTGTCGCGTCGGCGGCAAGCCGCCGCCGACAGCGACAATTCTCCATCGATACATCTTTGCTTCTCATATCGAACCGCTAGAAGAACCACTTTGACAGAGAGCTCATGCTTCAGAAACAGCTAGCTGGGGAGGTCTTGTGAGCTACTGAAGATCGGCCTCGAAGAGGACGATCTCCCTGACCATTCAACGCTGGTTAAGACGTTTGATAGGTTTCAGATGAAAGTCTGGCGAGTGCTGCTGCGCCTGTCGGCGCAGCTGCACGATCTCTCAGGTCGTGCCGCTATCGAAGCTACGTTTTTCGACCGCGAAAATGCCAGCAAGCACTACTGCAGACGGACAGATTATCGCGTTCAGACATTCAAAACAACCGCTCTCGTCGATACTAGTTCTCAAGCCATCCTCGATGTTCATTGCACGACCGAGAAACGTCACGACACGCACCTCCGCTGGCGACAAAGGCTACGATTGGCAGCGGTTGCGCGACAAACTGAGGGAAGAGGGCGTGAGACCGCTGATTAAGCACCGTGAGTTTCGCCCTATCGATCACGCGCATGACGCGCGGATCGATGAGGATCTCTACGGCCAAAGAGCAATGTCTGAGACTGTCTCCTCGGTAATCAAGCGCACGCTCGGCGTCGTCGTGCGTGCGCGAAGTTGGTATTGAGAATTTCGTAAAATCGTTCTGATGTGTGTGGTGTATAACATCAAGTGTGCTGTGAACTAGGCAAATCGAACGCAGTATGGTGATTCACCACGGCCAGCAAAAGAAAGAGCGAATTTGCGTATGTCTCCAAGTAGTCCGTGAGCAAAAACTGGCAAGTTGATTTTACTAATCTTGGAAATATTTTCGTCGCACGTGTACGATTGAGTCCCATCAAATTGGAATATCGCTGGCGCTACTTCTAGTCGGCTCAGCTGATCTTACCCCAATTGAACAGGTGTATAGAAGGGTCTAAAGTGGAAAGTGCCGCTGTTGACTGCGGAGTGATCGGCAGAACACCGCGCTCTTGACGATGTTTTCGATTAATTCATTGTAAAATTAACTATTGTAGTCTTGAGAATTTATAATGACCTCAGCGACTTTCTTGAAAAGTTATAATAAAAACTAACGGTGACCACTTCTTCTCACGATTCTGAGAGCACGTTACTGTCTACCACGTCTAGCAAATCTACAATACTAAAACTTGGCCAGTAACTAGACACCAGCAGTAACACTGCCATTATGTAATTCATTTATAATAAACAGATTTTATATTATATAACGATAAAATATCTGATAATGCGGCTGCCGTTACTTGTTGAAAAACATAACAAAAAACAATAGTCGACACTACTAATGGCTCTAAATAATTGTCAGATATTAAAACTGCAATTCCTAAATTCTTCAAATTCGTCATGAAAAACAAAGAAATTGACTCCTCAACACTTAATCTATATATGTATTTTGATGATATAACAATTACAAAACCAAATAATAATAACAATAATGATAGCAAAAACACTTGCATAAACCATTTTTGAGATACGTATGAAATGTCATTAGAGCTTATTGTTATATATATCAATGACATTATTGCGGCAGCTGTCGATATGTTAATTGACTTTGGTGATATCGTTCCACTTGGGATAATATAATATAAAAAAGCCCCGACGGAAAGAATAGTTATTAAATCTATGAGTATTGGGGCCGTCGGAACATTTTGCGAATTCGAAGTTAAATATGTTAATAACAGAGGTGTGAATATAGGTGCTAAAAACAGTGAGAGCATCGAGGCAAATGTTGAAAATTGTACCTCACCCTCTGACATCCTTGTCCACACAATTGCACTTCCTGTTGTTGTTGGAACAGCTAATAATATTGCATAACCTGTTTTGGTCCCTTCTGAAACAAATAGATCTACGATCTGTATTCCTACTACTGGTAGGATAAAATAAGATAAAATTATGAAAATAACAGCTGATCTAATGTAAGATGTATAGTTAGTTGTGCTTGAATCGATGTCATAGAGTGAAGTGAAGACTAAAAATATAACTAATGGGGTTATTAAAAATTGAAGATCTGATCCTAATTCTGGGAATAGAGTCCCCGCTAGTACTGCAAACATCACTATTGTTATATTTTTAGCGCGATAAATTATCGAATGCATCTGCCCCATGTAGTCTAAGATTGAAGAGCTTGAGCTATTCCACGACTCCAGTTCAAAAGATTCTCGTCATTATTATATTTACTAATACATTGTATCCCAAGTGGAAGGTCCCCAATTGTGTCTGTGGTCGGGATAGCTATAGTAGGGAGTCCAGAGTGTGTCCATGGTAGATTCATAGTAGGATCTCCAGTAGAATCAATTCCTTTGGGGGCGGGACCGCAAGCTCCCGGGGCAATCCAAACATCAATATCTTTTGTATTCATAATGTGGTGTATCTGGTGTTGAATATCGAACCGACTTTGACGGCCAGCGGAAATTTCAGATGTTGGGACTTTGTATCCTTCTTTTAAAAGTTCTACCATTTGGTCAGAGTATTCCTGTTTGTGACTTTGATACCAATCATGATGAACTAAGGCCGCTTCTGCAGCCATGAGACGCTCATGACGAGCATTAATTTCAGATATGTTCGGAAATAAAGAGACTTCTTTTATTTCATACCCTGACTTTCTAATTAATTCACATTGTGATTCAAAGTATTCGACAGCCTTTGGATCCGCTTGTTCTATATATGCACCATTTGGGACCCCTAGTGTCGGTTTTTTCTCTATTCCTGGGAAGTAATACCAATCCTCACAAAGTACACTTGCAGCGATATTTGCCCCAGTCACATCCTGTGTAAAAAATCCTACGTGGTCAAGTGATTCTGAGAGGGGTATAACACCACTAGCAGATATTCTACCGTAGCTTGGTTTGAACCCGACAATACCACAGAATGATGCTGGTCTGATAATAGAACCAATAGTTTGTGTACCGAGTGCAAGCGGGCATAGACCAGATGCTACTGCAGCAGCAGATCCACTACTTGATCCGCCTGGTGTATGATTTATATTGTGGGGGTTTCTTGTCGGGCCAGGTTCCCAATAGGCGAATTCTGTTGTTACTGTCTTACCTAGTATAATAGCACCTGCATTTTTAAGTTGCTTGACTACTGTAGCTTCTGGGCCAGCTAATAGATCCGTAGGCACTGACGAATTTGCTTTTGTATCAAACCCATCTGTATGAATAATATCTTTTATGCCTACTGGTAATCCATATAATGGTTTTTTATTAATACGATCGTCATCATTTTGATTCATCTGTTTTAGACTTGATTTTATTCTAGACCATCGATTTTCTTCAGGTAATAAGGATTTAATTTCTGGTTCAATATCCTCTTCTCGTTTTTGAAGTTCTTCAATATACTCTTCATTTCCAGTGATGCCAGCTTCAATCTGTTTTATTTTTTCGGCGAGTTTATTATTGTGGATCATGTCTTGATTTGTTCCTTTTATTTTGTCATTTCGATCTCAATTGGTGTACTTACAGATATTCTTAATCGTTTACGGATACCCTGGGATCAATTTTTGCGTATAAGACATCGACTGCAAAGTTGGCAAAGATCACAAATATAGCTATAACAATGAAGACAAACTGTACAACAGGGAAATCTTGATTTAATACAGATTCAACTAATGCATATCCAATTCCCGGCCAGTTAAATACTGTTTCTATAAGAACTAACCCTCCGATCGCTCTAGTCATCGTAGCCGGATAAATAGTGATCACTGGCAAACTGGCATGCTTTGCGATGTTCGCCATCCGTTCTTTTTGTGGCATACCTGTCATCCGGTTATAAAATGAGAAGTCTTCTCCCATTGTTTCTACCACACTTGTTCTCATAATCAATGATGGAATAAACAAATATCGGAGCACAATTGCGAGGAATGGTAGGCTGTAGTGCCATGCGAAGTCAGTTGTTAAATAGATATTATACCAATTTGTTGCATCCGTAATCGTATCAGAACTTGCCATGCCTGCGACTGGGAAGAGACCGGCCCAACTGGCAAACACAATAAGAAGTACAATAGAAAGGAAGAACTCAGGGAACGATCCGACTCCAATGACTGGAATAAGACCATATTTATCGAGCTTACTATCCTTGTAGTATCCGAACAAGGTACCCAAAAATCCACCTAAAATATAAGCTACAGTCAGTGCCGGAGCTGCAAGAATAAATGTATTGAAGATCCGAACATTAACGTATTCCCAAACTGGGATTTGATATTGCAACGATGTACCGGCATTTAATGTTAACATGTTCGTCATAAAGCTCCAGTATTGTATATATAGTGGATCATTGAGTCCCCATCGCTCTTCAAAAGCTTGTACCGCTTCTTCTGAAGCACCACCAACGGTCATCATAGCCGTGATGTCCCCTGGCATAAGTCTGAATAGGAGAAAGATACTGGTCGCACTGACCCAAATCATAAACAAAGCCAAAAGAGTTCTCTTCATATAGTATCGAAGCGAACTCATAATTCCACCCCCTCTCTAACCTCTGTTGTATCTGTTTGGTGGTCATAACAGAGATGACAAGCTACACAATGATCCCCTTTTTTTTCAATATATTTGGGAGTTGTTTCACAAATATCCATGGCTTCAGGACACCGATCTCGGAAACGACACCCTTCACCAATCCCAATAGGATCTCTCGGAGATCCAGTTATATCGGGGCGTTGACGCTCATGGGTGGGATCTGGAACGGGAATAGAAGAAATAAGCGCTTGCGAGTAAGGGTGTTTGGGTTCAGAAAGTATAGTCTCCGTAGGAGCGGATTCCACTATACGACCGAGGTACATTACTTTGATTACATCTGCGACGTAGGAAACAGTCGACACATCGTGAGAGATGTATAACATAGAGATTCCTTTTATATCTATAAGATCCTTTAATTTCTTCAAGATTGCAGCCTGCGTTGACACATCCAACATCGATACTGGCTCATCAGCCAGTATAACATCTGGATCTAGAACTAACGCTCTAGCTATTGAGACTCGTTGTCGTTCCCCTCCACTTAGTTGTTCTGGGAAACGATCTAAATATTTTTCTGCAGGCTTAAGTTCAACCTCTTCAAGTACCCTATGGACCTTTTCTTCTTTATTATCAATTTTATGTATTTTAAGCGGTTGTTTCAAAGTGGATCTGATTGTCTTTTTTGGGTCCAATGAATTGAACGGATTCTGGAAGATCATCTGAACGTTACGTCTAAATTCCTTCCAATCAGATTCAACAAATCCAGCAGTATCTTGACCCTTATATAACAACCTTCCATCAGTATACTCATGTAGACCCATTAGAGTCTTTAATAATGTTGACTTCCCACATCCACTTTCACCGATGATTGCTTTTGACTGATTTTGGTGGAGCTCGAATGTAACTCCATCTACAGCTTGAACTGGTGGCTTTTTATTACGTAGCAAGATATCTTTGAGACTTTTTTGTTGTTCGAAGTGCTTTTCCAAGCCCTGTAATTCTAGAATTGGTGATTTGGTTGGCATTGTTTTAATCAGAGGTATTCTCTATTTTTTCTTGATTGTTCTTTTTGTGTTTGGATTTGTATTCTTTATATGCTTTTTCTCCATGGAAACAACGAATCTTGTGGGTTTTTTCACCATTTCTCTTGACAACTGTCTCACTCGGTCGTTCTTCTCGACACTCTTCTGTAGCCCATGGACAGCGATCTACGAAGCTGCAGTAGTCAGTATCTCCAAGCATTTCTGGTGGATGCCCATCTATAATTTCTAGCTCTTGATTGGGGTACCGTATATCTGGGAATGCGTTCTGGAACATAAGGGCGTATGGATGTCGAGGATTTTGATGAACCTCTTTAACCGTCCCTATTTCTGCCATCTGTCCAGCATGCATTAGCGCCATACTGTCACAGGATTCGAATATTAGACTAATATCATGCGTAACAATAATAGCACTCGTATTAAATTCTTCACGAAGCGACATTAAATGAGAGAATATTTGATCTTGCATAAGCACATCCAGTGCTGTTGTGGGTTCATCAGCAATAATTAATTTTGGTTCAAGAAAGAGGGCTAGTGCAATAATAGCACGTTGTTGCATTCCACCTGAGAATTGATGTGGGTAATCATGGATACGACTTTGTTGAATCCCAACCATCTCAAACATTTTCTTGAATTTCTCTAAAGCCTCTTTTTCAGAATAATTTCTACTCCTGGCTGCAATATCTGTAGCTTGTTTACTTACTCGTTTCAATGGATCAAGACTATTCATAGAACTCTGTGGTATCCATGAAATTTCATTCCATCTTATGTTTTCGTTGAGTTCTTTCTCAGACATTTCGTGGATGGCATAATCTTTGTAATATACCTCCCCAGATGCAATCTTTCCGTTAGAATCTAAACCACCCATTATTGATTTGATTATGGTACTTTTACCAGAACCAGATTCTCCGGCCAGTCCGAAGTATTCTGATTCATTCACTGTGAAAGAGACATCTGAGGCCGCGGTGATAGCTCCTCGTTCTGTCTCATATTCGATAGTCAAATTCCGAACATCGAGTAGCGGCTTTCCGGGATCGTTACTCATATTGCAACTCCTGAACTATTTTCATCACTTTTTGCTAGATCCTCAAACTTCCGTCCAATCATAAACGTAGATAGGACTGTAAAGCTAATTAGTAATCCTGGGGGCAGAGACCACCACCACGCTTCGGCAATGTAACCTGCATCGTATGCATTCCGAATCATTATTCCCCAGCTGGGAACAAAGGGATCCGTCACTCCCAGGAAAGCCAAACTAGCCTGAACAAGAATCGTATATCCAATCCCCCAAGCAAAAAAGAAAATTGCCATTGGGGCGATATTCGGCAATATGTTTTCGAAAATGATCCGAGTATCACTTGCGCCAGTAGCCTTTGTAGCCTGAATAAAGGGATAATTTTTTATTTGTAATACTTGGGATCGTATCACGCGTGCACTCGACCTCCAAAGTAATAATCCCAACACGATTATCGATGAATAGAATCCGATTCCAAATATAGCGATAATAACAACTGCTGTGGGGATTACTGGAACGGAGTAAACGAAGTCTGTAACCCTCATTAGTATATTACCAATTATTCCTCCAAAGTATCCTGCAGATACCCCAACTAACAGACCAATGCCTGCTACCATTGTTCCACCAATTATCCCCACTAAAGCAGTCGGTCCAGCACCAACTATTATTCGAGACAAAACATCATTTCCTCTGTATGTTGTCCCAAGTGGATGTTCTAATGATGGTGGAGCCAGCTGTTTAATTTCACCATTAGTATACACAGGTGCAGATGGGTCATGCGGAACAACTCCCGGACCGATAACAGCTACTGTCACAAGTAGCGACAAAAATCCGGTGTAGATCCAGACAGATTTTTCTCGGAAAACTGTTTTTAATGTACTTTTCAACTTATTCACATATGGGTGATCCATATACTGCTGCGTTGGTAAGTTGTTTATCAGCATCGTCGTTTGTTTACGCATTTCTTCACTTTTTCTCGATTGTGGGTTTACTAAAGCTTTTTGGAAGCTCTATTTAGAGAACATACGAACAAATCTTTTCCTTTAATCCGTACTATTTTAATCTATTAGACAGTGTGTTTATTAGAGATAATGGATTTTGATCCTAATTTTTCTGTTAATCTTGAACCAAACTCGATTTTTACCTGAGTTTTATATATTCAGAAATAAGTTAGTTGAACCGCAGAGATATGAGCGAAAAGAGCTCAAATATAGATCGAAGACGGCTAATGCAAGCAATTGGTGCTGCATCGGCTGTAGGACTTGCAGGATGTACAGGAACTGGAGATACTTCCTCCGAAGACCTAGGGGAGCGCGTACCTGAGGTAACAAATGAATACTGGTCAGATTACGGGGGATACACGACTATCCAAGAAAATATGGCTGACACCATTGCGCGTAATGTTGAGGCATTAGGTGTCGATATAGACAACCAAGGTACAGGTATCAATACTCAATTAGATGGGACATACAACGATGAACGTAACTCTGAAATCACGTTTTTTTGGTTTACAAACGGATTTTTCCGACTCGATCCTCAGGAGCAAACCAGGTGGTTTTCAGCTGACTACGCAGGTGCAAATGGCCGTGCAAACGTAGCTAATTGGGCCAATTGTGACTACACAGAAGCTGCAGTAGCCCAAGAAAATGCTCCGACAGAAGAAGAGCGTAGAGAGTTGGTTTACGAAAGCCAAGAGATTTTGTCTGAAGCTTGTGCTGCAATCCCAATAACACCAGTCGTGGAAATCGGGGCATGGAGATCTGACGAAATAGAGGCTGGCGGAATCGACGAAGCAGGAGCAACACGAGTTAACGGTAACTTCTTCATAGAGATAGAGTCGCTAACTGATCGTGATCGGATTGAGATTGGTGTAGATCCGATTATGTTCGAAACACAAAATTTCCCGACTCAAAGTGCTGGAAATCCTGCTGCCCCGTGGGAGGTTTTGTTGCACTCACCACTACTTTGGTATGATGAATCATTTAACCTTGATACATATTTGGCTGAAGATTACGACATTAGTGAAGATGGTAAAACTATCACATTTGACATCTTGGAAGAGGCAACATTCCACAATGGGGATCCTGTAACTGCAGAGGATGTTAAATTCACCTTTGAGCAAGTTGTACGAGGATCAGAGGAGGGTGTCTATCCAAGACCAAGTCAACCTCCGTACGAGAGCATTAATGTCATCGATGACAAGACAATCGAGTTTAATTTCGAGGAGTCTTACGTGCTCTTTACCACTGCAATAGCACCTCGGTGGGGTATCCTACATAAAGAAACGTGGGAAGAGGGGGGTGCAGTAGAATCACCTGGCGAATTCGAGTTTGAGGATCCTATTGGATCTGGCCCATATCAGTTTGTTGATGCTGAGGCAGGATCTCACATGGAGTGGGAACCGTTTGAAGATCATCCAATAGATGTTCCAGATAAGAATATTTACTGGAGTGCTTACCGGGATGAAACTACGATGATCGAAGCCTTAGATGCAAATGAAATTCAGGTGGTTCCTGAAATTTCACCAGGTGGTGCTTCTCGTGCAGAAGATATGGAAGATGTAGAAGTATACTTCGCAGATGGATTTCTCTCTTTTGCCTTGTACCCACAAGCTAGTTTCGCCCCTGGGAAGTTTGAAGAATTCAGGAAAGCAATAGCTGCGTGTCTTAACCGACAAGAAATGAATGATATTGCCTATGGTGGTGAAGCCTCTGTTGAGCTTTACTCTAATCACTTCATGCCAAATCACCCTTGGAGAGCACCAGACGAGCAACTATATCAGATGACAGATGATCCAACAGGCGATCCCGATGCAGCTAGATCGATGCTTGAGGAGGCTGGCTGGGATTGGGACGGTAATGATAACCTTCATTACCCGCCTGATGCAGATCTTTCGCCTGTATGGCCAGAAGGCGAAGAACCATCTGCAGAGGATTTCCCGTGTCTAGACGATATATGAACTGACTGAGTATAAGTATAAAATTAACACGTCTATCCAGACAATTTTTCATTCCAACCATGTCGTTAGAAAATGAGATAACAATCAATAAATTGACTGAATTTGATTTAATCACGTCAAATTCAAATCAGGAATACGAACTCAGTAAAAAACTCAAAAAAGATCTTGAATCAATAGACATCACAGACAAGCAGATTCATTCAGATCTTCAGGACAATCCAAAAGAAAAAAAACTGTATCAAGTCTGTAAGGATGATATAGACTTTATTAAAAAATATTTGGCAGTTAGTAATAATATAGAAGATGTTTCTTTCGAAAACCAAATTAAACTGACGTTTGTGTTAGATACATTCATCAAACCTGAATTGGAATTTGGTGGTGTACCTGATGCATTTCTCCCAGTAAGAGGAAAACATCTTAGAACCGCTATTAATTTGTATCCCAAATCAATAATTTATGCCTGGCGTGATGATTGCAATGGCTGTGATCTTCAGAAGGAAGTGTTTAACAAGATATTCGAAAAAGAGCGCGAAGCAATCGCGTTATTTGCAGTTTATGGAAAAAATTGTGCATCTTTATTAGACGACAAATTCAATGTCAGTGGTGCACCAACGACTCTATTCTGTTTGAATGGAAATGTTGATTCCAGATTGATTGGTTCACAATCAGAACAAAGTGTGAGAAATGAAATAAATGTAATTCAAAACACAACTCTATAGATTTGATAGGGGCAACAAAAATTTATTAATTTACTACTGTAGAAAGTGAATATTCTAATTGTTTGAATATACTGTGATCATCGATACGGAGTCGCCGCAAAAAAGAGTAGAGGCCTTGTTGAACGTGTTCTCATCTCGCTACACCGTCTGCGAATTTACTTCGACGAATCTTATCGTAATACCTTGATCTGCTGAGCAAGATGTTACATATTCTCCTAATAACGGCACTGTCTAGTTAAGCCAGTTTGAGAAGTGAGCAGTTCGTGGTTTGAGTTGTTGATGCTATCCCCAGAACTGCTCAGAGAGTCGTTAGACACGGCAAATCTTGAATGTTGGGAGCGAGAGCGGACGGCAACGCCCGTCAGGGCGTGCGTCGTCCGGCTCCACGCGACCGATTGTTCGCTCAGAGAAACACAAGAGATTCTCCGACTATTTGGCGTTCAACGCTCTCATCAGGCGATCTTTCAGTGGGTACATCGAATAGCTGACAGCGTCCCCGACCCGCCTGAGGCGCAGACGAAGCGGGTCGCTGTAGACGAAACC
>LKMJ01006240.1_pt1 | contig 11227 bp, 9 predicted proteins | sample 643391 | NCBI WGS metagenome assembly LKMJ01 (sample SAMN04112250, study PRJNA286221) | soda lake metagenome | biome: soda lake; feature: Kulunda Steppe; material: water; isolation source: sample PL-Br10 brine of Picturesque Lake | place: Russia: Kulunda steppe | collected 2010-07
AGAACAGTACGGCGAATTCAAGATCACAGCATACAACGGAGGTCTTTTCGATGAAGACAAACATCCGTTCCTCGCCCAACACAAACTACAAGGAAACCACCTCAAAAAAATACTTGAACTCTTAGCCCAATCCAAAGACGAGGAGACAGGCGACAAAGTACTCGTAGACTATCGTGACCTCAACATCCGGCACTTAGGAAGCGTCTACGAAGGACTACTTGAACACGAACTACAGCAAGCCGAAGAAAATCTCGTACTTAAAAACGGAGAATGGGAATCAGCCAGCGACTCTAACAAAGACTTCGAAGAACTACCACGAGAGAAAAAGGTTGAAGAAGGCGAAGTATACCTCACCAACGAAAGTGGAGAAAGAAAAGCTACAGGAAGCTACTACACTCCTGAGTATATCGTAGAATACATAGTAGAAAATACTGTAGGTCCTAAAGTCGAGGAGAAGATAGAGGAAAGTAAAGAAGAAGAGCTACTCGATAATGTACTGGACTTGAATATTTGTGATCCGGCGATGGGATCAGGACACTTCCTAACTGAAGCTACATCCTTCATATCTCGTAGAGTACTCGAACACGGAAAGATACAGGATGAAGAGGTAGAAGGTGAGAACGAGTTCGTATGGGTAAAGAGACAGGTCGTAAGCCACTGTATCTACGGAGTGGACATCAACCCTCTTGCCGTAGAACTCGGTAAGCTCTCGCTTTGGATAGAAACTATGGCTGAAGGACATCCCCTTTCCTTCCTCGACCACCACCTAAAGGTCGGTAACAGCGTAATAGGGACATCTATAGATGAACTTGAACATCATCCGGGAATTGATGATAGACCTGAAGCGGACTTCGATGAAATATTTGGAGTTCAGAATGCCAGAGACGCTTTGAACATGGAATATAGAAAGATTGAAAATATGAGTGAGGAATCAAAGGAGGATGTACATGAGAAGGAAGAAGCTTACAGAGAGTTTAGAGAAGAAAATTTCTACTATAAATTCTTGAAGAAGCTTTCAAATGTCCACACGTATCTTTCATTTGAAGAAGAACTTTCTCCGAAAGAGTATAATCAAATTAGAAATGAAGTAATGGAGATTGATGATCATCAAGATGAAGAATGGTATCAGTCAGCTCAAAAACACGCTGAAGATCTTAACTATTTCCACTGGGAACTTGAATTTCCAAAAGTATTTTTCAGCACAAATAAAGGATTTGACGCCGTGGTAGGAAATCCTCCATATGTTAATTCCAAACTATTACCAGATGATCAGAAAGAATATTTGGAGGCGGTTTATGACTCACCAACAGGGAGATGGGATATCTACAGCATATTTACGGAACTGGGTTTGGATATATCTTCAGAAACATCTTATATTCTTCCTTCTATGTTCTTCAGACGTCCATACGGAGAGGGTTTGAGAAAAGTTATTTCTGAAAAGGGAGAAATATCTGAAATAGTAGATCTTTCAGACTTCACAGTATTCAAAGACGCTACAAACTATGTTTGCATTCTAACTATAAGTAGAAAAAGAGATAAAGATGGTTTTAAGGTCTATACTCCTAAAAATCTTGACTTAAGTAGAAAAAGTCAGTTACCTTATTACGAACTCAAAAATTCAGAGCAAGATTCTGAACCATGGGAGATAATACCTACAAATGTTCGGAGAATAATATCCGCAGTACCAAATCAATTTGTTTCGTTAGAGGAGGTTACAACCTCTATATCAGAAGGGATTCACTCTGGAAAAGATAGTGTATTCTTCCTTCCTCAGAAAGAGGCTCAAGAATTAAATATTGAGGAAGAACTATTGAGACCTGTACTCAAAGGTAAGGATATCGAAAGATACACGCCTCCCAAAACAAATCTACGAGTAATATATCCATATAGAGATGGAGAAGTAATATCTGAAGACACATTAGCTAAAGAATATCCCAAAACGTGGGAATATCTAAAAGACAACGAAGAGGCTCTAAAAGACCGAACCTATGTAATGAAATCAAATAAAAACTGGTACGAGATTTGGTGTGAACGAAATATAGATATATATAGAAATCCTAAAATCCTTCTACCAGAAATAGCCAACAAAAACAACTTCACTTTAGATAGAGGAGAAACTGAAAATTACTTTAATACAAAAGTTAAGAGCTTAAAAACGAACGATAGCCAGATAGATGAGGAGACTCTATTAGGAGTGTTGAACTCTAAACTTATTGAATTTATTTACAGAGGTATTTCTCCGCCCAAAAGGGGAGGGTATAGAGCCTTTAAGACTGGATTCATGAATGAGCTTGAAGTTCCAGAGACAGAGAATGAAGCCATCTCTGAACGAGTATTGAAGATACTTGATTGGAAGAACCGTCTACAGAAGATTAATCTTGATATTTTTGATTACCTCGGGAACTACAGCGAGGAAAATACACTTGATGATCTCTATACTCCGGCTTCAGGTGTTTCTGATACTCCTTTGACTGATACGGCTTCTGATAGAGAGAAGCTACAGGTTGGAAGTGTGGATACACAGAGGAATGGAGATAGTGTTACTTTGTTGGCTTCCGCTCGATACAAACCTGAAGACGAGTCAAGCCATGACACAGACCAGTATGGCTACACCGAGACAGAGATGTACTCCGCTATGGAGTTCCATGACCTCTCTGAGACAGAGAAGGCGTTGATCGAGGAGTTCGTTCCAGTAGCGGTGGACGAGGCTGGCGGATTCGCTGATTTCAGGAAGAAAGCCACCAAAACTATGAGCCTGATCGACCGACTCAAGAAACTAACACTACCAAAGGTCAGCGATGTAGAAGACGACCTCCAAAAATTCGTGGAACAAAAGAAGAAAGCAAAAGAGCTAGAGGATAAGATTGAGAAGACAGATCGGAAAATCAACGAAATTGTCTACGACCTTTATGACTTAACAGAAGAAGAAATTGGAATCGTTGAGGAGGCGATATGAATGAGTAGAAAAGGCGCTTTTAATCTTAGTATGTCGGTGAAAACCTTTCTAATAATTCTTTTCGTAGGCCTAGGTTTTCTCGTCCAACAAAATTCTCAAGATAAAATATTCGGCATTTTTGTTCTTGCTGCTCTTGCGTTCTTTGCCTACCTTGCCTGGAGTAATTAAATGACAGTGAAACTGAATATTTACGGAGTTTCTCATTTAGCTAGGAAAGAAAAAATGGAAAAAGAACTCCAAGATTTCATTGAAGATAAAGAGTTTGAGGCCATATTTTTAGAAAGAAGGGATAATGAAGCTAGTTTCAAAGAGCAATTGAAGGCATTCCTTTTTAATCCTTCAATAATACTCTGGAAAGTTTTGTACAGACTTGTAGGTAACTTATTAGCAGGGACCAAGAATCTTCTTTTGCGTAGAGAACTAAATAGAAGAGCAGATGATGAGAGAGTTGTGGAAGATATAGCAGAAGAAAGAAATATTCCTATCCATTGTGTTGATAAGTCGATAGAACAATCAATTTTAGATCAAGGAGCTATTTGGATGGTTTGGAGCTGGTTAATATTTCTTCCAATGATGTACCAGCTTTCCAATTACTTAACATCAGTTACGCTTGATATAAGCATTATATCACTCTTAGGAGGTTTTATCGGATTATTAGCAACAATTTTTATGATGAAAAGCTTGTTTATTGCTTTTCCTTTTATTTACAGTGAAATAGACTCTCGTAACATCTATATGATGGCTAACTTACTAGAGATCAGTAAAAAAGAAAATTATAGTAACTTACTTTTAGTTACAGGAAGTAAACACGTAGAAGGGTTTCAAAAGCTTTCAAAGATTGGAGAGATAGATTATCATACTGAAAAATATGTTAAGAGCCCTATCAAAAACCTTAAAGATATTACAAAAAAATTCATGTAGACTTAATTCTATCTTCTAGGTCGCTGATTCTTCATGAACCTCTCGCACACGGTCTAGAAGACGTCTAAGATTATTTTCATCTTTCTTTGAATTCTCAGACCCTTCTATATTTAGACCAATTTCTTTCAACATCTCAATATGTCGTTTCTGGACTTGTTGTATCTCTTTAGCAGCTCTGAGAAAGTCTCTAGGTTCTGAATCTTCATGCCGTACTACTCTCGAAATCAGATTTTCTGCTAACTTCTTACTATCTCGAATCTCTGTTTCTATCTGTGCTTTTAGGTCGAAACCATCTGGAGCCATCTTGAGCAAACTGTGGAAGGAGCTTAGGTACCTTCGAACTCTGCTCTTTGATAGGCCTTCAGCAAAGCACTTATCTGAAAATCGAGAAATAGCTTGTTTATTTTGTTCGGAGACATGCTCCGATTCTTCGAGTTTTTGGTTGTTTAGGTTGTATTCGTGGTCTATGCTGTGTATGTCGTTCATGTTTGACATAGTGGGATCACCCCGGTATAAACCCGGGTAACCCGAACAGTATGTTACAGTGCGGGGGACAAGATTCGAACTTGCGAACGGCTAACCGACTGGCTCCTAAAGCCAGCGCCTTTGACCACTTGGCTACCCCCGCCTAGACATATAGTGTAAACCTGTATTCCAGTCTGAGTATGTAAAGTTTTTAATAGAAACATAATTCAGACATAACACGGTTTAAGTTTCACCTTATCAAACATAGTTGGAGGGGTCAAAAGCTTTGTTCAAGTACGGAAGGTTTGAGATTGAGTGGGGAGAAGACGCCACGGTAAAGATAAACGATGAAGGTTTTACTGTAGTCGTGGATCCGTCTTCTAAAGTATCTGAAGAGTTTGAAGCAGATCTTATATTTGTAACTAGCGGTGAAGAAAACGTATACGACCCCAAAGTTATAGAGAAGGTTTCTTATGAAAGAACCTGTGTAGTTGTACCTGAGAGTATAGATAAAGAAGAAATACCGTGTAGAGATGTAGAAAGTATTGATGAAGACGGGATGATAGATGTCTTTGGTGTGGAGATAGAAGGTACACCTACAGGGAAAGGCTCAAAGGGCATAGGCTATAGGTTTATGATGAAGGATACTGAGTTCTTTGTGGCCGGCGACACAGGGTTAATAGAACAGTTTCTTGATCTTGAAGGCCGTGTAGATCTTGCTTTTCTACCCTTGGACGGAGAAAAAAGCATGGATGTTGATGAAGCGGTTAAGGCTGCGGCTAGGATTAAGCCGGAAGCGGTATTGCCGTACCGTTACGGAGGATCTCAGGAAAAAGATCTGAGAACTTTAAAAAACGAGTTGGAACGTAGAAATATCGGATGTAAGATTGATTAGCTAAAGAAAGCTCCTATATCTATAAGAGTCTCCGCGACATAAACCCTCACTTTGTTTGCAGTCCCTTCAGCATTATAATTTATCTCATCGTTCTGTAGCATCTCGCTGAGCGCTTCCAGAGGCTCTTCTGCAGCTGCTATCTGTTCTATATGATCCGCTGATACCTCTGCCTCCAATGTAGAGTTTTCATAACTTTCCTGTCTTATCTCTTCGATCTCCGTGCCGTCCATCTTTACCCCTATCTGTTCGACCTGTTGTTCTGAATGTAGTTCAAAGCTGATGAGCTGATCTCCTACCACAGTACCGAGGAAATCCGGCACAGGCATCTGGTTGAACTCTTCCTTAACTTCGTTTAGCTCTTCAGGTCCGTGAGCAACGGTAGAAACGGAAAAAGACAGAACTAGTAGAGATGTTATCAATATTTTTAGCTTCATACCTCTATAACCACGTAGAGTCTTTTAAAACCTTACTTTACCGTGACGCTTTTCGCCAGGTTTCTGGGCTTGTCAGGGTTGTTGCCTAGCTTAACAGCGGTCTTGTATGCCAGCATCTGGAAAGGCACGACTTCAAGTATCTCAGAGTTTTGATCCTCCGGGATATCGATGAAGAACTCAAAGTTCTCGCCGTTTTCCTGCCCGACACCTATTATATCTGCTCCTCTACTCTTGGCCTCAGCGAGGTTTGAAAGCATCTCCTCATAGCCTTCCTGCTTCAAAAACCCTACTACAGGTACTCCGTCCTCCACTAAAGCCAAAGTTCCATGTTTGAACTCCCCGCCAGGGAAAGCCTCTGCATGGATGTAAGACAGCTCTTTCAGCTTTAAAGCCGACTCTTTTGCCATCTCAAAGCCTTTGTGCCTTCCGATAAAGTACACATCATCCTTGTCTACAAGGTATTCGCTCAGCCTTTCTATCTCCTGCTCGCTATTATCCATCAGTCCTTGTATCCTGTCCGCAGTCTGTACCAGAGAATCCCTTCCCTGCTCAAGCTCTCCTCCGACACAGTAACTTAGAAGCTTCAGAACCGTTATCTGTGCGGTGAAAGCCTTGGTCGAAGCCACACCGATCTCCGGCCCGGCGTTTATATGTAGAGTGTGGTCGGATTTTCGGTCCAGTGTAGAGCCTGAAACGTTCAAAACCGATAGAAGCTTGTTATCTAACTTTTCAAGAACCGAAAGAAGGTCGGCGGTCTCCCCGCTCTGGCTTATACCAATAACAAGATCCTCTTCTCCGATCTCATCGGTCCTGTACTCCAGCTCATGTGACTGCTCCACTCTGACGTCTACGCCTCTTCTCCTTAGATAACGGGCTCCTAGGTCAGCGGCGTAGCTTGAAGTACCACATCCCGTTATCCAGACCTTTTCAGCATCCTCGATCATCTGTTCTGCCTGTTCCATATCTTTCCTGTCCTGGAAAGCTGCCCTTTTAACAGTCTTTGGCTGTTCAAGTATCTCTTTCTCCATGAAATGTTCGTAACCTTTCTTAGTAGCCTGTTCAGCATCCCATTCAATCTTTTCAACTTCTCTTTCTACCTCTTCCCCATCACTGTATATTTTATAGTCCTGATCTATCAGCACATAGTCGCCGTCCTCTAAAAATATAGCTTCATCGGTATGTTTTAGGAAAGGGGTTACGTCAGATCCTAGGAACAGCTCCTCTTCCTTTATACCTAGAGCTAGTGGCGATCTGTTTTTTAGAGCCATCATCTCCCCGGATTCAAACATAGCTACAACTGCGTAACTGCCCTCCAAGGTATCTCTGAGGTACTCAGCTATCTGTTTCAGGCTCTTACCTTGTTCAAGCTGCTCCTCTATAAGATGCGGTATGACCTCTGTATCAGTATCCGATTTAAACTTATGTCCGGACAGCTTCTGCTTTAGCTCAGAGTAGTTCTGAATTATACCGTTATGTACTACCGCGACCTCTCCTTTACAGTCGGTATGTGGATGTGCGTTCTGTTCAGTAACCCCTCCGTGTGTAGCCCATCTGGTATGGCCTAAAGCGATACTTCCTCCCGATCTCTGACTAAGAGATTCATCTACTGTTCCTACACCTTTGTCTACATTAATGCCGGAGCTATCCCTTACAGCTATACCCGCAGAGTCGTATCCACGGTATTCAAGGTTCTTCAGTCCATCGTACACGATCTTCGATGCGTCTCCGTTTCCTCGGTATCCAACTATTCCGCACATTCTAACGGATATTAATGTCTATCAGTTCCTTATAAACCGGCCGGATTAAACCGGTTTTTACCGGGTAGAACGGTTGTTTATAAATAGAAGGAGTTTCCGGTAAGAATTTAATGTTACCGGTCAAAGAATATTTACAATGGAAGGTTTTCTGAGAAAAGGTGAGCTTGTAGACGCTCAGCAGATGGACGGCAAGAAGATAAAAGCAGTCAACGACACCACACGTCTAGAAATACTGGAAAGACTGAAAGAAAAGCCTTCCTACCCTTCAGAGATAGCTCAGGAGCTTGGAACCGACAAACAGAAGATATACTACCACATGGAGATACTGGAAGAGGCAGGGCTGATCGAAAAACAGAGGGAAGAAAAGAAATCAGGCGGGGTCGCAACCTTCTACACCATCTCTACAGGAGGATTAGTATACGACCTAGATGGAGAGGGAACGCCTGTAAACCTCGGCACCAAGGAAAACGTAAGGGACTTTCTTAAACCTTTAATGGACGGATCTAGGCTTGACGGCTATATAGTGGTTGGATCACCAGATAAACACGGCCCTGACCAGGTAAGAGCTAGAGATGGACATCTAGCAGGAGATATAGCCCTTAAACTTGGAAAGTACTGTGAATCCGACGGAGAAGCAGTGAAGCTGGACACAGATGTAAAAAAAGAGGAGCTTTTCGACCAGAGCCTAATTATAATAGGAGGGGTTCTGACCAACACCGTCACCAAAAGATTCAACCAGAGTTTTCCTGTAAAGTTTGAAGGAGAATCTTTTCCCTACCGGAAGATACAGACGGAAAACTCAGAGTACAGCCAGCCCGATATAGGAGTTATAACGAAGTCCAAAAATCCGGAAAACCCGGAAAAATCTATCTTCCTTGTTGCAGGGGTCAGAAACAAAGGAACGAAAGCTGCGGTCGAAGCATTCAAGAAGCTGGAAGATATTACTGAATCTTACAACGGAGAAGATTTCTACTGCGTGGTTAAAGGAAAAGACATGGACGGAGATGGAGAGATAGACAGCTTTGAAACCGTGGAAAAGTCCTGAATATTACGGGAGAAAAACTAAGGAACTTTATCCACAAACCGTACACGGCCGTGGATCTCTGTATTCCTGGCTTTAAACCTCTTCAAAATCTGAGCTTTGCCTTCCTTTACCGGAGCCACAACTATACCGTCATCTGATATCAGCTCTAGAGCCTTTTCCATATCCTCCTGTTCTACAGCACACGAGAACAGTATCTTGTCGAATAAACCGTCGACCGCCTCAGTACCGTTTCCATGGACAACTTTAACGTTTTCATAATTTTCCAGCCTTTTCCTTGAGGTATCAACTAGCCTTTCCTGTATCTCAACACCTACCGCTTTTTCCGCTATCTCCGAGATTATCGCCAGCTGGTAGCCGGAGCCGGATCCTATCTCCAGTACCCTGTCCTCACCACCGGGCTCCAGCAGTTCAGTGTTGATAGCTACCATATGCGGTGCAGAGATCGTGGCGTTTTCGCCGATACTCAACGGCCTATCCTGATAAGCCTGTTCAAAACAGTTTTCAGGCACAAAATCAGCTCTATCCACAGCTCTAAAGGCCTCCTCTACATTTTCCGACTCAATACTTCCCCTTTCTACGAGGTAGTCGACAAGCTCGCGGTTTGAATCCATGGTATATATTTTTTAGTTTCGGAACCAGATTAAACTTATGGAAAAAGAAAAAGTTCAGGAGAGACATAGACTGGAAGAGATCACCTCAAAGATCGACAGGGATGTAGACGCGGTAATCGTCGAAGGATGGAGCGACAAGAAGGTGATGGAAAACCTAGGTTTCTCCGGAAAGATATTCATGTCAGCGGAGAGATCTGTAGAAGATCTAGCTGAAGACGTGGAAAGAGGTGCTGAAACTGTAGCAGTTCTCACAGACTTCGATCAGCATGGAAAAGATCAGAACAAAGAAATAATACAGGAGCTTCAGGAAAAAGTAGATGTGATTAACAGCGCCAGAAGAGACTTTGGAGCGCAGCTAACCTCAAACGACAGACATGCAGTAGAAGACGCCGCTCCATTATTCCGATCAAAGAGACAGAAGTTTGTAGAAGCTGCATTAGATAGAATCATGCCAGAGGACAGGAGTAAATGAATCCCCAAATTCCAACAGTAAAGACATTCTAACCTAGCAAAAGATGAGCCACCCGATATCCTTTTTTAAAACTTGAAATTTCTTTCTAGTACATAACAATTGGTGTAACGTAAAAATGTCAGATAAAGAACTAGATGCAATTAAAGGCGTAATTGAAGACCCAGAACACATAAGGAACATTGCAATCGCAGCACATATCGACCACGGTAAAACAACACTAACAGACAACCTTCTAGCTAGAGCCGGGATGATCTCGGACAAGCTTGCAGGAGACCAAAGATTTATGGACTTCGATGACCAGGAAGCGGAGAGAGGAATTACTATTTACTCCGCAAACATCTCAATGGTCCACGAATACGATGGAGACGACTATCTTATCAACCTAATTGATACACCGGGCCACGTTGACTTCGGTGGAGACGTAACAAGAGCTATGAGAGCGGTAGACGGAGTAGTTGTTCTTGTCGATGCTGTTGACGGAGTTATGCCTCAGACAGAGACCGTTATGGAACAAGCCCTAAATGAAGGGGTTAAACCTGTACTGTTTATTAACAAGATTGATAGACTAATTGAAGAGATGCAGCTTACTCCTGAAGAGATGCAGGAGAGGTTTACAAAGATAATTAGAGAAGTCAACACCGCATTAAGAAAGTACGCAGATGAAGAGACAGCTGAAGAATGGAAGATGTCGGTAGAAGACGGGACGGTAGCTTTCGGATCTGCTCTGATGAACTGGGCTATCTCAATGCCTTTCATGCAGGAGACAGGGATCACATTCCAAGACCTTATCGACAGGGTAAATGAAGGAGACCATGAGGGACTTGCAGAAGACGCCCCTATTGAAGAAGTAGTACTTGACATGGTTGTAAAACACTTGGTAAACCCAAGAGAATCCGCAGAGTGGAGAATGCCAAAGGTATGGCCTGGGGACGTAGACACACCTGTTGGAAAGGACATGCTTAACCACGACCAGGATGGAGACCTGGTAGGAGTAGTTACAAACGTTGAAGACGATGAACACGCAGGAACAATCGTAACAGCAAGACTTTTCTCCGGAACAGTAGAGGAAGGAGACGAGCTTTACGGATTAGGATCTCAAAAGACAGAGAGAGCTCAGCAGGTCGGAATTTACTCCGGACCTAGAAAGCTAACAGTAGACAGCGTTCCATGTGGAAACATTACAGCTATTACAGGACCGGACTTCTCCACAGGAGAGACATTTATCAAGAAAGGAGAAGAAGAAATCCAGCCGTTCGAACAGATCGAACACGTATTCGAGCCTGTAGTTACCAAATCCATCGAGCCTAAGAGAACTTCAGACCTTCCAAAGCTAATCGAAGCACTTAGAAAGAAAGCTAAGGAAGACAACACAATTAAGGTAGATATCGATGAAGAGACAGGAGAAACACTTGTCTCCGGATTAGGAGAGCTACATATCGAGGCAAAGGTTGAAAGATACCTAGAAGAGCAGGGTATCGATATCAATGTATCCGAACCTATCGTTGTGTTTAGGGAAGGAATAGAAGAAGAAAGCGACGTACATACAGGCAAATCACCTAATCGACACAACAAACTTGATATATCCGTCGAACCTATCAAAGAAGAGACCAGAAAGTTCCTGAAAGAAGACTATCAGGAAGTAAAGATGCAGGCAGACGAGCAGAGAGAGAT
>LKMJ01006242.1_pt1 | contig 11225 bp, 10 predicted proteins | sample 643391 | NCBI WGS metagenome assembly LKMJ01 (sample SAMN04112250, study PRJNA286221) | soda lake metagenome | biome: soda lake; feature: Kulunda Steppe; material: water; isolation source: sample PL-Br10 brine of Picturesque Lake | place: Russia: Kulunda steppe | collected 2010-07
GACCACTCCCATCAGGTGGTCCTGTAGGTTCTTGCCCACGCCGGGGAGATGGGTGACGACATCGATATCGTGCTGCTTCAACTGTGCAGCGTTCCCGACGCCCGAAAGAAGCAGCAGGTGAGGTGAACCAAACACTCCTGCCGAAAGGATAACTTCCTGTTCCGCCTGTACTGTGTGCTCTTGGCCTTCATGCTCGAACGTGACTCCGGTGACTCTTTCCTCGTCGAATTGGAGTGACGTCACCCGAGCCCCGGTTTCGGCCCTTAGATTGTCCCGTGACAGCGCCGGTCGGAGGTACGCATCGGCCGTGCTGTGTCGTTGTCCGTCCTTGACGTTAATTTGAGTTTGACCGATTCCCTCCGTATCACCGGCATTGAGATCATCATTCCACTCGAACCCGACCTCTTGGGCGGCTTCGAGATGGCGTTCTGCAAGCTCCGTAGTGCGTGGTTGTTTTTTGATATGGAGTTTCCCTCCTGTGTTTCGATATTCCGACTCTCCACCGGCGAAGTCTTCCGCACGCTTGAAGTAGGGGAGCATCTCGTCGAAGGACCACCCCTCGTTACCGAGTTCTGCCCAGTGGTCATAATCCCACGGATGGCCACGGAAATAGATCATTGCATTAAGCGAACTTGAACCACCAAGTACCTTCCCGCGGGGATGGTAGGCCCGGCGGCCTTTCAGATGTTGCTGTGGGGTAGACATGTAGTTCCAGTCAACATCCGTCTTCAACAACTCACCGAATGCCATCGGAATCTTGATTTCTTCTTTGTCATCCGAGCCACCGGCCTCTAACAGCAGGACCTCGTTATTATTGTCTTCACTCAATCGGTCAGCCAGGATGCAACCGGCTGAACCCGCACCTACCACGATGTAATCATAACTGTTATTCATTGCAAATGGGAATATTCACCGGCTAGGGTAAATAACTATTGGCGGACTCAGTGACCCGCTCAGGGGTGAGTAGCCGTATTATCTGAGACCTTTTTCATATTGTGGAACTCGGTACTTCATGACCCATTTGAAGAGTAAATTTGTATAGCTTGACTACAATGAGAAAACATGGTCACTGAAAACGAACGAGCACCAGATTTTACCGCACTGCAGACCTCACAGTCTAATCCGGATGAAACGACACAATTCAATTTAAAAAAGGCACTCGAAGATGGGCCAGTGGTGCTTGCCTTTTATCCTGCAGCCTTTACGCAGGGTTGTCGATCTGAAATGCACGCTTTTGACGATTCAGTAGAAGAGTTCAACGAAGCGGGTATTCAGATATACGGTATCAGTGTCGATTTACCCTTTTCTCAGGGAGAATGGATACGACAGCAGGGCTTTCACATACCGATGCTTTCCGACCCCGAAGCAAATATCTGCGAAACCTATGGAGTCGTACGTGAAGATATACTCGGGGAGCTACGCACCGCACGCCGGAGTATATTCGTCATAGACACAGAACGGGTCGTGCGATTCAAATGGGTTCAGGGGGACGACCTTCCAGAATTTACAGCGGTTGTGGAAAATGTCCTATCAATTGCGAAAGCTATAGAGAATTGAAATACGACTGTGCGATATGGTAAATAGGGTCGTCATGGTACGTGGACTGAGGGAAGCGGTTCATACTACAATAAATGTATTTCTGAGAGATTGTAACCTAATTTGATATTATCTATTCAAAATTTATTGAAAAATTCTAACCAGAATTAGTTTAAATAATGGATTATTTGGTGGGTGAAAAACTGCTAATCGCGATGGCTGAATACGTTCAGCAGTCCCTTACAACACGAGCAGAGAGTGGGGTGAAGTGTTTTTTCCAAACCTCAAAAGCACACTTGTGACTATATGTTGCCTGGAGTCGCTCTATTAAGCGTCTCCATATCGTTTACTGTAAAATTGTAAGAGACTTCTATCAGACAATGCCGACACTTTCAGTGGGTAGAATTAATAAAATTTTTGTTATCCAAAAATACCTGATAAATGATAATAAGTTGGTATTATATAGTTATATACATACTCCTTGGAATATCTAGATAGTATACTATATTGATTGAATGTCAGTAATTGTTTATTTCTGATGCTAGTAATGGCTCTATTCTACAGGTTTGAATCCGACATATAGAGATGCTCAATTCGATAGAGAGCTTTTATTCTTCCACCGAGTATATTACCTTATGCGTGAACTCGTCTTCGAACTGGATTATTATCCTGGATGGAATCCCGTTTCGGATACGCTGGCAGAGCACGAAGGGGCCAGTATTCGGTCCCTTTCCTGTCATGTGACAGCCGAAACGCTCTGGCGTGTGGATTACATCACCGGTTCACCTCAAGCCCTCACAGAGCTTGAAACGGCATACAAAACTGCGGATTACTTCCCGGACTGTCTCGTTACGGATAATTGCGAAGCAAATTCAGAAACAAAGGTTCTCGACCGGACAGACGATTCCCTCATCATTTACTGCGTGTGGAACCGGTCGGAGATTTGTTCTAGCGTCCCCCATCTCGCACTTGAGTATCTCGGCGAGGGGTTACTCTTTGAAACCCGACAACAGGGCCATCAGCACATCTGGCGAATCGTCCTCGCAGGGCAAGAAGATATCAGTACTTTCACTGCTGCACTCAAAAGCGAAATCAAGGAGGTCGGTGGTATGGAACTGCTTCGACTTACCGAACACATGCCCGATCGAGAACCCAAACCAAGTCAGGAAAATGAAGAACTACCTTCAGAACAGCGACAGGCACTCCACGCAGCTGTCAACCACGGGTATTACGAGACGCCACGGCGGATCGAGCTCACGGAACTTGCTGATGAAATGGATATCCCGCAGTCGACGCTCTCTTATCGACTCCAACGAGCGGAAAGTCACCTGGCAACGCAATTTGTCGACACGGACATCTCTCTTGACTCGCTGATGACCAAGCAGTGAACGCTTCTTTCGCCACAGAGTTGGTGCTCACCAAATAACTCGTATGCCGTTGCCTGTTCTACAATGAATTAATGGATTCAGCTGCTGACTGTGACAACTCCGCTGCTCAGGAGCGTGAGGAACATAGATTTAGCGTACCGGATATGGACTGTCCCTCCTGTGCAGGGAAAGTCACAAACAGCATCGAAAAGCTCGACGGTATCCTCGAACTTGATGCCAGCCCTACAACAGGGCAGGTAATTGTAGAATACGACACAGGGAGACTCTCACCGGCGACTATCCGTCAGCAGATTGGGGCAGCAGGATACAGTGTTGAGTCCAGAAACGAAACAACAACACTGTCAGTTCCGGAGATGGACTGTCCATCCTGTGCCAAAAAAATCAAGACTGCCTTTGCTGGGATTGACGAAGTAACACAGGTCGAGACACAACCGACGACTGGACAGGTCACCATCACGCATACAGTGGCTGTGGATACCGACGAACTCATCGCCACAATCAGTACAGCAGGATACGACGCCACACTTATCGGCGAGGGACGAAACTTTGGAGCACGACAGCAAATATGGCGGACTCCCCGAGGAATTACGACGTTCATTGGCGCCCTGCTGGTAACCGTAGGGATGTTCTTGCAGTTCGTTGTTCCAGCCAGTGACCCGTTTCTTTTCGAACTCGCCAGCAGAACCTTCAACGTCTCACATGTGCTATTCATCCTCAGTGCAGCGCTTGCAGGAGCACCAATTCTCCGGAACGGGTATTACTCTGCAAGAAACTGGAGCCTCGATATCGATTTTCTGATGAGCGCCGGTATCATCGGTTCTGTCGGGACACATCACCCGTTTGAAGGAGCGATGCTCGCGGTGTTGTTCAGCATCGCCCAGCTCCTGGAACGATATTCGATGGACAGGGCACGAGGGTCACTCCGTGAACTTATGGAACTCTCACCCGACGTGGCGACAGTTCGTCGAAACGGGGATGAGGAGAGCGTCCCTGTGAAGGCACTTGATGTCGGGGAGACTGTCATCGTTCGACCAGGCGAGAAAATTCCGGTCGATGGTGTAGTCACTGAAGGGACAAGCGCTGTTAATCAGGCACCGATTACGGGTGAAAGTGTGCCAGTCAATAAATCAAATGGTGATGACGTATACGCTGGCACGATTAACGAAGAGGGCTATCTGGAAATCGAAGTGACCAGTACCTCGACAGAATCAACGATTGCTCGTATCATTCAGCTCGTGGAGGATGCCCAGCGCGAGAAAACTGAACGCGAACAGTTCGTAGACCGACTTGCCAGCGTTTACACACCAGTAGTTGTTTCGGCTGCAGTACTCGTGATGATTCTCCCACCGGTAGGATTTGGAGCTTCGTGGAACACGTGGTTCCTTCGAGGGTTGACGCTCCTTGTCATCGCCTGCCCGTGTGCGTTCGTCATCTCTACACCAGTGAGTGTTGTTTCTGGGATTACTAGCGCGGCAAAAAACGGCGTCTTAATCAAGAGCGGACGGGACCTCGAAGCAGTCGGAGACACCGGCGTCCTGGCTATGGACAAAACTGGCACGGTGACAACAGGTGAACTAACAGTGACGGATACGACCCCAGTGGACGGTATCGACGAGTCCGAACTGCTACGCCGTGCCACGCTTATCGAACGTCGGAGCGAACATCCGATTGCAAAAGCTATCGTCGAACATACTGAGCATGTCGGAGTAACGGATGAGGAAACAGCTGTCAAGGAGTTCGAAGCAATCACGGGAAAGGGTGTCTCTGCTGAATTGAATGGACGAAAACATTTCGTTGGGAAACCCGAGCTGTTCAGAGAACTCGGGTTTGCTCTGGAGCGCTCTAACAGATTGCCTGATGGTGGCGAAACTGTAACTGCTTCTGAGCCTGGTTCTCGTAATACAATTCAACCTAAAGAGATTGGGGATATGATTCATGATTTCGAACGCGACGGAAAGTCCATCGTTCTCGTCGGGACCGAACGAAAACTCCTGGGTGTCATTGCTATTTCGGATGAACCACGACAGGAGGCAAAGTGGGCGATTTCAAAGCTGCAAGAACAGGATATTCGTGTCGTAATGCTCACTGGCGACAACGAGGGGACGGCCCGGGCCGTTGCCGAAAGCGTCGGAATTGACGAATACCACGCCAACCTGCTGCCTGAAGAGAAACTCGACCGCATCAGCGACCTCAAAACTGAATACGGATACGTTGCGATGGTTGGCGATGGTATCAACGATGCCCCCGCGATGGCTTCCTCTACGGTTGGGATTGCAATGGGTGCAGCTGGGACCGATACCGCACTCGAAACGGCCGATATTGCACTCATGGGTGATGATCTCACCCGACTTCCGTATCTGTACCGGCTGTCGCAAAAATCAAACGGCGTTATCCGACAGAATATCTGGTCAAGCCTCGGAGTGAAAGCAATCCTTGCACTTGGAGCACCATTCGGTATCGTGACCGTGATTCACGCTGTCGTTATCGGAGATATGGGAATGAGTCTGGCCGTTACAGGGAATGCCATGCGACTGTCGGAAGTACAACCTGAAAAACCGGACACAGGTGAACAAGAAGGGTTGGAGCGTACAGACGAGTGAAACCTTTCAGGGCTCATAAAACGCAGTCGGTCCGTGGTCGTCTTGCCAGGTAAAAGCAAAGAGACGACGTGCTGGGACACGCTCAAGGACACGACCATCCTCAGCCTTACCCGTTACAGGGTCCCATGTCGTACCATCAGCTCTGAACTCCTCTCCCGAGCGATTGAACAAGTATCCGGGATTGTAATAGCCGTGAATGCCGAGGTCTTCCGTGGCAACGACCACAACGTCTTTCCCACCGACAGTTTCCTGCACGATTCCGCCAGCATCCAGCACACGAGAGAGGGGAAAGCCTAGTGCACTGTCCTCAATTTCGATGCCAAGCACGACCGTCTTTGGAGAAATGTTATCATCGCGGTTCCACTTCCGACTCTGGTCTCCGCGGTGGGCTCCAAGACCAAAGCCATCCATTTCAAAATAGCTCCGGTACGGTCGGTCATCGTAATCAATCTGGGCTGGTGTATCCGAGTCGCTTGCTGCTTCGCTCTCGCCACCAGGTGGTTGCAAAACGAGACCATTCGGGTACCGCTCACGAAAGACCGACCACGAAACGAGCTGGGCCGGCTTCACCGCAAGCGAGTTTCCTTCCAGTTCACCACCAATACACCAACCTGTTGACTGTTTCCATTCGCTTTCCGTTTCCCGGTCGTACATCACGAGGTCGTCATCAGCGAGTTTTCCAGAGACTCCAAATTCGAGTGTCTTACCCTCAACCTTCCGTTCGTATACAATGCCGCTCCCACAGAGCGGACACCAGGTCACCGCAATTGGCTCCCCACCGATACGGTCGTTGACGATTTCGTGGTAGTTCAGATAGCGAATGGGATACCCACGGACAACCTTTGTAAGCTCAACTGCGAGTACCATATCATCGTCATCACCCGTGTATCCGTGACCGAATTCTGGGGCATCAACGCTCGGAATTGCATCGGGTGGAAGTACTTGTTTGACGTTCATCTCTTTGGAAACCTCCTTGTTCTGAGAGAGATTTGTAGCTGTTAGACCATTATGACTTCGTATTCCGTAATGACCAGCGGATGGATTTTGAGTGAGTCGTATTTTGATACCGTCCTTTCTTACCTGTGAAACTGCCTGTAATTAGAGTGTTATCATCACGCATTCTAATTGCCTCCCTGGTTTCCGGTTCCCCATCGGACCATTTCGCTGATAATTCCTTCAAGGTCTGTCCCACGCTCAGTCAGTTCATATCTCACGCGGACCGGGTCATCATTCAACACCTGTCGTGTGACGAGTCCTTCTTCTTCGAGCGTCGAAAGGCTCTCCGAAAGCATTTTGGAGGAAATGCCATCGATGCGGGATTTGAGGTCACTGAAACCCAATTGACTCTCCATCAGGAGATAATAGATAATAACTGGATTCCACTTTCGACCAATTACTGACCGGGTATCATGCAGTGCAGCCTCAGAATCCGTCACAAGTTTTTCCGATGTATGCTCTGTCCCCCGAGAACGATTGATATGAGACTGCTGTCTGGAACGCATCAGAAACAGGTACGGAAACAGGTTATATCAACGCGTGTCGCTTTGGTAGAACATCGTAGTATCCGCCAAAAATATAAATAGGAGGATTGAAACTGTGAGTCCTACTTGGAACAGTTCTGGAACTGTCAGCCCACTCCGGCCCCGTCGAGAAGTAATCGAATACCAATCAGCGTGAGCAACCCCAGTACTAGTCCACGGCGAGGTTTTTCGGTAACAACCACACGAAGTCGTTTCCCAATCAAAACGCCGAGCAAAGCCGGTATCGTCACAAGGAAAGAAAACACAAAGAATGAGAGAGTAGGATAGAGGCCCAGCGCGCCTGCAGCACCAACTCGAACCCCATTGAGGCCGACAAATACCATCGCAACTACGCCGATGAATGACTCGTGAGAGAGGTTACAGCTTCGGAGATATGCAATGAACTGGACGCCGACGTTCGTTCCGCCAAACACCACCCCAGAAACGGCCCCAACGCCAAGCATTGCTGGCATCGTTTCGACGAAGCATCCCTCTTTGATGCGGCCAAGGACAGATATGGTAACGACTCGTTGTGTGCTGAGAACAAACCCAAGCGAGAGAATGCCGAGGCCGATTTTGAGTGGGTTCTGGGGAAGCCACTCTAGAATAACCAGTCCGACAACCGTCCCAACAAGTGCCCCCGTGAGGAGTGGTCCAAACCGCCGACTACACCGCTTCAGTTCCGCTGTGGATAGCTCATCCAGTAGCAGGAGGTTGACACCAAGGATGGGAATAATCATAAATACGACAGCAACTGCCGGGTCAACACTCGTGGCAAGAACCATTGTCGCGATCATCGCGAAACCAAATCCCGCAAGTCCGTTCACAATACCAGCTACAATAACGGTTCCAACGACCACCGCGAGAAATGGAACTGAAATTGTCGTTGCGACAGCACTCATACGGTTATTTTTCACTATTCCGCTGAGCCAGGAACGATTTCGCCTGGTTTCGCCCGCGTTCCATGAGTTCGTCGATAAATTCTGGACTACGGTCGGTTTTTGTGGAGGACTGATATTGTTTGCCTATCTGGATGCGGTGAATGTCTGGCTGAGTAAACTCCTCAGGTGGTAGCTTTCCACACTCGATCCACTCATTTACTTGCTCGACGAACTGCAGTTCCTGATTGAGCGATATATTCCCAGATAATTGATTACGACGGTCAGCAATTTCTTCTAACGTTGTCGGTTCGCCTGACAGCTCCTGTGGGTTAATCTGGATAATCCAGAGTTCCTCCGGTTTCCGCTCTGGTGGTTGATGCAGGAGGTCCTTGACGGGTGGATTTTGCGAGAACAATCCGTCCCAGTGGAGATGACCGTTAATTTCGACGGCCTTGAAGAGATTTGGCACGGCCGCCGAGGCCAGCACGGCCTCAACGGTTACTGCTTCATTGACGAAGGTTTCAAAGACTCCTGCGTTGATGTTAACTGTCCCAACCACAAGTTCCGGTGCAGTCCTGCGACAGTATCCGGGAAGCTCCTCGAATGTGATGTGTCTCTCGAGAATTTCTGCAATTCGTTCTTTTCCAGATTCAGAGCCCGGAAGCTGGTACGGACTCACCTGTGGAACTGGGAGACCAGCGTTCTGGAACTTCTGATAGGCCTGTATCCAGCTATTTGCAACTCTATCGGTGAATGTTTTTGCAGCCAAATCCTCCCAGATATTTCCGACGAGATTTGCTGCCTTCCGTTCATCACCGGTGACAAGTCCATACCAGGCCGCCAGTGCGTTGAATGCCCCCCCAGATGACCCGCTAATTCCAACGAGTTCGTGATTTTCATCCCAGTTTTCGAACAGATGTTCCAGAACACCCGCGGTGAATGCCGTGTGACTTCCGCCACCCTGACAGGCAATAGCAATATTCGTTGTCATTTGATACTCACGTGGCTAGTTATTCGTACGTGTTGGTAAAACCGCCGTCCCAGAGCATGTCTCCGCCGTTCAGATGCTTGCCGTGACGAGAGAACCCAAACGTGAAGAGATTTGCCACCTCGGCGGGTGTCATCATTTCCTTCGTCCGTGCTTTTCCAAGCATTACCTCCTCCACAACTTCAGTTTCCGATATGTCACGCTGCGCTGCGGTATCTGCAATCTGGTCGAGCATTAACGGAGTCAGAACGTATCCAACAGAGACGGAAAAACCACGCAGCGTTCCCTCTCCCTCTGCAGCGACTGCCCGTGTTAGTCCATTCACGGCGTGTTTGGCTGTAATGTAGGCTGGTTTACGCTGTGTTGCAAGATGACCATGTACGGAAGACATGGTTCCAATAGCACCAACGCCGTCGTCAGTTGATTTGATGTGTGGAATCGCCTCCTTCGCAGTGAGGAATGGCGCACGTACCATAATATCCTGCAACAGGTCAAATTTGTTCATTGGGAACTCCTCAATAGCGTTGATATGTTGCATTCCAGCAATGTTAGCAACGTATCTGAGTGTGCCCGAATTCGCCGCAAATTCGACAGCAGCAGCGACATCGGAATCGTCTGTCAGGTCGGTCTTCACCGGTTTGACCTCCCCTTGGGCCTCCAGGTCTTCGGCAAGTTCCTTCGTTTCTTCAAGGCCTTCCTCGTCGATATCTGCGCCGACGACTGTCAGCCCGTTTGCTGCGAGTGAAACTGACGTTGCTTTACCGATTCCCGACGCAGCACCTGTGACAAGCGCGACGTTATCCATTGTAAATCGAGGGTCCTCTACAATGAGCATAGCATCACGACTGAGTTCGGGTACAGTTAATTCAGTGGAATTTGCCATCATTCCTCATTCTCGAGCGAGACTTATAACGATGGCTGACGAACAGGCAACTCCACCGTCTGAGATAAATTACGAGGGGTAGCTATCTCTTTTTAAGTATTGTCGAGTCAGATTTCTCGATATCCACTACTCACTACTGGATATACGCATGTAATCTGCGATTAGGTTTCTGAAAGCTAAGAGAGGCAGTATTATTCCGAAGCCGGCTCATCGAGCCACGTTTCGTGAAGGTCGAGCCAGACCACATTCCCTGGCGCATCAGGAGCTTTCTCGAACAACACTGTACTCAGTCGTCCCGTTGTCTCCGTCGGCGTTTGTTGCCACTCCTCGTATCGAACCAGCGCATGCGAATCAGTCGAGAAGCGTAGTTCCACATTTCGTATCTCGATATCGAAACTGTCGGAGCTATGAGTGTCGTAGTTATCCCTGATTCCTTCTATTACCTCGCTACGCTCTCGGCGGGCACCCTCTGGCGTTACCATTTCAAACGAGGGTCCAAGGGCGTGTCCAAGCCTTTCGTAGCTATCTTTCGAAAGGTTACCGCCATACCAGTCGACAAAAAACGTATGGAGTGACTCAATTTCCTGCTCGCAAGTGGTGTGTGATGGCATACAGATGGGTGTTGGTAATATGGCAAAAAGATGGTGGAAATGCTGCGTCACCGAGATATCCAGCGACTGACCAACTCGTGTGTGATTACAGTTTCAGTACCGTCGGTACAGAGGGATGAGCAAGCCAATGAATGCACCATACAGGACATGTCCAATCAGGCTCCACGGCTGAATATCCGGCACTGGCGGCTCCATTGGAGTGGTGATTCCGACCCAGAAGGGCATGACAAGCGTGGCAAGAACGAGCCACAGCAACACACCATAGGCAACGCCCATCGCGAGCCCGCGCTTGAGTGTCGTGCCGAGCGATGGGACCACAGTCACCACCAATCCGTACAATAACCCGAGCACTGCACCGTGAGAAATATGAATTGCCCAGCCAAGCAATACAGCTTCAGTTTGGGAGATTTCCGTCAACCCGTACATGCCTGGAATAGCGGTCAAAAGGACCTCACCCAGCGTGAGGCTCATAACGATTCCAAACGCTATACTGCCGAGTATTGCTGGAAGAACGATGCTCAATAGTGTCTGTTGGGTCAGTTCGAATCGCCCTCCAGCACTCATAGTTCCGCCAATCGAGTCTGTCATGACTGACCACCCTCAGCAATCGGCTGGGATACTGCTGGCGGATTGTGGTCGTATCTAAACATACTGAGTGAGTCACGTAACTTGCTGGCAGTAGAGAGCAATTCGTGTGTGTTCTCCGCCGCTGTGACCAACCTCCTCTCCTGTTCACCTGCCGTCTCCGAGATATGCTGTGTCTTCTCTGCGGTTGTTTCACTGAACTCGGTGAGGTCATCGACAGTCGCGGTGACGTC
>LKMJ01006243.1_pt1 | contig 11225 bp, 11 predicted proteins | sample 643391 | NCBI WGS metagenome assembly LKMJ01 (sample SAMN04112250, study PRJNA286221) | soda lake metagenome | biome: soda lake; feature: Kulunda Steppe; material: water; isolation source: sample PL-Br10 brine of Picturesque Lake | place: Russia: Kulunda steppe | collected 2010-07
ACTTGTGCTTGTGTGGTAACTTGTGCTTGTGTGGTAACTTGTGCTTGTGTGGTAACTTGTGCTTGTGTGGTAACTTGTGCTTGTGTGGTGACTTGTGCTTGTGTGGTAACTTGTGCTTGTGTGGTAACTTGTGCTTGTGTGGTAACTTGTGCTTGTGTGGTAACTTGTGCTTGTGTGGTGACTTGTGCTTGTGTGGTAACTTGTGCTTGTGTGGCAACCCAACCATGTACCTGGGCAACGGTATGAGCAACATCCAGCAGGCGGCTGCTGAAGGTGTCCATGACTTGCTGCCACTGCGGAAAAGCCTGCAAAGGCATAAGAGACACATGAACCGCACTTGTTCTCCTCAACCCCCATGCGCCTACAACCTCTCTCGCAAAACTGTTTCAGGCCTCTTCATCTGCTTAGAATGGGAGTGTATGGAACCCTTAGACTCTCACATTCTGCACGCATTGAGGTGTACTTGACACATCGTGCGTTGAATTTGAGCTGATTTTTGGCTCACAAAATGACAGGCCAGGCACACGCACACATGCATGCGCGCCCGCATATCCTCCCACACGCTTTGTTCCCTCTCTTCCCTCCTCTCTAACACCCACCCACCCGTACACGCACACACCTGCGGGATGACAGGCTGAGCATTGAGCTCTGGGAAAGCAGTTTTCTCGGGTCTTGGACCACATCTCCAAATATAGCGGCATTTCACATCTGGACACAGAGCCCACGGAAAGGAAGCGGCTGCTTACATCTTTTTGTTTAGTGCGCATGAAAGATAGTAGGTCCTAACACGCGCACACCAGCTTCCTTTTGTGCCTGAATCACATCTCCCTGAGTGCCTGACTCAAATGTCCTGTTGATGCATAGGCAAGCCGCAGGCTGGGCACATACATGAGCACAAACGCATGCCATGATCACCAGACAACGTTGAAGAGCCGTTGTTTAGTCAATCGGCAGTGCACAAGCACACACATGAGCACACACGTGCGCTTATCTGTGTGTATGTGAGTGCGTGTTGTGCGAACGAGTGTTTGCATGCGTGTCACACCCTGTGTTTGCATGTGTGTGTGTGTGCGTGTGTGCGTGTGTGTGGTGCAAAAGTGTTTTGCATGCGTGCCACACCCTGTGTTTGCATGTGTGTGCGTGTGGTGCAAAAGTGTTTTGCATGCGTGCCACACCCTGTGCTTGCATGTGTGTGTGCGGGTGTAAGTGGATGTGGATGTCTTTGTGTGCATGCGTTTCACTCCCTAGCTGTGCTATGCAAGCACACCTGGGCCTTGCGGCATAGTGGCTGCATGCTCCCCGGGCAGCTGCGCAATGCGGCGCTTCATTTCCTCGTCCTTTTCATCGCAGGGTCACGAGTACATCCATTTGGGCGTGCATGAACATGTTAGCGGCAGCATGCAGAGAGGGTTTGCAGGGAGGGCATGCAGCAATGCATGTGGATATTTGGTGGGCATACACACATGCACTGGCAAGAAACCACAGGTTTGCACCCGCTGGTCAGCAGTCAGTCTATTTGACGGGGGGCCTATACTCTTGTAACTCGTAATTTGCACCTGCAAGAAGCATGCACACCTTTGTGCGCGCATGCACGTACACATGAGCTCTTGGGCGTAATCATCTGGGGTGCATGGTCAGAGAAAGATGGGGGATTGTGCGCACCATGCAGAGACGGCTGCCCTGCTTTATTTGCTGTTGCGCAGACCTGATGAGCACTTTGGCAACCTGTTACTTTGGTACACCTTGCCCCAACCAGTGCTATGGCACACCACGCAAGCTTAAGGATGGCGCATCATTGTAGCAGCAAGCCCGAATGCTGCCAGGAGTAGGACCGCCAATGCGCGGCTGGACGCTGGTGGCATGCACTCCCGGGGGCACGGCAACGCCGCCCTCGCTGAAAGCGTATTGAGTGTGACTGAGCTGGAGCAGCATTTGTCACCAGCAGGACAATGCTCAAGACTTACCAGCAGGACAATGCTCAAGACTTACCAGCAGGACGCGAGGAGTCTCCACGCCGGATGGGGTCAGCCCCACCTGGGTGCACACAGATGTGAACAAGCCACCAAAAAATGCAAGCTGGCATGGGCTGACGTGTGTCTGACCTTCTTGGCCCCTCGAGAGGCCTCCCTGTCCAAACACCCCCCCTCTGCTGAGTGCTTGGGCAGGCAAGGCCAGTCGGACCAATTCCACGCTGATGGCCTGGGTCTCGGTTTGGGGCTTTGGGGTCAGGGCTCTTGCGCCAGAGCTTGAGCCAGGCAGAGCTTGAGCCAGGCAGAGCTTGAGCCACAGGCAGAGCTTGAGCCAGCCAGAGCTTGAGCCACAGGCAGAGCTTGAGCCAGCCAGAGCTTGAGACAGCCAGAGCTTGAGCCAGCCAGAGCTTGAGCCAGGCAGAGCTTGAGCCATATTGAGTGCAGCATCTGTTGAATTTTTTCAAAAGCCATGCTGGCAAGATTGGGCCTGGCCCCCAGCTGACCTACCCGCCATTTCTCAAAAAAAGATCTGGCAAATTGCTCACAAACACATGCACACCTGAAAGCTCAGCTCAGGGCGCGTGTCTTGCTTGGCTGCCTTCTCGTCCGCAAAGTAGGCCTCCATGAGGTCCAAAAACTTGTCATTGTCCTCGGCAGAAACCCTGGGATGCCTCACCTGAGCCAGGGCATGGCGCATGAAAAGTTTCCAGGTGAATGCATTACATATGTAATGCTTGGGTCCTTTGCACAGGCAACTTAGATGCAGTAGTTGGCTGGCAGGTCCCTGCTGCATTTGTGCATGCATCAGTCAGAGGCTAATTATCGTGAAAGTGCTCGCTGCGTGTACTGACTGGAACAATGCTCACAGGGTGCCCTTGTCAGACAAAGAGAGAAGCCCGACAATGAGACACTGACCAGAAGCAAGCCTGTGTCATGAAGACATTTGGCCATGTCCTCACAAAGCTTGACCTCCGCCGCAGAGGTTTGTCCCTGTGGGCTGAGCAAGGATAGATCAAATACTGGGACGTCCATCCTTCCTGAAAAAATGCTGTGAAATTTTTTAATTTAAGATCACAAAAAGCGGCAGCCTAATGTAGGCGAGAGACAGCTGAGAACAGCTGGACGTTGTCCGTTCCTTACGCAGAAATCAATGACTGCTTGTGCTCCAATGCTTGATCTGTGGATTTATTGACTAAGCTGAAGTTTAGTTAAGGACAAGGGTATCTTCTAATAGAGAAGGCAGGGGCATGATGTCACATTATACATTATAAAGAAGGAGGATTGCATGACAGAAGCATGTTTCTCTAATCTTTCAATGCAAACCTTTTCTGTCTGCTAGCCTTCAGTGTCCACTTTGTCAGCAAGCATTTCTGCGCATGTGCAGAAAGAAAGAGAGAAAGATTACGCCAACAAGGTATACCCCTACGTTACGTAACCCCTGTTTGCGTGAATAAAGGAAGGAGTTTACATCTGGTGCAAGCACCAGGCAAACCTCCACCATTAAACTAGGAAGAAGGTCATTAGTGGGGTTCGGGAGGGTTCTGGAAAGAGCCATATGCTCTTTCCTTGATGTTCTTCAACCTCCTACTTGTATTTATGATCTTTGTTGCGTATTGAATAGAATGAGTGTTTAGATCAAGAGTAAAGTTTTCTTACTCTACACCGGTCTAGGCCAAGCTTACTGAGGGGTTGTTCAGTATGACATTTATAGATGGTTCCCATCACTCCAATCAGGATGGTATGTAGGCTTACTTTGTGGCATTGCTGTGCAAGGGCATGTTTCAATCCATTATGCTGTGCAGTTGCTCTTGCTAGTTGTTGCTCTGGTCGTGTATCATCACAATTTCTTACTTCAATGAGGTGTACATCCCAGCACGAAGGGTGTACAGCCTGTATGTCTCTTTGGTGGCCATTCTTCGTCCCAACTGGTAGTATGCAAATAGCATCTGGTCTTGAGCAGGATCGAAGTTCGTCTGCTGAAAGGTTTGGTAGAAGCCATTGGGGTAAAGTCCTGTTGGCTACATGTGTCGGCAAGACCAGGCTTTGTTGAGCCATCCGTATTGCACTTCCAATATCTGTGAAAATGATGTTTCCTCCAAAATCGCCTTTGTTCAAGGCTTTGATGATGAGTCTGGAAGCAATGTTATGTCTTTCAGTCACCATGTTCTGAATTGAAGCATTCTGACAGCCAGAAAGCATATGAATTTGGCTGTCTGGCTGATGACACAACAGACAAGATGAATTAGTGGCTCTGCCGTAGAGGTGGGCCATTTTCTGAGTGTAAAGAGTACCCGTTCTAAATTTCATGACATTCCTTTTCTGCGATACAATGATTCTTGTATTGCTCCAAAAAGAATTGCTAGCTGTAAGATTCACGGAGGTAAGCAGTCTCTTCCAATAGTTATAGTAACCTGAGTTGGTATTAGCATCTCCAAGTCTGTGATGCTTGCTCATGTGGAAGCAGAAATTAAGAAGCAAGCAGACTTCTTCCGCGCTTGTTCATGCTGTTCCCAGTCAGCAGACTTGACTTGGGGAACGGCATGGCTGTGGGCTACCGCACGCTTAAGCTTCAGTCTGCATGATGGACCTGCGTGATAGAAGGCTATGTGTCTGGACGTTGTCCACGAATTTAGGCTCTTGCTGTCTCGTGATGGTGTCAGCTCCTTATTGTCTGAACCAGACATGACATAAAACATTGTGTGCACCATGCTTGTAGTAGCAAAACTTCTCTGTGCTTGCGTAACTGAGAGGCTTGTCGCTCACAGTATTGCCTGCTATCATCTGTGCGTTTGTGGTTTTTGGATCTGGTACTGTGAGATGCCTCTTGGTTGGATGGGTTCGGCAGGTTTCCCATCTTAAGAATTGAACCAGTACGTCATGCAATATGGTTGGGACTGTTGCTTACTAGCAGGATCTTTTTAATTGCTGTGCAGGGTCATCGCTGCGCAATTTCTGCACACCAATTAGGGGGCGTGTTATCCTGCTGCCATGACGCTACTTTGTCTGCAGCATACTCTCGGCGTGACAGCTGTCACGCCAGATTAGTGCAGCACCAGATCTATGCTGCATTTGCATGCACTGTCAGTTGTGGTAGTTGACTGGGTATTTAGGGCTTGTTTTGCCTGTATTACTTCGTCGCTTTGCACCTCCGAAGTAGCTTGTCTCCCTTATACATGATCCTGAGCATGACGTTAAACTGCGGCTGGGAGGACTTGTCCTCAAAGGTCCCCAGTTCGACTCGGACTGGGGGTAACGGTGGGGGTTTTTCGCAAGAGAAACCACCTTCCTTAATTCACGCCTCGGGTGTATCCTGTGTGCGTAGCTTTTCCTTTTTCCTTGTAAAACTTACTGGTTAAGGGGGCGGCCATGGAGCGAACAAATAGCGCGACCTTGTAAGCAGCTGCAGCCAGCAGAAAGCTCAGCCTAAGGGGAGGGGAAAGGATGCAGCCGATGTTGGGCTCAGCTGGAGGAGGGTGGCTTCAGGAGCAGCTGGGGTGTCCACACGCTGGTGCGTGCACCTGAGAGCCAGCCCTATCTGGTGGTGGGTGTCAGGCGGATGTGTGGAGGTGGCCAGCTTCGCCACGCACTGGGCGTCGCCCGGCTCCCCACCCACCGATTTAAGATGGGTGAGCTTCTTAAGACAGAAAGCACTTGAGGGCACTTAGTAAGGGCACTTAAGGGAGAAAGCACTTAAGCACTTAAGACAGAATTTAAAAAGCAAGCAGATAGTGCTATCCATATGCATATTCTTTCAGGGAGTCAACACAATATCATCTCTGGAATGATCATTGGACGCCATATGGCATCGCCATAATGTTGCCTGTAGGCTCATCATGAAAGCCATCAGCAAAGGCTCTCTAGCACTGCTTGTAGCAGGTTGTTTTGTTCTCTTGGACGCCGGCTGCACTGATAGTTTAACTCAAACAAGGTTCAAATTCCTGAGAATGTTTACAACAGCGTGCTTGAGGACATTATCAGCTGGCTTTTGATGCTCATTTTAGAAGCAGGCTTACCTCTACTCACCCCTATGCCATTTTGGTCATCCCATACCTACTTAATCCAAATCGCTTACCACTGGGCAAGTGGCACTCCTCATTTGCATTAGGTGTCACGCCCAAGACAATGCTGTGGAGATGTGTGCAGAGCTCATGAGCTCAATGTTAGCAAGAGGGAACTGCACCTCATGGAGGTCAAGAACTATCAAGATGCTTGGCCTGGAAACCAATTAGAGGCCTCTAGCGACAACATGAGATTCTTTGCAAGCGCTTGAAAGTTAAAAGTCATCCTTCACACTATCCTTCTTGGTGTGGGAGGTTCTATCTAGGCCTCTAACACTTGGGATCATCCTAAGAGCTCACTCAGCCTTGATACACAAAGAGCCCACAGATCTGCTCCCAAAGACTGCCTTTAAAAAAAGTTGCCGTCCAGGTCTTGGTCTGGAGCAGGGACAGCTAGTCACCCTCCAAATCCTCACTCACAGTCCTTCTTCTGTAGTGTGTCTCATTTTCCTTAATTGATGCAGTGAGCTTTTTTTGCTGTTTGCGTATTCTTCCGTGGCATTCTTCTTTTTCCTTTTCTTTTCCAACCTGTCGAGATTGGCCCATCTCAAGTTTGATGCAAGGATCATACTGGCTACCACTGGTAGTACCAGTCACGTTTCTAATGTATACAAGTGACATCCGCTCTGTAATTGCTTGCAAAGCACATCCCACTGTTTCAAAGAAAGTCAAGTTTAGCATGCCAATCTACATTTGATCTAGCACTGTCAAATAATTCTACAATGATAGAACAGCTTTCAATACCAACAATAATTAGGACATCGAGTTGCTATTAAAATGAATGATCAGCTTATGTATAATAGTTGCCCAAAAACTTCAAATGGGGCACTGCTCTATTACTTCTTGCATGTTATGTAGCAAAGAGGGTTAAAAATGGGACCGTAACACAGTTAAAGCTGCCATCGAAGCTGAAGTACTAGCCTAGCTAGGAGCCTAGCTAAGAATAAAGCTACAGAGTAAGTGTGTCTGGAAGGCCAAACTTGGCGAAACAAACGAAGCAGTCCAGCACAGCTAAAAACACTTGAGAGGCATGGTCATGCAGGCCACACACATAACAACTTTGCTTAACATCAGGTGGACTTAAAACAGCAGGAACGGCTTCCAGCCTACCTGTCCCTCCTCTGCAAATTGCTTGTCTTTTGCCGCTTGCGTGCGACGATCAAAGCTTGCAAGCGTGACAGCAGGATCAACGCGCGCGTACCTCCTGATAAGCGCCGTCGCATCTGGGCCGCCATGCTCCTCAAGCTCAATGAGGACACTATGGCAAAGCTCCTTGATCGACTGCACGTCGCGGCTGTTGTAGCCCATGTCCACAGTGTAGCGCCGCGCGCCCATGAAGAGGTTGAAGATCTGTGCAAACTGCCACAGCTGGCAGATCCATATTGTCGCAACCTGTGGGTGAGCAGGTGAATTGTGCTGCACTCTTTCAGCACAGTTGACCGTCAGGCTGTGTGTAACCTCAGAGGTTGCCCAGAACCTTGGCGCAGTCATGAGCACAAGACATTATCAAAAAGATCCACACAGTAAGTCACCTTACATAAAGTGGGGCTGGCTCCGCAGCCAGCGCCCTAGTCGTAAGCTGGTGCATTTGCAACTGGCACCCAACGCATGAGGCAGGCGCGAGGGCTAACAAGCAGGAAACGCATGTGCTGCACGCACCCGCTTGTCCACGCGCAGCATGAGCAGCATGAGCTCCAGAGCTATGGCCACAGCGGTGGGCTCCCGTGTGTCCAGGGCCTGTGAGCACCACAGAGGGGGCCGCTGCAAACATAATTGTTGTTGAAGGACTTCAATCGTCCAAAACAGGTTGCTATGATATTCGGAGGTTAGGAGTTCCTGGAAGGTATTGGAAGTTTCTAGAGGAATTGTGAGGCCAGCAGGTAACCCTGCAAGGGAGTTTGGTGTCAGGCGCAAGTTTCTTAAGTGCTGGAAAGCCAAGTGGTGAGGGCCCGGACAGGCACAAGGCTAAGGAGTCGAAGTATATTGGATATTCTGGGGCAGCTGTTGAGCGTTTCTGACAGCATGCCTGTGCTCCTGCTGCTTCCTTGTGCATCATACCCCAGGAATTATCTACACCAGGGTACGCTGTCTTTGCTGGCCATTGACAGAGCACACTGCCCTTGCTGTGCCTGGCACATTGAGCTCCCATGCTGGGCCTGAGATTTGGGACTAAGGCTGCTCACCCTTGATAGCGAAGGGTGCTTCAAAAGGGACATACTCTCAGCCCCTTTCAAGCATCCCTTTGGAGCAAGTAAATGTCGCATACAGTCAACAGCAAGACTTGCCTTTCGCAGGGGAGGAACACATTCAGCTGCGCACTCCAACAGCTGGTCACTTGAGCCGCGCGCTGCTTCACTAATCAATGCTTCACTCCCGCGGATCGCCAAAAAGCGGTAGGGTTCCTGCATCGTAGCATATGTTTTGGTGAAGCATGTATGAACTCAAGCTTTGAACGAACACCAGGAATTCACCTATAGAGGCTTTCTCCTTGTGAGCTCTTGCAAAGATTGGATCCATCCCAGACGTGGCAGGGCCTGATGCAAATAATTGTTTCACTAACGGGCTCCAAAGGTGCCTACTTTTAAAGAATTTGTCAATGAAGTACCCTCTTTCTTTGCAGGCATTTTGAAGGTATGATTAGAGATGGAAAGGAGATGTGGCCAGGGGGGGGAATTGGCAATATATGCCTGCATAAGGACTTTTCAGGGCCACTTCCTACTGGGGCAGTACACAATAAGCACTTGCGTTTGTCATTGTTCTGTTGCAGGAACGTGCAGCAGGATCAAGATTCTTGCAGAAACCCTAGCTGTAGACCTGATCATGCCTACAATGGTCGATGGCCCCTAATCCGCAGCAGCAAATGCGCTCACCTCATACTCACGCACACCCTCCAAGAAGATTGGCAGCCATTTCCCTATTTCCACGTCAATTGGGTATTTGTTCCAGGATGTAACTCCACGTTTCACGCGCTGCCCCCAGACCAATGCATTTGTGACACCACCCCACCGCAAAGACACAAAGTCAATCGTGCCAATGTCATACAGGTACCTGCAAATCGTTCACAATCAGAACAAGCATGTGCTAGTGTTCTTGCTGGAAGTGCAAAGATCAGAGTGAAAGAAGTGATGAAAATAAAAGAAGCAGCCAGTGCAGAAACAAGTCAATCATGCTCTTTGAATAACTTCAATCCAAGCTATGCAGGCTTTTCAAGCCAAGCATTTCAAAATCGCCTTGTATCAGGGATGTAGCTTGCTGGAACAAGAGCCACAAGGTAGATGTCTGAATTCCCCTTTGGTCTTAAGCTACCACTCCTTGGAATGTGGACAAGCACACTCGTACACCCAACTACTGTGAAATGCCCCGTTCAATAAGTCCAATTCAGGTGCACAGTGATGCAGTGGGAAGCACGTCTAGAGGAACGGGATGCTGAGCCTTTAGCATTCACCTAACCACCTTAAGCACGTTGAATCACCAAGTACAATGAACCAAAGATGGGTCAAGCTTGCATCTTAAATCATTCAAGTATTCAAGTCCAGTGGACCATTTGCTGTATTTAGGGATTGGCGTTTGCTAGTAGCGCTATATAGACCATGCCAGAATTGAAACTCAAATATTCACCTCTAGCCCCAAGAATTAAGAAATCAGTTATACAAATAAATTGGCAGACATCTTTCATGGGGACGAACGAGCCATAGATAAATCTGGTGACGGATGGCATGCAGCTTCATGTCCAGGGCAGTGCCACCCTTGCAAACCTCTTCAAGAGGACGACAGCAGGTCCCTAAAGGAAGTGGTCTGACAGGTTTACAATGAAGGTTAAGCCACTGTGGGGCTGTGTGATGGAGTGCAGATGTTGCAAGCCAACCTCAGCCACGCGAACCTCAGGACAATGCAGCGTCACAACTGCATGCAGCAAGTACTGGAAGCAAACAGGGTTTGCACAATCCCCAAGGAGCATGCCAGGGAGGAGAAGGAGAACGAGGTGAGGAGGTAGACTGTGTTGGGAAGCCAGTGGCCAAGAAGCAGTATATCAAGTCCTTCTCAATGGGCCCCGCACAGCACAAGCAGTTCCATTGTCTCATGGCCATTCAATTTGGGGAACTATGAGGTCCCCTTCATCAAGCTGGAGTGCCCTGCGCTCGAGTGAGTTGAGTCCACGCAAGCAGCTCCATGCAAGCAGCCATGCAGCGTGCAGTAGGAGCACCAGCACCAGAACCAGCACCAGCAGAAGATTTTGAAGACCAGACAGTAGAAGAAAGCAATCAGCGTTGGGCAGCAATCAGCGCTTAAGAGTGGACAGCTAGGGAGTGCCTTAGAACACAAGCGTGTTCTTCAGATCACGATGCACCTGATCTGAAGGGCCATCCTGTCAATATTGTACATTTTTTCAAGCAGCATTTCAAGGGGATATCCAGAGCTGTCGTAAGCGTTAAGGAAATTGAGGAATGAGGGGCCCAGGGGTACTAAGGCATGTGCCCACACATGAGTAGGGATGTAACCCTAGTGCCAGATGAAGCGCTTTATCTGGTTGCTGGAGGCCCCCAGCCCCAACAGAATTAATTTCACTTTCATTTAATTGTATGGGGGCATTATACAGAGTGCTGAATCTCCCTTCTGATTCTGATGCCAAAATTTGAAATGCAAGGTGGAGTCCTGGCAGATATTATATATAGGGGTCGGCGTTGGCCTATAGCGCTATAGATAAATAAAACATAACATGTGTGAAATTGGCCATTTTAAGTGGCTGCCAACTTGATTGGGCCCGCGGGCCCTTTCCGTAGTTGTCGGCATGCAATATTATAATATCAATGTTATTATGGAGGATAAAGACACTGAGCTCGAGTCATGGATGAAGTTGGGGATGATGGCAAGCAACCATACGTTCAAGGGCGCAGCATGCTGAACTGCTCAAAAAGGTGACGTCTTGTGGACAAAATGAATGGGAGATAAGGTTCACTGCTGGCATTGAGGAAGAATGCAGGGGCTTTGCAAAGAGTGCGAGATGAAGCTCAGCCCAGCTAACCCGTCGATGATCCTAGTGCGCCACACGTGCCCCTCGGCAGCCTTAGCAGCAGCAAAAAAGAGGCAATAAATCAATGCAGATCCCATTGAGCAGCTGCAGCAGGAGGGAGTAGTAGTAGTAGGAGGAAGTGGATTGCGTTGGACAGCCCTAGATCTAGATGAAGAAGCACAAGTA
>LKMJ01006245.1_pt1 | contig 11223 bp, 14 predicted proteins | sample 643391 | NCBI WGS metagenome assembly LKMJ01 (sample SAMN04112250, study PRJNA286221) | soda lake metagenome | biome: soda lake; feature: Kulunda Steppe; material: water; isolation source: sample PL-Br10 brine of Picturesque Lake | place: Russia: Kulunda steppe | collected 2010-07
ATGCGATAATCCTCACTGCCACCATAACGATGATTCTCAGTACGCTTACGGGCCGATATGAGAACGTGTTCTATAACCGCGTTTTGAGCAACCTGTTCCGAAACCGGACGAGAAACATCGACGAACATAGCGAGGTTGAATCTGGATTCACAGACCACGTCATCATCGTCGGATACGGACGGCAGGGACGACGGATCGTAACGGAACTCGAATCTCTCGATCAGTCGTACGTCGTTGTCGAGAACGATCCCGCTCGTCGGAACGATCTTCAATCGAAGTGTCGTAATTACGTCTTCGGTGACGCCATGGCGGCGTACCCAATGGAGTTGGCTCAAAGTGCGGACGCGAGACTAATCATTTCGACAGCCGACTACAGACCCGTTTCGGAATCACTACTTGATCTCCAGACAGAGGCAGACATCGTACTTCGAAGTAATTCCTCGGCTGAGGCCGAGGAGTTACTCGATGCTGGGGCCACGTTCGTTACTGTACCGAACGTATTGGCATCAGATCAGTTGACCGAAAACGTCGAACGAGTTCTCGGTGAGCGGACGGACGCAGCCGTGCTTGAACGTGAGCACAAAGCATTCCTCCGAGAGAGGGAGTTGATAAATCTTACTGGTGAGTGATCAACGTCAGATCGGACCGTCGAGATACTCATGGACGGAGATGACAATCACAAGGCCAACGACGAACAGTAGAGCGGAAAGCACCATCGATAGCTCGAGGGCTTCGGCAAGTCCCAGCGCTCCGGCAACCGCTGCTGCGACGCCGGCGAGATAAATAGTAAAATTTCGAACGAGGTCGAAGACATCGGTTGACTGGAACATATCTGCAGATCGGGGGTTATCAAAAAAGGCCTATCGTTCTGAGGTGTTCTCAGTATCGTTGGCGTGTTGTCCCAGAATATCGTGTATTGCCCAGACACACCACCCCAATATAACGATTGAACTCGATACAATCAGTGTCTGCAAAGCATCTCTCGTAAAGACCTTGGAGAGTACAATAATAGCGATCATATACACTAAAATGACCGTAGATACGTCTCCGAACTCGGACGGGTTTCGGAAATCAGGCCATTTTAGCATCCCTAAGTTAACGATACCCACGATAAACACTGTATCGGTGTCCTTCTGTCTACTCACAACCGAAAATAGATTCCGTCTGGCGTTCCCCGCGAGACGATGGACTTTTACATTTTACCTGAGTCGTTAACAGCAACACGAATACGCCGCTTTTATCGGCTACAATCGGAATTCACGAAGGTGAGATATTGTGGCTGCTGATGAGGGCGAACTCGCTCGGAACCTTGGATTTCTCGAAGCGATGACGCTGGGGGGCGGTACGATGATCGGGGCAGGCATCTTCATCCTTCCCGGAGTCGCAGCCGAAGGTGCTGGACCTGCGAGTTCCCTCTCGTTTGCTGTCGCCGGATTTGTGGCTCTTTTGGCCGCACTTTCGATCTCCGAGCTGGCGACCGGTATGCCGGTCGCCGGCGGAAGTTACGTGTACGTCAACCGGGCACTCGGAGATTTCTTCGGCTCGATTGTCGGCTGGGGGATGTGGACCGGCCTCATGTTCGCGTCCGCTTTTTATATGATCGGCTTCGGACAGTATATCGTCGAACCGATACCGTTCCTCAGCGGGCGCATACTCATCGTTGGTCTCGGCCTCGCTGGACTGCTGTTTCTGGTCGGTGTTAACTACAAAGGGACCGAGGAGTCGGGGGCGTTCCAGAACTGGATGATCGGTATCGAAACGCTGATTATACTCGTCTATCTCGCGTTCGGCTTCTTTTTCATCGATATGGGTAACCTCGAACCGTTTGCACCGACTGGACCGAGCGGGATCATCGCTACGACCGGCATCGTTTTCGTCACGTTTCTCGGGTTCGAGATCATCGCGACTGTTGCCGAGGAAATCAAGGATCCGGGACGGCTTATCCCACTGACGATGGTGCTGTCGGTCGTCTCGGTGACTATTCTGTACGTCGTCGTCATGATCGTCAGTACCGGTATTATAAACTGGCAGGAACTGGGCGGGTCGCTCGTTCCCGTGTCCGACGTTGCGGCGATTTCGATGGGACCAATCGGCGTCATTGCGATCGTCTCCGCCGCGGCGATCGCGGCCATCTCGAGTTCGAACTCGTCGATTCTCTCGGCTGCCCGAGTCGTCTTCGCGATGGGGCGTGACGGAGTATGAGCAACAAACTGAACGTAACCCACAGAAAATTCCGGACCCCTCATCGTGCAGTCATGGCCACTGGCGGCGTTACAGCACTGTTGATCGCCGCTGGCCTTCGGGTCGAGGAGATCGTTGCTCTGTTGGCCGAAGTGGCGAGTTTTAGTTTTCTGGTCTCCTATGCACTCGTCCACGTAGCAGTAGTCGTCGTTCGACGCGCAGATCCCGAAGACTACGATCCCGCTTTCGAGATGCCGAGTATTCTGTATCCGGCGGTTCCCGTTTTAGGAATCGTCCTCTCCTTCGTCGTCATCTCACAGATGGCCGAGATCGTGCTGTATATCGGTTCGGGAATCATCGCACTCAGTGTTCTCTGGTACTTCGGATACGTCCGAGGGCGCGTCGAGGATGACACACTGGTCGGTGATGCGATCGTCGGCGAGAACGACGATGTCGCGGAAGCGACGGATACGTACCGGATCGTCGTGCCGATTGCGAACCCGGAGACACAAAAGGAGTTGCTGCGACTCGCTGCGGCCAGTGCACGTACGCATACGGAAGTCGAACAGCCTGAAATCGTCGCTCTCAACGTGATTCAGGTGCCCCGCCAGACAGCGCTCGAACAGAACCTCCAGTTCGAGGAAGAACGCGTCGAGCGCCAACGTGAACTCTTCGAGAGCGCACAGGAAGCGGCGGGGGACCTGAACGTGAACTTGCGAACACGGGCGATTATCGGCCGGAGTATCGGGCAGTCGATTCTGACAGTACTCGAAGACGAAGACGCCGATCAGGTCCTTCTCGGCTGGCACGGGCAGCGACGAAAGCGCGATTTCGTGTTCGGATCCACTATCGATCCGGTTATCAGGGACGCCCCCTGTGAGGTCACGGTCATAAATCGCAAGAAAGACGCGATCGGCAACCCGGTGGCGTTAGCTGGTCCGGGACCACACGCACCGGTTGCGGCACGCCGGGCGTTCGAATACGCACAGATTCAGGGGTCGGTTCCGACACTACTCAACGTCCAGCGACCAGCGGACGACCAAGACGGTGACGAAGAGGAGACGGTTGGTCCACGTGAGCGAGGGGAAACGGCGATCGAGGCGGTCGCTGAACAGGCAGGGCTTGAGCCCGGATCGTACGAGGCCCAGGTTATCATCGCTGATGATATCGAATCGGCCATTCTCAAGAATATCGGTAGCGACGATCTAGTCTGTCTCGGCGTGTCCGAACAGCAGGCTGTTTCGAAGATTCTCTGGGGTTCCCTTGCAGACCGAGTGGTGCAAGAGGCGACCGGCAATGTCGCACTGGTTCGCAGTGAGGTCAAAACACACCGAACAGTCCGTGAAGGGATCGTGGAGCGATTATCACGGTAACCAAATTATTATGAAGATATTTACCAACTGATAACACTTCGGTTGGGTAATACTGGAAGGCGGCTCCCACTTTGTGTCAAAAGGGGGAGTTTCTTTTATTTGGTGAATGACTCCCAAGACGTAATCCTAAAACTCATGCCATCAAATGAGATAACACAAGACGGTCAAGAGAGCGGTAGTCGTGACTGATCGGAATCCGTTACGCGTAAAGTACACGATGGTTGCGGAACTCATCGATTTTATTACGTACGCTATCGAAAGTATCAGTCTCGGGTTCGACCGGTGGGAGGAAGAATACATCCGCGGTCCGGGGTTGTATTTTGTCGTCGTGACCGGCGTTCATTCTAAAGCCTACGCCGATCCACTGGGTGAGAATACGTGGCCGATAGAGACCAGTCAGGTCGTCACCGAAGATCTCGATGGGTTCGTGGAGGCGGCGGAAACTGTCGGACACACACGTGATGGCGCGATCGTTATCAGTACGGACGGGACCATTCAGAGGCAAATGGTTCGAATCAAGAGCCAAAGTGACAGCGAGAGACAGGAGTCCGAGAACGGGACTGTCGAGTATGCCGACTGGATGGGAACGAAGCATTTGAGCGCGATTGAGGCGTCCGTCCGTGAAGAGGTGGTCACAGCCATCACTTTGAGCGAAGAAAATGGCCGGATGTCCGTGTTCAAGCACGGAGAGTACGACGATTATCAGCGTGATGAGTTAGGTGGCGTGTGGCGTCCCACGGACTGATCTGATGATTGCCTCACGGAGGTCCAAGTGACACACTCAAGCGAGCGGTTAGTTCGGTGTAAAGTATGCCAAATCTGACTGACAGTCGTCTCACCCATGCTCTTTTATTAAAACTACGTGCGGGCGCTGTATCTCCGCGCTGAAGTGCGAGGTTTTAGCGCCCTGCACCGCTCAGATAACCGTTCTACTCTATTGTATATTTGACATCGACTGTAGCACTAACAGTTACATCATCAGGGTGTAGCTCTGTCGATGGTTCAGCAGCATCGTCATCTGCTGCTTCGACCATCTCTACGTCTTCACGGACTGGAGTAACTCTACCACCAGAGGTATCGATTTTCGTCGCTTCAACAACCGTTGCGTCAACCTCGCTCGCCACGAAGTCCGCTTCTGACCGGGCACTGTCTATCGCTTCTTCGAGCGCCTCCTCTCGCAGCGTTTCGCGTTTCTCATCGGAGAGGGTGAACTCGATCCGCCCGATATCGTCGGCTCCGGCATCAACCGCTGTATCGACCACTTGCCCGACATCGTCCACGTTCTCCACTTCAACCGTAAGCGAGTGGGTTCCCTCGTAATAGGTGTAGTCTTCTAGATCCTCTTCGGATTGGGGATCTGCACCTTCTTCCTCCAGCCGGCGTTCGTCGATCCGTTCGCGGATGTTGAACCGGCCTGTCGTGATGTCCTCCCCGTCGATTCCGTATGCAACAAGTTCGTCGTACAGATCGTCTGACCGTTCCGCCAATTCATCCCGTACCTCGTCAGCCTCATCTCCCGTTGCTTCGACACCAGTTTGAAGCACCGCCAGATCGGGATCCCCGTCTTTCTCACCAGATCCACTAACAGTGATGATTCGAGCCGAATCACTGTTTGGAGTTCCGCTGTTGGTTTCTTGACCGCTTCCGATGCACCCTGCGAGCGCAGCAGCAGCGACTGAGCCGCCACCAAGGATGAGTTTTCGTCGCCTCATACCAGATGATTAGCTGATAAGGGAGTATGTCTTGGGATAGGTCAAACATCTGTTTTACCGTTGTACGAGCAAAATCAGACAGCCAGAAGAGACGCCTGTATCCCCGGTTGCTTCACATAGTTACCGGACATCCGCTAAATGAATAAGAACTCGACAAACAGAGAGTGACTCTTCGGATTGAGTGATTTAGAGTACAATCATCGTGCTGTCGGGCGGTTATTCCGGCTCAAATGTATGGATGCTTCATGCGCTGCTGAAGTTGTTCGCCCGCGTCGATGTGGCGCGATTCGTACTCAAGTCCTTGAAAGAGGAGACGTACATCCACGACTTAGCAAAATTTGGGGACGGTGTGATCAGCTACGATCGATGGATTCCACGTCCGTACCGCTCACGAAGGTTCGATAGTGGTGGTTCCCGTGTCCTCTCGAAATTCCACCGCGTGATCGTCGACAAACGCGCGTATGTCTCGCGGTGGCCGACCGAGAATTTGCTGACTATCATCGGTAACCCGACCTGCTAATCCGAGGCGTGCCGTGATGTAGATGCCGCACATGATGACGATAACCCCGAGTGAATTCCCGCGTCGGTGCATGCGAGTTCCGAACTCCAGCAGGGGGGGTTCGGATAGGTGATTGACCGATCCAGAACGTCGCTGAAGACGGTCGCGACGTCGTGATAGTCCAACGCTTCGGGGCCCGTAAGGTCGTAGGCCCGGTTTTCGTGTCCGGGCTCGGTCAACACGACTGCTGCGACCTCGCCGAGGTCACGCGCGTCGACGAAACTGGTCACTCCTTCGCCCGCGGGAACGAAAATCTCGTCGTGTTCGACGATGTCGGCCCGGTGGACTTCGAGGAGGTTCTGCATAAAAAACGACGCACGGAGTAGCGTGTGGGCGGCGTCGGTCGCCACGACCGCTTTCTCTTTCTGGTGATGTGGGATGAGGACGTTCTTTTCGGCGCCGAGCGTCGAGAGGTACGCGATGTGGGCGACGCCGACCCGACCTGCCGCCTCGGCGAACCCCCTCACGTCCCCGCCGCTGACCGTAGGTGGTCGGAGCAAAAAGAGTCTCTCAACCCCAGTCAGCGCCGCTCCCACGTTTCGGGTCTCGCAAAGTCGAACTCCACGACTTCCGCGTCATTCGGGACGTGATCGGGCGCCGATGCAGGGTCGCGGAGTCCGACTCGAACCGTCACGTCCCGGTCGACGAGCGCGTCGACGACGTGGCGGCCGACCGTTCCGGTCGCCCCCGTCACGAGAACCGTTCGTGTCACTGTTCGCTGCCCCAGTACACGAGCGCCCAGACCGCCGCGACGGCGACAGTCACGTGCATCACCATGAGAGCGATGACGCCGAGAACGGTGGCAGCCGGATCGAGTGCGAGGAGCGCGATATTCGGAACGAACGAAAGGACCAACACCGCACCGGCGACCCGCACGAAAACCCCATCCACGTCCGTGACGTATCGGCTCAGTGCCCAGTAGACGACAGCGGCACCGGCCGCGCCGACCGCCGAGAGAAACGCAACCGGTGGAAAGGTCAACGCGTCGAAGCCCGGGGCGATATTCAGACTACCGAATCCGACGACGAGCACTGCGTTGACGAGCACGGCGAGTACGACTGCAACCCCGCCCCGAACCGATACTGACCTGTGCCGACGTGTCGACTTTTGAGACGGTACCTCATTCATACCCCTACTACAACGTGGAGTGCGATATACTCTCAAGTTTGTTGATAATAGTTGCCGAGGTATCGATCGGCGATTGATTTGCTCTCTTGCCGCCAGTCTGATTGTACTTGAATCCCCGAGCTGGACACCATTTCGTTCACCGTTCGAACGAAAGTATCGGACTCTCGTTCAAGCATCGAACGAATAGATCTTTCAGGCGTGAGGCGGCCGAAATCAGGGGTCTGAGAATCGGGCGATTTAACAATAAAATAATAGCTTCGTAGAGCTGTGCTGAGTAGAACGCGCGAGTCTTGCACGACGATCTGCTCAAATGACGGACGAGGAGAATAGCCTAATAGGGGCTATCGATGTAACGCTACGGCCAACGATTTATTCAGAGACTTTGATACTGAATCCCCACGTAGATCTCTCATCAGTTTCGCGGTCAAATGCAATTCTCGGGTCGTTCTCGAATCGATACTCTCCGGGCGGAAAGCAGCCTTCGACAGTAGGATCATCGATAACAATTAGTTTGTCTGATCCAGTTTCATCGGGTTCGAGATCACCGTGAGTCAGCGGACCTTCCTCTGTGAATTCGTAGTATTCCTGTGTCGGTTGAGGATCTTCGATACAGTTTGGGGTGTAATCCTTCGAGGGATTATCGGGTGCCTCAAGCGAATGGAGAATAATACCCGGCTCATCGTCACTGGCGCTTCTCCCTTTGTAGTAGGGTGTTTCCACAGCCCGAAGTTTATCATCGCTTGTATTCGTCGCGGAAACTCTGATGAGTGCCGTCCCCTCCAATGTAACTGTGTCCTCTATTATCGTAACGTTATATTCGACAGGGGACTGGAACGGATCGTCGTCCATCTCACTTATCGAGATACACCTCTCAAATTCGTCCGGAGACACGTATTCTCCATCGTTATCATTGTCGGAGTCTTCGTCGCCAGACTCATCGTCAACACCATTGGAGGAGTTATCGTCCGTGAGACAACCAGCACCAAACAATAAAAAAGCGATCCCAGCGCCAGCGAGGAGCGTTCGACGCTTCATGTAACAAAAGTGGGTCTAACCGACGATAACGATTGTTTAGTGTTAAATTGTTCTTTGTCCTATCTGTGATTGTTCAACTCGCACTCCGAGTACACAGTTGATTCGGCGGATTGGGAACGAAACAAACAGCAACGCTATGCTGACTACATCCTTTCTATCTTACACGCCGCTTCTAACAGCTGTTTTAGAGGTCAAGTCGGTGCGTGTTGAATAGAACACGCATATTTTGCTAACGTTTTGCGCTGTCGGATGACTTCTCTACGCATTCCACTCAGGACGAAGGACTGCGTACACTTCTCTGTCGAGGTACTCACCGTTGATGAAGGCGTCGTCGCGCTTGGTCCCCTCATGGACGAATCCAAGTTTCTCGATAACTCGCTTTGAGGCCTCGTTTTCTCTGACATCCTCCACACGGCTAAAGCCGTGGGGTTCCCCCACTGGGGGTTGAATCCACGAGTAGCGGGAGGTTCGCAGGTTCGTCGTCACGGTGGACGATGATCTGCGTTTCGGGCTGTGCCAGTACAGCCCCCGCCTCGGACAGCGGTTTCGAGAACTTGCCCAAGGCTCGTTTGCCGATATTCAGCGCACCGTTCTTGTCGGCGTTGTCGTCCAGACGACACTCGGGACACTTAAACTTTCCCTGCGTCTCACGGACGCCCTCGCAAGCACAGCGGTTGCACGTCTGCGACGTGTCGTATTCTTCGACCAACTGTACGTCGATACCCGCGTCGTGGGCCTTATATTCGATGTAGTTGAGCAGGCGGGCAAACGGCATCTTGTGGGTCTTGTCGTTGATGTACCGGCCCTTGTCGTTGTCCTTGCGAATCCCGCCGAGGTCGCCCACAACGATGACTGCGTTCCGTTCCTCGGCGTCCGCCACGATGGAGCGAGCAATCTTGTGGAGACGGTCGTCCACCTTCCGCGCTTCCGCGTCACCGATACGCTCGACCACCTGCTGTCCCTGTCGGGGTTTGGCTTTCCCGATGGACTTTCGTAACTGCTTGTAGTGTTCGCGGATACGACGCACTTTCTCGCCGTAGAAGATGGTTTTGCGGTCGGAGAGGAACGCGCAGGTAGCGACCCACCGTGCGCCCATATCGATAGCCAACATGTCGTCGTACTCGTCTTGGACGGTCACAGACCGCTTGACAACAAGATGGACGTACCAGTCACCGTCACGGCGCACCAGTTCGCTGTCCCGAATATTGCCCTCTCGGACGAGTTGTTCGTCCTTTCGTGGGACGTGGGCGGGACACCAACTGGAGTTGCCCTGTCCTTTGTCGGGATCGTAGACGGGGACTTTCACCCACCACGACGAGAGAACGGTATCCTCGTCGTGAGCCACGTCGAACACGTCGTTACGGAGAACGACGGGCTGTTCGGTATTGGGGTTCGGGTCTTTCTGTCGCTGGACTTTCGACGCCTGTTGCTTGGTCGCAGAGTACAGGTCGCCGTCTCCGCCGTGAACCTCAGTCTGGAACGCTTCGTACTCACGGGTGAGCAGGTCGGCTTTTCTGTTGGTCAGCGAGTGGAGTTTGACCCGCACCGTGGTTGAAACGTTCCGTTGCATGGCTATTCACCTGCTTGGGCATCGATATACTCCTCGATAACTTCGCTGGATACGTCGTCCGCATTTGAAACAAAGTACGAACGCGTCCACAGCGACGGCAAGCCGAAGTCAAACTCGTCGCGGAGGTGGCGCGAGGAGTAGCCCTTAACCTGTTGCATTATTTTGTTCGGGGCGAGCGTCGGGTCGCCCGTGATGAATAGATGTACGTGGTCGGGGCGAATTGCCAACTCCAAAATTTCGAGGTTGAGTTCGTCGGCCTTGTCCTCGATGAGTTCTTCGAGACGGTCGCGTACCTCGCCCTCAAGCACCGATTTGCGGTACTGAGCGGGATCGAAGATCCCGCGAGGTACGCAAAGCTACGCTTTGCTTGACTTCGGGCACCAGATGAAGTGGTACTGGAGTTTGTGGATGGTGGTCCGTTCCCTGTCGAACCCACGAGGCATCGTCAGTATATAGAAAGTACTCACCTAAAGATGTTACACGAATATCTAACCCCAGCCGTGCCTACGGGCGTGGAGAGATTCCCAGTTGTCGGCTTCATCCCACCCGTGAACGGGTGGGCTTTCGCCTCGCTACCGCTGTAATCGAGTGGATGCGACAAATTTCTGTATCCGCAAGGATTGATTTGAATTGAGGAGTTGTATGACCAAAGTGCCGTTCGTTCGATATTTGCTAAGAGAAAGACACAAATGACACCTTTTCGTTGAACCGGTATGGAGACTGATAAACCACCGCTGGTGAAGGATGTAATGACGACGCCGCTGAAAACCATCTCAAAGAAGGCGACTGTGAGAGAGGCCGCAACCCAACTGCGCGATCACAATATCAGCGGGCTGTTCGTGCCGGGAGTCTCGGTCGGTATCATCACCACAACGGATGTTACTGATGCAGTCGCTGAAAACAAGGATCTCTCAGAGGCTACCGTTGCTGATGAGATGACAGCACCTGTCGAGCGTATTACGACGGAAGACGAACTGACTCAAGCCGCCGCAATGATGACGAATTTCGGGGTTAAACACCTTCCAGTGATCGATACTGACGGCGACTTTATTGGAATGGTCTCTATGACGGATATCACAGCCTATCTCGCGTAACATATACCCAACGAGTTGTACTGGAGACGGGCGTACGTATGATGATCTCGGTCTCTCCAACACGCGTCTTCTGACAGTAATTGAATGACGTTCGGTCTGTGACCTCCTAGCGAGCCCAGAACGGTAGGCACTGTCTAGTTGAGCACCGCCTCAACGGGCGTTTGGTTATCTAGCGCTTGATTCGGCCGATCGTGGTTGTAGTGGTGGCGAAATCGACGTAACCAGCGGCGGGCGCTCGATTGACTGCCCCGCCAAAACGAGTGAAAGCGGTCGATTCGCATCGAGACAGTCTGGAACCACTTTTCGATGTGGTCCCGTTCTTTGTAGTCGAGCTGACCGCTCAGATCGTGCCGAAAGAGGGCAGTCAAATATCAACCAGCATCGACCAGAAACTCGGCGTCTGTCACGTCGTGTTTCTCAGTTAACCGGTGGAGAAATGCCGCCGCGGGATCGGTCCCGCGGCGGCTGTATACGTCGATTTCGAGCAGTAACTTTGACTCCGTATCGATCGCCGCGTACAACCACTTTTCCTCACCATCGACCTCGATTTGTTTTTCATCGACGGCGACCC
>LKMJ01006246.1_pt1 | contig 11222 bp, 14 predicted proteins | sample 643391 | NCBI WGS metagenome assembly LKMJ01 (sample SAMN04112250, study PRJNA286221) | soda lake metagenome | biome: soda lake; feature: Kulunda Steppe; material: water; isolation source: sample PL-Br10 brine of Picturesque Lake | place: Russia: Kulunda steppe | collected 2010-07
CTCGCGTCGTGCTTCCGACCAGTCGGAAGCCCTCGCTCCTTGAGGCCGGGGGCTCCGCCTCGAAATCTGCTGAACCCGACAACCGTTGACCTCCAACTTTCACTTGGAATCAAGTGCGTCGCTGAGCGACGTATGCGTCTCTTTGCGAAAATAGCCGTCTTGCTACCGAATCGAGGTCGTGCCGTAGTCGCACAGGTACGGCGAATCATCGCTGTGCATCCACACCACGTTCTCTTCGTAAATGTCATCTGCGGCGACCCTGCCGTCGAGATCGTCTTTGGCTTTCGCCATCCACTTGACGAGTTCACTGCGGGTATACTGAAGGACGGGATCTCCCCGCGGCATCACCAACCACCACCGGTCAGGGTGGTGTGCCGTAACCGGGAGAAGGTACTGTGAGTGCGTTTCGCGCCAGGTGATAGCCTCTTCGCCGTTCTGAATGAGGCCACCAGGCCCGACAATGTCCGGGTTAGGGGCCTTCGGGAACTTGACGACGTAGTCAACGTGTTCGCGCTCTCTGGTCATATCGATTGCGGCTTCGGGGAGTCGGGCGACGACACGACCCGCTCCTTCGCCGAGAACCGGGTCGTCGCGATAGTCGGCAGGAAGGCGGTCGCCAACGCGAGCGGCTGCGTCATCCGGTTCGGCGTCGCGGCACTCCTCAGCGATGTCCACCAACCGCTCCGACCAGCCGTCGCTCAGGCGAAAGGACGAGTCGTTTGGGTCGAGGTAGTTCGGAGCGGTGGCGGTCATAGTCGTATATTGGGTTCAGAGTCCGGGGGTGACGGTGAATCCTTCGTCTTCGAGAGTGGAGATGACACTGGAGGGGATGTCCTCCAGGGCACCGTTCTGGTAGCGGATGTTGTCCAGAGTATTCCCGTTTCGGATGAACTTGAAGGTCTCGTCGCCGGCCGTGACGGTGACGTAAGGGGTGCCGTCGATGGTGTAGTCGCTTTCGAGTCGGAGGCCGTCGCGCTCGGTTTCGCTGTGTAAGATGCTTTGCATTTGGATTACCTCGGTGTTGTCTTCACTACCACCTACAACAACTACCCATTTAATACTTTTGGTTGTTTGGGAGTTAACGCGCCTATCCGTGTGAACCGCCCTACAGAACGCTACACACGGCGCAGACCCCGAATCCCCACCTCACGAACACCCATAGAGAAGGAGTGACACGCCGACAGAAGCGCCCCCAACAGCGTCACCTTAAATGCTTCAGGGCGCTGAGAAGTAGCCACAGTGTCGTATCTCAATCTGAGCAATCGACAAACGCTAATAGCAGTCACCGTCGCCCTGATGATGGTGACTGCCGGTTGTATGGGCCCGCTCGCCGGTGACGACGGTGAAGACGGCCTTGAACCCGACGAGTACGCTCCTGACGGAGCGGAACTTCTCGTCCACTTCGACGGGGAGATCGCCCACGACGAAGAAACGCAAGACCTGGTAGAGGGACTCATCGAGATGGATCCCCACGCTGACGAAGACGAACTAGATGACCTAGAGGAAGAGTTCGAGGATGAGACTGGCCTCGACATCACCGAGTTCGAAGAGGCACTTGCCTTCGGAACGCTCGGTGACGCACCAGGTGAAGACGAGTTCGGCGCCATTGTCGCCTCCACCTGGGACGAAGATGACGTTGTCGCCGCCGTCGAAGACGAGGAAGGCACCGACTACGAGGTGACCGAACACGCCGGTGAGGACGTCCTTTACGAACCCGTTGAAGAACCCGAGTGGGGCGACGCGCTCTACGTCGGTGTTATTGATGACGGCGAATACGTCCTCGGAGACGAGGGTGCCGTCCATGACGCCCTCGATGTCGCACACGACGACGCCGACACGGTCTCTGGCCCGGTGCTTGATGTCTACGAGTCTGCCGCCGACGGTCACGTGACCGCCGCCCTGGAGGTTCCAGAAGATGAAATCCCGGATGATGGCCAGCCTGGTCAACCCGATGAAATCGACTTCGAAGCCCTGAACGAGGTTGAAGCAGTTTCTGCCGTCTACTACACCGACGACGGTAACGCCGGTCTCGAAGTCCAGGCACTCGTCGGCAGTACCGAGGACGCCGAGGACATCAAGGACACCATCGACGCGGCCATCACCCTATTCGAGCAGATGGAGGACGATGATGACCTCGTCGACGAACTAGACAACATCACCATCGAACACGAGGATCGGAACGTCTACGTCACCTACGAGAACGATGTCGACGACATCCTCGACGCCTTAGAGGAGTGGGAGGAGCAACAGCAGACCAGTGACCCTTATGACCCTGCCCCGATGGCGTCCTACGAGTGGGAAACTGACGGTGACGACGTGACGCTCACCCACACTTCGGGAGACCACATCCACGGTGACGAAGTCTACGTTATGGACGACTTCGGCGATGTCGTTGCTGACGAAGATGACTTTGGTGATGAGTTCACCGCTGGCGACACCGTGACCATCGAAGATGGCGCGACCGCGGACGGTCTGATGTTGGTCTACGACGACGGTCAGCATATGCAGGTTCTCACCGAGTACCAGCCCTAACTGAGCCGCAATCGAATTTTCAAGCGGGTGGATCCCATCCGTGCTTTCCGACCGAACAGCTCCTCGTCCGCAATCCGCCAGAAAGTTTATGCCGAAACCATGCGCATTTGTCAACGGGGCGCAACCCCCGAGAAGGAAGGGCGACAATCGAACAGGGAACAACAGGGAATGAAGGACTCGGTCACGATGTCGATGCCCATCCACCGACCGATTCGAGAAGCACCCCATGCATCCGTCGGTGACGGCCAAATGTCCGAGTCGCGGAGCGTGTGACCAACCTACGGAGCGTGTGACAGTTCGCAAGGACGGGCACCGGCCCCACCCGTCGCTACAACCCGCAGTGGAGGAATTCTGAAGGTGCGTCCGCTCGGACGCTCACCCGTGACAATCTACACCGGCAGAGGAGACGAAGGAGAGACAGATCTGCGCGGCGACCGAGTATCGAAGGCGAACCCACGAATCGAGGTGTGCGGTACGATCGACGAGGTGAACGCAATCATCGGCACTGTCCGCCCCGTCGTCTACGAGGACGTAGGAGACCAACTCAAGGAAGTGCAAAACCATCTTCACATCCTGCAGGCGGAACTGGCTGACCCAGGTGCCCATTCCGATACCGGGCCCGTCGTCGAAGACGAACACATCGAACGAATCGAGGAATGGATTGATGAACACGACGTGAAGCCACTGAACTCGTTCATTGTCCCTGGTGGGAGCGATGACGGAAGCCGTCTTCACCACGCTCGGACAGTCTGCCGCCGCGCGGAACGGCGAACCGTCGCACTTGCAGAAAGCGAGAGCGAAACAGTCAGACCCTCCGTCCTCGAGTACCTGAACCGACTGTCCGACCTGCTGTTCACGCTTGCGAGGGTCGTCAACAAACGCGACAGAACGGTCGAGGAGAACCCAGGCTACTAGAACCGACAGGAATCAATCGGAGACGAAGACGACTTCTGCATACTGTTCGTCGCCATCGTCGCAGACGAAGCGTAACTCGTCATCCGGGAGTTCTCCATCACTGACTTCAATCTCCACGGACGATTCGCCGTCGTATTCTTCACCAGAGATGATCGACTCACCCTCCATAATGAAGACGTGATTTGGTTCGCCGTGTTCAGGGAACTCTGTGTCAAGTTCCACAGTGAAGACGTGGGTTGGCGGAAGATCGTCTAACCCTCGTGTGATGATAGCACTCTTTGCCGGTTCCTCAATGGACGCGACTCGGTAATCCGACTCCGCCGCATCGGTGCAACCGGCAAGAGCGGCGAGAGCAACACCGCTAACGCCCGCGAGAAAGCGTCTTCGATTGATGCGTTCCATATATGCTGTTACCGACTTCCGTAGGATAACTGTTGCCGGGAACCGGGCGCTCAAACCGCTTTCTCTCACGTTTGCACGAGGATTTTCCAAAGGAAGTTCCAATTGAGCGTGACCCACTTCTACAAAGTTATTCCTCTGGCGCATAAAACGCACTTAAATGAAGGGGGGTCGCGGAACTCGATCGTACGCGGAAATAGATCGCGAAACGCACCGGAATCATTTCCGTCTACAAACTAGACCCGACGCCGTACCCCAATCTTCCCCTTCGAGGAACTTGAAGAGTGTCGCCAACAGTTTTCAAAAAGACTTTGATGGATTAGTAGCAATCCAACGATCATGTTCGACTCAACCGACGAGCCGATCACCCGCAGAAACGTGCTGACAACGACGGGACTTCTCGGAGCGGGCCTGATCGCCTCGACTGGTACCGGTGCAGCCAAAGGAAACGGGAACGGGAACGCCGGCGGAAAGGAAACCTTGGAACCCGTTCCAATGTACTTCGCCGTCTACGCCGGTGCGGGGGACGACGCCGAAGCGTTCGGTTTCCCGGACGCACCCACAGAGTTCCGCGGATTCGACATCGATGCCGACCTGTTCGACTCCAGTGAGATTGAAGCGACACCTGGCGGTCAGACGCTACACCACGAGTTCCGCTTCACACCAGACGGTGACATCGTCGGCAAACCAATGCCGTACGTACTCGTGCGCGGCGATGGTGGTCGATACGAATCGCGGGGGCAACAAGTGGTGTTCGAAGTTGACGCACCCGTCCAAGAACCGTTCGACTTTCTCGCCCCCGGGAGATGGCGTGCTGTCGGCGAAGAAGCAGTCATCCTCTCGGAGGAAACATCCCTTCCACGGTATGCGGCGACACGAGTGGATTTCTACAGAATCCAGCAAGGCCAAGAGTACGAACTTTCGCTGGTGTACGCGCTCTGGTCGCCCGATGAGGGAGAACCCGACGATCCACGCAACCCTCACGTTGACATTCCAGAGGCTGTCCTCGAAGAGACACTAGGATACGTCGAAGGCGGACGGGTTTAAACACTGCTGGAGTGCAACTGCGGGCGAGGAAAGCACAAACCCCGTCGCGGCGAAAGAACTCGCACGCGTATGACGGGAGAACTTGATCCGATCATCGAAGCGATCGAGAAGGCCGTCGTCGACATCGACTCCGGCATTCACGAAAGGCGACGGTTCACCGGTACGACGAACCCGAGCGACGATGCCCAACTCACTGCCGACGTGTGGGCGGACGACTTACTCCTTGAGCGACTCACAACCGTTGAGTCCGTCGGGGCGGTAGCTAGCGAGGAACGGGCTGACATCGCCGACAGTGGTGACGGATTCAGTGTGACTGTCGATCCAATTGACGGCTCGAAGAACATCATCTCGAACAACACGGCGGGTACCATCATCGGCGTGTACGATGCTGAACTGCCCGCCAAGGGTCGGGAGTTGGTTGCGGCGGCGTATTCCTTGTACGGCCCGACGACCACGTTGACGGTCGCTCGTGACGGCGAAGTCTTCGAGCGAACGCTCGACAACGACGGACAAACAGTTGGAAAGGAACGCGTCAAACTTCCGACTAAGCCAGAAGTGTTTGGCTTCGGCGGTACGACTCACGAATGGTTCGCAGATTTCGACACCTTCGCAACCGAAGTCAAGAGGGATCTTGACGCCCGGTACGGCGGCGCGTTCGTCGGTGATGTCAACCAGGTTCTTCAGTTCGGTGGCATCTACGCCTATCCAGCGAATCAGTCAAGGCCTCGCGGGAAGCTCAGACACCAGTTCGAGTGCAATCCGCTGGCGTACGTGGTTGAGTCTGCGGGTGGACGCTCTTCCGATGGAAACGGATCCGTCCTTGACCGACCTGCGAACGACCTCCACGGACGAACGCCGGTCTACCTCGGCAATCCCGAGTTGGTCAAGCGGGCTGAATCGCAACTACAGTGATCTGCGTCCCGAATCCCGACGGCCCCTTACGACGGCGGAACAAACGACGTATAGATGTCAGAAGTATCGGAGGACGGGGGTGAAGTCCCCAGCGACAACGAGAGTGGCCCCGATTTGATCGATCCGCGGGCACCTCGGTTTGGACAGTCAGTAACCGCTTCCCTACTTCTCTTCGGTGCGGCGTTGCAGGAAGCCTTGCTGGTCTACGTCGTCGCGACCGTTCTTGTCCTTGCAGTCGCGTCTGGTTGGAGGGTCGATGCGTACGCTCTGCTGTGGCGACACGGTGCGGTTCAACTTGTCGGCCGACCAGAAGAGCAGGAAGCGGTTGCACCACACCGGTTCGCGAAGCTCCTTGGAGCAACCGGGTCGATGGTGGCGGCGGTGTTGCTCTTCCTTGGATTCGATACCGTTGGATTCGCTGTCGGTGGGGTCGTCGGCCTGTTGGCCGCTGTGGCGGCTGTGACGGGGTTTTGTCTCGGTTGTAAGATGTACCGAGAAGTCTCCTTCCTTCGCCGACGAGGCCTCATCTGATCGGCGAGTTCTTTCTGTTTTGACGCTGAACACACCCGACGCATTATTTAAAATATATGGTTTAATTATAGGGTTTATTCCATTCGCAGAGGATTCTCCGTACACAAAGAGGGATCAGTCGCCAGCGGGGGCAGGGGTTCGGGCACGATTGTCGGTGGAACTGCGACTGATCGACCGTAACACGAGCATTCTCGGCACCTCGCTCCACTGCCGTGCGACGACGACATCAGAAACATCCGCAACCGCTTCGACGTTCGACCACTCACGAGCAAACAGGACGCCGCGCCTGGCGTGTTCTGCCGCGCTCAAAACATTGTGTGGCGAGTCGTCGACCACTACGTCTACGTCGGGAAGTTCGCCTTTGCGACAACCGCTCCCGACGCATCGCAATTCGTCGTAGTTCACATCGTTCTCGTCGAGCCACTGGCGGGTAAGCGATTCGAGCGCAGGCGGGCGGTTGGTGACGATGATTACGCGGTACCCTGCGCTGCGGAGATCTTCGAGGGCGTCTCGAACACCGGGAACGGGTTCAGGTCGGAGGAGAACACGGGCGACGATCTTGCGCCACTCAGGAGTCAACACCTCCTTGGGGTTGAAGTCGTCCGGCACGTTCAGGAAGAAGTCGCGGAGGTCGTCGTAGTCGCCAGGGATTCGGTCGCTTTCGAGCAATTTCTGCTCGTCGGCGTCCTCCAGGCGCGGGAGTTCGGCGGTCACGCCGTCGAAATCGACGGCCACGGTGTTCACCGTCATTGTTACCATCCTGTTTCTCATACACTCACTTAATACCTTGGGTTAATGAGACGGTCAGGCTCGCGCCTCCCGAATCCGTGCAGCCGGTAGGCGTCAAACGATGAATAAACCAGTAGTATTAAGTCACCCCAAAGAGATGGTTAGGGTAGGACAATGGCAACTGCCGAGACCACCCCCACCGACATCGCAGAGGCCGACAAGCGAACGCGGCGCGCGATCGAACAGGACATCCGTATCGCGGACGCTCACCTCCGCTTCAACCCCTTCGGCGAATTCGACCACATCGCCGTCCACATTGTCAACAACGACACGTCCCAGAAAGACCGCGATGGCCCCGCTGGCTACACCGTGATGGTGAGCAAAAACGGCTTCCGCGTCGTCGCCTGCACCTGCCCCGACGTGGCGTACCACGACCCCGACGGCGGTTGCAAGCATATGCGGTACGTTGAGGCCGCGCTCACCCTCGCGTTCAACATCCTAGAAGCCGAAGAGAACGGCAACGACGCTCGCGCTCACATCCTACGTGAGATGCTCGACATCGGTCGCGAAGAGGTCGATGCCCTCGTCACTGCTGTCAAGCGAGCGAAGGACGCCGAGTAGGCCTCTCTACGAGTTGAACCGCCCCTCAATCGCTTCCGACCGTCCCACACACCCAATGGAACACACTACGTTAGAATCGCTTCTGCGCCCGCACGTGGCCGATGTGTCCACTCACTCCACCACCAATTGGGACGGTTTGCCTCGGACGGTCGCACAATTCGAAATTCCTCACCCTGTTGACCGGCCCTACGAAGAGATCAAGAGTACCGCTCGGTTCGACGCTCGGGGACGGTTGATCCGCTTCGGACTCCGCCCCGGCCCGCTTGACCGATCGAACTGGTCTGCCGGCCAGGCCGACGACCTGCTTGCGGACGCCGTTGAGGAATCGGATCCGCCGTTCGACGTGCGGCCGTACATCCGCGACCACCACGGTTTGCTGTGGCGGACTCATCTGGATGCCGCTGAAAAGCGCGAACCGTTGGCACGGACATCGGAAGCCGTCGATTGGCTCGCCAGGTTCGTTTCCGCCTACCGAGAACTGTACCAGGAGCGAAAGTCGATTTCGCCGGAACCTGGCGCGGACGAACCTGCCTGTTTCCAGTGTGAGGATCGGATTCCTCGACACGCCTTCACTGCCCGAGTCACCGAAGATATTGACTGTCACGTGGGCGTCTGCACGGAATGCGCCCGAGACGACTTTGGCCAGCTCCCGTTCGTAAGGAACTCGATGCCGCGGGAGTTCAATCGGCGAGCGGGAGAAACGATTCATATGGCGGAAGAGTGGCACGTTTCGGGCGGGGCGCGCTGGTTTCTCCCCGTTTGAAGTGTTCCACCACCCACCACCTAAACCCAAAGTATTAAATGGGCAAGGTTAGAATGTGGTGGTAAGAGGTGAAAGTCGATGCACGAGCTTCAATCCAGACTAGACGTTCCGGTCGGCCCTGAGTTCGACGACTTCGAGGTTTTCGTCGTCGGTGGGGCCGTCAGAGACGCCCTTCGTGGCTTCGACCCGGAGGACATCGACCTGATGGTCGTTCCCGTTCCTGGTGAGATAGACGACCCCGTCGATGTTCTCGCCGAACGTATGACGATGATCGACCCCGAGTCCACGATTCCGGTCTTTATGGACTCGCACGGACGCGAAGTCGCACTCCCCCGCACGGAGGAGAACGCAGGCGCGGGCCACCGCGGCTTCGATATGCACGTCGTCCCCGCCGGGACGCCCGTCGACGAGGCCGTCCGAATCGACCTGGAACGCCGCGACCTCACGGTCAATGCGATGGCGTTCAACGTCCGCACGGGCAATCTCTTCGACCCGTTCGACGGCCGCGGAGATTTGGAGGCCGGCGTCGTCCGCCACGTCTCCGACGCCTTCCGCGAGGATCCGCTTCGGGTCGTCCGCCTCGCCCGCTTCGCCCCGCGACTCAACGCGGAAATCCCGGACGAGACGCTCGCGCTCGCCCGTGACATCGCCGGGCAGCGCGACGAGAACGGCAACTTCGTCCTCGGCGAACTTCCCGTCGAACGCGTCACGAAGGAGTTCCGCAAGGTTGTCCGCCAGGCGGACGACGCCGGGCGGTTCTTCCGCGTTCTCGCGGAGATAGAGGCCCCGGAGGAAGCCCTTGACGAGCCTGACGCCCCCGACGAACTGACGGCGCTTGACCTCACGTTCCCGGTCGTCGCCAACGACGATGTCGACGCGATCGCAGAGGTCGTTTCGGAAGCCCGTCTCGCCGCTCCCGAAGGACGCCGCGTCGACGCCGCGCTCGCCGCAATCGGCCAGGTCATCGATGACGCCGAAGCGTTCGCCGAGAGCCAAGACATCACGCGCCAAGAACGCGCGACGGTTCACGCCGGTCGTCGCTTTGGCGACCGCGTCCGCCGCTTCGACAGCGTTCCCGCCGATGACGCCATCGAGGCGTTCGCAAGGGTCGCAGGCGAGCGCGGTGCGTCCGTCCAAGCGCACCTCGCTGCCGCCGAAGGTGTCGCTCGCGCCCACGACCTCCCCTTCGACCGCGATGCCGTGGCTGCCCGGTTCGAGCGCGCACGAGACGCGTTCGAGTCCATCGACGGCGCCTCCCTTATTGAGGAAGACGTCCACCCCGAGAATATCGGCGGCGAAGCGTTCCGCGAGTTACTCGATGAACGCCGCGCTGACCGCCTGGCCGCCGCGGACTGAACGCATCCAACGCTTTTGTTGCAAGCGTACCCTTCGTCTGGTATGGACGACATCGAAGCCCTCGTCTCTCGGTCGAAACGGCGTCGGGAGTCTGTCAGGAGCGAAGAGATTCGCCCCTACCTCAAACCTGAGGCGGACGAAGAGAGTCAAACGGCAGCGATCTACGTCACCCGACGGCTTTCTGAGGCCGATCCAATTGAAGCCGCGGAAGTGGCCGACCTGCTTCGCCACCACGTCGCCGAACGGACGACCGTTCAGCTCCACGGCGAAGGGTTTCGCGTCCTGTCTAACATTGCCGTCGAAAGACCCGAGGCCGCCCTCCCAATCCTTCCGGAGGCTATTGACGCATTGGACGAACGGAACGCCTGGTTGCGTGCGCGAGCGTTCTCCCTCCTGACCAGCCTTGCCGAGGCCCAATCAGATGACGTCCGTCGGCACGTTGTAACGGTCGAGGAAGGGATTGACGACCGGAACGAACTCGTTCGTACCGAGGCACTCGCCGCTCTCGAGGCACTGACCCGGAAGATGAACATCGACCTGTCGGAAAGTGCCGTCGTCACGCTACGAGCGTACGTGACGGGCGAGATGCCGCCCGCTCCGGAAGGCGGCCCGGAAGAGGATCGTGAGAAACATCCAGAACTCGCGTCCAAGTGCCTCTACAACGCCGGCGAGACCACTCAGACAGCCTTCGGAATCGAGACACGCTGAAGTTGAACCGGAGTTTAGGACGCAGTCGTTGAGCGTGAACCGTCAGTACTTCGCCGTCGGAGGCGTCTTTCTCGTCGGGTTTGTGTTCTTGCTCTGGCCGGGGTTTGGATGGCACCCAACCTTCGTTCAGGGGGACAGTATGGAGCCGGTGTTCGAAGACGGGTGCCATTTGACCGCCGCTGAGAAGGTTGACGGGAGCGTTGAAGAGGGTGACATAGTGACGTTCGACGCGAACTACATCCAAGGAACGGAGAAACCCATTTCCCACCGTGTGATCCGCGTCTACGACGAGTACGATCCTGAACGTGCAGAACACCAGATCGATCGAGACGGCAGATTCACCACGCCCGACCACCGGAAGCAAGTAACGCGGACGAGTCAACCCGAGTCGTATATGGAGGAATTGAACGGTGAGACGGTCTACATCTTCCAGGGCGACAACGTAGATCGGCCGGATCCGGAGTTAGTCACCGAGGATCAACTCCTGTCCCGAATCCACCCGCATTACTCAGTAGAGGTACCTGAACGAGCCTGCGAATGGGTTCCGTGAAGCGCGGCGGTTCCGTATGTGTCTGTTTTCACCACGGGGAGAAGTGTGACTAATCGGATAAAAACTATCTTCTGACAGCGAGAGAATCCCGCCGTTTACGGCGGGCGTGAATCGCGTCACTCCACGACGCATTCCGCCGACTGCAAACGGCAAACACTC
>LKMJ01006247.1_pt1 | contig 11222 bp, 10 predicted proteins | sample 643391 | NCBI WGS metagenome assembly LKMJ01 (sample SAMN04112250, study PRJNA286221) | soda lake metagenome | biome: soda lake; feature: Kulunda Steppe; material: water; isolation source: sample PL-Br10 brine of Picturesque Lake | place: Russia: Kulunda steppe | collected 2010-07
CCGGTAACGACCCCGACAACACCTTCGTTGTCGCGGGGATCGGCTGCTCGGGCAAGATTGGCACCTACATGCACAGCTACGCGCTGCATGGAGTCCACGGCCGCGCACTGCCGGTCGGAACCGGCGTCAAAATCGCCAATCCCGAACTCGAAGTGATGGTCGCCGGCGGCGACGGCGACGGCTACTCGATCGGTGCCGGACACTTCATCCACGCCGTCCGTCGAAACGTCGATATGACGTACGTCGTGATGGACAACCGAATCTACGGCCTCACGAAGGGGCAGTTCTCGCCGACCTCGCGGGAAGACTTCGAGACGTCGACGTCCCCTGACGGGACTAACCAACAGCCGGTCAATCCACTCGCGTTGGCGCTGGCGGCCGGCGGTACGTTCATCGCCCAATCGTTCTCCTCGGACTCACAACGGCACGCCGAGATCGTCCAAGAAGCGATCGAACACGACGGATTCGGCTTCGTGAACGTTTACTCGCCGTGTGTGACGTTCAACGATGTCGACACGTACGATTACTTCCGCGATACCATCGTCGATGTCGGCGATGAGGATTTCGACCACGACCGAACGGATTACGACGCCGCGAAGGAACTTATCCTCGACCGTAGCAAAGAGTATCAGGGCGTCATCTACCAGGATGAAAACTCCGTTGGCTACGAGAAACGCGAGGGCGTCGAGGGTCCGATGACGGACATCCCGGACGGTGCCCCCGAAAACGCGATGGATCTTGTTCGCGAGTTCTACTGAAACGTCACGCTGTTTTTCACACGGCATACCGCACAACGAATAGCTGCGTTTGTGCGTCGTCGTCCAGTCGTTGGATCGATTTAAAATTCGGTTTCGACGTTGCCGTCAGCATCGAGATAAACGATGCCGTCGAAAAGCGCCTTAAATCTCTCGACATCCGAATCGTCGTGGACCTCTTCGGAGAGGTGGAACAACCCGACGGAATCGTACTCTTCGAGGAGTGCGAGCAACTCTTCGACCGTTTCGAGCGCCCGCTCTTCGTCCGCGTAGTAAGCCAACTCGGTCACCGAGTCGAGACTGATCCGACGTTTCCCCTCGTGCTTTTCGAGGAACTCACGGGTTGTCTCGATGATTCCATCGAGATCGTCGGGCGCCGAAACGTAATGAACGTGTTCCGAAGAACGGCGTGAGTACCCCCGTTCGACCGAGAGCGTATCGAGGATGTCCGCTTTCGTCTCATCGACGTCGTAATACTCTAATTTCTGTTGCACTTCACGGGCGGTGGTTCGAGTCGAGATAACCAGGATACGATCGGTATCCGTCTTCAGAAAGTCAGTGTCGATTCGGTCGGTCTCGCCGGTGCTCGGGTGGATAAGTAAAATTCCGGTTCCGCCTGGAATGGATGCCGGTGCGTTCTCGATGGCGAGGTCGTAGTCCATGCGAAATCACGGGAGCGGAGTCGCCTTAAATCATTGTTCCCCGCTCGAGTCTTTATCCGTATCTCTCTGCGCCTCCCTGTCGCTGTCGTTCGTTTCGGTTTTCGCGTGAACATCGGGCACCCCGGGAGTTCTCTGAGGTACTTTTCAGAAAACGGGCCGAGAGGGAGTTGAACCCCCGACCGTCTGGTTAAAAGCCAGACGCTCTGCCGAACTGAGCTATCGGCCCTCAACACCACCTTACCGTGGCCGATGATAAACTCTTTCGATTACAGATACGCGGACAGCGCGCGATCGATGATCTCGTCGGGATCGGTTTCCTCTAACGCGGCACGGCGGCGGAGCTCGCGGTACGTCTCCGGTGGTAACGATATCGTCAAGCGTCCGAGGTCGATCCCCTCCGCGGCGAGCGCTGCTTCGACGCTCATCCCTTCATTGACTCGTGAGGCGAGCGCTCTGATCTCCCTGACGGTTAACTCGTGATCGAGCGCCGCCCAAGCGAGCAGAAAGCGCGACTCGCCGGAGACGCGGGCGATGTGCTTCGCTGCGGTCGGTGCGATCTCACCCAACGCGACGTGCCGGCGGATCGACCGTGGGAGATCGTGAACGCGTGCCCACTTTCTGATAAAGGAGACGGTCGCTTCACCGCCGGCCCGCTCGGCGGCGACTTTGTACGATCCGGTGCCACGGACGAGTGCAGCACAGGCCGCTGCGCCACGGAGCATATAGACGTTGTCCTCGCTTCCGGCGGTGTTCGAAGCGAACCGGCGGACGGTTTCCGCTGCTTCCTCGAGGCTTTCGGGATCGTTCGGATCGAATCTGACCGCCTTCTCGCCGGCGACTTTCGGATCGCGACGGATAACCGGTTCGCCGACCGGGGATTCCCGATCGGTTGGCGGTCCCTTACTCGGTGGATTGGTCATGAGTTCTGGGTACGGTAACCGTAATGAAAAACGTCTCGCCACTGAAATGGCGTGTTATTCCTCTTGGCGTTCGTCTGAGAGGTGTTCCCAGATCTCTGTACATCCACACCCATCCTCGACGTTATCGAGGTGGCTCGTATCGACTCGTTCTTCCTCAACGTTGTCCAGTCGGCTACTCATCGTGTTCCGTCCTCCTCGTACAGTTCGGGGGCGACATCGGCGGAACCGTGCTGCCGCGTCGTCTCCCGCTGTCGATCTGTCATCACTCTCTGGTATACAACAGACGTGCTTAAGCGACGCTACACCCGTAAACACTACCCTATCTTGCTTCTCTCGGATACCTCTGCCGGTATCTTCGACAACGATATTCAGACGATTCGACTACAGTCATCGACTTTTCATCTAAATCGGTGTCGTCAAATCTGTTGACACTCGGTAATGGATGTCGACGTCGGTGGGCTTACTCGTGCGGCATGTCTAGGTTCAATAATGGCAATCTCCGTACACCAACTCGACGATGGGGCGTGGCTGAGCGTCAACGATACCCGCGAAACCAACGTCAGCGATCTCTGGTGGCTCGCATGCCACGACTTCTGTTCGTGTGACATGGCTGATTTCCTCGCGGAAGGGTTCGTTGAAATCGGTGTCAACCATCCCGATATCGAAGGCCGGATCGCCGGACAGTGTATCGAATGCGGTCAAAGCGGCGTCACCGGTTGGGTGACGCTCGGTCGCGTCGTCGATACTAATGGAGGCGAACGGTTCCTCGGTGTCGATCCACACAGCGTCCACGTTCTTGACCGTCGTCGACTTTCGGCTTTGCGCGAGTAAGCGGCGATATTTTCTGCTAAAAGCGAGTTGCGGGGAGGATTGACGCGACGAGTGGCCGTATATGAACCGGGGTGTTGAATGAGGATATGCCGAGCAAGGTCGAAGGATGGAAAGACGAGATCTACGGAACGGACATCCGTGATCATCTCTATCGGTTCGCCGAGGAGGGCTGGAGTTCGATTCCCGAGGACGAACGCGATGCGTGGTTCGAGCGGTTCAAATGGTGGGGACTGTACCACCAACGGAAGGGTCAAGAATCGTACTTCATGATGCGCATCGGGACGCCGAACGGTCGGTTGACGCCCGAACAGCTCCGAATCATCGGTGAAGTCGCCGACGAATACGCGCGTGGACCGGTCGATAATCCGGAGTTCGGTGGTGCGTACTGTGATTGGACGACCAGACAGTCGGTGCAGCTTCACTGGATTCAACTGCAGGACATCCCCGCCATCTTCGAGAAACTCGAAGCAAACGGGCTCTCGACGATCCAAGCGTGTGGCGATTCGTGGCGAAATATCGTCGGTTCGCCCGTCGCCGGTCGGGACGCGAAAGAGCACATCGACGCGTGGCCGGTCATCAAAGAGCTCAACGAGACGTTCAAAGCGAACGACGAACACTCGAACCTCCCGCGAAAGTGGAAGGTCGCCGTCACCGGCGACACTCGCGGCTCCGGGCAGGCCGAGATCAACGACCTCGGCTTCGAGCCCGCGACGAAGGAGATCGATGGCGAGGAAACGAAAGGCTTCAACGTCACGGTCGGCGGTGGGCTGGCGCGAAAGGAGCCACGCTTCGCCCGTGACATCGACGTGTTCGTGACCGAAGAGGAGGTCACCGACGTGGCCGGTGGGATTTCCGCGCTCTTTCGCGATTACGGCGACAGAGAAAACCGCTTCAACGCCCGAATCAAGTTCCTCGTCGACGAGTGGGGTCCCGAGAAGCTCCGACGCGTGCTTCAAGAAGAGTACGTCGACTTCGAACTTCGATCCGCGGGTGAGGGCCTCCGAGATCAGTACACCTACAACGCGGGCCGAAACGACGAAATCGGTGATTACGTCGGCGTTCACGAGCAAAACGACGGGGATTACTTCGTCGGATTATCGGTCCTCGTCGGTCGAATGGGTGCGACGGACGTTATGGAACTCGCGGATCTCGCTGAGAAGTACGGTTCCGAACTTATCGGGCTGACCCAACGGCAGAACGTTCTCGTCGCCGATATCGCCGAATCGGATCTCGATTCGTTCCTCTCTGAGGATCTCTTAGAGTATTACTCGCCGGACCCGCATCCGTTTCTCCGCGGTTCGATCGCCTGTACCGGCACCGAATACTGTTCGCTCTCGATCGTCGAGACGAAAAACCGGATGGTCCGGTACGCCCGGTGGCTGAAAGACAACGTCGAGTTGCCGGACGGCATCAACGATTTCCACGTCCACCTTTCGGGCTGTACGGCTTCGTGTGCGCAACCGCAGATCGCCGATATCTCCCTCCGTGGAATGAAGACCCGCAAGGACGGCGAACCCGTCGAGGCGTTCGATATCGGCTTGGGTGGCGGCCTCGGAGAGAACCCGCAGTTCGCCGAGTGGGTCGAGATGCGCGTCGCGGCCGATGAAGTCCCCGGCTATATCCGAAACCTTCTTCAAATCTACGACGAAGAACGCGACGGCGACGAATCGTTCCGCGAGTTCATCGCCCGGCATGAGGAAGACGAACTCACCGGTCTCGTCGAGCCCGAAGAGACCTCGTATGAGGATCCGTACTTGGGTAACACGAAGATGACGTGGTATCCGTACGCGGACGATCCCGATCTGGACGCTTCCCCCGCACCCTCACTCGCGGACGACTGATCGCGTTACGTTTGAACCCGTTCGATTTTGTCTTCAGTGCCGAGGAAATCGCGGTGGATCTCGGTATCGAACGTAACCGACATCTCTCGTTCGGTGAGGTACCAATTTATTAATGGGGAAAGATATGGACTGAGTACACACTGATCAGGGTTCCGAGCGAGCTCCCGGATATGATTTCGGTCGGTATGCGACGGACGGTACGCTGATTTTGGAGAGCTATCACCATGGATACAAACGAATACACACTTACCGAACAGATTCTGTATGACCACGCCGAGGGAGAGCCAGGCCGAGGCGAACCGGTCGATATCGATATCGACCAAGTACTTATGCACGACGTTCTCGGACCGCTTAGCTGGCTTGAGTTCGAGGCGCTGGAGTACGATTCGGTACAGACCGACATCGCCGTCCAGTACGCCGATCATCAGGCGTACGAGATCGATTCTCGCGATACCGACACACACCGGTTCCTGCGGACGGTGACGCGAAAGTACGGCGGCCACTTCTCGAAAGCGGGTGCCGGAATCTGTCACCAGATCCAGCGCGAGCGGTTCATCACACCGGGGGCAACGCTCCTCGGGGGCGATTCGCACTCGCTGACGATGGGCGGATTCGGCGCGATCGGGATCGGGGCCGGCGGGTTAGACGTCGCCTTGGCGATGGGTGGCGTACCGTACACGATCGAGATGCCCGAGATCGTCGAGATTCGCCTCTCCGGCGAACTCGATGAGTGGGCCTCCGCGAAGGACGTCATCCTCGAATTACTTCGTCGTCTGACCGTCAAAGGCGGCGTCGGGCGTGTCTTCGAGTTCACCGGCCCCGGCGTGGAGTCGCTCTCCGTTCCCGAGCGATGTACGATCACGAACATGGCGACCGAACTCGGCGCGACGAGCGCGGTGTTCCCGAGCGACGAACGGACGCGCCGACACCTCGAACGGCTCGGTCGGGGAGAGACGTATCGCTCGCTCACGGCGGGTGAAAACGCGACGTACGACGAGACGATCGAGGTCGACCTTTCGGCGATCGAACCGCTGATCGCGATGCCTTCGATGCCGGATAAGGTCGTTCCCGTCGCCGAAGTCGCCGGAACGCCGGTCGATCAGGTCCTCGTCGGCTCGTGTACCAACGGTTCGTATCTCGATATCGCGACCGTTGCGGATGTCGTTTCGGGCCGTCACGTCGCCGGCAACACGGACTTCATTCTCAATCCGGCCTCGAAGCTCGCGGTCAGACTGCTCGCCGAAGAGGGCGGGACAACGGAGCTGTACGCCGCCGGCGTAAACCTCTCCGTGAGCACGTGCGGACCGTGTACCGGTCAGGGTCACGTCCCTGGACCCGAAAGCGTCAGCCTCAGAGCGTTCAACCGGAATTTCCGCGGCCGGTCCGGATACGAAGACGACTCTGTGTATCTCTGCTCACCCGAGGTCGCCGCAGCGAGCGCGATCGCCGGCGAAATCGTCGATCCACGAGAGACCGATCTCACGCCTCCGACCGTCGAACTGCCCGCGGATATGACGAGTTCGGACAACGAGGTCCTTCCACCGGATCCGTCCGTCGAGATCTATCGGGGCGAGACCATCGGAACGATCCCGATCAAAGAGCCGCTCGGTCCGGCCGTTCGCGGGCCCATCACACTGCTCACCGGCGATGATATCACGACCGATCACATCATGCCGGCGTCCGCCGAGATCCTCTCTCTGTGGTCGGATCCGCAGGCGGCGGCCGATTACGTACTGACGCGGATCGACGAGGAGTTCCCGAAACGGGCCCGCGAGGCCGGCGGAAGCTGGATCGTCGCCGGGGAAAACTACGGACAGGGGTCCTCTCGCGAGAACGCCGCACTCGAGCTCGTCGAACTCGACGTCGACGGCGTCATCGCGAAGAACTTCGCCCGAATTCACCTTTCGAATCTGATTAACTTCGGCGTCCTTCCGTTGACCTTCGTCGACCCCGATGTCTACGACCGACTGAACGAAGGTGACGAACTCGAAATCGTCGAGGATGTCGCCGAGAGCGTCGGATCCGGGCAAGATCGGTTGACGGTCTCGGTGAACGACGAGTGGACCTTCGAGGTCGAACTCGCCTGCAGTGAAGAGGAACGCGACGTGTTGTGTGCGGGCGGTCGGCTTCCGTACACCAAGAACGCGTGACCGGGTAACTCTCGCTGTGACCGAGTCGCCCTCGTCTGATTTCTCACATCGTTTTCGTTCATCGCGGGATCAGAAGATAAAAAGCAACGTCCATAGCGTCGCCATCCCCACGATGATCGTCGCGAACATGTTTTCGGTGTACCAGCCGACGGCGAACGCGACGATTCCCGCGAGCAACTGTTCGTTGCCGAGACCGACCGTGAGTGAACCGTCTTGGATGAGCAAATTCGGTGCGATAATCGCGGCGATCACCGCTGCGGGAATGAGCGCTAAGATCCGGTTGGCTCGAGGCGGTATCTCATCGACGTAGCCCAACAGCACGACGAAGGAGGTTCGAAAGAGCCACGTTCCGATCGCGACGAGCGCGATCGCTCCCCAGATGAGCAACGCGCGTTCGCCGATCATTCTCGAACCTCCTGAACGACGATTCCAACGAAAATGCCGGCGAACGTCCCGACGAGCAGGCCTAAATTAAACGGTAAATCGACGACGGCGATCGCCACTCCACCGCTGGTGATCGCTGCAAGCACCGTCGGCGCGGTTTTGAGAAAGTGGACGATGATCGCGATGAAGATTAACGGCACCGCGAACCCGAGCTGCCACGATTCGGGTACGCCGGCGCCGATGAGGACGCCGATGATTGCTCCGCCGACCCACACGAGCCACGATGGCAGGGCGACACCGAGGAAATACCAGCCGTAGTGGTCCGGTCTTCCCTGCTCGTACGCATTCAACGCGATGGCATAGACCGGGCCGATGAGAAAAAACGGGAGGATCAATCGCCAACCGCGCCCTAACTTCTCAAGATGCGGTGCGATCGACGCGCTGTACATCGTAAACCGGACGTTGATGATGAGCGCCGTGGCGATAATCACGACGACTGAGGAGCCCCCATCGAAGAGGTCGATCATCGTCAGCGACGCCAACCCCGCGAAGACGAACGCGGCCAGCCCGGTCGCCTGCGCGAGCGTGAATCCGACGCTCGCAGCGGCAATGCCCAGTACGATCCCGTACGGAACGTTTCCAACGGCGGCTGGGGCCCCGTCACGCACTCCGGTGATGATGTCGCTGCGATGTGCGCTGAGTGATTCGATCGTCCTGCCCGACACGGGTACTCCGATTACTCGAAGATACAAATACGTTGGCTCGACGGTGACGTGATCTCATTCGATGATCGGTCGTGACCTCGTTGGAACCTCGAGCCCCGACAGAAACCGGATGTCGAATACAGTGGGTGGATGCGACAGTGCCGATCCGAAACCGTGGTTCGTGAGATACGTACGACCTGTAGTCGGCAGTTTGACCCGCAATCTCGGCCTATTGCTGGTATGGCTCGACTCAGGGACTACGCACTCGTTGGAGGCTTCGCGTTGTCGTTTGGGGGTGGTGTCCTTCTCTCGTTACGACCGGAATCCGTCGAGTTCGGGATGATGATTCTCGTACCGGGGTTGCTGTTATTTCTGTGGGGATTGCTCAGCGCTCCGAAAAAAGGGGAGGACGCCATCTGACGCGGGAGAGAAATCAACGGGCGATATCGTTTATGTCCTTGCTTCCCGGAACGTGGGCGGGCCGATCGCCCCAACTCCCGCAGTATCTGTCACGGACCATTCCGAACGCGGAAAATCCAGCCGAAAGAGACGCGCACCGTATTCATTTCGGCCGCTGACTATCGTCGTTCGCGTTGGTAACCCGATAGTCGACATCATCGGGTTTTATTTCTTCAGACTGGCTATCGCTTCAGTAGCATGTCTACAAATAGTTCCGGTGGGCCACTGGAAGGACTCAACGTGGTCGACTTTTCGGGTATGATCAGCGGCGGATTTGCGACGATGACGCTGGCTGATTTCGGCGCTGACGTCGTCAAGATCGAACATCCGGAGTACACCGACCCGCTCCGCGATTGGCCGCCGATGGTGGACGGGACCTCGCTGTGGTGGAAATCGATCGGTCGGAACAAACAGTGTATCACGCTCGATCTCTCGAGCGATGAGGGTCGAGAGCTGGCGTTAGAGCTCGTCGAGAAGGCGGACGTCGTCTTCGAGAACTTCCGACCGGGGAAGATGGACGAATGGGACCTCGGCTACGAGGATCTCAAGGAGGTCAACGAGAACGTGATCTTCGTGCGCATTTCGGGCTACGGACAGACCGGGCCGATGTCGCACAAACCCGGGTTCGGCACCGTCGCGGAAGCGATGTCCGGTTGGGCGCACGTCAACGGCTTCCCGGACCGTGAACCGCTGCTCCCACCGATCAGTCTCGCGGATCTCGTCGCGGCGCTTTTCGCGGTTCAATCGACGATGTTCGCGATCTTCGAACGCGACGTCGGGACGAACGCAAGCGGCGAGGGGCAAGTGATCGATGTCAGCCTGTACGAGCCGCTGTTTCGGCTGTTCATCAGCGATGTCGAACAGTACGACAAGAAGGGGAACATCCCTCAGCGAACTGGAAACAAACACCCCAACTCCTCCCCGCGCGGCGTCTATGAGACCGCGGACGGCTATATCGCGCTGTCGGCTTCCGCGCAGGCGATCTACGAGCGCGTCATGCACGCGATCGGTCGGCCCGAGCTGATCGAGGACGAGCGCTTCATCACGAACGAAAAGCGCGTCGAGAACGCCGATGAGATCGACGCAATCATCGAAGAATGGACCCGTCAACGCTCCACCGAAGAGGCGATCGAAATCATGGAGGCCAAAGACGCGATCGTCGGCCCGATCAACGATATCTCGGACATCTTCAGCGACGAGCAGTTTGAAGCCCGCGAAAACATCATCGAGATCGAGGACGAAGATCTCGGCTCGTTGAAAACGCCGAATACGGTTCCGAAGTTCTCACGAACGCCGGGTAACGTCTCGCACGCGGGTCCACGTCATGGCCAACACAACGACGAGGTGTATCTGGAACGGCTCGGCCTTTCGAAAGAAGAACTTAACGAGCTCCGCGAGAAGGAGGTTATCTAATGGAGATCACAGACGTCACCCTCCGCGAAGGCGGGCAAATGCCCGGGCGATCCTATACCGTTGAGCAGAAAGTCGAAGCCGGTCACGCGCTAGATAGACTCGGTGTGTCCGTTATTCAGGCCGGCTTCCCGGTCACCGGCGAACGAGACCAGGAGGCGACGCGCCGGCTTGCAGCCGAAACCGATGCCGCCGTCGAGGGAATCGCTCGCGCCGTTCCGAACGATATCGACGCCGTCATCGAGGCGGACGCTGATCGACTCGACATTTTCGCCCCGCTCTCTGCGAACCAACTCGAGAACGTGATGCACAAAGAGTACGACGAGATGCTGGATATCATCGCGAACGCGATCGATCACGCCAGCGATTACGGCATCCCGATGACGCTGACGCTCATGGACGCGTTCCGAACCGACAGCGAACACCTCGTCGACGCGTTCGAGCGGTTCTCGTACCCGGTCCACATCGGGCTCGCCGACACGGTCGGTGCCCGGACGCCATCATACGTCGAGACGCTGCTGACGGACCTCTCGGACGCGGGCGTTGATCTCTCGAGAGCTGGCGTCCACTTTCACGAAGATCTCGGTGTCGGGACCGCAAACACGCTGAAGGCAGCGGAGATGGGCGTCGGAAAGGCCGATATGAGCATCGCGAACCTCGGCGAACGCGCGGGTAACGCCGCGCTCGAAGAGGTCGTCGTCTCCGACGTCCTTTCGGACGGTTCGACGGTCGATGTCGAGGCGTCCGAGCTCATCCCGGTCTGTCTCGAGGTTCTCGACATCCTCGGCGAGAACGTGGACCCGCGGAAGGCGATCCTCGGCGAGGAGGCCGTTCGACACGAAGCCGGAATCCACACCGCCGCGATGTTGGATGAGCCAAGCGTTTTCGAACCCTTCGACCCTGCCCAGTTCGGCGGTCAACGAGAACTCGTCTTCGGTGAGGGGACCGGCCGTGGAGGTGCCAGAAAGCTCATCGAACGGGCGGGCGGTGAACCGACTGACGAACTGGTTTCGACGCTGCTCGACCGTCTCGCTGAAGTCGGTCCCGTCGATCAAAACGAAGGAACGGAGCTGGCTGGGGAACTGCTCGAAGAGTAACGACGCTCG
>LKMJ01006248.1_pt1 | contig 11221 bp, 9 predicted proteins | sample 643391 | NCBI WGS metagenome assembly LKMJ01 (sample SAMN04112250, study PRJNA286221) | soda lake metagenome | biome: soda lake; feature: Kulunda Steppe; material: water; isolation source: sample PL-Br10 brine of Picturesque Lake | place: Russia: Kulunda steppe | collected 2010-07
ACGCGGGCTCCTTCCTCTTGCAATTCGTCGACGGTCGCGATACGATGTGCCGTTCGACTCATGGTTCGATCCCGAACAGCTCCGCGGCGGTCTCGCCCATCATGCCACGAACCGTCTCGGCGTCGAACTGCCGATTGACGCGGTCGAACAGTTCCGACGGTGGGTCGAAGTCGGCGTGCGGCAGATCCGACGCGTACAGAACCGACTCCGGTCCGACCAGGTTGATCGCCTGCGCGAGATGGTCCGGGCGTTCGGCGGTGAGTCCCAACGGTTGGGTCGTGAAGTAGACGCTATCGGATATGTACTCGCTCGGAAGCCGGTTTAAGAGCGGAAGGTCATCGGAGAGCTCCATATAATGATCGTCGAGACGCCACTTCAGATACGGAACCCATGCGATGCCGGATTCTTGAAAAACGAAATTCAAATCGGGAAACCGCTCGGGGACACCTCGATACAAGAGCGTCGTGAGGTTCCACATCTGTGTGAACGGATGGACGAGCGCGTGGTCTTCGGCGTAGGTCTCGTTCCAACGCCGTAGCCCGTGTAACGAATGACCGGTCGCGCTGGCGGCCCCGTGGAACATAACCGGCAAACCGTGTCGCTCGGCGGCTTCATAAATCGGATCGTACTGACGATGGCCCGCCGGTGGCAACATTCCAGTCGAAGGCATCTGAACGGCGACCATGTCCTCTTCGCTTGCTCGGTCATCGATCTCTTCGGCGGCCCGGTCGGGTTCTTGCGGTGCAACGAGTATCGACCCTTTCAGTCGGTCGCCATCGAGGAACTGATCCAAAAGCCATCCGTTGTAAGCGTTGGCGAGCACACGTGCATAGAGCGGGTTATCGACCGTGTTGATCGCTAGATTCAACGTCGGATCGAGAATCCCGTAATCGATATCGAACTCGCTCATCTCCCCTAACTTCGCTTCGTCGGCGCGTGTCGGCGCGCTTTCTTCGCTGTAGATATCGCCGAACTCGCTGTGAATCGACGGCGGCGTGGGGTGATTGATCGTATAGACGTCGTAGAGACGGTGGTTTGCTCCACCGATGATTTTTCGGACCCCCGAGTGTCGATCGTCGATGTACGGAAGCAAATCGTCGACGTGTTCGGTGACGTGTGCATCGGCATCGACGATTAGCTCGAGGTCAGCCAGCGAATCGATCCGTTCTTCGTCAGAGACAGTCATGCATCACTCTGGAATGCATGGTAGCATAATCTCTCCGCACCCGGAGCTTGTTGCTCTGTTTCGATTTGATAAGACGCAGCTATTATCAGATGAGATATCAACCATTGATTCAATCGTATCGAGTATCGTCTCACACGAGGAGGTCTCCTCACCTTTCCAAACAGTTATCAATTGCGCAAAAAAAGGTCGGACGAACCGAGATGGATTCGCTCCTTTTTGCTCACGTCCTCCTGTTCGCGGTTCCCGCGATTCTATGTCTCGGAAGCCTCCCGCGAGCGCGTTCCATCCAACATCCGGGAACGAGAGATGGCCTCGTCGCCTTGCTCCTGTCGGTCGCGGTCTGGTCGACAGGATACGTCGGATATCTCCTCGCGCCGACAGACTCGCTCAGAGTCGGGTTTTATACAATCGGATTTATCGTCGCGTTCGTCGCCGTCGGTGCGTGGCTGTACTTCTGTGCTGCGTACACCGGCCGGCCCCCAAGGAAAGCTCCGTTTCGAAACCTCCTGCTCGTTGTATTTTTATTTTTCGTCGCGCTCAAGGTCACGAATCCGTTGCACGATCTCTATTTCACCACCGAATGGACGACGGACCCGTTTCCACACCTCGCTATCCAGCATCAGCTGCTCTATTGGATCGTGCTCGGATTATCTTATGCGATCATCGCGATCGGCTTTTTCATGCTCATCGAACGGTTCCATTACACGGGTACTGACAGCCGACCTCTGATCGTTCTGATTGGAATCACCGGAATTCCAGCGATCGCAACGATTCTCGGCGGTGAGGTCCAGTGGCTACTGCCACTGATGTATGAGCCACCCGGTGTCGCAGTATTCGCGCTCGGAACGTTGTTCGTCTATAACCAGCGTTTCGAGACGATTCGGCTAACGGCTGAAAGTGACAAGCCCGCGATATACCTCGATCAGGACACGTGTGTTCGAGACTATAATCAAGCCGCACACGCGATTTTCCCAGCCCTTCACGATTCGATCGGTAAGCCGATTACGGCAGTCACGCCAGCACTCGAAGGTCACTTCGCAGACGAAAGCATCGTAACGATTACGCGAGACGGCGAACCTCGATTATACGACGTTTCACACACGCCGTTTATATCCGGAAACGTAACGACGGGACACTTAGTAGCGTTGACGGACGTTACCGATCGAGAATCGTACCGAAAGCGTCTCGAAGAGAAAACCGAGCAACTTGAAGCGTTGAACCGCGTCGTTCGACACGACATCCGAAACGATATGGCGGTCATACTCGGCTGGGCTGAGCTCCTCGAAGATCACCTCGACGACGAAGGAAAAGAGGCGCTCGAACGCGTGTTACAGAAGTCGCGCCACGTGATCGAACTCACAGAGACCTCACGCGAATTCGTCGAATCCCTCTCCGGTGATGAGACAGCCGAGATGAAACCGATTAACATACAACAGGTCCTCAGAGTCGAACTCGCAGCCGTTCACGACTCGTTTCCGGACGCAGAGTTTACCGTCTCCGGCGAGATTCCCCACGTGTCCGTCCAAGGGAGTCTGATGCTTTCGTCCGTCTTCAGAAACTTGCTCGAAAACGCGGTCCGGCACAACGACAAAGAAACGCCAACAATCACCGTTCGTTGTGTAGAGCATCCCGAAACCGTCAACATACATATCACAGATAACGGGCCCGGTGTGCCCGATGATCAAAAGAAGCAGATTTTCGGGAAAGGTGAAAAAGGCATAGACAGTCCGGGCACCGGTATCGGTCTGTATCTCGTAGAGACACTCGTGAACCAATTCGGCGGTGATGTGTGGGTCGAAGACAACGATCCGAACGGTGCGGTGTTCATCATCGAACTGCGAAAATCAGCGATGGAAGAAGAGCCCTCATGAACGTCCGCATATACTGAGATCGACGATGGTTACAGAGAGAGTTAAATCCCAGAGCTGAACCGGTAAGAGGGGTTCAAGTGAACGACCCTAACGATTCACTCGATCAGTGAAGCGGCGTCCTTACCGGTGATTTCCTCATACCGCGCAATGAACTGCCGGTAATGAACGGCCATCGCTTGATCGATGAAGATGTCATCAATGAGCACCGAGTCGGACTCCATCGAGTCGAATTCCTCTGCGAGACGTAACGCGCGGGCTACGTCGTCTTCATCAGGGGTGAAAACATCGTTGATCGTCTCCAGTTGGGTCGGATGGAGCGCCAGCTGACCGACGTAGCCGCTATCTCGAGCGTACTCCGCACGGGTTCGAAGCGTTTCGTGATTGTGAATCTCGACGTGAGGATACGAAATCGGATCGAGACCGGCACCGGTCGCCGCGAGCGCGACGTAGTTGCTCAGCCAGTCGCCAAGGTGCTGTCCGACGCTCGTATCGCCGAATCGAGGCGGCATGGTTCCCATGTTTCGGGTGATGTCATCGCCCCAACTACAGATCATGCCAGTCACCGGGTCGAGCTGTCGGGCCGTTTCGGCGATGTCGTTCAATCGGATCACCGCCTCCGGCGTCTCGATATACAAGATGAGTTCCGGCGTCGGTCCGGCGTATCGTTCCATCAGATCGACCACCGTCTGAACTTCTTTAGAGTGTTCGATCTTCGGCATCGCGACCGCATCGACCTCGCTTTCGAGCGCCACCTCGAGGTCATCCATCCACAAGTTCGTCTCATAGGCATCGAGTTTGACGATCACCTCCATCGAATCGAAGTCGACGTCTCGGGTCACTTCACGGATGTTCTGTCTCGCCTCGGGGAGATGTTCGTCCGGCACCGAATCATCGAGATCGAAGACGACGCCGTCCGCGTCGTATTTCGGCACTTTCTCCATTCGTTCGCGGGCGTCAGCGGGCGTGTACAGAAGCGTCCGGCGCGGGTACGGCCGGTTGCGGTTCTGCGGACTCGGAATCGTCATTTAGATGATCCCCGCTTCGCGGAGCTCTTCGAGGCGTGTTTCGGGATAGCCGAGTTCGTCGCCATAGACCTCATCGTTGTGTTCACCCATCCGTGGACCGAGGTGGTCGACGCTCCCCGGTGATTCGCTAAACCGAGGAACGACGTCTTGAACCACTGCTTCGCCGAGTTCTTCGTCAGGGACTCGGACCATCGAACCGCGCTGTTGGTAGTGTGGATCGTTGAAGATGTCTTCCATGTCGTAGGCGAAACCGTAGGCAACGTCGTGTTCATCGAAGGCCGCTTCGATCTCTTTTCGTGTGCGTTCGTTCACCCACTCTCGAACCGCACCGTTGACAGCATCCGAATGTTTCACGCGGGCCGCGTTATCTTCGAATCGGGGGTCTTCAAGCATATCCTCGCGGTCGATAGCTCGGCAGAGGCGCTCCCAGATACTCGGCGTCGATGCGGTCATCGTTAGATACTGGCCGTCGGCGGTCTCGTATGTCGAACTCGGCGCAACGTACTCGTGGGTGTTTCCATTGCGTTTGGGAACTGTCTGGAGTTGGTCGTACTCGATGGGGTTCGATTCGAGGAGTCGGAACAGCGACTCAAAAAGGGCGAGATCGATCTCTTGACCGACGCCGCCGTTGAGGTCGCGATAGTACAGCGCGACCATCACGCCGAGCGCACCGAAGACGCCCGAGACGCCATCGGCGAGCGGATATCCGGGCGTCATCGGCGGACCGTCGGATTCGCCGATGAGGTTCGTCATGCCGCTCATCGCACCGGCGATTCGGCCGAATCCCGGTCGATCGCTGTACGGCCCGGTCTGGCCGAAACCAGAGATGTGAAGCATGACGATACCTTCGTTGACCTCTTTGAGGTCATCGTATCCAACACCCCACCGTTCCATCGTTCCAGGACGGTAGTTCTCCGTCACGACGTCCGCCTCGGCAACGAGGTCTTTGAAGACTGTTGCTCCCTCCGGAGACGAGAGATCGAGGGTAACGCAGCGTTTGTTTCGGTCCGTTACTTTCCACCACAACGGGACCTCGTCTTTATGCGGGGCAAGCTGGCGAAGGCCATCCCCGTATTTCGGGTGTTCGAGCTTGATCACATCGGCGCCGAAATCGGCGAGCAGCCCGGTCGCGACCGGGCTCGCGACGAGGTTCCCCGCATCGATAACCGTGATCCCGTCCAGCGGCTTTTCATCACTTTGATCAGCCAGTGGAAACGAGTCGTGTTCTGGTGTATACTTGGACATTGGTTGCGGTTTCAGGTATGATATCATAACACTTGTCCTTCACCGTTCGAATCGGACTGGAAACGAAGCGAGACAAGAGGATGCGGACGGACGATGTCGGGAGATCTGACCTGATCGAAAGCGATCGGCACCCATGCCGATAGATCAATACGACGAGATGCCGATATCACGATCGATGACCACACATTCCGCACCACTCGCCCAAGCAGCCGCTGCGCTTCGAAGCGGCGAGAGCTCGTTGAAAGAGTATCTCGAAACGCGGTACGAACGGATCGACGAGGTCGAAGACGACGTTAGCGCGTGGGTCGACGGACCCAAACCGCGAGCGCAACTCGAAGCAGAGATCGCCGCACTCGAGCGACGGTATCCCGATCCGGCGGACCGACCACCGTTGTACGGTATCCCGATCGGTGTCAAAGATATATTCCACGTCGAGGGATTGCCGACGGCCGCCGGATCGACGCTTCCGCCGGGAAAGCTCGTCGGCGAGCAAGCGGAGATCGTAACGACGCTTCGAGAAGCCGGGGCAGTCGTCCTCGGAAAAACGGTCACGACGGAGTTCGCACATTTTCAGCCGGGACCGACTCGAAACCCGCATAACCTTCAACACACGCCGGGGGGTTCGAGCAGTGGATCCGCCGCCGCAGTGGCGACGGGTATGTGTCCGCTCGCGCTGGGGACACAAACAGTTGGGTCAGTTATTCGCCCCGCGACGTTCTGCGGTATCGTCGGCTTCAAGCCGAGTTTCGATCGAATATCGACGGGCGGTGTCATTCCGCTCTCGCGGTCCGTCGATCATGTCGGATTATTCACTCAAGAGATCGCCGGCATGGAACTCGCCGCGTCGGTCTGTGTCGAGGGATGGGACACTCAATCAGTAGCGGAACGACCGACGCTTGGCGTCCCCAACGATAGCTATCTCGATCAGGCGACCGAAGTCGGCACCGCGAGCTTCGAATCGAGCATCGAATCACTGCGTTCGGCGGGATACGACGTTCATCGAGTCGAAGCGTTTGACGATATTCAAGCGATAAACGAACTGCATAGCCGTCTCGTCGCGTCCGATGCGGCGTTCGAACACGACGAATGGTTTGATCGATACGGCGACCGGTACGGTGAAAAGACTGCTGAGTTGCTCACCGAAGGACGGACCGTCCCAACGAAAGAGATCGCTGCCGGGAAGCGAGGTCGGATAGAACTCAGAGACGATCTCGAAGCCCGTATGGACGACTACGGGGTCGATATCTGGATCAGCCCCGGAGCGCCGGGAAGGCCGCCGGAAGGAATTGAGACGACCGGAGATCCGATCATGAACCTCCCGTGGACGTATGCGGGAGTACCGACAGTCAGTGTTCCGACTGAACGAGTCGACGGACTTCCCATGGGGATACAATGTACCGGGCGATTCGGCGACGATGAACGGCTGCTCGCGTGGTGTGAGACGATCGAATCGGTGTTCAACTAACCGGAAAACAGACGGCAAGAACGACTAGTGAGGCACCCCGAAGGCGTACCATTCTTCGGTAAGCGTCGTATAACTATTCGAGAGACACACCTCCAAAACCGCATATGCAGACGGTGTCAAACGGCCACTTCCTAGTTAGCCTCCAGTACAGTGGCCTCCAGTACAGTGTATCGTGGTTTCAGACACAATGAACCGACAGAGTGTTCCACCGCTTTTGATCGCGCTGCTTTCGATCTCCGCGCTCGGTATCGCTTCGACAACACTGGATACGACACTGACGACCGAACCCGACGATGAGATCAATCCGAACTGGGATAGACTTCCGATCGGGCAGGGTGATGCAGCGATCATTCAAGAAGAGATCAGAGGTGACGAAAGAGAGGAAACGGAGCAAGAACAAACAGAGCAAGAACAAGAGACGGCAGACGAAGCGTCGGAATTCAATCTCGATCGGGTCGGACAGTCGGGAGAACACGACGAACGTGACGAGGGCTTCGGCGCTGGAACCGGAGCCGCTGGTGGTTCTGAACAAACGCTGTACGACCGATTACTGGCGCTGTTAGCGATGCTCCTTCGAACGCTCATACCGCTATTGGGGATGCTGGCGGTCGGAGCGCTGCTCTATCGCTATCGGGAGATGTTGTTGTCTCTGCTCAGCACCGACACAGCCGAGGAGCCTGAAACCGATGCTGAAACGGGACGTTGGCCGACCGTCGAACCATCACATATCGTCGATCAAGCGTGGGTGACGCTGGTTCAACGAGTGAGTCCGGAACATCCCGAGACGATGACGACTGCTGAGTGTCGGGCTCTCGCACGTGAACGAGGATTCGATGCGACAGCCGTCGATGCGATCACGACCGCGTTCGAACGCGTCCACTATGGTGGCGGTTCAGTTTCCGAAGAAGCGGATCTCGCCCGAGCGGGATTGCGTCAGCTTGAGGGAGAAAGCGAATGACGAAGACCGATACTTCGAGGAGACACTCGTCGGAAAACGGTTCGAGCGGCGGCTGGAGCAAACGAGTTTGGAGATTCGTTCGCGGCACGCTCTTAGCGATCGGAGCCGTTATATTCGGGTTCGGCATTTTGGTCGTATTCGATCCGGACGCGGCTCGATTTATTCCGATTGAGCAAGCGATCTCACTGCTTGGGAGCGATTATGTCGTTATCGCACTCGTTGGGCTCTTCGCCGTCGGATTGTCTGCACTCGTGGTTATTGCCGGACAGATCAATGGCGTCACGGAAGCGAATCCACCAATCGTCGAAGAGGCCCAATCTGCATCATATCCCGGTGAGACCTTCGATCGAGCCACAGAATCGCGTTTGAATCTGTGGAAAAGAACAGATATCAACCACCGTACACGGCTCCGAGAGGCAGCGGTTCGATCAACGATGCGGTCTGAGGGATGCACGCGAACACAAGCCGCAAAAAAGGTTGCGACGGGGACGTGGACGGACGACCCGGTTGTGAGTGCGTACCTCTCGGAATCACACCGTTCGAGATCGATTCCTCATCGACCGAGCCGTGAGCGGCAAGCAGCCCGCCGAACGGTGGACGTGATCGAACGGTTAAACCACGGGAAACACGACTCAAGAGCCCAAACAACCCGTTCCGAACGTCGGAGGAAGTCCAGTCCATGATTCGTATTATCGAGTGGATGAAACCGACCACCTATCGTTCCGAACCGAATGCAGATAGCGTGGATCGCAAGCGTTCGAGAGATCATTCGAATACAAAGACCACGGTGAAGGTCCGATCAACGAATCGGTGGCGCGGAATCGTTGCGGTAATCCTGCTCGCGGTCGCGATCGGTATTTTGGCAAAGCGACCGGATGTTTTGTTAGTTGCCGCGATCGGTGTCGCCTTCGCCACCTATCCCCGTGTCACGTCTCCACCGAGACCAAGCATATCCGTCGATCGTCAAATCAGCCCAACGTCTGCGAAAGACGGGGAAACGGTAACCGTCTCAACGACGGTCGAAAACGAAGGCGATCAGCTACTGTTTGATCTACGAATCATCGATGGAGTCCCGCCGATGCTTTCAGTCGAACACGGATCGCCACGGTGTGCGACGACCCTCATGCCGGGGGGAACGGCGACGTTCGAATACGAACTGCAGGCGCGACCGGGACGTCACCGCTTCCAGCCGACGATCGTACTATGTCGAGATGCGAGCGGATCCATCGAAGTTGAAACGACAGCGTTCGAAGACGAAACCGTCGAGTGCGCGTCGGAGATCCCGGTCGTCCCATTGCGAAACGTCAGCAATTACATGCCGGGGTCACTGGTTACCGACGATAGCGGAGAAGGCCTCGAATTCCACTCGGTCAAGGAGTACGATCGCGGAGATTCCATCAGCCGGATCGACTGGCGTCGGTTCGCACGAACCGGTGAACTCTCCTCAATCATGTTCAGAACCGAGCGGCTGGCAGAGATCGTGATCTGTGTTGATGCGAGAGCAGCCTCATATCGGGCTCGTATCCCATCTGAACCCCACGCTGTTGCCTATTCAGTCGATGCCGCAGAACGCATCGGTGAGGCACTTTTCGAGGCGAATCATCGGGTTGGATTGGCCGCGTTCGGAGACGGTCTATGTCTGCTTCCGTTCGGGAACGGACAAAGCCACGCAGATGAGTTTCGCCGACGGTTAGCGATGGATCCCGCCCTCACGTTGGCCCCGCCACAGGAGCTTCGAGTTCCGCGAACGCGGTTTCGAACCGACGATTCGATGCGAAGAGAAGAGACACCGCTCGATACCTACCTTTCGAAAATACGGGCTCAGTTCGGATCGAACGTTCAGATATACTTCTTGAGCCCGCTGTGCGATGATGAGGCCTCTCGAATCGTTCAACGTTTCGAGCAAAGCGGAGCCGTCGTTACCGTTGTCAGTCCGGACGTTACGACCGAGAGGACCACGGGTGGAAAACTGGCACATATCGAGCGTGAGTGCCGGGTGAATGCCCTTCGAAGCGCCAACATACCTGTCGTCGACTGGGATCCGAGACAATCGTTGGGAAGCGCTCTCTCGACCGCGAAGCGGTGGAATCAATGAAGCTCACTCAGCAACGGAACGCGAGATTCATTCGTCAACCGGCCATACTCAGCAGCGTTATCGCCCTTCTGTTCGGAATTCTCGTATTCGCATTCCTCGCTGAAACGTCAAATTATCGGCAGCTGTGGATCGTGGTTGGTGTCGGCGTGCTTTCATTCATGCTTGGAGGTCGCCTTTGGCATCGAGATCATCGGCTCTTCGGCGTCATTTTCGTATTTTGCGGAAGCGGGCTCCTTCTTGGAGCGATCGGATACGCGGCTACACAACCATCACAGCTCGTCGACCGGTTTGAGTTGTTACCGGGCGTGATCGGAGTATGGATACTCGCGGGAGGGCTTGTGCCGATTCGGTTCCGATGGAGCCGTCTTTTTATCGATAGCGGGACGGGGATACTGTTTATCGCTGTACTCACCAGTGGCGTCGTGCAGGGGACCTCGATGCTGGCGTTGGTCATTGCAGGAACAGCGACGATTCTCGCGTGGGACGCTGCTGAAAACGCCGTCTCACTCGGTCGTCAGGTCGGCGCCTACAGCATTTTGACCAGCGTACGCGCCGAGGGAGTTCACGTGTCTCTCAGTGGAATCGTTGCGGGAAGTGTTATCGTGGTCGTCCTCGGTGTGAATTCGCTCGGAATCGAGGGAATCCCATTTGCGGCGCTCCTCGCGCTGCTCGTTGGGGTCATCGCATTGGTACTGACGAATCATCGATGACGGATACACGGTCGATGCTTCCCGGTTAAACGTACTGGTTGAGTTGGGGAACACGCACGTCCGAAAGGATATCTGAAACGATCTCAGTCGTCGAAATCCCATCTACGCGGGCGTCGGGAGACAACACCATCCGATGAGACAACACCGGCCCAGCCATCGTCTTCACGTCATCGGGTGTTGCATACGAGCGGCCGTTGAGCATCGCACACGCGCGGATCGACTCGAAGAATCGCTGAATTCCCCGCGGTGATACACCCAACACCACGCGTTCGTCGTCCCTTGTCGCCCGGGCGATATCGACGAAATACTCCCGGACGCCCTCGGTCACGCGGATCGACTCCGGCATGCTTCGGATTTGGTTGAACGTCTCGAGCGTACAGACCTGCTCGACAGACGGTGACGTAGACCTGCGTCCCGCCCGTCGATCGACTAATTCGAGCTCGCCAGACCGATCCGGATATCCTAACTTCGTTTTGAGCATGAATCGGTCTTTCTGTGCGGCAGGAAGCTCGAACGTCCCGTCCATTTCGACGGGATTCTGCGTTGCGATGACGACGAACGGATCCGGGAGTGAATGTGACTCACCATCGACGGTTACCTGCTTTTCTTCCATTGCCTCGAGAAGTGCTGATTGGGTCTTCGGCGGTGCTCGGTTTATCTCATCCG
>LKMJ01006249.1_pt1 | contig 11221 bp, 9 predicted proteins | sample 643391 | NCBI WGS metagenome assembly LKMJ01 (sample SAMN04112250, study PRJNA286221) | soda lake metagenome | biome: soda lake; feature: Kulunda Steppe; material: water; isolation source: sample PL-Br10 brine of Picturesque Lake | place: Russia: Kulunda steppe | collected 2010-07
CAATCATATCCGCCTGAATCTCGGGTGCGAGGTCGGCGTCGATTGCATTCTCGAGCGCTGCTGGAATCAACAGGTCGACATCGAGGGTCAACAGTTCCTCATTGGTCAACTCATCAGTAGATTCCGAGTATTCGGCGACTTTCCCCGTTGTTCGTTTGTGTCTGCTCAGCGCTTCGGCATCGAAGCCAGATTCGTTGTAGACACCCCCCGATGAGTCGGATGCAGCAACGATATCTGCACCGAGGTCATCCAGTAATCGAGCTGCGACTGACCCGGCGTTCCCGAAACCCTGAACGGCTACCGTTGCCCCTTCCATCTCTCGGCCGAACTGGTCGAACGCCTCGCGTGCAGTGAGCATGACTGACCGTCCAGTTGCTTCGACCCGTCCTTTACTGCCGCCACTTTCGATTGCCTTGCCGGTAACGACGCCTGGTTCGGTCGTATTTTCGAGGGTTTCGTAGGTATCTCGAAACCAGTTCATCTCCCGCTGGCCAGTGTTTACATCAGGAGCTGGAATGTCCTTATTTTCCCCAACGATTGGCCGCAATTCCTTGGCGTACGAGCGTGTAATTCGCTCCAGTTCGGCTGTGGAATATGCTGATGGGTCGAGTTTGATTCCTCCCTTTCCACCACCGTAGGGAATACCAACCGAGGCACATTTGTATACCATCCAGCCAGCGAGCGCTTTCACCTCGTCGCGGGTGACACCCGGATGATACCGGATTCCGCCTTTGTAGGGTCCACGGGTTCCGTTGAACTGGGACCGATATGCAGGAAACCGTTCGAGCGAACCATCATCCATCTCGACGGAGAGATTCACCTCAAGAGTCCGTTCAGGATACTGCAACCAGGTCAGTTCGTCGTCGGTTACGTCCATATGTTCCGCCGCATCGCCGAGCTGTTCCTGTAAACTCTCGAACGGGTTGGCCTCTTTTCCCATTTGACATCTCTTGACAAGGCCATCAAAAAAGTATGTCGAGTTGTCGTCGTTAGATTCAAAAAACTAACAAAAATATCACTCGATTGGTGTTCCTCGGTGGCGTATCTCACCGCCGCATTGCGGACATTCACCCGGCGTTCCAACTCGCTGAATAACGGTTCCGCATTCGAAGCACTCGAACGAACGCTCTTCGCTTGGGTCGTAAGGGATATCACGAATCGTCTGGATAAGGACGTCTTTTGATTGCTGTTCATCCAGCGCTTCGATAGCCGCGTCCGCTCGGACGATACCGACAAGCGTATCGTCTTGGTCGACGACTGGGAGCGCCATCAGTTGTTCGTTGCTAAACACCCGTCCGACGTGCTGTACCGAATCCGTCGTCTCGACTGATACAACTCTCTCTGTCGCTATCTCTCCAACTGGCAGTTCACCGTTTGCATTGAGCAGTTCGCGCAACGAGACAACTCCTTCGAGTTCATCGTTTGCATCAACCACGTAGCCATAATATACCGTTTTTGTTGAGTCGGATGCGGATTGACGAATTGTATCGATGGCGTCATCGACGGGTAGTTCCGAGTCAAAAGCGGTCATCTCCTCTGTGAGGATATCACGTGCGGTCAGTGATGCCATATATGCCACTTTGATACCGCTGCAAAAGAGTGTATGGATTAGCTTGAAACTTGTGGTGGGATAGGTTCTCTACTGTTTCGGTAGCTCTCCCGCCGCACGTGCTCGCTCAAGCACTGTCTCTGCCTGTGCAATCAGTGGTGCATCAATCATCTCGCCATCGAGGGCAAAAACACCGCTCTCAGTTTCTTTTGCTTCCGCTGCTGCGTCGATGACTCGCTGTGCCCACCGGATTCGCTCGCTGTCTGGCGTAAATCTTTCGTTGATAACGGGGACCTGTGCGGGATGTATTGCCATTTTGCCATCGAAACCGAACTGTCTCGCTCGCTCGGTGTCTTCGGCAAGTCCCGCGGTATCCTCGAAATCAGTATAGAGGGTATCGATTGCATCAACCTCGGCTGCACTCGCTGCAAGCACGACGTGCTGTCGAGCGTAGCTAATCTCCTCGCCCGCACCTGTTCGTTGGAGTCCAGTATCTGCCGACAGGTCCTCTGCACCAAAGAGCAGGGCGTCGGTTTCAGGAACTGCAGCAATAGACTGTGCGTTGAGGACTCCCGCTGCGGTCTCAAGGAGTGCCAGAAGTGGCGGGTCCCAGTTATATCTACGCAACGCCGTCACCACTTCCTCGACATCTTCCGAGGTGTTGACTTTCGGGAGCATCACGCTATCTGGGCGGGGACCACCGGCAAGCGATTGGATATCGTCGTCGCCACCAGCATCCAGCGGGTTGATACGGACACACAGCTCCGGCAAATGCTCCTCGGTATTTTCATCACGGTCGGAAAGTTCCGATAGGACTGTACAGACCGTTTCCCGCCCTGTTTTCTTCTGTGCGGGAGCAACCGCATCCTCCAGGTCGAAAACGATGACATCGGCATCACTTTTGGGTGCCTTCCTGAGCAAGGACTTCTGGTCACCGGGTGAAAAGAGAACGCTTCGTCGAACCATAGCAATCGTTCAGCCGGTGGCTTACTTATAATTCGCCCTTGGTGCTCGGCGTTTTTGTTCGCCGTTCGTCGAGCCGTGTTGCATCATCCATGGCTCGTGCGAGTGCTTTGAACAATCCCTCTATTTCGTGGTGTGCGTTTTCCCCGGTGACAGCAGCATGGAGCGTTATTCCGGCCGTTGTTGCAAGCGATCGGAGGAAATGTCGGGCCATGTAGCTGGTCATCTCCCCAACCTGCTCCTGAGAAAACTCACCATCAAATGCGAAATACGGACGGCCGCTGATATCGAGGACGATCTCGGCACACGCTTCATCCATGGGGACTTTTCGGTCGGCGAACCGTCGAATCCCCCGCTTCTCTGAGAGGGCGGCGTCGAATGCCGTTCCGAGCGTTAGGCCGATATCCTCAACGGTGTGATGGTCGTCGATTTCGAGGTCACCATCGCAGGTCACCGAGAGGTCAAAGAGCCCGTGTGTCCCGAACGAATCCAGCATGTGGTCGAGAAACCCAATACCGGTGTCTATCGTCGTCTCTCCCGTGCCATCGATGTCGAGTTCGACCTCGATTGCTGTCTCCGCCGTCTCACGGCTTACTGTCGCTGTACGGTCGCCCATACCTCGTTAATATCGGCCCGGCTATTAGTCGGTTATGTCACGGTCTACACTGGGTAGATACCGCTCAAAAATTCGCTCGCTTCCGAAGCTATCGGCGTAGTTCGACTGTCGTATCCGTTGCAATCCAGCCATCGGTATTATCGGATTCAGTGAAGACAACTCGGTCTGGTGAGCTGTGATGAACGGACACTAGCCGAGCTTCGTCTGTGGGTTTGGGGGTCTGTTCGGGGGATGCACCAGTGGTCGTCATTGATGAGTTTTAGGACTGCCTAAAACTATATATGTTTTGGTTGGCCTAAACATGTGAGAACAATGCCCCGCTTGATGAGAGGAATAGCGTAGCCCTTTCCGGTCCGGGTCAGGCATCCATTGTAATCGCATAGAGAATACAGGCAAATGCAACCACATTTGTCACCTGTAAGGCTGTTATGGCCCAGAACTCAGGGAGTTCAACGAACATCGAGACCAGCACGATACCGAACTCCGGGAGAATGATGGCAGTGAATCCAATAGCGAGAAATAACATTGGTTTGCTTTGATTGCGACGATACCCTCGAAAGGCAATGAGGATAATTGCCGAACCGAGCACGAAGAGTGCGCCGCCGAGTGTCCAGAACACGATTGCTTCTGCGAGTGGGTCAGGGCTATCTAATGGCATGATTACATCTCCTCGATGAGTGCTGTAAACCGGTCTGCTGGGGTTTCGCGCCGGTCAATCTGCAATTCGAACCCATCGGCTGTGAGCGTGACTGTCAACCGGTGGAGGTTCGTTTTGTACTCTTTATAATGGTGGCCACGGCTATCCGGAACTGTGCGTTCCGTCAGCAGGTCGTAACCCCTGAGTTGTTCGAGCCGTCGGTAGATAGTAGGCTCTGAGACGTCACATTCTGCTGCAAGAGTCGGCGCAGCCAGAAACTGTCCGTAGGCGTGAACGAGGATAGAACGAGCAACATCATCTTCGAGCAATTTGCCGATTGCAGCTATATCTCTGTCCTCGCCCATACCGGCGAATGCAGTCCATAGTATATAAATGAAGTTTACCAGTTTCAAACCGTGAATCTCTGGTTGTGTCGAGTTTCAAGCACTGAAACCGTGGCTGCTTGTTTATTGAATACCCGAATAGAGTATGGATACCCATGAGTCCCAGCTCGGGCCGAATCGAAGCGGCAATCCATCGATTCACAGCATTCGTTACGACGTACAACAAGACGGTCATACTTGCGGTGTTGGTCGTCACTGGCGTCCTCGTTGTCGGGATGACGCAGGGTGCTGGACAGGCACAGGCAGATACGGACGAACAAATTATCGAGGGAACAGAAGTCCACGAAGGACTTGCGTATCTCGAAACGAACTACGACGTTGCAGGGGAAAACACAACGACTGCAAGCATTTATGTTCTTGATGACGACCAGTCGGTATTGACGGCAGATGCCCTGTTACAGGCATTGGACTACCAGCAGCAAGTCAGCGAGTCGTCCGCAGTTGCTGACGTACTTGCCGATGATGCCTTTTCCGGACCACCGACTGTAATCGGGACCGAACTTGCTGACGAATCTAACCCTGACATTCAGGAGCAATACGAGGCTATCGACGCAGCCAGTGATGAGGAACTTGAAGCAGCAATCGAACGGACACTTAGCGATGGAGAACTCTCTCAGTATTATTTGCCAGCGGAATACAGTCCGGGAAGCACAGACGCTGAGGGGATGCGGTTTACCATCGAGCTGGACCCGGATGTAGAGATTGGTTTCGGCGTAGAATCTCCTCATGAGTCAGTCACAGTACTCGATGAAACGACCGAGGAGTTCGATGAGCCATCCATGGTCTTTCTCGATGGTCCTGAGACCATAGCAGAGTTGAACAACGACTATCTGATGGATATGGTCTGGCTCGTTATTCCGCTAATTCTGGTTGTACTTGTGGTCGTTCTCGGCTTTGCTTACCGTGATATAACTGACGTCGTTATCGGTTTGATAGGGACCACACTGGCGCTCGTCTGGACCTTTGGATTGATGGGTTGGCTCGGCATCATGAATACGGATACTGCTATAATCGCACCGGTTCTTGTTGCCGCGCTGAGTATTGATTTTGGATTTCATATCTTTATGCGATACCGAGAGCAACGCGGTCCAGAAGAAGGTATCAGGGCTGCGCTGGCACGCTCGACCGGAGCGGTGGCAATCGCGTTTCTCCTCGTGACCGTCACGGCTGCTGTTGGCTTTCTCTCGAATCTCACAAACCCAGTCGCAGTCATTCGTGACGTTTCAATTGCCATCACGCTCGGTGTTCTGTCTGCTTTCGTGTTGTTTACCACGGTCGTCCCGGCGCTCAAAGTGAGTGCGGATGGGCTCTGGGAACGGTTTGGCTTCGATAGACGTGGGACGCCACTTGGCAAGGGTGCCTATCTTAAACGCGTGCTCGGTAGCAGTGTGACCGCCGCACAGCGCGCAGGGGTCGTTATCATCGCTGTTGCGCTCATTGCGGGTGTTGCGGGAGGACTGTTATTTTTCGAGCTGGACCGCGAGCAGTTCCAGGAATCGGATATTACCGAAGACCCCGGCTGGCAAAGCGAGCTACCCGGTCCAATGGCCTACGAAACGCACGAATCTGAACTCGCAAATCACTTTACTTACATCGACAACGAGTTCCAGCCGGATGACCAGACTGCGATAGAAGGCGGGTCTGGTATGACACAGATCCTCATTTACGGTGATGATGTTGCCACCGCTGAGGCGATGGAGACGCTGGCTGTGGGTCACGAGGCTGCTAACGACGCGGATTCGGATATTCTGTCGAGTCAGGGTGGTGAGGTACCTGCACAGTCGCCACTAACCCTGATACAGGAACTCGCCGCACAGAATGACAAAATCGCCGAGAAGCTGGACCAGGCGGATACGACCGGTGATGACATCCCAGATAATAATATCGAACCGTTGCTGGATGCGGTGAGCGAGGCTGCCCCGGAGGAATCAGCCCATCTTCTCGAACAAGGCAATGATGGCTATGACTCCATGGTACTGTTGGTCCCTGTGACGGAGTCGATGGGCAGTGACCGCGCCGATGAGATGTTTGGTATCGCCGAGGAGATGGACGAAACCTCCAGCCACACGGTGACCCCTGTCGGTCAGGGAACAATAAGTGAGGTCACTCTCCAGGAAATCACGGACGGCATCATACTGACTATGTTCCTGGCGTTTGCAGGTGTTCTTCTCGTGCTCGTCCTCGTCTACCGACATCTTCGAGGAACGGCAACACTGGGGGCAGTAACGATGATTCCGATTGCACTGACGCTTGGCCTCGTCTTTGCCGGGATGTATGCCCTGGGTGAGCCAATTACGCCGTTAAGTGCGCTTCTCGTGAGTATCCTTATCGGGCTGGGTATCGACTATAATATCCACATCAGCGACCGGTTTGCACATGAACTACGCCGAACCGATGATACTCAGGAAGCGCTCCGGGAAACAGTCACTGGTACTGGTGGGGCGTTGCTCGGCAGTGCGGTAACCTCGGTCAGTGCGTTTGCTCTGATTATTGTGATTCCCGATGCGCAGTTGAGTTCGTTCGGCATCGTTGTTGCCCTTGCGCTGGGGGCGTCGTTCCTGATGAGCGTCGTTGTCCTGCCAAGTTTGCTGTATAAATGGGCTACGTACACATCGAAATCTCAACAGATAACTGCCGATTGACCTCTCATTGTGGTGTTCAGGTTCGACTATCGACGACTTCGTAGCTGATATTTCTCTCTCGAAGCTTGTCGCTGTGGTTCGAGAGCTTATCCGCAACGGTCAACAGCAGAACATCTTGTCCTTTCGTCGCAGCCTCGACAACAGCCGCTGGCGTTCCAAACCGAATATCGACCGATAATCCTGCCTGCCGGGCCGCAGCAAGTCCTTCAACACCGGAGACGGCGACCAACCCATCTACACTGTTCGGCATAACTGTTGTATCGAACGCAGAACTGCCACCGTTGCGAACACTGGGAATTGAGACGATGGTCACTGTTCCCAATTCATACTCGACAACTCCTTCGAAATCTGTCACCCCAACGTCTTCTCCCGCGTCCGCATCAGTTACCGCCACTGCTGTGGCTCCAGCAGCCTCACCAGGGGATGCATGGAGAAACCCGTCTTTCATACTCAGCGTTACCGTCTGTTGTTCGGCAATCGTATCGGTAGCGATTGCGGAGTCAATTTCGACCTGTCCGATAACGTCTTCTGAGACGTGGCTGATGAGGTTTCGAAGGTCGTCTGTCTGGCTGATTAACCAGTTCACTCCTTCTTTCGTAATGGCGTATCGCCCACGACGCTCCTTGGTCACGTATTCGTTTTCGATGAGTTCCTGAAGATAGTTGCTCACTGCCTGAGAGGTAATTCCGATGGTATCTGCAATCTCCTGTTGACTGATAGCCGGTTGGTTATCAGCAATCTGCACTAAAATCTGATACTGTGTCGCATCACGCTTGCTCTGTAAGAGCGTAGCGTTGTGTCCGGACTTTTCCATTATTCGTTTGATACGGGTTGCTATTCCAAGTAACTTTGTACTCTGCTTATATCTAAGCCTTTCAACGCAACTTGATTTGGTAAAACAACCCGCAATATCTGTTGGTGGCTGGCAGAATAATACTATTTCACAATCGTCCAACACTAGTCGGTCGTTTTATTATCGCTGATGAGAATACACTAGTAAAGTTGCCTCACCCACCAACCGGAAATAACGCCTCCAGTGCTGGCGGTAATGCTGGTAACAAGGGACTGCTCACCAGAGTCTTCATCAGTAGTATCATCTCTGATAATGAACGGGCGAGAGCAGCGTTTGCAAATCGTCGCGGCGCGACCAAAACGGTGAATGGAACGGCAGATACACGGCGGCCGCTCGTGGTTTTGCTTATTACGGACCGCCGAATCGTCTTCGCATCACCGGACGGAGACGTTCCGTCTGATGCGTCCCTTGGCTATGGAGAGATTGCAACAGCAGGTATCGAGACAGGTCGGGTGAACTCAGTCGCTATCGAGTCTGTGGATTCAGTGCAGTGGACGTTTCGTCTTCCATCAGCTGATGCAACGACTATCGACGCTGTCAGACGGCATCTTCAGTGGATAGAGCAAGTCCGCCAACGATTTCTGGAGGTACGTGCCGATATTGAAATGGCGGCTGGTGTAATACGGGACCACGCAGAATCGATGGACTGGGAGGAGGCCCTCCAGCAGTACCGGGACACGCGGGATACACTCGATCGATTTATTTCAACTCTGGAATGTACAACTCCTATCGAAAACGAGGTGCTTGCTCCCCAGCTAACCGAGATAGAACGAACGCTGGAAAAAGCACACGTGACGCTTTATATCGAACGCGCTCGTTCCGAACTCGAACTGGGGAGCTATCTCATCGAACACGAAGACTCAGGTCGACCGAAGGAGGTCTTGCAACGAGCGTTGCGCTTTTATGAATGTGCAACGGGCCAGCAAGATGCAGTAGAACGCGGTGATGCCTTCGAATTCGGGACTCAGCGGACACTCAAAGAAAACATCGAAAAACTCGGCTGGGAGATTGAAATGGTCGCCGCAGAACCGAGACGACAGGCAGAGGAGGCCAAATTGAAGGCACAATCTACAGCGAGCATTGCAACTGCTATCGAATACTGGGAATCTGCGCTCCGACGATACGAACAGGCGCTCGTACTCGAACTGGGCAATCACAACCGACAGTTTACTGGCGACCCAGAGGAACTTCGGACCGAGCGGGATATCGCTGTCGAGATGTTGCTCGATTTGTGTACTGAGTACTCACAGAGCCAGTGGAAAAAAGGGTTAGAACAGCATGCAGCTGGGCGGATAAAGGCAGCAATTCGCTGCTGTGAAACAGCCATCTCGCAGCTAGAACGTGCCTGCGAACTGGCTGCGGAGTATGACTACCCCAAACCGACACACCGTGACACCCGGCTCTCCGAGTGGCAAAAAACAGTGACCGCCATCAGAACAGGCCAATTTACTTTGACGGAGGCAGAATATTCCAGACCGAGTTCGGATTCCAGAACTGCTACTGGTGAAACGTCTGCTGAGTCAACATCCGAAAACGGCAGTCTACCCGTCGATGGAGATGAGTTTGACGATGACTCAGTACTGTGGCGGTCGGCCGAGAGAACCGCAGATGAGTCTGCTGGCGAAGCAACGGAAGCTGGCCCTGAACCCCTCGATGTTCCCTCGCTTGATGATATCAAGGCACTCGATACGCATTCCGATATTACGTTGACGCTGGCGGACCCAACCGCTGAAAACGAAACGGACCCCCACTCAGATACACTGGGAGACGCACTTAGACCGCCTGAACCGACAGATGAACCAGCCCCCGATGAATCATTTGAAGCGTTCTCTGACCTGTTTGTGAACGGTGAAGACGCTGAGAATACTGCCTTGAAACGAACTTCAGATACAGATTAATAGCTACGAAGACTGTGGGTTCATGTATCTCGATACGCCATCGTGTCGGGTTGTTTATCGCTCTCTTCGCAATCGCGCAACAACAAACTCCGTATCGAGTTTGGCGAGAAACGGTCCGAGTTTTGGGCCCTGCTCTTCGTCGAAAAATAGCTGGTAACCGACGCTAAAGAGGTCACTGACATCCATATCATAGGCGCGGGCGGTCGAGAATATTTTCTCCTGAATCGCATCCCCATCTTGGCCTTCCGCAACGAATGTCGCAAGGTCATCTAGCGCGGCTTCCATATCCGAATCGAGCGATACGGCCGGAAGTTCGGTCCGCTTGAGCTCGTAATCAAATTCGTTTTCGGTGCGTCGGGCCCATGTTCGGGCTCGCTCGACACGTGCGAGCGCCTCTTCAACGGCCCATTCAGGCGCATCATCAGGGATGTGTCCTTCTCGGCGGGCAATCTCCTCTCGGAGGGACTTGTCGTCAGTCATCGCAAGCACAGCCGCGAAGGTATACGGGATACGGATTCGCTCACGGCGTGGCTCGTCGACCAGCAGTGGATACACACGCTTTGCTCGCGCAGTCTCTCGTTCGCTGCCATCTATTTCATCAAAATACAGCTGCTCAAACCGGTCGAACTCGTCAACGAGTTGGTCCAGCCGTTCGATACTGAAATCCCGCTGTTTCAACGGCTCTTTTGCGAAAAAATAATACAGCACTTCGGGTTCGAGTAGCTGTAACACTTCATCAACCGTCACGACGTTTCCAGACGAGGATGAAAGCGCTTCACCCTCCAGCGTAAACCACTCATACACCATCGGGACTGGTGGTTCAATGTCGAACACTTCCGCGGCGATTTCGACGCCACTCGGCCATGAACCTTCCGCGTGGTCCTTTCCGAACGGTTCGAAATCAACCCCGAGCATTGCCCATTGGGCAGGCCACTCGAACCGCCACGGTAGCTTCCCATCTCGAACCGAGATTGTCCCCTCATGGCCACAGCCCGAAAAGACGTCATCTCCAGCCTCGACATCACTACACCGATACGATACGGTCTCCGAATCGAGGTCGATATCGGTGATATCCTCAGTCAATAGCCCACACTCCTGACAGATAGCAAAGAACGGAAGATACTCGTCATCGACTTTGTCCTGGTAGGCTGCCAGTACGGTACGCGCTGTCTCTACTTCTCCGAGGGCGGTCTGGATGTGTTCATCGAACGAGCCATCCTCGTAACACGCCGTATTTGAGACAAACTCGACATCAAGACCGAGCTGTTCGACGCTTTCTCGGAGGAGGGCAGTAAAGTGGTCACCGTAGGAATCGCGGGTTCCGAACGGGTCCGGAACGTTGGTGTAAGGCCGGCCGAGGTTTCGCCCAAGTGCGCCGGCGTCGACCTCATCGAGGCCGACGATATTCCAGTCTGTGTCAGCCAACTGTCTCGGAATCGCGCGAAGTCTATCCCTGTCATCGGAGGTAAACACCTGTCGAACATCGTGGCCGCGCTCTCTGAGCACCGCTGCCACGAAATACCCACGAAGAATTTCGTTAAAATGGCCGAGGTGAGGGATTCCGGATGGGGAGACGCCGCCTTTGATGACGATAGGCTCTCCAGTATCTGACTTTTCGGTGCTATCAATTCGTTCTCTTTCGATAACGTCCGCTACAGC
>LKMJ01006250.1_pt1 | contig 11221 bp, 21 predicted proteins | sample 643391 | NCBI WGS metagenome assembly LKMJ01 (sample SAMN04112250, study PRJNA286221) | soda lake metagenome | biome: soda lake; feature: Kulunda Steppe; material: water; isolation source: sample PL-Br10 brine of Picturesque Lake | place: Russia: Kulunda steppe | collected 2010-07
GATTGTGTGATTGTGTGATTGTGTGATTGTGTGTGTGTGTGTATGTGATTGTGTGATTGTGTGATTGTGTGATTGTGTGTGTGTGTGATTGTGTGATTGTGTGATTGTGTGCACGCGCGCGCACACCTGCATGCGGGTGAACCTGGTCTGTACACGGGTAAACGCATGTGTGCTTTTTACTAATGTGACAATGCTTGAATGAACATGTGCACGCAAGGACTGTTGAAAGCAATACCTCTACAGATTAAAGCCATCGCACCTGGCAGAATCGGAGTGGATCAATCGGACAAGGCAAAATTTTGAGTTTCGACCTATAATTTATTTATCGGGGGGCCTCTGCGGTAGTGCAGGATTCCTGACATTCTTTCCAGCTGGATGAACTACTGAGCAGATTGGTCCGCCCCTCTCCCCCGAAGGTCCGATGTCTCCATCTTTAAAGCACTACGCCAGTTCAGCAGCATGCGCGTGGTGCCCTACCCGAGCTCCTCCTGGCACAGGCCACGCTCTGCTGGCAGCAGGCACAGTAGCTGGAGCAGTAGATGGCACCTTCAGCACCAACTCCGTCCTGGAGGTGTGTCCAGCCATTATGTGCCACAGACACCGATGTCTTCTTACTGTGTGCTTGTGAAAGATGCCTATCAACTCATCAAAGCAAAAATCTAGGATTGGCTCAGGCACAGGGTTTGAGCAATGCCATAGATGCACATGCGTGCCTTTTTGTATCCACCATGCTCATCCCTCTATGACCTTTCCCTGATCTCGACGGATGCAGTTGGTTTCCATGGATTTCTCTACCAATGGGGACGCCACCGTCGTGCTAGGCAGCGTCCAGGCTCCTGAGCGCTTTAACAAGGTGGCATGGGGCCCAAGGCTGCACACTGAGCCTGGTTATCCCCAGGTATGCACCCAAATTCAGTAAGTTCTTGCTCCTGGGAATGATTTATGGCCCTGTCCATCTGCTGAAGGCAGAGCGACCATGGGTACCGCCCATAGGCTCGTGCCCGTGTCCCGCTTTCTCACTCAGCTTGCTTCCCTCTCCATCTCACTGCATATGCAGCTGGGAATCATTGCTGGAGGCCTAGCTGATGGCTCCGTCTGCCTGTGGGACCCAGCAGCTATCCTGTCTGGCCAAGGCCAGCCCCTGCTAGCAAGGATGCAGAAGCACGTAGGCGCGGTGAGTCTGTCCTCGTTCGCGCTTGCCTCGATGTCCGCTTGGCATAAAAGCTCGGCATCTGCGTCTGGCAGATCCTTCAGCCCGCTCCTTTTGGCTCGCCTCGGTGGGCAAAACGTCGTGTGCAGGTCAAAGGCCTCGAGTTCAACCCGTTCAGCCCCAACCTGCTGGCCACTGGAGCTGCAGACAGCGACTTGTGCATCTGGGACCTCACCAAGCCCACCACGCCCTCCCTGTACCCAGCCCTCAAGGTGTGTAAGGGTAAAAGGGGAACTGATGAAGCAAGCACAGGAGGCATCCCCCCTGTCTGTCAAAACTTAAGCGATCAAGAACGCACCCACTCCCTGACCTCGGCAAAGCTGCTCGTGCATGTTCTAGAAAGGCAGGACACGGTGGCATGAACGCGCTCTTCAGCCCGCGTGCACGTGGAGCATGCCACATGCCATCTGAAACGTCAGACACGTGCTGCGCGGAGCCCACTTTTGCACTCTCTTGCCCCGGATGTGTGCAGGGAGCAACACCGCCTGCAGGCATGGATGCCAGCAGCAATGAGATCACCTGTGTGGCATGGAACCGCAAAGTGCAGCACATCCTGGCCTCATCCAGCACCAACGGCACCACAGTGGTGTGGGACCTGAAACGCCAAAAGCCTGTCATCAGCTTCCGGGATCCCAGCAGGTGCGCACAGGCGCCAGGCATTGCTGGCCCCCACGCTTGTGCTGCTTGCCCTCTACCAGATCTGCAGCGTACGGAATGGCGCACAAGCCACGGCTGTCGGCCATCCTCCCGGGGTGTGTGTGTGGCTGCAGGCCTCACTCTTTGTACGTGCGCTCATCCTCACTGGGCTGCAGTAGCTCAGCAGCACAGTATGACGCATGCAAATCAACTTTGCTTCTTTCCACACCCACCCATCCACGCCCATCCACATGCACGCTAACACAAACTCACACATTCATGCGCACAGCACACGACACACGTGCGTGTCCTGTGCATGCAGTCAGCGGCGTGCCAGCGCGCTGCAGTGGAACCCTGAGGTGGCAACACAGCTGGTCGTGGCCTCCGATGACGACCGTTCTCCCACGCTGCAGATGTGGGACCTGCGCAACAGCGTGTCACCCCTGAAAGAGTTTGTGGGCCACTCCAAGGTTTGTCAGCAGCTGAATCGCACTCTCTTGCTGGTGTCGGTGCGAACCCCTGCACGCACATACCTGTGCTGGCCTCCAGCTTGTGTCACAACTCAGTGATACAAATTACTGATTCACAGGCAAGGGCAGTGCGGCAAGATGTACCCTGACAACTGAGGCCCCTTGGAGGCCTACTGCATGGTGACTCTGGCTGCAGATGTGTGTGCGCGTGCTAACCATGTGATTGTCTGTCTGCGCGTGCTCCGCAGGGTGTGCTGGGCATGGCATGGTCCTCGCACGACCCGTCACTGCTGATGTCGTGCGCAAAGGACAACCGGACCATCTGCTGGGATGTGCACAGCACTGACATCATGTGCGAGCTGCCCGCGCACCCGGGCAACTGGAACTTTGATGTGCAGGTGCGTGTGCTTTTTGTTTGCAGTGTGTTTGGTTGGGAGCGTGAGCTGTGCGTGTCCTGTCTCTTTGTGATGTCCAGACTGGTGAGATTCAGACAGGGCCTGTGCCATTGTAGCCTGTGCCATTGTAGCCTGAACCTCTGTGCCATCTGCTGCACACTCTGTCCAGGCCCTGCACTGCCATGCACGCAGGCGGTGGTCTTGGACCCATTCGGTGACACCCTGCACACCCGAGCCCCCCAATGCCTCACCTTGTCTGCATGCGTGAGCGCTCAACTGCTCTGCTTCACCATGCACCCATGCGGCGCGCCCGAAAGAGCAGCCCGCATTCCATGGTTGTGGTGCACCTCAAACCAAGTGACACCTTCAGGAGCCACGCGCAAGGCCAGGCGCGCGTGTCATGCTGCGTGAAAAGCGCGCACTGCTGGTGCTCGTGCCGGGCCTGCCTGCGCAGTGGTGCCCCCAAATCCCCGGCATCTTCTGCACCTCCTCGTTCGGCGGCCAAGTGGGCGTGCACAACCTGCACGCGTGCACCTCGAGAAAGATGACCGAGACCGTGAACCCCGACTTCTCTGTCACGCAGCATATGATAGGTGAGCAGCAGCTTGGGCTCGCACCTGCCAGGGAGTAAGGAAGTGAGCGAGTTGTAGGGGGGTGGGCAGTTTCCCATGTCACATGGCATTGTGGTCAGGCCCCGTTATTGGATTCCAGAGCCAGGGCCGCTGGTTTGAGACAGAATAACCAAGTAAACAGCCCGGCGTGCTCACTGCCGTACGTTCGAGACCAAAGAGCTTCCTGCCTGGAGCCTCATGCCAGCACGCGCCTGCGGGGAAAGCAAGCGAAGCCCAGCAGCTGCCGCTGCTCCGACCTAGCAGAGCATGCCCTTTGGATGGACGTCCGTGGCTGAGGCGGCGGGGGCTCTCCCACACTGCTCCGCTGCCTCTCTCGCGTGCCCAGCTATACCGCGCTGCTGCTCGCAGGCATCGAGCCTGTGGGTCTGCCCACCCTCGTGGGTGTTGAGCATCCCGCCTGCCCTAACATACACACACTCATGCCCGGGGCTTTGGGTCCCTCTTGTGGATCCTACATGCGCGTCCGCATGCCTGCTCTCAACGCATCCCCACTTCCTGCTCGCTGTCTTCCCCCCTGCGCTGCGTGCGTGCGCGCAGGGGAGGCCCAGCCCCTGCGCAAAGCACCTCAGTGGATGAGGCGGCCGTGCGGCGTGTCCTTCGGCTTTGGTGGCCGCCTCGTGAGCTTTGCCAACCACAAGGCCACCGTCGCGGACCCGCACCACCCAGGCACAGGCGCCATCCGTGACCAGGGCACCATTACCGTGTCGCAGGTGTGCGCATGCATGTGTGTGCGTGTGTGTGTGCCGGCTGTCCCATGGACACATGCGAGTGCTTGTTGTGCAAGTGACAGATCCAAGCTGGTCGTGAGAGGGGTGTGCACGCCGCCAGGTCTCCGCACTGAAGGCCACCAAGGTTGTGGTCGCTGCGATGGTGCTCCCATTTGACGCATGCGTAGACCAAGACGCAGGGCAGGGGTGTGGAGTGGCCTCTGCGAGGAAAGGCGGGGGTGTGGGAAGGTGCTGCTGCGGTAGGACGATGTGAGTGCACGAGCGTGGTGGGCCTGCATGATGCCCCCCTTCCAGGCACACAAAAGCACCGCGCGGGGCCTCTGCAGATGGCCAAGGCAAGGGCGGGGGAGTGGCCCTGGCATCCCTGCCTTCTGGCACTGTTGTCCCTTCATGGGGACCTTGTGCGCGCACAGGGCAGCCCGCGGCACGCAGCACACCACAGCAGAAATGGCTCAGTGGGTGTGCCCCGCCGGCGCACGCAGGTGGTGACTGAGCACGAGCTGGTGGAGCGCTCGCAGCAGTTCGAGCAGGCCATCGCCGGCGGTGAGAAGCACACGCTGCAGGTGCGGGGCGCGTGCTTTGGGCAGAGGGTGTGGGGTGCGTGTGATGCCCGGCTCGCTTGAGCCGATGGGCTTTGGGCATGCCATCACGCACGCGCCTGCATGCGCCCCTTGCCTGCACTGCGCACGACCGCCTTCTGGTGCACCCCCCCTGGCTTCACCCCGTATGGAGTGCACGCGGCCAGGGGGGAGGCCAGTGTTCCACCGTCGACCAGCCTGCTTTCCTGTGCACACCTCGGCCCTACAGTGTAGGCAAGCCTCCACAGTTTCTTCCCCTGTATGTGATGAGGGACAGGGCCATGCCCCTGTGGGCAACGCCACATACCATCTCCCCCCATCTCCTGCTCCTCAAGGCCTCCCACCCCCCCTCCTGTTTCTCGCAGCCCAGTCTGCTGCCTCATCGCGCCTTTTCGCGATGCCCGTAGCAGGCCGGGCAGCCTGGCTGACCTCGCTCACAGCCTGCCCCCATTTCAACTCCTGCACCCTCCGCGCAGGAGTACTGCTCCAGCAAGGCTCAGAGCGTCAACATGGCAGGCAACTCGGAAGAGTCAGAGGCCTGGTCTTTCCTGTCCCTGCTCTTTGAGGTGCGGCAGGCTCCTTTTGCGCACATGCAGGAGCTCTTGACACACAAACACACGCACATGCACGACTACCTTCAGCTGTGCATGCAAGCGGGCCAACATGCAAGGAAGCAAAAGCTGCATGCCCTCACTTCCACCAATATCTTCTTGAGGCAATGAGGCCAGTGTACATTAGGGTGAGAAGCTGGTGGATGTGTGGATGTGTGCACACATGCAAGATTGCGTGCGTTGTGTGCGCATGCAAGTGCCCACATGCCAACGTGAAACCTGCCCTTACAGAGATTGTGCACCTGCGACACGCAGCAATTTTGGGCGTGCGCAAGGAGTTGTGCAAGGTGCACGCAACCGCGCAAAGCGCAACGAGCTGCAGGCTGTGACTTGACAGTGTTTTTGTCCCATCTCGGACGACCCATCTGTGCTTGCTTGTGCAGGGTGACGGGCGGCGGGAGCTGCTGAAGCGCTTGGGCTTTGAAGATGTGGTGGCTCAGGTGAGGCCTGCGTATGGCCCTGTGCGCACGAGTCCTTCCGCTCTGAGAATGAAGGCTGCCTGCATCCCCACGCCTGCAGGGCGGGTGTCTGCTGAGCCAGCATCCCGCTGGTGGATGGATGGCATATGGGGATGGGCCCTGGGGTTCCTGTCCATGGTCATCGTCACCGTCACTGTGCCTGCCTGCCATTGCTATGCGCGCAGCTGGACGCAGGCTCTTCCCAGCACACACCTGTGTGCGTGACCAGCGCCCGCGCGAGCTCAAAAAAGGTCGCACGCACGCGCAGGGGGGTGCTCCTGCCAGCAGGGACAGTGCCTGCAGCGATTAAAGAGGGTTGGATACCCCTCTTGTTGGCGCCTCGAGAGTACGCCATTGACGCTGCGCAGGGTTGCAGTGCCTACTGCACGCTGCTTGCGCACCCGTGCCGCTGCCCTTCTCACAGCGGCAGCAGTGCGCACACCCACTCTTGGAAGCACTGCCTGTGTGCGCGCGTGCTGCCCTGCAGCAAGCCATGGATGCTGCTACTGCCCAGGCCAATGGCGTGGACATGGCAGCTGTCGGCATGGATGCGATGCATCTGGGCGCTGAAGGTGCGTGCATGGATGGATGAATGGTTCGTGCGTGATTGGGTGCAGTGGACCTGGGCGCAGAAGATGCGTGCGTCTAGGGATGGATGGATGGATGGATGGATTGTGCGTGCATGATTGGGTGCAGTGGACCTCGGCGCAGAAGATGCATTTGTGCATGGACGGATGAGTGGTGTGTGAATGATTGGGAGCAGTGGACCTGGGCGCAGAAAATGCATTCGTGCATGGATGGATGAATGGTGTGTGCGTGATTGGGTGCAATGGACCTGGGCGTGGAAGATGCGTGCGTGCGCTTGGGTATGCGCTTGCTTCCATCAAGACCGACAGCTGACCTCGCCCATCAACATCCAGTATCAGAAGCTTGGTTCACATATTCAAGCACACGCACGCATGCTAGCTGTGTGTGCATGCATGCCCTGTCCATGTCGCTGGGCACACAGTGCCGGCTTTGTGTGGGGCTACGCGTGCCTCATGCAGCGTTTTTTGCACACTGGGCTTGCACAGGGAAAGCCCAGGCGCCAGAGGACTTCTTTGGAGGTGCCGAGGACGACCCCGACTTCTTCGACAAGATCCCTGAGGAGGTGCGCCTGTAAACGTGTGCGTGTGTGTATGCGCGCGTGCGTTTCTGTATGCGTTAAGGCACGTGCGGCCCGTATGTGCGTGTGTGCATGCGCGTGTGCGTGTCTTTAGGTGTCAAAGCACGTGCGGCCTGCATGTGCGTGTGTGTGTGTGCATGTGAGCGCGTTAGGGCACATGGTCTACTCCTGTGGAAGATGTGTGTGTGCGCGTGTGAGCGCGTGAGGGAACATGGTGTGCTCGTGTGGAAGACGTGTGTGCGCGCGCGTGTGAGCGCGTGAGGGAACATGGTGTGCTCGTGTGGAAGACGTGTGTGTGCGCGTGTGAGCGCGTGAGGGAACATGGTGTGCTCGTGTGGTAGAGGTGTGTGTGCGCGCGCGCGTGTGAGCGCGTGAGGGAACATGGTGTGCTCGTGTGGAAGAGCTGGCGACCAGGCTGCACACCCGACTCCTGCTCTGTCGCTTGCCTTGCCCAATCGACCCATCACGAGACTTCTGCCCAGTCGGCCTCTGCCCAGTTGTTTGCCTTGCCCAATCGACCCATCACGAGACTCGGGCTCATGACAAAGTGCCTGGGAGCCTCATGGCCCAATGAATGGCCTGCAGGCCTGCGCATTGGAGCGCATTGGAGCATGCAATGAGAGGGAAGCCCTGAGGATGGCCCACTCATTGCCTGTGCCTTGTGGAGCAACATGGAGGGCTCGTCAGCTCCGTGCACGTAGCAGGCTGGCATCCCCCGGCGCCTGTGCCGTCTTGCGTGGGATCCAAACATCTGTGTGCTGTGCGCTCAAGCCCTCGCCTGCTATACTTGTGCGCTCACGCAACTCACACGCATCCTGACGCGCCCACGCCTGGAACCGCCGCTGCGCCTGCGTGCAACGCAGGGCATCATGGCTGCGCCCGCTACGCCGCCCCCCACGCAACCCGACCCCGTGGCCGCACACGAGAATGGGGAGGTCAACCATGCAGGAGGGAGCCACGCGGACAGCCTAGTGGACGCATCAACAGAGCTGGAGGAGGACATCCAGCGCGCCATGATCGCAGGTGCGGGCTGTGTGTGTGTGTGTGTGTGTGTGTGTGTGTGTGTGTGTGTGTGTAGGGAAGGGATGGAGCTAGGGGTGGGCATTCAGCGCGCCATGCTTGCAGGGGTGCAGGGTGTGTTGTTTGGGGGTGGTGCGCGTACCTATATTTTTGTGCTTTGCGGCGGTGATGGAGCTGGAAGAGGATGGACGTCCTTTGTGCCATGAGTGCCACTTCGCAAGGTACCGGTTGTGGTTGTGTGTGTGTGTGTGTGTTTGGGTGGGGATGGGGGTGGACAGCATGGGAGGAGCGAGTCACCCTCTGTTCACCGTGTGTCTGGTGTGAGTCACCCTCTGTTCACCATGTGTCTGGTGTGAGTCACCCTCTGTTCACCATGTGTCTGGTGTGAGTCACCCTCTGTTCATCATGTGTCTGGTGTGAGTCACCCTCTGTTCATCATGTGTCTGGTGTGAGTCACCCTCTGTTCACCGTGTGTCTGGTGTGAGTCACCCTCTGTTCACCGTGTGTCTGGTGGAACCTGTGCGGGGTGGAGACCAGGGGGGGGGGAGGGCTGACACAGAGGCACGCATGAGCGCTTGCTCCTGGACGTGAGCCGGAGATCGGGGGTGTGCCGCACGCGCTGCACGGGAACACGCACACGTGCGCGCTTGACGGTGTGCCTGTGCCTTGCGCAGGCAACTACGAGGCGGCCGTGGAGAGCTGCTTTAAGGCCAACCGCCTGGCGGATGCGCTGCTCATCGCCAACATCTTCAACCGGTGAGGGGCGATGAGCGCGAGCGCCAGTGCAACAACGCGTGCTTTGGGCGCGCCCTCAGCTCTCCTGGCTGCTTATTTGCTTCGCTCACGCTGCGGGCGTGACCTGTGCAGTGCCACTGCAGGGCGTGCTCATGCAAGGGGGCCCTCAGGAACAGCCCTGGAGCTGCAGCCTTGCAGAGCGGGGGTGACCTCCGTGCATGAGCTTGTGCGCCCGGGGTATACCCCCACGTGTGTCCAAACTGTGCATGTGTGATCAAGTCTTGGGTGAAGGCGCGCGTTCATGTGCGCGCATGTGTATGCGCCACTGATGCCGCTAGGCGCTCGGAAGGTCGTGCCGAGCACAGGTACGTACATGCCCCCCAGGGCTCCCACGCCTGCAGCGGCGCCTGCCGCAGAAACGCACCCACGTGCCAAGTGCTGCCGCTTGCCACCGCAACCCGGCTGTTGTTAGAAGCCACGACCCGGCTGTCGTTTAAACCCGCAACCCCGCTGTCGTTGAGAACCGCAACCCGGCTGTCGTTAAAACCATGCTTTATTAGAATTTGATGATTATGACGTGCCCAGCAGCCGGCAGGTCCCAGGATCGCCTTTTGGCACCTGTTTGCGTGTCTTCGACAGGCGGAGGCTGGGTATGTTGTCTTAATTCGTGTGCTTGGCCTGCAGGGACCTGTTCAAGACGGCCATGTACCGCTACATGAAGAAGTGCCCCAAGCCCTACATGCACATTGTGCGCGCCAACGTAGACGGCGACTGGGAGGCGCTCGTGCGCACGCGCCCCGTCGGGCGCTGGCAGGAGACGCTGGCGCTGCTGGCCACGTACACTGCGCAGGTGGGCGCGCGTGCCAAGCGCGCGCATGTGTGTGGACGTGGGCTGCGTCATGGCCTGTGCATGTGATGGGCGGCTCTGAGGGTGGGGGTGGGGGGCGTTGGGTGGGTGCAGCGAAACAGCTCTACCCTTGTGCAGCAACAGCAGCAACCAAGTCCTAGAGCTCTCTTAGGCATATGGTGCTGCGGATCAAATGCGCATCTGCAGATGCTCTTCACATCATTTGCTGGTCATCCCCACCTGCACCAGCTTGCACTCTGCTTTCGCTGCAAGGGCTGAGTAAGAGCAGCTGGCCGGCCGCGCAGCCTTTGGGGCGCTGGCGGTCCCGCATCACTTGTATGGCCTCCCAGGCCCTGACGTAGGGTGGTGCGCAGGCTGGCTGTCGTGCGCCAGTTGACTGAGGGGACAAGTATTAACCATTTAATAAAGTAAATGGTTTGGCCAATAGACCAAAGAACCAGAATAAAAGTAGGGGCTGGCTGGCGCCAGTGGCCTATTGGGCGCAGGCTCGCTGCCATGCGCCAGTGAGCTGGTGGGGGTGCTGTTCTGTCTAGCACCGGTGAAAAATGCAAAAATAGATGTAGGAACACGGTGCGCAGGGACAATGCTTTGTTTCAGGTGAGGAGAGGGCATACAGTGGCAGGCAAGGACCTGGCCATGCTGTGCACGGCTAAGGGGCACAAGCCAGGCACATGCGCCCACCTGCTTGCATGTTTTTGGCTGTCAATCATTGCTCTTCATGCTTAACGTGCTGACATGCTTTTGCTTGCTTGCATTTCCTGTGGGGTGTAGGATCCGCCCACGCATGTGTGCATGCACGCGTGTGCAATCCTCAACATCCACGCACGCTCACATGTGCGCGCGCAGGAGCACTGGACCACGCTGTGCGACATGCTGGCCGCGCGCCTGAACGCGGCGGGCATGCACCACCCTGCGTCGCTGTGCTACGTGTGCTCAGGCAACGTAGATGCGGCTGTGGCGTACTGGGCCCAGGGGGCCTCTGGGGCGGCCACAAAAGTGGATGCCCTGCAGGTGTGGGCGCCTGCGCTACGTGCACAGGCTGCATGAGTTCCGGCATGGCATTGGGCGTGGGTGTGAGGGTGTGAGGGTGTGGGCGGGGGCAGGCGTGCGCAACTTCAGGTGGGGTGGATTTGCAGGCTCCTCACACGTGCACGCGCGTGCACGCCCTCACATCCACACCAGTCCACATATGCGCGCACACGCGCACACATGCACGCGCGTGTGCTTACACACACGTATGCACTTACGCACGCGCACATGCATGCACGTGCGCAGATGGTGGTGGAGAAGGCCATCATCATGGGCCTGGCCACCGGCAACAGGAGGGCGTCGGGCGCGCTGGCGGAGCTGGTCACCACCTATGCCTCCATCCTTGCAGCCCAGGCGCGTGGCCGTGCGCGGCACTGGGCCTGCGGGTGCCTAGTCACAATCCATCATGCCAGTGCAACCATGCGCGCTTGTCCTGCAGGCCCCTGGCAAGCGCGCGCCAGGCAGGTCTTTGGGCGTGTGTACCTTGGCCTTGCCGGCGTGGGCGCACAGGGATGCTCCGCAGGGTGGCCTCTGGTGGGCAGATGCGCGCAGCATCGCGGTGCATATGCCCGCCTCCGCCTCATGTGCCTTGCGCTTTCCTGCATGTGAGATCCACACAGGTGAAACAGCAGCACCCAGGGCAACGTACGTACGCCCGCGCCGCCCATGCTGCATCAACCGCCCCC
>LKMJ01006252.1_pt1 | contig 11219 bp, 8 predicted proteins | sample 643391 | NCBI WGS metagenome assembly LKMJ01 (sample SAMN04112250, study PRJNA286221) | soda lake metagenome | biome: soda lake; feature: Kulunda Steppe; material: water; isolation source: sample PL-Br10 brine of Picturesque Lake | place: Russia: Kulunda steppe | collected 2010-07
CGAAATTTGATCGGCAGCCTTTTTGATGATAGATTCTCGTACGAATCGTCGGTATCTAATCCGAAGCGTCGACTCGGAATCCGATTTTTAACGAAACAGTGTTTGGACTTTGTCGACACTTTAGAATACGAGCTTGATCATGTGCACTCACATTTCCTCCGATGGAACAAAATCCCGGCGGCAACCGTCGCAAAGAATCTTGGGGCCACTTCAAGCTTAACCACTCACGCATACGATCTGTACGCCTCTCCTGACGAAACGACATTGAAAACAGTGTGTGATTCCTTCGATACGATCCTCACGATATCGGAATACAACGAGCGATTCCTGAACGTGGAAGTCGACCCTGATGCGGAAGTTGAAGTTGTTCGGATGGGAATTCGGACTGAAAAGTTTGTTCCGACTACGAATACAGCGGGAAAACGGCTCCTGACGATATCACGATTCGTGGAAAAAAAGGGAATCGAATACGCATTATTAGCTGTCGCGGACTGTGTAGACGAGCATCCGGAGCTCGATTATCGGCTCATCGGCTCCGGTCCGCGTCGGGACCGATACGAAACGCTCATCGAGCGGTTGGGTATCGAAGACAACGTCACCTTCCTCGGATCAGTCAGCGACGAAACGTTGATCGATGAGTTGGATCGTGCGAGCGCGTTCGTACTGCCGTGTATCGTCGCTAAGGACGGAGACAGAGACGGTATTCCGGTTGCGCTTATGGAAGCGATGGCGATGCAGACGCCAGTCATTTCGACGTATGTCTCCGGAATTCCTGAATTGATTGAGAACGGCGAAAACGGGTTTTTGTGTACTGAACGATCCGTAGAGGATATTAGCTCAGCAATACACACCTGTGTCTCGGAAAAAAATCCAGTAATAAAAGAAGAAGCTCGAAACACGATTATGCATAGCTACAATATCGATCAAGTTGGATCGTCACTTGAATCGACTTTTACTTGAAAGTAATGAAATTCGGAAATAACTTGTCTATACGAGCAGCCAACTAACACACCAATATACAATGAAAATAAACATATTCAACCATACAATAAAAATCAATGGATCTAATCCAGTCGTTGACTACATCTGTTCTGAATTTTCCGAGATGCCCAAATCTTCAGACAGTACTGACATCGATATTACCATCAAACCAGGCTTCATCTCTAAACATGGAGACGGTTCAACTGGCGGAATAACGATTGGACAAAATAATGGAATATATCTCGATCGTCGTTCTCCAGTACCGATTCGAGGTATAAAAGATTTCATTCACAATCACGTCGGAACGTTAGGAAGGCAGTTATATCTTAATTCAAACAGAGATACTTCATCGGTAGAAATACGGTACGACTCACGTGTGACGAATACTAACGTCACAAGCCGTGAAGCCATGCGAAGTATCAATAGAAGCTATATTTATCGGGCCCAAAACTTGGCTAAGGTCATATTATATAACGACATCGAACCACTCATTCATCAGAAAATAATCCAAGACGGGGGTGCATTCATTCACGCCAGCTGTGTTGCCCGGAACGGGTCCGCAGTAGTGATTTCCGGGTGGGGAGGCGCGGGGAAAACAAGCGTTGCAACGGAACTTACCAATAGCAACGAGTGGAAGCTCGTGTCTGATGATCTATGTTTAGTAGAATCACAGGGGAACGTTCAGCCCTATCTCAAAAGAGTTCAGGTCTATCCATACAATCTCGATTCACGAAAGGCAAATGTACTAATTCGAAATCAATCTCTCCGGAACCGTATTAACTGGAAGCTGAGATCAACCGTTCTTGGTGAGAAATCAGTACGTCGACGGGTTCTTCCCCATGAATTATATCCCGTTGTAGACCGCGATTACGTGAGTATCAGCGAGTTCATTTACTTATTGCGCGAAGACCGGTCAAATATAACTCACGAACGGTCGGAAAAAGAGACCATCTCACTAAGGGCTGGAGCTACAATCGCCCACGAATTTAGTACCCATCTCAACAACGTCCGCTCGATCACAGCCACACAACCCGATCTGTGGCCGTCGGTCGAGACGATCATTGGTGACTCTCAAGACATATACGAGAATGCGGTCAGCTCGGCCGATCCAGTTCTTGTGAGGGTTCCACAAGGGGCGACTCCAACAGAACTGACCGAGTATTTGAGAGATCAGATACTTCAGTAATCATACAGCCAGCTCTAAATCAGGAAGATCAACCAGATATGAGATGGTAGCGGCTTGAAACACTGGATCTTTCGTCCCCTTTGTTAGCATGGCGGAATCAGGCTCGTATTTATTCCTCATGTCAATTTCGATCCACTGACGAATCGTATCTGGGTCAGCTCCTTGGAATTCCTGTAACGCAAATCCAACATCGATCCCGGGAGTCATTCCACCGTAATGAAAGTTATCCCCAGAAATATTTGAAAGTGTATCGGGCGAGGTGATTCGTTCTATGAGTTCACGTTCGTTATCTTTCTGGAGTAAGGGAGTTTCCATATTTGTTTGTATGTGTGCTAGCCCGAGTAGATTAACCGGATGATATCCGACCTCTTTGCGTTTTCGCTGCGATGAGACAGTATAGATACGAGAGAGAACGGGATTCAGTAGCATTTTCCAACGACGAGGGTGTTCACTTACGGCTTGAACCGTAGGAATGAGAGGAGGACGAACGTAGTGTCTGATAATCCCATCTGATCGAAGAGCAACATTGGATATCAACCGGTCGACGAACCGTAGCACCGTTTTTTCAACCGAGGGAAACTGATGCCCAAGGTGTGCTGCTGCGCCGGCAAAAAGGATCTGATGGTTTAGAGTTCGATCAAAGGAGAGGTTGCTCCCGTCTATTTCGATCCGTTCCCAGAGGCCCAGACGTTCATCGAATGGATGTATTGAAAAAACGTTTTTCGCGATGGAACCTAACTCCGATCGGTTGAGCGCAGAGCTTGCCCATGCTAATCCGCGTATTGGAGCCGCTTGACCGACGAGCCCATCACATTTATTTTTGTCCACTGAATTTCTTGAATGAAACGTGTGTCCATAGGGTCGTGCCTCCTCGCTGAGCAAATAATCCGCAGCTTCGTTAGCCGCCTCTGCAAACTCTTCATCGCCTGTGATTTCGTATATTTTTGAGAGTGTCGTCAGCCAGTGGGAGGTCGTGCGCACGGGCGTCTCCGGCTCATCGTAGACTCCGTTCCGCCCTGGTGGAAACGACCCATCTTCGCGCTGCATATCTAGTGCCGCACGCGCGCTCCGCTCCAGCAGCTCGTATGTCGTGATCGTTTCCTCTTCGCTCTCCGATTTAGGCTCCGACATCGGTTATATTGTCCCCTTGTCCCGAAGCCGATATAAGTACCTCGGAGCCGATTATGAGTCTGTCTTGATTACGACTAGAGGCGACAATAACTCACCCGCCGTCGACAGACTCTCGATAACGAACGACAACAATTTCTCTTGTCTCCTGATCGAAATCAGATCCAATTTATATTTGAATAAAAGGGCGTATACGTTCAATTATTTTAGTCTATTACTGTGGCGAGTACACAAAATTGTATAAATTTTTTGTTGTATGCCAGTCACATGTGAATTAAGAAGTAATCTTTTCCAGCGCAAAACTACTGTGACCATGTGTTTCGAGCGATAAGTGAGTAATTTCCCAATTTTCCCGCATACAGAACTCATGAACCGCAGAAATAACTTCATAAGGAAGAGATTTTGAAACATTGCCAACACAGTAATCGTGGCCTGCTATAATCCCGCCCTCTTTTGTTTTCTTTCGAGAAAGCTCTAGCTCCTTTGATGTTTGTTTATATGAATGGGTGGTGTCTATATATATCCAATCAAAAAAACCATCTTCAAAATCCTCTAATGCCACTTCAGACCTTTTTTGAATTATTGAAACATTATCATAATTATCGAATTTTTGATTAACTTCTTTCATTTTGTCATTGTCGTATCTTTCTGAATCCCACACATCAATAAGAAACAGTTCTGAAGGATTTGTGGTTGACAAAATCGTTTCTGAGAACTCTCCTCGATCAACCCCTAATTCAGCGACAATCCCTTCTTGTGGAAAGTTAGTTAACATACTTTGCCTGTCTGGATGTATTGTGATCTCATCTACGTGCTTTTTGTGAAGGACATCTGGTACGGACTCTATGCGGTCAACCACTTTCATTGATTCATTTTTGGGATATATTGTATAGTACATTCCTTTCAGTAGAGGATGAATTCTGCTTGGCGTAATCTCCATTATTTTAGATTTTTGTTTCTCTTGCAGCATTTTATGAAAGTAGTTTTCAACCGCGTTTACTTGTTATTACTGGTCTATTGCAATAACGCTCTTCTGAAGGGTTAGTGGGGGTGAAATGTAGATAAAAGTCAAAGTCCACACGACGGTGGCTTTTATTGTAATGAGATGTCTCAAGAACATACCTTACACCTTTTTTTAAGAGCACGCTATCATAACAATATGTTTACAGAATGTCGGAGGAGAAAGTACTCAAATATATCTTGATGTTTCACTTTTATGTCAGCAAGTCTTTTATAAAAATGCAGGTTGAAATTCGGAAGCGACTTATTTTATTCATTACAATAGTTGTTAACACTGGTTATGATCCGATCACAATGGCTCCTTGAATCTGATTTCGCAAGCTGGGTGAACAGAAGACTCCCTGTTGACTCACGCTTGATTGATATAGTTGACCGAGGCATTCAAACGGATCCATCTCGGGTACTCTTTGGGGCGATGAACGGCCGAAGATATGGGGACAACAGCCGATACGTCTACGAATGGGTATTAGAGAACCGTGACGACCTACATCCACTCTGGATCACACTTGACGAAGGAGTCAAATTCCAACTCGAAAAAGAAGGAAAACCAGTCGAACTCGCCACTAATCCAGCCGGTGTGAAATCCCTCTTCGAGGCCGGAGCTGCCGCGATCACAAACAATTTTTATGATATTGCTTTACATCCTGTTCTTGTCCCTTCCTCATTGAATCTGATCCATCTTGGTCATGGCGTTCCAGTAAAAAAGGGTACAGATAACCAAAACCAGCGAACTGCATTCGAAGAAGCATATAAACGAAAGCGGTCGGAACTGACACAGTACAAAATCCACACGTCGGAGTTTCTAACTGGGGATCCAGATGCCGAAGTGAATCGCATCACGGGCTATCCGAGAAACGACTCACTTCTGAACCCAAGCGAGGATGCACAAGAAGACTGGAGCGAGTACAACGCTGGAACCGAGCCTCAATTCAGTATTCTTTACGCTCCAACGTGGCGGCATGGCCGTGAACCGACCGACTTCTTTCCGTTCGATGACTTCGATCCTGAGAAACTGGATGATGTACTACGCACCCTCGATGCTCAGATCCTCCTCCGTCCCCATCGCAACGAACTTCGGATGTACGACTCTCTCCGAACAGAACTCGACAACTACGCAACCCAGTGCGAACGCGTCCGCTTAGCAACTCACGACGAGTTTCCCGATGCCAACGCGCTGCTCCCGTTCGTCGACTGCTTGATCACTGACTACTCGGGGATCTACCACGATTACCTACTTCTGGATCGCCCGATCCTTTTTGTCCCGTACGACTACGAGGACTACGAACACCACAACGGATTCCGATATGATTACTTCGAACACCTGCCCGGTCCGGCGATCGACGACTTCGAAGAGTTCACCGCTGCAATCGAACAAGCAATCGAAGACGACTCGTACTATCGAGCGGAACACAAAGCACTCAAGCAGAAGATCCACCACTACGACGACGGCGAATCAAGTCGACGTGTCGTCGAGTTGCTCGACGAACTCCTTGCTAACGTGGAGTCGTAATTTCCAAAGCCATAGATACACTGACTCACAACGTTCCGCCAATGGATCGATCGCTAACGGTCTTCTACACGGACGAAATGGAGCGGTTGGCCGTCCAGCCGATTGCGGATCGTGCTCGGGAGCGCGGCTTCGATGTCGAGGAGTCGACTGACCTCACCGAACCCTGTGAAGTCGGGCTCTACTGTGATCACGTCAGTCCAGACCAGGAGTGGCCGAACGCTGAGTTTTCCGCGATTATGTTTCATGGGATGGATCAGGGCTGGTATAAGCTCTGGGTTGACGAACCATGGGAGCTCTTTGATGTCGGCTTTGTTCCCGGCCGAAGCATGGCGGAACGATGGCACAGCTACTCATATATGCCCCAATCTCGTCCAACCCATGGTGTCTACGAGGTTGGTTGGCCAAAATCCGACGGTATCTTTTCTGATGAGTTCGAGTCAACTGTCTCCGAGTTTTCCGAGCAGTTCGACTTTGAACACGATCGCACGCTCCTATACGCCCCGACCTCGGAAATAAACGAGAAACTCACTTCCTTCGTTGAGGCGGCCGAGAGTCTCGACGCGAATCTCTTGGTGAAACATGCACCCTACGAAGGGGCTGATCAGCTCCAAAACAACCAAGAGATGTACGACCGCCACGGCGATCATCCGAACGTTCATATCGTCGACCCTGAGGTCGACATCATCAAACCGCTCGCACTTGCAGACGTACTTGTCTCGGACTCTTCGAGCGTTCAGTTTGAGGCACTCCTGCTTGACGCACCAGTCGTCGCGGTGATGGACTGGCAGATACAAAAGAAAAATGAGAGCCAGCCAAAATATCCTAGAAAACCTAATAAGTTCGAGTTCGTCCATCGTACTACTCAGTCAGAACTCAATGAAACACTTCGAGCTATCATGAGCAACCTAAATGAAGAGCGAACCCATGTTTGCAACTATCGGAACTACCATTTCTCGCATCTAGGAACCGCTGCGGACGTAACACTCAATGTCCTCGAAGCTCTCGTTCAGGAAGAGACGCCACCAGCTGCCCCTGTTGAACCGCTTCCAGTCGACCGAAAACGAGTGTGGACAAACAAGTTCGTCAAATGGGGAACGAGAACTGCCGGGAATAGACTACCGAATCCAGTTGTGACGTACCTCGAACAGTCCTCGACAGTAGATACTATTCTTGATAATGTATACAAAAAATAATATACTGTGGCCATATTGATGCATATCAAAATAACAGAAAGGTTATTATTCAGCATAATATATTTAAATAGGTGATTGAATGTCACATTACGATTCCCCAACTATAGAACTCGTTCACAACGAAGGCTGGGAGAAAGATGGTGAGACGTACGCTCGAGGGACTGCATTTATTGACGGTGAGATGCTCAAATCAGAAACCTTGGTTAAAAAGGTCTCTGGAACAGAGACGATACAACAATTACAATCGCTATTGACAGACGCAAATGGTCAATATGCAATCATTCATTCATCAAATGATGGCTTACACATTGCCGCTGACCACATTCGTAGCTGGCCAATTTATTATTCAATTGAAAATGGGTTAGTTATTAGTGATTCTTCCACTGCTGCTCATAGAATCAGCAAAGGAGACGAGTATAATGCTATTGCAGCCTCTGAATATCTATTTACAAGCTACGTCAATGGTTCCGAGACACTTAGCACGACCGTCAAACAGATCCAACCTGGCGAGTTGATTACGTTCTATCAAAAGGATGGGGAACTACGGACAGAAATACAGCGTCACTTTTGTTTTAATACGAAACATGGGAAAAAATCACCGAAAATACAAGATATTGATGGAATTTTCGATCGAATAATCAAACGATTGATTCAGTATGCTGATGGTGACCCAATAATATTACCGTTAACGGGGGGGTACGACTCTCGTCTGATTGCATTGAAGCTTGCGGAACACGGATATGAAAACGTGGTAGCGTATACGAGTGCTTCTTCAGACGATTCTGAAGATCTCACTAAGGCAAAGATAATTGCACAAGATTTAGGTTTTGATCACGTACGTTTACAGACTAAACGCGACGATTATCAGGCATTTCGCACCTCTGGCAGATGGTCTGAGTTTCAAGAGTCGGTCGGATTTCTCGGAGAGCTCCCAAGTGCTAGCAGTCGAATTCTTTTGGATCGGTTAAAGAATCACCCAGATATTCCTGATACGGGTATTCGCGTTCCTGGTCATCATGCGCTTGGTGGTGCCTCTCATCTACCCAGCTGGGTGACTGATCGGTCATCAATTTCGAAAGACGAGTTTATTAATTTCATTTGGATTTATACTTATGTTCGATGGAGAATTGATCCAATAGATGCCGACGAAAGAACTCTCGAAAAAGAGTTGCGAGATCGAATCTTGTCTACAATGCCGGTCGAACTGTACCATAAAACGAGAAACGAATCAATTTCTCATGCAGTTGCGGGGTGGAATACATACTTTTGGCAGAATCGCCTTCCAAAGTATTTTTTGACTCATTATGAAACTGCAGGGACACCATATCATGATTGGTATCCGTTGGCTGATCGAGAGTATTTTGAATTTTTGGAATCTCTTGACTGGAAATATTATATTGACAAGAATATTCAGAAGAAGTATGTGGAATGGTTAGGAAACGAAATAGGAAATGCCTCAATATTTACCAGAGGAGAATTTGAGTCTTCATCGGGTGAAGTGTTCACTGAAGGTGTCGGAAGCCAAATAAAAAATTACCTCTGGGATAGATCTGTACCGATTCTTTCTAAATCTCCAAAACCAATTGAATACCTCATAAAAGAGGTCTATCACCGAAAATATGTTGGATCCGACCAATACAAATACAATCAAAAATATTCTTTAATTCCTGAAAACTTTTTTAACACTGTTAACAAACGATACACCCATCGGCGGTCTCTTCAGTTGTTGTTGCTCTATCATTATGGGGAATTTAATTTAAGTGAAAAAAATATCCTTGATAAGGCGTTGTCAGACCTTCCAGATAGTGATATAAAATAATAAGTTAATATATATCTCTCTATGCGACTAGGACAAACTTCCGTCATTTACCTTCTCGCCAAAGTTATAGGCTCTATTATCGGTTTCTTCGCCACAATTTATTTCACCCGATCACTAGGAGAAGAAATATACGGCTTCTACGCACTCACGCTCGCACTTGTCTCATGGCTTGGAATCATTAAGAGCGTCGGCTTCGGGCAGGCGATCGTCAAACGCATGAGCGAGGAACAAGAACCTGACGCGTATCTTGCCGCGGGAACGGCAGTCAAAATAGTCCTCACAGGGAGCGTTGCTCTTGGAGTTCTCATTTTTCGTGAACAGGTCAACGCCTACGTCGGCCAGCAAGTCGCCGAACTCGTCATTCTGTTACTCGTTGTCTCAATCTTTAGCGGGCTAGTCAGTTCTGCACTTAAGGGAAGTCATCGAGTACACATCTACGCACCACTGAGCACGGCTAAGCAGGGTGTTCGAAGCGCGATCATGGTTGGGTTGGTCTATCTGGGCTGGGAACTTACTGGCATGTTACTTGGGCACGCAATCGGGACCGCATTGGTTGCCGCGGTTGGTCTCTGGATAGTACGGCCAAAACTTTTGATGCCGCGCTGGAGACACGTTCGTGACCTGTTTGATTTCGCCAAATTTTCGTGGCTCGGAAGCTTCCGTAGCAAGACATTTAGTCAAGCAGATATCATCGTTCTTGGATTTTTTGTCCCCGCTAGTCTAACTGGCGTTTATGCGGTTGCCTACACCCTTACTAGATTTCTTGACATATTTGGCGATGCAATTCAGACTTCCCTTTTTCCTGAGTTGAGCAAACAGGCCACTGGTGACAACGACGACATGATCCGAACCCTCACGAACGATGCACTCACTTACGCAGGTCTATTCTTGATTCCGGGTGTTATCGGTGGAACGATTCTCGGCGATCGTCTCATGCGGATCTACGGTGATGGCTTCGAGATCGGCGAGCAGGTTCTTCCGATCCTGCTGATGGGCATTCTCATGTACTCATATAACAAGCAACTGCTCAACACTCTCAACGGGATCGACAGACCGGATCTTGCCTTTCGCGCAAACGCTGTCTTCATCGTCGCGAATATCGTGCTCAACATCATTCTCGTCTATACGATTGGCTGGGTTGGTGCGGCGATCGCCACCGCGATTTCCGCTGGGATTGGTTTCGTCTTCGGATTCTATTACACTCGCCGTCATGTTGGTTTCTCTATTCCGTACGGCGAAATATCTCGCCAGTGGATCGCCGCCTTACTCATGGGTATTGTTATTTATGCCACTCGCGACTTCGGCGAAGCCCGCTGGACGTGGGTCGACGACTTCAACGCCGTCTTTGTCGTCCTACTAGTCGGTCTCGGTGCGACGGTCTACTTTATACTCCTGTTGGGCATCTCCTCGAAGTTCCGAAACACGGTCAGAAACAATCTACCTGTTACTGTACCACTACTCGCCCGCTAATCAACCCAGTACAAATACGTCCACTCAGCTACCCGACGTCGACTCTACACTCTCGTCGACTTCATCACGCAACACATCTCGCTTCGTGAGCCCGTACAGATACCCAAGCCCCACAGCACCAGTAAACACAACAATTGCAACAGCCTCCTGGATCGGCGTCGTCGACTTTTCAACAACCGCACGCTTCACCCGTGAAGGCAACGCCCGGACGAACAGATCCTTCAAAAACGCACTCTCGTTGCCCTGCGCTCTAGGATACAACAGTTCCATCACACGTTTCGAAAATCCCTGCCAGAACGAGCGAAACACGAGCCATCGAAACTCCCCACGATATTCGAACAGCTTGTGGTGGACAACCGCATTTTCAACATACATCACACCCGTTCCATACTCCTCGTGAATACGAATCCCGACCGGCGCTTCGTGGGCCTGGATATGCCGATCACCCTTTCGTCCCGTATTCACATCGTAGCCACCAACATCGAGAAACACATCCCTTCTGTAGGAAACGTTCGAACCGTAGCCGTTTCTGATTTCTTCGCCATCTTCCGCAAATCCACGTTCGGTACATCCCACTAACCAGTAGAACTCCTCGGGAAAGAAATCAGGCTTTTCGGTCACCCAATTTGGCGCAACATACCCACCAACGGCGACAGCATCCGTCTCTTGGTAGGTTGCAACGTGGTATTTGATCCAATCCGGCTCAGCAACCCCGTCGTCATCAATGAACGCCACAACGTCACCTGAAGCTAATTCAGCGCCCTTCGTCCGACTATACGAAATCCCTCGATTTTCATCATTGTCATGCAACACCAGGTCGTCATGATCGCCGAAATCCGACTGTACTCGATCGAACACCTCAGGATTCCCGTCGACGACGATCACAATCTCAAGTGGCTCGTAAGACTGAGC
>LKMJ01006254.1_pt1 | contig 11219 bp, 10 predicted proteins | sample 643391 | NCBI WGS metagenome assembly LKMJ01 (sample SAMN04112250, study PRJNA286221) | soda lake metagenome | biome: soda lake; feature: Kulunda Steppe; material: water; isolation source: sample PL-Br10 brine of Picturesque Lake | place: Russia: Kulunda steppe | collected 2010-07
AACTCCTCCGCGAGTGGACGTACGACGAAGACACCGAGTGAGTACTACGCATGGACATCGAAGACCAAAATCTCACGAAAACCCTCCCACTCCAACTCCAGTTTTACGAGGAGGGAAGCAAGTCGAAAGTCTTCGAGTCCACGCAAGAATCACGCTCAGTGTACAACGACACCATCCGCCTCGCCAAACAAGGCGACGACTGGGATGACATCCGTCGCCAGATGGAGCAAGACGCCAATCTTGTGAAAAACAACACACAGTTGGTCGTCGGCCTCCGCCTCGAATTGGGTGAAATGCTGCCCCGATCGCGTTCGGCTTCGATCCCGAAGGAAGTCAACGAAACGGCCGTCTCGACCGAGATTTCTTGCTATCGGACGTTCACATGCTTCACATGGACTACGTCAGCGCCAGCGGGACGTCGGTACCCGCGATCGGACTCGGCACGTACAAGCTTCGGGGGCAGGAATGCACCGATGTCGTCGAAACGGCCCTCGAGGTGGGCTATCGACACCTCGATACGGCGGAGTTTTACAAAAATCAGGCCGCGATCGGAAAGGCGATCGAATCGAGTTCGATCTCCCGCGAGGAGCTGTTTATCACCACCAAAGTCTGGAAGACGAACCTTCGATACGAACAGGTCCTCGAGTCGGCAACCGAGAGCGTCGATAAACTCGGGACCGGGTACGCCGACCTTCTGTTGATTCACTGGCCGAACGAGCAGGTGCCGATCGAGGAGACGATCGACGCGATGAACCGCCTTCAAGAGGAGAATCTGGTACGACACATCGGCGTTAGCAACTTCTCCGTCCCACAGCTCAGGACGGCGATCGAGGCGTCGACGACGCCAATCTTTACGAATCAGGTCCCGTATAGCCCGACGACCGAGCAAACGGAGCTGCTGGAGTTCTGCGTCGAGGAGGGAGTGATGCTCACCGCCTACAGCCCGCTGGAGAAAGGGCAACTCACACGCGATCGAACCCTCGCCGAGATCGGCGAGCGGTACGGGAAATCCCCGGCGCAGGTCGCGCTTCGATGGCTCATTCAGCAACCCATGGTCGCTGCGATCCCGAAAGCCTCCTCGCGTGAGCATCTCACAGCGAATCTCGGCGTCTTCGACTTCGAGTTGACCGACGCCGAAATGGAGCGAATATTCGACCTGCAGGGGGGACTCATCTCACGATTGCGACGTACGCTCGGATTGTGAGCGCGATGTCGAACTCGACGTTGGGGTGCTCCGATAGTTGATCAACGTTTGGGAGAAAGCGTGGCAACAGTCCGTGGTTTGCGGTGGGATTGTCGGCTTTTGCTCACGATCCGAGGCGCGCAGCGCCTCGCTGTCCTCCCCGGTCTACAGAGAAAGCAAGGCGAGTGCCTCGGGGCTTGACCCCGAGGCGGTTCACTCGTTCGCTTCGCTCACGCCTTGAGGCCGGGCCTTGAAACCGCTGAAAGTGATCAACTTCGACGAAAATCTGCCCGGGAGGGCGAGCGGTTCACCAGCAGGCCGGTGACCGCTGTCCGTTGCCCGTCAGGCACGGGGCCCCCTGGACGCCCCGACCGTGACTCACGACTTCACGTACTGTCGGACGTAATTTCGTGAACACTCATCCGTGCAGGAGAATCCGTCCGCCCGATATAAGCCGGCTGGACGCTCCCGCATTTAAAGTAGGTACGTCCGGCGGTAACTGTCTCCGGTGTCCAGAACGCGCGCTTCTCGGGATACGCTATCAAACGCGACGGGGGGAACAGTCATAGAGCAGCGCGTCGAGACGGCCGTATGGACAGCAACAGGCGGTCGGAATCGGCTGCCCGGAATGGTTCCGAAGCCAAAATTCCGCTTGATGTACTTCCATTGCACTCGACGAATCTCCTGACAGTTCTCGACGAAAACGGTATTATCCACTACGAGAGCCCCTCAATCGAGCGCATTTACGGATACGAACAGGACGAACTCGTGGGCGAGCAGGTCGCCGAGTACTTCCATCCGGACGACCGTGAAGACGTCGTGTCCGCGTTTCAACGCGTCGTCTCTAGCGAGGAATACACCGTGGAAGCCGTCGAATACCGACACAGACAGGCCGACGGGGCGTACAACTGAGTCGAATCGGTCGCCTCGGCGAATCCGACGCCCGACGGACACTACGTGGTTAATACGCGCGATATCTCCGATCGGAAGGAGCGCGAACGGCACCTCGAGCGCATGAACGAGCGGCTCGAAGAGTTCGTCAGTGTGGTCAGTCACGATCTCTGAAACCCACTGCAGGTTGCCCGGGGTCGATTAGAGCTGGCGCAAAAAGAGTTCGAGAGCGACCACCTCGATGGGGTGGTCACTGCCCACGACCGCATGCAGACACTGATCGACGACCTCCTGTCGCTGTCCCGTCTCGACAGACAGATCTCCGAGACGGAAGCGGTCGCGCTTGCCCGTCTCAGCGAAACCTGCTGGCAGACGGTGGTGACGGCTGATGCACGGCTCGTGGTCGACGCCGACCGACACCTCCGCGCCGATCGGAATCGCCTCCAACAGCTGCTGGAGAACCTCTTTCGAAACGCCATCGAACACGCCGGTGAAAGCGTCACCGTAACCGTGGACGAGCTAGATGCCGGCTTCTACGTCGAAGATGACGGCCCGGGTATCCCCGCCAGCGAACGCGCACAGCTATTCGAAGCCGGCGCGTCGACCGCACGCGATGGAACCGGTCTGGGTCTGAGCATCGTCTCCCGGATCGTCGACGCCCACGACTGGGACATCCGGATCACCGACGGTGCGGAGGGTGGGGCGCGATTCGAAATCACGGGTGTCGAGTTCATCGAGTGATGGCTACGTGGGGTATCCCGACGGTCGGTTTGGGTGAACCGTTCGATATATAATGTGTTTCACTCATCGATTGAATTTCGCGCATGAATTGAGCGGTTCTCATTCTCTGCGCCTTAATTCCAGAGTATATTAATATTGAATATACGACTACAAACTGATCACCCGTGAAAGACACGTATGATGTAATCATTGGAGGGAGTGGCATAGCCGGGTCGGCTATTTCGATGATTCTTGCAAAAAATGACCTCGACGTGCTGATGATCGAAGCGAAAAAGCATCCACGGTTTGCGATCGGTGAAGCGATGTTACCGCTGAGCGCTGTGTGGATGTGGATCGTCGGGGAGTACTTCGACGTTCCCGAAATTCAACACGTTAGCGATGCGAACAAAGTCGTCGATAACATCACCTCCTCTTGCGGGGTCAAACACTCCGTCGGGTTCGTGTATCACGAACGAGACCAGCCGTTCCGTGGCGAGCACGCCCACCAATTGGTTCCCCCGGAGATGCCGTTTTACAAAGAGAGCCATCTCGTACGCGAGCACATCGACCACTACCTGGTTCAATCTGCCGAAACGTACGGCGTAGAGTACGTCGACGAAACGCCAATAACCGACGTCGAAATCAACGAAGACGACGTAGCGGTGACCACTAGCCAAGGTACGACGTCGGGAGCCTTCTTTATCGATGCGACGGGCGGCAACTCCATCCTCGCCGAAAAGATGGGCTATCGAGACGAGACACCAGATCTAAAGACAGACACTCGGGCGATTTTCACCCATGTCGAGGGCCTCGATCCATTCGATGACCTAATTGACGAGGAGGATTGTCCCGGCCAAACCAACCGTCTACACGACGGAACGCTTCATCACGTATTCGATGGCGGCTGGATGTGGGTCATCCCGTTCGATAATTTTGCGCGTTCGGAGGAAACGAAAGCGAGCGTGGGCCTCATGCTCGACCGAGCCACCTATCCCCGTGACGATACGCTCAGTGCCGAAGAAGAGTTCTACGAGATCATTTCGGCCTATCCCGATATCAAACGCCATCTCAAGCCGGTTGAGCCGGTGATGTCGTGGATCCGAACGGACCGGTTACAGCGAAGCGCCTCCGAATCCACTGGCCACCGGCATTTGCTGACTAATCATACCTATGGATTCGTTGACCCGCTTTACTCCCAGGGGTTGATTCACACGTTCGAATCGGTGTTCCAATCAGCAAACCTCCTCTTGGATGCATTCGCGGAGGACGACTTTTCTGCTGATCGATTCACGCCGATTGACGACCTCCACCGGAGGCAGTTGGAGACGGCAGATTTGCTCGTGAGCAACGCCTACAAGGCGACGGGCGAGTTCGATCTCTGGAACGCTTGGACGCAGTTGATACTCGTCGAATCCGTGTTTCCCGATCTCTATATCCAGCGTCACTGCTTGAAGTACCTCTCGTCAGGCGATACGGCGGAATTCGATACGTTACTTGAGGAGACTCGTCCCGGGGATGAAGCACCGTTCGCCCCCGAGAAAGATGCGCTATTGGAACGATCTGCCGATGTACTCACACTCTATGACGGGGAAGAGATCAGTGCAGATACGGCGGCACAAACGATCTTCGGCGAGATGAAACAATCCGACTGGCTCCCCCGGAACGTCTACGATTGGGGGAACCAAAAAGAACGTCATATCGACTTCGCCGATCCAGCGGTCACCGGCGAATTACTCATTTGGGGGCAAACGAACGCACCAGCACACATCCGCGAGGGGCTCTTCGACTTCGAGATGCCTGAGATGATGTAGCGTGTGGCGATGTTATCCGCGATCCGCGTTCCATTGTTCTGAAGCCCCGATCCACGCGTCCACCGGTTGTGACTGAGCGAGATAATAGTCATAGAGGTCACGAGCCCACGCGAGTGCCTTGGGATTCTCCGTGTCAACGAGCGCGCGTGGATATCCCGTCTCTTCGTCGTGAACAGTGAACGCAAGCCGATGATCGAACAATCCGAACTGGACCGGAACCGATTCACGGGTGATCAGCATTCGTGCATTCGGTTCCTCAAGCCACTGTGACTTGATTTCCGGATATGTTTCGAGATATTGTGCGGCTGCATTTGGCGTCCAAATGCTTTCTACCTCAACATCGGCACGGAGCTTTGGTTTAATTCGTTCGACGACGTCGGGAGGGACGGCGCCGATACTCCGGATACCTTTTACACGCTCTGTCCCGTCCCAAAATCCAAGATACCGCTCGTGCATCTGGTAGGGTTCTTCGGAGGTTGCTCTCGTCACGGTCGCTCCTGCGAGCAGGCGGATTTCGAACTTCACCGGACAGGAAGAGAGCGATTCGATGAGTTCCGGAAGCTGCGCCGAGACATGCAACGGCTCACAAAATCCCTCTAGCTCCCGGAGAATTAACGTTCCAAAATCTGTAAGCGTGTGTTTGCCATTCTCCGTCGTAATCAGTTCTACTTCTCGGAGTGCTGCTAGATGACGATTGATCGTTGCTCGTGACTGATCGAGTTTTTGTTCGAGTTGTTGGCTCGTGAGACACTTTTCCTCTCGGAGAGCGGCCAACATCTCGTGATGAACGACAAGGAGTTCCGTAAGCTCGATTCCTCGTTCTCTGCTCATACACCTATCAAAGCGTTATATGACAAAACGATATATGTTCGAGAACTCTGATCACAACGTCTGAGAATTGTTCAGCGGTGCGATGCCGCGGGAATCCTCGCCGGTCACGGTGGGGCGATCATTCTCGAAAGCGCACTCGCCCTTCCTCGTCACTGAAGCGTCCGGCGACGATCTGTTTCGGTAATACTAACTCTGTTTCGACCAACCCTCCAAGCGAGAACGCAATGAAACTTCACGAGTACCAGGCGAAGGGTGTGTTCGCCGATGCCGGAATCCCCGTTCCGGACTCGACGCTCGCATCGACCGTCGACGAGGCGGTCGAGGCGGCCGAGGAGATCGGCTATCCCGTCGCTATCAAGGCACAAGTACAGGTCGGCGGTCGCGGTAAAGCCGGCGGAATCAAGCTCGTCGACGATACCGAAGAGGCCCGCGAGGCAGCCGACGAGATCCTCGGGATGGACCTCAAGGGACTCCACGTCGACCGCGTGCTCGTCGAATCGGCGGTCGATTTCACCGACGAGCTGTACGTCGGCGTCACGATGGACCGATCCGAGGGCAAACCGGTCGCGATGGTTTCGACTCGCGGTGGCGTCGACATCGAGGAGGTTGCGGCCGAAGATCCGGACGCGATCGTCCGCGAACACGTCGACGCGGCGTTCGGATTGCATCCATATCAGGCCCGGAGCGCCGTCTTCGAGGCCGGCGTCGATCGAGAGGTCGCGATGGATGTCGCGTCGATCCTCTCACAGCTATTCGATCTGTGGGCCGAAAAGGACGCGACAGAGATCGAAGTCAATCCGCTCATGATCACGAGCGACGGCGAGGTGATCGCCGCCGACGCGGTCATGAACATTGACGAGGACGCGCTGTTCAGACACGCCGATCTCGCGGAGATGGAAGAGGAAGCTGCGACCGACGAACTCGAGGCCAAAGCCAACGAATACGGCTTCGATTACGTCCGGCTGTCGGGCAACACCGGCATCATCGGCAACGGTGCCGGACTCGTGATGACGACGCTCGATCTCGTCGATTACTACGGCGGATCGCCCGCGAACTTCCTCGATATCGGCGGCGGTGCGAAAGCCGAGCGCGTCGCGAACGCGCTCGATATGGTCTTCTCCGATGAAAACGTCGATTCGGTCGTCTTCAACATCTTCGGCGGAATCACCCGGGGTGACGAGGTCGCAAAGGGTATCAACGAGGCCCTAGAGCAGTTCGACGAGATTCCGAAACCGGTCGTCGTTCGGCTCGCTGGCACCAACGCCGAGGAGGGAATGGAAATTCTGAACACGGACCTGGTGACGGTCGAAAAGACGCTAGAAGAGGCCGTCCAGCGTGCCGTTAGCTACGCTTCGGAGGCAGAACAATGAGTATCCTCGTCGATAACGATACGCGCGTTGTAGTACAGGGAATTACCGGCGGCGAGGGGAAGTTCCACGCCGGACAGATGATAGACTACGGGACGAACGTCGTCGCGGGTGCGGTGCCGGGGCGTGGCGGTCAGGAGGTCAAGGGTGTCCCCGTCTACGACACCGTCGAACGCGCCGTCCGCGAGGAAGACGCCAACGCGTCGGTCATCTTCGTTCCGCCGGCGTTCGCCACCGACGCGATCTTCGAGGCGATCGATACGTCGCTCGATCTCGTCGTCGCCATCACCGAGGGCGTCCCACAGCAGGACATGGCGAAGATCTACCGGAAACTCGGCGAGACCGACACGCGTCTGATCGGTCCGAACTGTCCCGGTCTCATCACCCCCGGTCAGGCCAAACTCGGAATCCTTCCCGGAAACATCTTCTCGAAGGGTAACGTCGGTTTCGTCTCCCGTTCGGGAACGCTCACCTATCAGGTCGTCGACAACCTCACCCAGCGTGGGATCGGACAGACGTCCGCGGTCGGGATCGGCGGCGATCCGATCATCGGCACGGACTTCATCGACGTCCTCGAACTCTACGAGAACGACCCCGAGACGGAAGCGATCGTGATGTGCGGCGAGATCGGTGGCGAAGACGAAGAGGAAGCCGCCGCCTACATCGGCGAGTACATGGATACGCCTGTCGTCGGTTTCATCGCCGGCCGCACCGCCCCGCCGGGTAAACGGATGGGGCATGCGGGTGCGATCGTTTCCGATTCGGGAGCCGGAACTGCCGAATCGAAGATCAACGCGCTCAACGAAGCCGGCGCACCGGTCGGCGATACGCCCGATGAAGTCGCCGACCTCGTCGAAGATATCCTGTAACCCTTCACTAACGCTTTTCGTTCCAACCTCCCCGATAGTATATATACTGTTACAGCAGTAACGAGGCGAAAGCCCACCCGCTTTAGCGGTGGGATGAAGCCGACAACAGAGAATCAACCCACGTCTGTAGCCCGGTTGGATATTTCACGGAATACAGGATTTCACAATTATTATGTAAATAAAAATACTATGCTTATATATGTCGAATCAGGTCGTCACTCGGACTCTCAAAGCGAGTATCCAGAATCACTCGCAAGTCCGCAACGACCTCGATTCGCATGGCTTTGCCGCCTCGAAATTGTGGAACGTCGGGCGATGGACAGTCTCGCGTGTCTGGGACGCTATCGGATACATCCCAAACGCTGGCGAACTCTGTTCGTATCTCAAAACTCACGATCGCTACGCGGATCTCCATTCACAATCCAGTCAACGAGTTCTTCAGGAACTCGGAGAAGCGTTCGAATCATGGTACGGACAGGACAACTCAGATGCGAACCCGCCCGGCTACCGCAAACACGGTGACGATCACCCACGCTCGACGGTGACGTGGAAAAATCAAGGCTTCAAACTCGATACCCAGTACAACCGTGTTCGCCTCTCAAAAGGGACGAACATGAAGGCGTCTCAGTACGCCGCTGACTACATCCTCTGTGAATACAGCCTTCAGACAGACGACGACCAGACACTTGCAGCTGTTGACAGCGTTCAGACGGTGCGTGCTGTCTGGAGTGGTGAGCAATGGGAACTACATTTTGTCTGTAAAATGCAGGTTGAACCACCTGAAAATCCCGGTGAAAAGACAGCAGGGATTGACCTCGGTCTCTGCAACGCGGCGGCTGTCTCAATCGGTGAGGAGACATTGCTATATCCGGGAAACGCACTGAAAGAGGATGCCCACTACTTCCGCCACGAGGAATACGAGACGAAAGGTGAAAACGGCCCGAGCACACATGCAAAGTGGGCGCGACAGAAGAAATCCCGGCGACAAAACCACTTTCTGCACGTCGTATCGAAAGACATTGTTGAACAGTGTGCCGCCCGTGACGTAGGCACAATCGCAGTTGGCCACCCGAAAAACATTCGTGATGACCAAGACTGGGGAAGGCACGGGAACAAACGCCTGCATGATTGGGCGTTTGAGACGCTTCTCAGTCATATTGAATACAAAGCTGAAGAACGGGGAATCGACGTAGAACGAGTGGATGAAGCCGACCTGAAAACGTCAAAAACCTGCTGTGAGTGTGGCATTGAAGCCGACTCAAACCGTGTAGAGCGTGGACTCTACGTCTGTGATAGCTGTGGGTTGGTGGCGAACAGTGACTTGAATGCGGCAGAGAATATGCGAGCGACGGTAACTCCGAATCCTGCACAGGATAGGAGTAACGGCTGTTTGGCACAGCCATCGGTGCGTCTGTTCAACAAATCAACGGGCAGAGTACGCCCACAAGAACAAGCCGTATCGTAGACCCTAATATCCCAACGTGGGAATCCCACCGGCTTCAGCCGTGGGAGGATGTCAAGGGACCATCGTTCCTGTGACCTGATGAGTGTCCGCGGTCCGTCGAGGCGGGAGTGTGGCATACGGACCGCGGTTACGCGCCCGCCGCCTGTTTGCATCCAAAACTGTCCTATAGGCGTGACGATACCGTTCGATATGAAGGAGCATCTGGTCGGTCGAACCCCCCGGCTGTCAGCGTATTTCATCGGGTTATCACTCGGATTGGCTCTGCTTGCGATCGGAATCGATCAGCTACGAATCGTCGTGATCGGCGAACTCCGCTGGCCCGTTTCGCTTCTGTATTCGGCGCTCGGCGCCGGCATCGGCCTCCTGTTGGCGTTCGTCTTCGGCTATCTCAACGGTGGCATTCTCGCTAGCTGGGCTGGCGGGACCGTCTCGGCCGCCGGACGCGTCGGTGAACTCATGATCGATGGATCCTGGCGCCTCGTCGCGGTCGAATCCGTCGGCGCGATCGGTATCGGTGTGCTCGTCGGTGCTTTCGGGTTCGCCCTCGCCATCGAGAAACACCGTCTGGATCGGCGAACGTCCGATCTACCGGTACCGCCGTCGAGACCTGCGCTGTTCGCGTTGCTCGTTATTTCGGCTCTCGTCGGTGGATCGCTTCTTTTCGCGTCTACTTTCGTCGACTGATGAACTGCCCCGAGGCCAAGCCTCGTGTCCTTCCAGTTATACTACGTATGAACGCTGACATCTATCACCGAATCTCTGGGCGGTCTAGTATCGGATCTCGTCACCGGTTCGTATCCGGCCCGATTCGACGATCTTCGCGTCCAGACCGCCTCGATGAACCAGCGCTTCGACGACTCCGGAGACGCCGACGTCGTTTTCCATGGGGGCACACGGTTCACAGAGCCCGATTCCTCGACACGTCGCGTCACCGATCTCGAACTCACGATCGACAAGGTGATTCAGTGGGATGTTACGGGTTGTTACATTTCTGCGTGTGCCCCCCGGCGGGATCGAGACGCCGTAGTCTCGCTCGGCCGCTTCGAGCGCTTCCGCCTCGATGAGCGTGACATCGCTCGGCTCCAGGTCGTCTCTGACGTCGTACGATCCGACCTCTCGAAAGTATCGATCCCCGCGAAGCCCGCGACCGGCGACCGCCTCGACGGATTCGACACGCTCCATCGGCGTCGGCGTCCGGTCGGGCGCGAGGTGAACTACCCCACCCTACTCGCTCACGGATTTCGCCGTTCGCTCCTTGAGGGTGGGGCTTCCTGTTTCCACGACGCGCTTTGCAGATACAGGCGTATCCACAGGGAGCGCAGTCTCCACAGGCGTTAATTCGGAGCGTCCCGCCCCTAACCGCTTTGCGATACCGCGAGAAAGAATGTTCCACGCCGCGTTCGCGTCCCTACCCGCTTCAAACCCACACGACGGACACGAGTGTTCACGGACCCACAACGGTTTCTCCGTCTTGACACTGCAGGACGCGCACTCCTTCGTCGTGTCTTTCGGGTCAACTCCGACGAAATGTGTTCCTCCACGCTCGCACTTGTATTCGAGCATCCGCAGGAACGTCCCCCACGCCGCCCCCGCGCGATTTCGGGAGTTGCCTGGAAGTTCGATCAGTCCCTTCGCATCTAAGTCCTCGACTGCCACAAAGTCGTACTCGATGGCGTAGTAGTTCGAGAGCTTGTGCAGGAAGTCTCGTCGCTTCCGCTTCAACTCGGCGTGGCGTTGTGCGACTATCTTGCGTTGTTTCTCCCAATTTGCAGAGCCATGTTCCTTCCGTGAGAGGTCGCGCTGTGCGCGTTCCAACCGCTCGCGCTCGTCGGACAAGTCGATCGATTCGACAGCGGTTCCGTCGGTATCGTGAGCGTATTTGAGAATCCCCACGTCGATACCGACGCACTTCTCGGGATTCTCCGGCATTTCTGGCGGGTCGTCGGGAGTTTCGACGCCGAGAATAGCGTACCATTTGCCAGTCAGTTCCTGCTTGACTGTGACTGTCTTGATTTCGGCATCGTCAGGTAGGTCGCGGTGGAAGGTGAGCGGGATGTCTCCGAGTTTCGAGAGCCACAGTCG
>LKMJ01006256.1_pt1 | contig 11218 bp, 20 predicted proteins | sample 643391 | NCBI WGS metagenome assembly LKMJ01 (sample SAMN04112250, study PRJNA286221) | soda lake metagenome | biome: soda lake; feature: Kulunda Steppe; material: water; isolation source: sample PL-Br10 brine of Picturesque Lake | place: Russia: Kulunda steppe | collected 2010-07
CACACACACACACACACACACACACACACACACACACACAAATGCGCACACACACACAGCACAGCACATGGGCTCAGAGGCCATCGCACGCGCCTGCCTCCCCATACCACAGCCCCCCTCTCATCCACTCCCCCTGCCCCCTTTGCCACCCCCACGCCCGACCACGCAGCCAGTTGCTGCCGCGCTGCTACCCTACTGCACTCACCAAAAAGCCTGTCAGTGACCTCTATCAGGATCTGCGTAAGGTGCTTCTTCACCTCTTGCGCGATCTCCGCCTGGTGCTGAGCCTCGCGCTCCGCCTCGTCCTCGTCGTCGCTTGCGCTGCCCTGCGCGGCACACAATAGAGAGCCCGCCGGGGGAGGCGGTGCAGAACCAGCCAGGGGCGTGCGGGCTCAGTTCCCTGAGGAGCTTCTCCTGGCTCCGCACCGCGAGGCGCGTGCGCGCAGCATGTAAACAGGTGCCTTGTGCTCTACGTGCATGGTCTGCATGGTGCTGCGCGCTCTAGCACCGTCCTGGGCCACAAACACAATCAGCCTTTTGCGCGGGCTGAGCCTGGTTGAGCGCGCGTGGGCGCACAGGCCTGAGGGGGCGGAAGGCTGCACGTCAGCTGCTGCTGACCAATGCTCACGCAGGTAGCTCATGAGACCATCTGTGGGGTGCTGTGTAGGTCGTGGGTGTGCTGAGCAGCTCATGCGGGTGCAGCGTGTGCATGCTGAGCAGCTCATGCAAGCACAGCGTGTGCATGCCGGGCAGCTTGTGGGTTGTGGGCAGCTCAAGGGTGGTGGGTAGGTCATGGGTGCTGCTGCTGTGCCCGGCTAGCATTCCCTGCCACGGCAGGGGGCGACACACCCCCAGGGGCCAAGACAGCAGGTCTCCACAACCAAGAGGCAGCACCAAAAGCGTTCCCGGCAGGCGACATCAAGGGGCAGAGGCAGCCGGGGCCCTACCCTCTCCCTTCCCACGCGCATCCTAGCCCAGGTGTGAACCTGGTCTACGCCCCTGTTCCGAAACCTCTGCTTCTGACCACAGCAACATGAAAGTAAGGCCGAAAGAAAGGCAGTAGGCCTGGGTTGAGAGAAAAAGGGACACCTGACAGATGTCGGCTCAAGCCTGCGCTAGAGCACCTAAAAACACGCAAGCACGCACGCACGAGCAGCAGCAGCAGCAGCAACAGCAGCAGGAGCAACAGGATGTGTGCTCCAGGCGCACGCACGGAATGCACGGCACCGGTACCTTGGGGGGCACGCCCCATCTGCTGCCTCCCGCCGCCTTGTTGCGCTTCTCCTCGCCAAGCCGGTCCTCCTCGTTGTCCTCCTCGTCGTCTGAGCCCTTGCCCTTGCGTGCGGCCTCTGCAGTGCAGCACAAGCACAAATCCAGTGCAGCAGCACAGGAGGCGTCGGGCATTGCGCCTTCTGTGCTTACCAGCAGCCCCAGGCAGCACACCCATGGGCCTACACGCTGCTGCGACGCAGGAACCGGCACTGGTCTTGCTGCTGATCGCGCCCCTGCCCTGCGCTCCTGCACTGTGCAACCGCACCACGCCCCTGCACTGCGCCCCTGTGCACCATGTGCCCTTCTCTACTGAGCCCCCCAGCATCACACCCCGCACCGTGCCCCCTCCGCGCTGCGCACCTGCCAGCGCCCCTACACTGCGCACCAGTGCCTCTGCTCCACATGCCTACGCCACTGGCTTGAACCATCGCGCCCCCTGCCCCGCGCACCTGCCGCCGCGCTCTGCTGCTTTTTCAGGATCTCAGCCTTTAGCCACTCAGGGATGGCCGACCGACGGGGCGCCGGCGCCTCTGGCTGTGCGGCCGCCATTTGTGGCGGCTGCATCCCCATGGTGCCGCTGCCTAGCCCTATGGGCATCATGGCCGCAGGAACCGCAGGCGCGCCCATACCCCCCATGCCTGCGTGCATGCCCATGGCCGTGCTTGTGGGCATACCCCCCGGGCCAGCCACCATGCCCGCGGCCATGGCCCCGGGGTTTGGGTAGGCGGCCGCCGCAGCAGCAGAGTGCGGCGGCATCATGCCGGCCGCGCCGCCCATGGGCAGGGGCGCAGCCCCGTAGCCTGGCACGCCCATCATGCCGCCCTGCTGCTGCATCATCGCCATCTGCTGCTGCTGCTGCTGCTGCTGCTGTTGGGCATATGGTGACGGAGCAGGAGGCGGAGGGGGCGTGGCCGAGTGCTGCGAGCACACAAACGAGCGCGTCAAAAAGAGCCATATGCTTCCGCCTGTCCATCGTCATTCAAGCAGGCATAGGGCTCATGGTGGACAGCTGCCGGCCACTTCGCCAGCTGCGTGCGCGGAAGCAAAGGCCGCACATGCCCACCAGCACCAGCACTGCAGTGCGTGCCGCCAGGATGAGCTACAAACAACCAGCAGCAGTGTGATAAGGGACGCCACGCACCTGGCTGTATTGGGCGTTGTAGAGCTGCTGGTTGTACTGCTGGCTTGTGTCTTGATACCCAGCGTAATGGCTGGGGTCATAGTAGCCCTGTGGCAAGACAGCCAGGGTGTGCAGGACGGGGTGCCAGTGTGAGGATGCAAGTGGCAGAACGGAGTGCCAAGGGTAAGGCGAGGTGTGAGCAGCAAGATGCAAGTGGCAGGAGGAGATGTGAGTGGTGGGGCTGGGTGCAAACAAGGGATGGAAGCAGTGCAATGTGCGCGCCACTGGGGGGGCTTGAGAACATGGGGGCATGCACTCAATGGTGGACCCAGCTTCAGAAATGAGCTGCATGTGTAGCGTGCCCCTGGTTGCAAGAGCATAGAGCATGTGGCGCCTGGATCACGCAGGCCCAGTGCTTTGAAAGCCCATGCACTATGCATCCTGGCAGGGAAAGACAACAAACCTGGTAGGCCTCCCATCCAGTCGCTGCGGCTTGCTGCTGGTCTGCTGGTGCAGATGCAGCATAGTACTGCTGCTGCTGCTGGTAATACTGGTCCCACTGCTGCCACTCTGCCAGGTACTGCTGTTGCTGCTCAGGTGTCATGCTGCATGTGATGTGTGCAGCGCGCGAGCATGGGTGTGTACAAGATTGTACAAGATCAATGCAGGGACAACACAAGTCCTGCTGGTCAAGAAGGGCGTGCCATCTTTCTGCATGATTGCACATTGATGCGAATGTTACTGCATGATGCTATCAGTCTGCATGCATGAGAGACGCACCTCGAGTAGTCCGCCTCTGACATGCCTTGCGGAGCAGTTGCCCCATTTCCAACCTGCCCTGCCTGAAGTAGCTGCTGCTGCTGATGCTGCTGCTGAGGGTCGAGGATGGAATCATCCGGGTGGGGTGGCGCAGGGGGTGGACCAGCCCCGTCCGTGGGCAAGGGAGGAGGAGGAGGAGGAGGGGGGGGAGCTACATCAACAGCATTAGGTAATGGAGGAGGGGGGGGTGGTTCTAGTGGCGGAGGAGGTGGAGGAAGAGGCGGTGGTTCCATCCAGCAGTGGAGCTAATATTCGCTGCGATTGGCACACCGGTTGGCAAAGTCCTAATGATTTTTTTGCAGTAATATTAGCAACATCGCATTTAAAATTGTAAGCATGCCGAAGAAGAAGCAGAGGATTCTCTACCGGGATGATCCCCAGGAGAAGGTGAGCAAGTGCATTCATGTGCCATGTTATCACCTGCTACCACCATGCCGCCATACTTGATCCACCCAGCCCCACATGTGCCTCCTGCACTGAGCGGACAGCAATTGCCATCCTGCAGGCTGCTGAACTGGAGGAGTTTCTATTTGGAGCCAAGTCCAGCTCTGCACGCGTCTTTGAACGCGCGGAGCCTGAGGAGGAAGAGGACTTGACCCTGGCAGACCTGCTGCGCAAGGTGCGCTTGCGCCGACAGACGGCTGCTGTCATTCCCAAGGCACAGGACAGATTTCATTATGAGACATACAGACAGTGCCAAACTTGCGGCAGTTTAAATGCTCATAGCCGCCAGGGAGCCCCCAAACAGCATGCCTGGCATACTTAATTCGGCAAGCAGGTTCTGAAGCTGAACTTGTCATAGAAGCAAGCCCGTCTTTATGACCGCATGTGCACTCTGCATTGCATGGTTGCTTAATCATCATCATGGACCTACATAGATGCCTCCCTAGACCTCCATAGAAGCATACCTAAGCTGAGACAAGTGCAGCAAGACAGCAAGCACTCGTCCGAGGTTCAGCTTACTGTTTTTGACAGCAAACAAATACACTTGATCGTATATGTATGCTCACATGTTTGCACACTTGCGCACGCGCGCACATACACACATGCACACACATGCACGCGCACACATACGCACAATTACATAACATTGATCCGAGCTTTTGTTGATGCATCACAAACGCAGCAAGGGGCAGCAGATGGTGATGCACAGCCCCTTTTTTTTGAGGACCGAGCCGGCAGAGGTCCTTCAAGCACTGCATTGAGTGATGATGAGGGCAGCAGCAGCAGCGGCGGCGGCGGCGGTAGCAGCAAAGATGGCGGTAGTGAGAGTGAAGGGGGTGAGAGCAGCAGCAGCAGTGGCAGTGGTGGAGATAGTCAGGCTTCAGACAGGAGAGCGGGACGCGTGAGTGCGTCTGAATCTGAGAATGAGGAAGCGGAAGCAGGGGCTACAGAGCTCAGAGGGGGCCGTACGCGGGGGGCAGCCACAGCAGGGGCCGGGGGCAACAGTGGCAGCAGTGAGGAGGGCGAAGATGAGGGTGAGTGAGATGTGATTCAGGGGTGAGGCTTTGAGGCTGGGCAATATGCGCCTGGCGCAGTCAGGTGGCGGCTACGAAGCGTCTTTCATGTGCTTACCGTATTTGTGTCGCCGTGTACGTGCTGCCAAGCTCATACGTGCACCGCTGGTTGTGTGCATGGTGGTGCTTACCCAAATTCGCAAGGTAGCACATTTGTGGAAGGTATGATTACGAGTAGGGACATGCAAACATATGCTCATGGGCACGCATCAACACACATGCACGTACTTGCAAATGCATGCATGCGAACTCACGCACCTGTGTGCGTGCTCACATTTAAACATGTTTGCACACAAACAAACATGTTTCTGCATGCACACGCCCAACTGCCTGCCTGCACATGCCCCTGCAGCTCCCACCACCTCCGGGGCAGCAGCACAGCCGTCAAGCAGCAGGCGCATGCCAGTGTGGTCGGACCCGGCGGATGCAGAGATCACTGTCAACCTAGCCAGCAAAGCGCGGCTTCGGAAGCTGCGCGTGTCCCACAGCCAGCAAGAAGTTGATGGTGAGGGGCCAAACGGAGGCGTTTGCAGGGGGGGGGCATCAACTGCAGGGCCAGGGCAAGTGGCACACAGTGCGTGAGGAGCCTGGCGGCCTGGTCTATCCACTGGCGGTGGCGAGGGATGTCCGGAAAGCAGGTCCATATCTGTAAATGCTTGCCAAGGTTGGGGATTTTGCAAGACCTGGCCAATGTCTAGGCGCATGCATGCCCCTGACACATCACAGCAGAGACACAGGGCATTCAGCGAAAGCGCACGGGCCCATACACACTGCGTACTTCTTTCGTGGCCTCCGCGGCATGCGCCGCCCAGTGTGTGCCCCTAAGGTCCTCTGCTGGCTGCCGGGCCTTGCACTATCCGTACGCCGGAGCCCCAGCTCGCAGCTGCTTCCCCATGCATAATTTTCACTGGCAGAAGCGCCGCTCATGCTACTGCAGGGTGCTTCCCCGAATTTGACATTCACGGGCAGAAGTGCTGCTCGTGCTCCTGCAGGGTCGTCGTACGAAGGCGCGCTGAGGAAGCAGCACGCTGTCCTGAACCCCCGCACGAGCTGGGCTAGGTTGGAGGGGGGCTCAGGGAGGCGGAGGAACAGGTGCGACAGATGCTGCTGTAAGCATTGCGCAGCCTGAATGGGACGAGTTTGGGCAGGTGCCACGTCCTGCACACTGGCTGCGGTAGCAGCGCTTGCACCTCATTGCGCCCTCACCATATGTTGCGCGTGCTTGCTGCCTGGCCAGGTGTTTGCGTTGTAGGGGGTGGCTTCGTGGTCTTTGACCTGGGCTGCGCTGGTCCTGTGCAGCTTGCATGCGTGAACCCCGTGCATGCCTGTCACTTTGCTTCAGTGAAACCTTGCTGTGGCACCGTTTTGGAGGGACCTTCAGATGATTCAGGTGTCTGTACGGAGGACTGCTGGAAGACCCAGGAGGAGCTGAGTGCCGAGGGCGCATGCACAGGAGCATTGCTCTTAGCACTGAACATGTGCTGTATTGCTCAAACAATGCGGCACAGGGAGGGAACCACAGGCGACTCGGACGGGAGCGATGCAGACAAAGAGGACGGCGATGGAGATGTTGCTGCCTTTCTGGGTGTGTGTACAGACAGTCTTGCACGGGAGGAGCGCGTGTTTGCACCAACTGCATTGTTACCTCTGAGACAAACCCCTGTGCAGCACACATGCTTGCATGCACGCACGCACGGTTCAAGGACGTGCTCATACGCGCGCGCACTTGCGCACACACACATACACACACACGTACAAACATGCACACACACGCACGCACGCCACGCATGCACGCGCGTGCACACGTGTGGGCGCGTGTGCATCGGTGCTGTAGGCATGGTGAGAAGAACATTGCTGTCACAGAGTATTTGTCTGAATGCTCCGTTCCATGCACCCGCTGCACAGGGCAAGCTGGAGGCCTGGTCTCCGGCCGATCCGCCAAACTGCCGCCCGGCAAGATAGAGACAACAAGAGTGAAGGATGCAAATCACGTGGCGCGCAGGTGGGCGCAGGGTAATGTCAGCGTTTTGCTGCCAGGCACCGGCGTCACAGCCTGGGGCACCTATGGCTGTGCTTCTGAAAGGCAGGAGTGGAGGGATGCACGAGCACCTCCCTGCAGGGCCTGCATGCCTTTGGAATGGCTGTTTGATGGATGGTCACAGGGGCAGCAAAACCTCAGTGGTGCAGATCACCGCAGGGCCTCCGAACCTAGTCTGCAGATTGTTTCCCCGACAAATGCGAAGCTCGCCTCAGACTGAGTGCCACGCACTGCAACCACTGAGCCACCAGTGCTAGTACATTGCCTGTTCCAGGGTTCGTGACGTGCACCAAGGTGCGTTTCACACGCGTCGCCTAAGCTTGTTTGCAGAGCACTTCTTCCCCCGCCAGCCGCTTAAGCTGCAGGCTGTTTGCACGCGAGCCTGCTTGCAACCTGCATGCTGGGTGCGTGTGAGCATGCTTGCATCCGGCACATGCTTGCATCCGGCACGCCTTGCGATGTGCCCGCCTTTCTGCCTGCCTACCACTGCAGCAACGCTGTGGTGCAGAGCGTGGGGTGGCATCCTAGCGGCCAGTTGCTGCTGACGGCGGGGCTCGACAAGAAGCTCCGCATGTTCCAGGTGCGTTTGGATGGAGTGCTCAGGTGCGCATGGATGGAGTGCTCTAGTGCCCTTGTCTGTTGAATAAGCCTGGAACCGCACATCCAATTGTCTTTGCTCAAACCAGTCGAACCAGCCCGGAACCATGCACCTGATTGTCTTTGCTCAAGTCAGTTGAATCAGCCAGGAACCATGCATTCAATCATCTTTGCTCAAACCAGTCAAATCAGCCTGACGTGGATCAATCAGCCCGCCACATCCTGGTGCACCGCGCGTTTGCTGAGGCCCAGCTCTGCACCGTCGGTGGTCCTCGTTGGCCATGTGCATGCCGACTGGCAGTGTGACGCGCAGGTGCAACCTTGCACACTAAACACACCCATTGCCAGCATGCTTGGCCTGGACCCTTCCCGGCAAACCACACCTCCAGGCATAGCTCATCTGTTGCCCTTGTCCTCCAGGCATAGCTCACCAGATGCCCTTGTCCTCCAGGCATAGCTCACCTGTTGCCCTTGTCCTCCAGGCATAGCTCACCTGATGCCCTTGTCCTCCAGGCATAGCTCACCTGTTGCCCTTGTCCTCCAGGCATAGCTCACCTGTTGCCCTTGTCCTCCAGGCATAGCTCACCTGATGCCCTTGTCTGGCCCCACGAACTCTGTCCAGATGCTGCGAGAGCGCTCTTGGTGTATGCATTGCAATTGCAGCATGTGCTGCTAGGGCGCATCAGTGTGTGTGCATTTGTGCGCGTGTGTGCACGTGCACAGCTGCCCATCCAGAATGCTGTACAGCCCCTATGAACAAACATCAGATTCTACCAGGATTGTTGCAGCAAGGGTCCCCCTGGGTATGCCCTGGGTGGATCAGAGTCCAAGCTGATCACCAGCTGATCACCGGCTGATTTTCTGCTGATCACCAGCTTGGTTGCATCACTGATCTGCTGATCACCAGCTGATTTTCTGCTAGGGCGGTTGAATCTACTCCCGTCGTCCCAACTGGCCCAACCAACTCCCTGCTGCAGCCTAGTGCAGAACTCACCCACAGCAGCCACAGTAGCTCACCCTGCACATTTGTATTCACGTGCCCTACCCCGTACGTCGGACCCGCTGTGCAGGTGGATGGACTGCACAACCCCCTTGTCCAGGCCGTGCACTTGGCAGACTGCCCGATCCAGCAAGCAGCTTGGGCTTCAGGAGGCAGTCAGGTGAGAAGGGTGGGGGCAGGTGAGATGTTGGAGGGCATCAGCCATCAAGAGACCTCTTTGTCGGAGAACCATGCACCTGCACTGTGTGCAGGACGGATCTCTTCCTGCTCATTCTAGCCAAAGCTCATGCAGGGCAAGGTGTCCAGCAGAATAGTTGCAGGAGATGCCTAGCTTAAGTGCACACGCACACACACAAACAAACATGCACATCAACCAGTGCTGTATCTTTGCCTGCACAGATTATCGCTACCGGCCGCCGGCCCCACTTCTACGTGTACAACGTGGAGCAGGGCAAGGTTGAAAGGGTGCAAGGCCCTTCAGGCTGCCCTGGTCTCAAGAGTCTTGAGTCTTTTGCGGCACCCCCTGCATCATGTGAGTAATCACCCCCACTTTTCTGTTGTTACGCTCGCCCGTGTCACACTGGCCCGTGTCGCGCAGCAGGTCGCTGCCCTCTGTGCATCCTGTGTGATAGGCTCCTGCCTCGTGCATCGTGCCCGCTGCCTGGAGCAACCAGCATCCCGCAAGCCCCTCTCGTTGCCTTCAAAGTCAAGATGAGGGTGTCCAATCTTGGTGACACGCCACAAGGTGGATGATCAACCTATCAGAAAGGCTTTGCCATGCACACTGTGCTGCATCATCTAATGAAAAGATCCACTTGAGCTGTGCAGCGCGCCCCACAGGAAGAGGGGCCCCGCCCGCAGGCCCGCTCCCTCGCCCGGCAGCAGCAAGAGCTTGGAAGCACAACAGGCATGCTGGGCAGGCTGGCCCCCTCAGCGTGTGCCCGTGCCTTCTGTCCTCTGCAGGCAGCGGCAACAGCAGCGGTATGATTGCCTTTCTGGGCGACCAGGGCTACGTGCCCCTGGTGTCGCTAGCCAGCCGGCAGTGGGTGGCCAACCTGAAGATGAACGGCTCAGCGCGCTGCGCTGCATACACGCCTGATGGCCACGAGCTGCTGACCCTTGGTGAGGTGGCGATTTGGAGTGGGAGTGGGGGCAGGGGGCGCGTGGGCAGCATCCAGTGTGCAACATGTCTGTTTTGTCCACAAGGGCAACGCGGCTTCAGCGGCTGGGTTCGTTGCTTCTTTGTTTCAAGCCCGGAGGCTGCGCCCCATGTTGCTGTTGCTGCCAGGCTTTTATTATTGAAATGCGGGGCTGAAATGCCAGAGGAAACTTGGAGACAGGCTGTGCACCTGGTGCTCCAAGGATTGGCTATCAGAGGCGGGAGGGTAAGCGACCTGGGTCCCAGCTGCAGGGCAATCACCATCATATGGGCAGGCGTTTGCGTCCAAGGCAGCAGCTGTGATGCGCAACCGAGCGCCAGCCGCGTGGCGGAGCCCATGATACTGCACGGCCACCGCGCTGCAAGGCGGCGGTGCATGTGTTGTGCGCAATGCTGCGCGGTCATCGCTGCAAGGCGGCGGCTGCATGCCATGGTCAGCAGTCAGCCTCTCAATGGGCTCAGCAGGGACTGCACCTTGCAGTTGTTTTGTGGAGAACTGCGTGTGTGAGCCGGGCTGCACTGTGCTAGTGTGGGGGCCACGCAGAGGTGTGAGCAGACAGAGATGTCCCCCTCGTGTCGATATGCTTGCATGGGCAGGATGCGGTGGCATGGGCAGGAGGGGGCCACGCAGAGGTATGAGCAGACAGAGATGTCCCCCTCATGTTGATATGCTTGCATGGGCAGGAGGGGGCCACACGGGGCCATGGGAAGGACAGGTAGGGGTGCACCCCAGGTGCCGCAGTGCAGCACACACCCAGGGTGCAGCACAGCACATGCGTTTGAGGATTGTGCCGCCTTACGCACTGGGCACCGCAGCGCAGGACACACCCAGGGTGCAGCACGGCACATGCGTTTGAGGATCGTGCTGCCTTACGCACTGGGTGCTGCAGTGCAGCACACACCCAGGGTGCAGCACGGCACATGCGTTTGAGGATTGTGCCGCCATACGCACTGGGTGCAGCACAGCACGCCTCGCTGCCTGGCCAGCCTGTGCACCCCCCAGCACTTCCTGCCTGAACAGCGTGCGCTTCCAGATGCCCTGAGCATGCCTTGTTCAGGATCTCCGGGTTGCGGGAACAGATGCATGCACGCATGCACACAGAGGGGTAAGGTTGCATAGCGCCACCTGTCTTCCAAGGGCAGGGCTTTGGGTGGCACGCGCGCACACAGGCAACATGCCTGATACCCGGTTGCTGATGGGCTACTGCACGCTGCTTGTGCAGGAGGCGACGGAGTGGTGTACACCTGGGACCTGCGCATGCGCCGCTGCCTGTCCCAGATCAGTGACCACGGCAACGTCTCCCCCTCCTCCCTCACCGTGTCCGAGGACGGCCGATTCTTCGCCACAGGCTCTGAGTCGGGGGTGGTCAACGTTTACCGGCGTGGTGCAGATGCAGGTGGGTGGGCAGGTGCAAATACCATTTGGGCAGGTGCAACTACCATTAGGGTGGGCAGGCGCGGATGCTGGTGGGTGGGCAGGCGCCCTGGCCTCCTACCGGTAGCGCTCTGCATGCCTCTGGCAGCGCCAGTAGCACTAGCTCTGAGCATAAGCAAGGCCTGGCAGGGCTTGGAGCATAAGGATTGGATGGATGGACTTGGAGCATGAGTGCTAGCAGCACTGGCTTGGAGTAAAAGCATCAGCTGGGCGGGCGCGTGTGTGCTCGTGTGTGTGTGTGTGTGTGTGTGTGTGTGCACG
>LKMJ01006257.1_pt1 | contig 11218 bp, 12 predicted proteins | sample 643391 | NCBI WGS metagenome assembly LKMJ01 (sample SAMN04112250, study PRJNA286221) | soda lake metagenome | biome: soda lake; feature: Kulunda Steppe; material: water; isolation source: sample PL-Br10 brine of Picturesque Lake | place: Russia: Kulunda steppe | collected 2010-07
CTGGCTGATGAACATCATCAGCCGGGCCCTCAGCCGGTTTGAGCTCATCATCAGCACAAACAGCAGCACAAAAGAGGCGATGAACACCACCTGCAGCCCCTGACCCCAGCTTCCGCCAAAGGCACGGATGTAATAGCCCCCCGCAGCAACAAACAGAAGGTAGATGCCGGCCAGTATGAAGGTGCCCACATGGAATACGAAAGTGCGCGAGAGCTGCAGCTGGACCGGCTGGCGTCTCGCATTGATCAGATTGATGGAGAACAGTGGGGCGATCAGGGCGTTGACGGCACCGCGGGCATCCCATAGCCCGGAGGATATGCGGTTGAACAGCAGGGCATCGGCATAGAGCAGAAATTCATAGATGAAGATGCCGGCAATACCGATACAGATATAGCGGATACTGGAGCGCCCGTAGTAGGCGGCGTTACGCCAGATCTGCTCTACCAGGCTGATGCCCAGCAGCGCCAGAGCCAGCTGGCCGAAAAGTGCCGCACGGGAGGACAGCAGTGTCGCAGCGCTGAAGAACTGGATCAGGACGCTGCTGATCAGAAAGGCCATGAGAACGGCAAGAGCGCCCAGTATCAGCCATTTGAGCCGCTGTGGTACCGGAACCCCTTCCCGGGAATCGCGAATAAGAGCGAAGAGCACCAGTATCCAGGCCGCATCGCGGGCCAGCTCGGCAAGATAGCGGATGGTGAAGTTCGGCCATCCCCAGGCTCCCTGGAGGGCGACAAGAACAGCCCAGAGCACGGTAAGGCTGGCCGCCATGAATACGGCCCGGTCTGTACTGCGTCTCAGGTAGCGACGGAAAGTGAATCCGGCCAGAAGCAAGTAGACAATGGCAGCCGCAAGATGGCTCACCACCCCGAATTCGAACACGTTATTCTCCCTGTTTCGCCCCGGGCCAGTGCGGCCCGCTCGCCCGCTCTCCAGTGCCTAGACCCTGTACCGGTTCTCCCGATAATAACGGAAAACCGTCTCCAGTGAACGCTTGGGCTCAAAATCGAACGTGCGGGCAAAGGCACGACCGTCGATGACGACAGGGTACTTGAAGAAATCCATCAGGTAGGAGGGAAAGGTTCGCAGTCTGAGCAGACGCAGCAGCGTTCGCGGAAGCACCGGCGGGACCGAGGGTATCGGCAACGGACGACACCCGCACAGCTCCAGAGCCTGGCGGTAGGAAACCCAGTCATGGGGGGCGACGTTGTAGATACCCGAGGCCTCGCCCTTGAAGGCGATCTCAACGGCGTCGGCCATATCGTCAATGTGGATGAACTGCATCATCGGTGAGAAGCCGGCCATGACGGGGGCATGGTCGCTGGCGAGCAGCGAGCTCATGGTATTGCGAACGCCGGGGCCGACAATGTTGCATGGCCGCAGCAGCGCAATGTTGAGTTCCGGGTAGCGCCACAGGTAAATGGTGGCCAGGTTTTCCAGTTCAACGGAATCGACAAGGTCCATGCTCAGTCCCGCGCTTTTGAGCGGAAACTCCTCGTCGATCAGGGCCGGGTTGAAGGGATTGGCCCCGTAGACGTGATAGGTCGACAGCACAATCACGCGATGGATGTCGTATTTGTGACACAGTGCAAGAAGGTTCTGCGTGCCGAGGACGTTGGCATTGTAGCGGCGCTGGCGTGTCTCCTGGCTGGACATGATGCGCCCGAGATGGATGACGCCCGCGAAATGGTATCTTCGGAACAGGTCCTCGAACACGCGTTTGTTGAAATCAACGCGATAGCTGATGACATCCTGGCCGAGGTAGACCTGTTCCCGGAAGTCCACGGCAATGACCCGGTAGTCTTTCTTAAGCCGGCGGATCACCTGCTGCGCCAGGGCGCCTGCGGCGCCGGTGACAAGTATATGGGGTTTGTTGCTCTGGTTCATCAGAACAGCCTCTTTCGGTCGCTCAATCCCTCGTCGATGAGGTCGCTGATGGCGCTTTTGACCTGATCCACCCGTTCCGTGACCTGTTCTTCGGTGAGGGTTTCGTCATGCTCAAAATGCATGGGATCACCGAAGCGCAGATAGACCCGCGCCGGCAATACTACCGGGGCTGCGAGCGGCACATAGGGTACTCCCAGCCAGCGGGCCAATGGTTTGATGTCGCCAAAGGCGGGAATGGTTTCCTCGCATCCCACCACGCCAACCGGCACGATGGGAGCGCCGTGCTTCATGGCCAGATGCATGAAGCCGTTGCCAAAGCGCTTGAGTTGGTAGCGATCGCGATAGAGCTTACCGGAACCGCGGATCCCCTCCGGAAAGACGATGATCGCCTCGCCATTGTCGAGCATTTTGGAGCAGTTGGCCGGGTCGCCCAGCACCCCGCCAAGCTGGTTCATCAGTGCCCCCACATACGGGACGGTCGGGAAGAACCTTTCGATCATGGCTCGCGGAAAACGGGGGCGGTGTTCACGATTGGCCAGTGCGTAACCGATGAGGACCCCGTCAATGGGCAGCTGGCCACTGTGGTTGGAGACAAGAATAACCGGGCCCTCAGCGGGCACTCTGTGGACGCCCTGAGCATCGACCCGGAAGTAGGAGTCGTAGAGGTACTGCACCAGGGTCATGCCGATCTTGACCGCATCCTGGTTGAACCCCCAGGGGTCATAGCCGAGGCTGCCGGTCTTTTTTCCGGTGCGATCGACCTGCTGGTCAATGCGCTCAGGCACCAGTTTGTCTTTGAGAAAGCGCCGCAGATTCATTGTGCACACCCATTCGGTCCCTCGGGCAGGGCGCCGGGGCGCCCGCGATTGTCTGCATTCTGCTTGATTGCGGGGCTTGAAGTACAGACCGGGGCTCACCGCGGGAGTGCACGGAGACGGGTATTGTAATAAAATCGGGGGAAACAGGCGTTTCCGGAGTTGGAAGCTTATGGCCGGCAAAAATGAATCGGGCGACGATGAAGCCCAGAACAACAACACTGACAATAACGAAAGCAATGAGCAGCAGCTGGCGGATCGGATCAAGGGGTCAGCCCGCCAGATCTGGCTGGCCGGCCTTGGTGCCTACACCAAGGCGGAAGAGGATACTGGCAAGTTCTTTGAGCGCCTTGTCCGTGAAGGGGAAGACATCGAGAATCGCACCCGTGGTGCAGTCAACCGACAGGTGAAGGCAGTGGAGGACCGTGTCGGGGAGGTCAAGGACCGTGCAACCGGAACCTGGGACCGTCTGGAGAGCGTTTTTGATGAGCGAGTATCCCGCGCCCTTGATCGCCTTGGTATTCCCACGCCCAGCCGGGTCCGCCAGCTGGAGGAAGAGGTGGAGTCGTTGCGGGATGAGGTGAAGCGGCTGCGTGATCAGATGGACGACGACGGGAAGTAACGCAGTCCCGGTCAGAGGTAGTCCTGACTCATTTTCTCCAGCGCCGTGCGCTCTTCCTCCCGCAGGTAGGGCGCGATCAGTACCATCACCTGGTAGACCCCCCGCCCAAGATCGACAGCGTCCTTGTCGTGCAGATGCGTCAGCATTTCAAAACTGAGCCAGTAGGTAATGGTCAGCACGATCTGGTGGCACAACGCCTGTGTCTCGTGATCGGTGGCGTTGAGAATCCCCTGGTCACGGAAGCTCTGGCAGATACGGTCTGAAGCGTCGTATTTCTGCCTGAGGATGCGCTGAAATCGTGATTCCAGGTGGCGGTAGCGTGACAGCACGTTGACCAGGTCCTGGTAGAGGAAGCGGAAGCGGGCGATGGTTTCAAACAACAGGTGCAGGAACAGCCACTGGTCGTCCACGGAGATTTCGACCTCCGGAACCTCCAGCAGCTCCCGGATCTGGCGTTCATACCAGTCGTAGAGCTCGGTGACGATGTCACCCTTGCTCTTGAAGTGGTAATACAGGTTCCCCGGACTGATGTCGATTTCATCCGCTATCTGGAGCGTGGTCACGTTCGGTTCGCCATGGGCGTTGAACAGCTCCAGACTGGCATGGAGGATCCGCTCCCGGGTCTTCATTTTCATGCCACGCAGTCCCTGACTCGTGTATTACCGGCGAAAGTCCGCCCAGACCGGACAGTGGTCCGAGGGTTTGTCCATTCCCCTTATGGTGTACGAAATTCCGCTGTCTGTCACTTGTGAGGCCAGGGGTTCCGTCGCCAGTATCAGATCTATGCGCAGGCCCCGTTTCGGATCCCGCTGGAAACCGCGGCTGCGGTAATCGAACCAGCTGAAGCGGTCATCTTCATCGGGATTCAGCTGCCGGTAGACGTCGGTCAGGCCCCAGCTCTTGAGTTCGGCCATCCACTCGCGCTCCTCCGGCAGGAAGGAGCACTTGCCCTCACGCAGCCAGCGTTTGCGGTTGTCCTCGCCAATGCCCACATCCTGATCGGTGGTGGAGATGTTGAGATCCCCCATGACGACCAGCGGCTGGTCAGGGCGGTAGTTTTCACTGAGAAAGCGGTTCAGGTCCCTGTAGAAGGCTTCCTTGGCGGGAAACTTGGTTGGGTGATCCCGGCTTTCTCCCTGGGGGAAATAGCCATTGATGACCGTCAGCGTCTGATCGCCCATGGGTACCTGTGCGGTGATCAACCGCCTCTGCGAGTCCTCGCCGTCCCAGGGATAGCCTTTCTGGATGGCCAGCGGCGCATCACGGGTGAGCATGGCCACGCCGTAGTGGCCTTTCTGGCCGTGGAAGCTGACGTGATAACCCATCGCTTCGACTTCCTCCAGGGGGAACTGCTCGTCGGTGACCTTGGTTTCCTGAAGGCCAATCACGTCGGGGGAGAAATCATCAACCAGTTGCTGCAACTGGTGCAGACGGGCACGAATTCCGTTCACGTTGAAGGTAACCAGGCGCATGATGGTGTCGTCGGCTCTCATGGTCGGTGGTTTATGGGAAATGGATTTCGGAGGTTACCACAGACCGGCGCCGGCTCGCAGCGGCACTGACCTTTACCGACAGTCTGCGCCCTGCTCGAAGTCGTAGCGGATATGCGCGGTGTAATTCTCCTCGCTGGTTTCGCGCAGGTTGGTCAGTCCGAAGTAGTCGGTCAGCCGACCCTCATCGTCATAACCGAGATAGATGTCATCCACAAACCAGCGGGACACCCAGCCCCGTGGGCGGATCTGGAAGACATGGTCACCGTCCAGTGCGTCCTTCGCCGAGGGGCGCACCTCGAAGTTGTAGAACTCGCCCCGCGTGGGTGCCAGAAAGCTGATCCGAACACGCTCTCCGTCTTCGGTCAGCCGGTCCCAGTTCTGTCGCACCAGCTCGGAAAATCCCGCGTCAATGACGCCGTCACTGGGCATGTTCGCCTCGAACGACTCGTCCTCGCCCTCTGGCGTGCGCCAGTCGATCCTTACCCTGCGGTCATCCTCATTACGAACCTGCATGCGCTCATCAAACCGCGGTTCATCCAGTTCAAACCCTGGTCGCTGTCGGGATACGCTGTAATCCATGGTTTTGGTGGCGATGGTGTCACCGTTTGGATCACGGTAGGTGACCTCATGGGAATCCGGCCGCCAGAGGCCTTCCCGGCATTGACCGATCTGCTCGTGGGTTTCGGTGTAATAGAGCTCACCGCCGTTTATGGAGCGGGCTTCCCCAACAAACCGCACCGTCGTCTCAGCCTGTGCTGAAAGCGGTGCACTGATGGCCAGCAGAAGCAGGGCGGATTTACCAGCGCTGTTCAACAAGGGGCTCCTCCTCTATATCTTCCAGCCATTGGCTGATGCGCACGAATATCGGATAGAGCACGCCCCAGGCCACAGCCATGGCAAGCAGTCCCCAGACGCCATAGCCCAGCTCAAGGGCGCCGAAACGGTCAGCCGCCGCATAGGCAAAGGCACCGGCGATGGGAGGCAGACCGAACAGAATGACCGGGTGATGGCGCATCCAGTAGAGGCAGTGATTGACCGCAGTCGCGAAAACCAGCCAGAGCACCGCGAGCCAGGCCGGAATCATACCGCCTGCGTAATAGCCTTCGTATCCGGGGAAGCGCAGTACACCCAGGTTCTGCAGTAAGACATCAACACAGATACCCAATACACCCGCCATAATGACAAAGCGGAGTTCGCGCAGGCGGAAGCTGCTTATGAAGGCGAAATGAAGCACCAGGGCCATGAGGCCTATGGTGATCGAGACCTCTCCAGGAACCAGAACGGCGGCAAACCAGGCGATCTGGAACAGTATGAAGTTGGAGAGACTACGCATGCCTTGTTTCGTCATGATGGTTACCCGTGCTGGTGAGTCGGCCCGAGGCCACCAGGTTTGGCCTCTGGTTGTCTGGCCGGGCGAACAGGATCTGGGCGTCGCCAATGCGCCGTTCGGCAAAGCCTGCCTCGCAATAGGCGAAATAGTAGCGCCAGAGTCGCTGGAAGACCTCGTCATAGCCCAGTGCCCGGATGCGGTCGGACACTGCCTCAAAATTCTCCCGCCAGCAACGCAGGGTTCGTGCGTAGTGGAAGCCAATGTCCTCCACATGACTGAGAACCAGGTCGGTTTCAGAGGCAACAGCCCCGAGTATGGCGCCCACTGAGGGTATGAATGAGCCCGGGAATATGTAGCGCTGGATGAAATCCACATTCCGGAGCGCGCGGCGATACCGCTGCTCCGGGATGGTAATGGCCTGGATCAGCGCCAGCCCGTCCGGTTTGATCAGCTGGCCGATCTGACGGAGGTAGCTGTCGAGATACTGGGGGCCTACGGCTTCAATCATTTCAATGGAGACGAGCTTGTCGTACTGACCCTCAAGAGCCCGGTAATCCTCAAACAGCAGTTCGATCTGGTCTCCCAGTCCTTCTTCCCGCACCCGCTGCTGCACCCAGTCGAACTGTTCGGACGAAATCGTGGTGGTGGTCACGTGGCAGCCGTATTCACGGGCGGCGTGCAGGGCGAAGCCACCCCAGCCTGTGCCGATTTCAATGACCCGGTCTCCGGGCTGAAGATCGAGTTTCTGACAGATCCGGTCCAGCTTGTACCGGGACGCCTCTTCCAGGGAGCTGTCTTCGTCCGGGAAAATGGCGGCCGAGTACATCATGGTCGGATCGAGGAAGCGTTCAAACAGTTCATTGCCCAGATCGTAGTGCGCCCGGATGTTCTTGCGCGAGCCGGTTTCACTGTTGCGGTTGAGCCAATGAAGCCCCTTGAGCGCGGGTTTGGAAAGCCACGCGAAGCGATCTTCGAATTCATTCATGCGATCGATGTTGCGGGCGAAAAACCGCAGCAACGCCACGAGATCCGGCGATTCCCAGTCTCCGGCGACATAGGCCTCGGCCGCGCCAATGCTGCCGCCAGTGACCATGTCACGCCAGACGCTGGAATCATGGATGACCAGCTCCGCCTCCAGACCATCGTCTGCTGGCCGGCCCAGTTCGATGGTGCCACTGGGCTCCTGGATCCGCAGGATGCCTTTCTCAAGGCGACGGAGCTGGCCAAGAACCAGTCGTCTGGCCAGCTGGTCCGTCTGGCGGGTTCTGGCGCTGGGAAGCAGGCGTTTTACGTTTTCCATGATGTGACGGTTCCGGTGCGGGCCGGGGGCTGTTGTGTCCCCGGTTGGTTGGTTTCATGATCGGTTTCCGGCGCAAGCCCACCGGCGGAGCCGGGATGGTGATGGAAAGGCGCGCCCTTGAGTTTCAGGCGCAGCGCATTCCAGTAGATCCCTGCCGTGCCCTTGAGGGTCTCCAGAGGGTAGCGCCGGATTGCGTTACCGAGACTTATACGGTCCAGAGGCTGCCTTCGGACTTCCAGTGTGGCGTCAAAAACGCGGTTTTCCTCGCGCATGACACTCATATGTATGCGCATCTGATCCGTGTGGAAACTGAACACCCATCGGTAATCCTGATCCATTGGGTTGAACGGCGAGACGTGGAAATCCTTGGGGAACTCGTACCGCCGTGAACGCCAGCCCTGGTCGGTCTCGGCAATGTCCCCGCCGTGCAGGCAGTAACTGTGGCGCTCTTTCCAGGGCGTATTGGTGATCTGGGCCAGGATCGCCCTCGGCACTGGGTTGGCCTGTTCAGCCGCATTGGCTTCGTAGCACAGATAGAAGCTGACCGGATTGAAGCAATAGCCGAGGCAGCGCGGGTGGGTGACCAGCTCGATACGGCCATCTGGGCGCCAGCCGGTTGCCCGTTCGATGTGGTCGCGCACGGCCTGGTCCAGATCCCCGTCCTCGGGGCGGAAATAGTCCTTTCGACGAAACCACAGCAGGTTGAAGTGGCGGGTCGAGACCCAGCGACTGAGATCCGGGAGCCTGTCCCACTCGGCCAGGTCAACGGCGTAGAGGCCAATGGGGTATGTAAAGGCGTGGGTCACCGGCCGGAAGCGCCGGTGACGGATGCTGCCCTCCAGAAAGGCACTGTTAAGTGATTCGTCCATGGTTGTTACCAGTCAACGCCGAAGGCCCGCGTCACACGCAGCGCACTGCGCACGCCATCCTCATGGAACCCATTGAACCAATAGGCGCCACAATAGTGTGTACGGCGTTGTCCGCCAATGCGTTCATAACGCTGCTGGGCCTGGATGCCCGCCAGGGTGAACGCAGGGTGGGCGTAGTGGAATTGCTTGATGATGCGTTTCGGATCGATGGCGCCGGTGCGGTTGAGTGTCACACAGAAGGTCTCCGGGGCGTCATGGAAGTTCTGGAGAATGTTCATGTTATAGGTGACAGACACGGGTTCATCCCGCGTCTCCGGAATATGATAATTCCAGGCCGCCCAGGCGCGGCGGTTCTCGGGCAGCACGCTGGCGTCGGTATGCAGCACAACGTCGTTGTACTGATAGGGGATGGCGCCAAGAATGGCGGCCTCCTCGTCACTGGGATCGGAAAGCATGGCCAGGGCCTGATCGCTGTGGGTGGCGATCACCACCTGGTCGTAACGCTCCGCGCCGCGATGGGAGTGCAGTGTCACGCCACTGTCATCGCGCTCGACAGCGGTGACAGGCGTATTGAGATACAGGCGCTCCCCGAAGGCCGGAAGCATGGCCCTGATGTAGGTTTCCGAACCACCGCTGATGACGCGCCATGTCGGGCGATCGTCGACCGACAGCATGCCGTGGTTGTTGAAGAAATTGAGGAAAAACTGCACCGGGAAATCTTCCATCGCCGTTTCCGATGCGGACCAGATGGCCGCCCCCATGGGCACAATGTAGTTGTCGCGGAAATAACCGGAAAACCGGTGTTCCTGCAGAAACTCCGCCAGGGTCTGACGCGGCGCTATGGTGCCCTGCGCCAGACCGTCCCGGGTGATGCGGTTGAAACGCAGGATTTCGCGGATCATCTGCAGAAACCGCGGGTTGATCAGGTTGCGACGCTGGGCGAAGAGGCTGTTTAGGCTGGTGCCGTTGTATTCCAGTCCAGAGCCCGGATTCTGGACGCTGAAGCTCATGCTGGAGACCTCGGAGGCCACCCCGAGGCGCTCCATCAGACGGATGAAACTCGGGTAGGTCCAGTCGTTGTATACGATGAAACCAGTGTTGACCGGCCATTCACGACCGCCCGCCTCAACGGTTTCCGTGTTGGTATGGCCGCCGGGTTCCGCGTCCGCTTCGTAGAGGTGCACTTCGTATTTCTGGCTCAGCAGCCAGGCGGTGGTCAGTCCGGAGATTCCGGTACCGATTACTGCGATGGTGCGGGTTTCGTCCATGGTGTTGTTCCGAAAAGGGGTCAGTTCTGGGCAGCCTGGTTACGCGACATGGCGGCCGCCATTCGATCACGCAGGGATCGAGGCAGCAGCCCAAGCAGTTTGAGCGACACAGTGAAGCGTTTGGGAAAATGGATGTCAGCCCGATGCCGATCCAGGTTTCGGACCATGATCTCGGCGGCCTGTTCCGCAGAGATGAGGAAAGGCATCTCGAAATCGTTCTGGTCGGTCAGCGGTGTTTTGACGAATCCGGGAGAAACCACAGAGACGTCGATACCTTCCGCATCCAGATCCGCCCTGAGGGATTCCGCAAAATAGGTCAGCGCCGCCTTGGAAGCACCGTAAGCCTCGGCGCGGGTGAAGGGGAACCACCAGGCTGACGAGCTCACTACGGCGAGCAGAGGGCGACATGACGTGTCACGGGAGGCGCGTAAAGCCGGCAATACAGCTCCGACAGACCGCGCAGCACCCACCACGTTCGTGTTCATCACCCGAGAGACGAGTTCGGCGTCGTAATCGCTCACATCCATGTATTCACAGGTCCCGGCATTGAGGATGGCCCAGTGAATCGGCGTATGCTGATCAAGCTCCGCCTGCAGCCGGCTGACGTCCAATGGGTCCGTCACATCGCCGGGCAGCGGAGTGACGTACCCCGGATAGCGTGAGCTCAGTTCATCAAGCTTTTCCCGGTTGCGGCCCGTGGCAAGAACATGGTCGCCGCGTTCAGCGAGCTTGATCAGAACGGCCTCTCCGATTCCTGAGGTGGCGCCGGTCAGCCAGACGGTCAGTGGCGAGCGGTTGGATGAATCAGTCATGCGGCATATCTCCTGAGCCAGCGGATGGCACAACCGAGAACGGGCACCTGTTCATAGAGCAGTTGCCCGGCATCGAAGTAATCGCGATGGAAGCTGACGAGGTTTTCGCTGGTGTGTACCAGGCTGATGCCCTCAACGTAAATGGGCTGTCCCCGGCGCAGCCGGCGATGCTGGAGCGTCATGGTCCAGGGCAGGCTAAAGCCCATCTGCTGCCACGCCGGTACACCGTAATCAAAACCACAGTGGATCACGTTGGTGTAGGCATTGCGTAGATAAGCCTCCAGCGCCGGCAGCCCGCGCACCTCGGTCAGAGGATCCCGGAACACCACATTGTCGTGATAGACGCTGTCCAGTTTCGGAATGTGATCGCTGTCCATTTCGCTGAAAAGATCCTGGAACCGGCCCAGCAGCTGTTCCTGCTCAGTCATGGGCTCTCTCCGTACGCATGCGGTCACGTTGCAGTGTTTCCTGACGTATTTTCTCAGGAATGGGCTTCAGGTCATGAATAATGCGCATTTTTTCGAGCAACCAAAGACCGTAATAGGTGATGTCGATCTCCCACCAGCGGAAGCCCTGTCTGGCGGATCCCGGCCAGCGGTGGTGATTGTTGTGCCAGCCCTCACCCAGGGTGATCAGAGCAAGCCAGAAGTTGTTGCGACTGTCGTCCCGGGTTTCGAAGCGCCGCTTGCCCCAGACATGGGCCAGGGAATTGATGGAGACGGTCCCGTGGAAGACGGCTACGGTCGAGATGAAAAAGCCCCACACCACCAGCTGCGGGCCATTGGTGCCAAGATGGGGGTGGGCCAGCGCAAGCCACTCGCCAAG
>LKMJ01006259.1_pt1 | contig 11217 bp, 17 predicted proteins | sample 643391 | NCBI WGS metagenome assembly LKMJ01 (sample SAMN04112250, study PRJNA286221) | soda lake metagenome | biome: soda lake; feature: Kulunda Steppe; material: water; isolation source: sample PL-Br10 brine of Picturesque Lake | place: Russia: Kulunda steppe | collected 2010-07
TGTGGTCTCGTTTGTCCCTCTGCATGTGGTCTCGTTTGTCCCTCTGCCCCCCACAGGCCAAGCATGTGGTCCTCGTTTGTCCCTCTGCATGTGGTCTTGTTTGTCCCTTTGCCCCCCACAGGCCAAGCATGTGGTCCTCGTTTGTCCCTCTGCATGTGGTCTCGTTTGTCCCTTTGCCCCCCACAGGCCAAGCATGTGGTCTCGTTTGTCCCTCTGCCCCCCACAGGCCAAGCGTGTGGTCCTCGTTTGTCCCTCTGCCCCTCACAGGTCACGGGGCTGTTCCCCCTGGCACTGGCGGCCTCCCAGGGGGACGTCCCCATGCTCATCATGCTGCTGGAGAGCAAGGCCAGCGTGGATGCAGTGGTGGGTGCAGGGAGTGTGGTGCGCACGTGTGCAAGTGGGCGCGCAATAACGTGCGTGCGTGTTGTGTGCATGCATGCTCGGGTGCGCGCACGTGAGCGTGGGTGCCTGGCCAGGTCTCCTCTGGAGCGAGAGAGAGAGAGAGAGGCCAGTGCAATTGGCAGCAGCATGGCCGCTTTGCAGTGTGGCGCGAGTGCGTGGACATGCGGAACATGTGCACACACACGCGCGTGTGTCTTTGTGTGACTGTGTGTGCGACTGTGTGTGTGCGTGTGTGTGTGCGTCTTTATGCGGGGCCTCGCCCCACGTGTATGCCGACTGAGTGCACCTAAAGAGACAAATGGTGAAGAGGGGAGCTCTGTCTGCTGCTGGTTTTGCCGGCTGATGCCCTCCATTGCTTATGCATGGAGGCGTGATGTGCAGGCGCCAGGCCTGCCTGCCTGTGACGTACTCGAGTAGTGTATTGCAAGAGGAACGCTGCCCTATTTGCGCACTTGCCCCCCACGCGCACCCCCCATGCACAGCGTGTACCACACTGCGCTGCGCGCACAGCAGCCCCACGCGTCCACATCCTGCTGCTGCTCGCTGCGCTCTGCTGCGCACGCCACCCCAGGACCGTGACGGTAGAACCGCTCTGATGCTGGCTGCCATGAATGGCCACGCGCGCGCGGTCGGCGCCATCCTCTCCCGCAGCCACGCCAGCCTCAACATGAAGGACACAAAAGATGGCATGACAGCCCTGATGCTGGCAGCGGCGCGCGGCCACGACAAGGTGCGTGCGCATGCAGCCCAGGGCTGCCTGACCTCGCTATGCTTGCACTGCCCATGGCCGCCTGACCTCGCTGTGCTTGCACGGCCCAGGGCAGCTTGAGCTCGCTGTGCTTGCAGAGCCTAGCCTGCCTGACCTTACTATTGCGCTGGCACAAGCCGTCCCTTTGTGCAACAGCTCGCCCAAGAGCTGTGCTTGCATCTGTGCTGGCTGTCGCTGCGTGCCTGGGCACCATCCCTGCGTGCATCTGCACATTGGAAGGCTTGCTTGCACCAGCACCAGCTGTCACTCTGCGCATCAGCACCTGCTGTCCCTATGCACATCAGCACTAGCTTTCCCTGCGCGCATCAGCGCTAGCTGTCCCTGCTTGTGTAGACTCTTCTGCAATGAAGTCTGCACCTTATCCTCCCATACGCGCCCGACCAGGCATTCCAGCAACAAGAGGGCTGGCTGTCAGGCTGGCCAAAAAAATGCTTGCAGTACCATAGGGCAAGGGCCCATGTGCTTATTCTTTTGCCATTGACCGCGACTGCATCCCAAGCGCGCTGGTTGTGTCTCGTGGAAGCATTGGTTGTGTTTTGTGGAAGCATTGGTTGTGTCTCGTGGAAGCATTGGTTGTGTCTCGTGGAAGCATTGGTTGTGTCTCGTGGAAGCATTGGTTGTGTCTCGTGGAAGCATGGAGAGTTTCTGTAAGGGGAATGATCCTAAGGAAAGCGCTGGCTGGGAGATGACTTGGTCTGGTTGATGTGCGTATGGGGGCACGACTTAGCAGACGCCTTCATCTTCCATCATCTCCTGCCAAATCCTGTGGTGAAAGTGCATCAGATGCCTGAAGGGCAACAACAAGCCATGGGAGCGGAGCATGCCCAAAAGCACAAGTAACGCCTCTCATGTAACAATGGGCTGTTATTTGAGCGCCACCTTACTAAACAGAGCAGAACAGTTTGCCACGCAGCCTCACCAATGCCCCCACCTGCAGGTTGCTTGTTTGCTCAAAGGTGCTGTAATCCATGATGGAAAGTGAGGCAAGACGCATGTCGTGCGCACACTGACGCACTCATGTGTTTACCGCAAGCAGCCTCGCCACCGCGCAGGGACCACCCTCAACTGAGAGCCCGTTTGAATTGCTTGCTCCTAGGCGTTGCAGGCCTTTCTGTAAAAAGAGGCGTGCTGTCTGTGCGCAGCCTCTGCATAGCTTCCAGGGACCACGAAGGGTTAGTTCCATGCTTCCATGTCGATCCACCTGCTGCTTGTAGGTGGTGCGGGCCCTGCTGGAGGGCCTGGCGGGCACGGGCATGCTGGACGCACGCGGCAGGACCGCTCTCATGTGAGAGGCTGAGGGGAGGAGTGCACAGATGTTGTCGAGTGCATGTGCATGCAGATACATGGATGTGTGCTGCTTACGAATGCCATCACGCATGTGAGGGGCATGCAGTTAGTCGACTTGGGCTTGCTCCAGGTCCCTCTTTCCCCTACCAACACCGCTGCCACCAACACCACCACCACCACCACCACCACCACCACTGGGCTTCTTCCCGAAGCCTTCCTTTTGTCTTCACAAAAGTTGCATGCCCGAAGCTGTTGAGGTCGTAGCGCCAGGTAGAACCTGGTCAGGTCTCCTGCTGCAGCACTTTGCATGCGCGGGAGGCATTGCACGTACAAAAGGCATTGCACGCATGGAAGGCATTGCACGAACGGGAGGCATCGCACGAACGGGAGGCATTGCACACATGGGAGGCACACATGGGAGGCATCGCATGCGTTGAGGCACAGCATGCTTGAGGCACAGCATGCGTTGAGGCACAGCATGCTTGAGGCACAGCATGCGTTGAGGCACAGCATGCGTTGAGGCACAGCATGCTTGAGGCACAGCGTTTGATGGTAGATGCGCTCTGTGGCACACACACACACATGCTTGCCACAACGCACATGCGTCAACAAAATTGCACACTGCGTTCGAAGCGTACGCACCCATGTACACACAAGCACACACATGTGTCTGGAAATGCACGCACATGCACACACAAGTGCAACCATATTGCTCGTTGGGGGACACTCACACACACACACACACGCACGCACACACATGCACGCGTGCTCACATATGCCTAGCACTCTGATGATGGTGCGGCTGCGTGCAGGTGGGCGGCCATTGGAGGCCATGCAAGGGTGCTTGAAGACCTATTGGTAAACAGCAACAAGCGCGCCAATATCAAGGATGAGGTGGGGTGCTGCTGCAAATTCCTTCCCCGTCTGCCCCCCACAAGCGTCATCCACCTGGACGTCCTGCTGCACTCCCCCTGCTGCGCACGCCTGCGTCCACCCTTGCCTTCATCCTCCCTTGTTTCATGTGCTGCCTGTGCTCTTTCTGGGCAGGTGTTGCTTTGACCAGCATCGTCTCCATACGCACCACTTTTGTCCTGTGCATGTGGAGTGGGCCAGGCAGCCGCTCCCTCTGCGTACCTGCTGCAGCCTGCCCCTTCCACCTGCCCACCCCAGCCAGCGCTCAGCTGTGCACATGCACTGCTTCAACCCGCATCGCCTCCGCCTCTGCCATTTGGGTCACCTCCGTGCACCGAAAGCGTACGCCAACCAGCCAGCCACAACAACCTGCGCATCCCAGCCTGCCCACCTCAGCAGGCAGCGCAGGTCTGCCTGCCCAGTCCAGACTGTCCACAACAACCTGCGCATCCCAGCCTGCCCACCCCAGGCAGGCCATCCTAGCCCCCTCACCCCAGCCTGCTCTTCCCAACCCTTGCCCACCCCGACATGCCTTAATTCCCAAGAGGCTTCTCCCAGCCATCAGGCACTGGTGGCCTTTGCCCCTGCACCTTATCTCCCTTGCATCCAGTGCCCCCCTCTTTCTGCCTTGTCGCCCTGACAACCAGTGCCCCCCTCTTTGTGCCTCTGTCACCCTCCTCTGAAGTGACACAAGCCCTGCCCACCACAGTGCTGCGACCCCTGCCTCACACGTGCACACACATGCACACAAACACGCGCACAAAAGCAAGGCATGCGCGCAAACGCGCATACGCACACACACCACACACCTCTGGTATGGCAGGAGGGCATGTCGGCCCTGGGTCACGCCTGCCTGGCGGGGAACCTGGAGTGTGTCAAGATGCTCATCGCAGCCAAAGCGGACCTTCGCCTCATGGATAACCACAAGCAGACGCCGGTCCACAAGGCTGCCATCGTGGTGCGCCCGCGCGCACATATGTGTGCATGCGTGTGTGTGTTGCATGCAAGTGGCTGAAGGTTGGGCTAGGATAGGTGACATAAATGTGCCTGCCGAGCAAGGGCAGCTTAGCAGGTGGCTGAAGTTTTGATGTCTGTACAGCAGCAAGCATATCTGTGTCGGAGGCTCGGAGGCCACAGCCATGTTGAAGGCCACTCCACGTGCACAGGTGCCAGCAGGAACGCCAGGGCTCCTTCTGACACATGCCTCGCTCTGCGTGTTGGTGTGTGTGGCTGCAGAGGAATCCGGAGGTCCTCTGCTTGCTGCTTATGGAGGTGGGTCCCGGGGGCGCATGAGGGGGAGGACCCTGCGGCTCGACGAATCTGATGCCAGGGACGTCTGCGTATGTCCTTGAGCAAACCTGTACATGTTCAAGGAAGTCTGTGTTTGCCCAAGCAAACCTGTGCATGTTCAAGGAAGCCGGTGTTAATGTCCAAGACGCAGGTTGAAGTACAAGTTGTGCAAGGGACTCAACTCCCTTGGCAGCTTTCATGTTTGTGGCAAGGCCCAGAGATCCAGGGATTGATCAGGGACAAACCGAGACATGGTCTGTGTGGCACTCACTGTCAGTGTGGCGCGCTGCCTACAGAGGGGGTGGGCATGGGATTGCAGTCCTGCAGGAGGAGGGTGGCCCTCTTCATCCCACTTCGATGCTCCACGCTTACCTCTGTGCTCAACATCTGTGTGATACACGCAACAAACACGCCTGCGCCTCTGCATCTTGTGGTCGCTTGGGGCCGAGCACATTGCATTACCCACACACGGGTAAAGCAGACAGGAAGGAAGTCATTTACCCTACCCAGGCAGCGCACATGCCCTACCCTCTGTCCGTGCACATCCTATATACAACATCACAATGCGCAAGCACACACACACACGCACGTCCACACACGCATGCGCACACGCACACGCACACACGCATACACACACGGTGCCTGAATGGGACCAGCATGCCCTGCACTGCTGCAAGAGAGGGTGGCCCACCCATCTTCGTGAATGTGTGTGTGCGTGCGTACACCTGTTTGCGCGTGTGTGCAGCGGCCTGAAGTGAGCCTGAGGGACGCAGAGGGCAGGACCGCCCTGCACCTGGCGGCCCTGGAGAACAACAGCGTCCACTGCGCCCTGCTTGTGTACTATGTGGCAAGGTGAGAGCCCTGCTGGTGCTCTGCGTGGCAAGGGGAGCCCTGCTGGTGCTCTTAAGCGGTGCTCTTAAGGCGGGCTTTGCTTGTGTACTATTTAGCAAGAGTAGCCTTGCTAGTGCTCTGCGTGACAAAAGGGGAGACTGGTGATTGTTTTGGGCAGTGCCCCCTACGCCCTAGTGCATTGTGTGGCAAGGGGAGCCTTGCGGGTGTGGGAACCTTGGCAGGGTCAACTGTGCCCTGCTGGCGACTGGGGGAGCAGCACCTCCTGCGCCCGGCTGGTGTGCAGCATAGCTAAGTCAGCTTGGCCGTGCCATGTTGTGTGTATGTCCAGATGCTGTTCTGCATGCTGCACACTCTCAGCCGGACAGCTTCATGGCTTGATCAGCTCGGCAGCACCTTGGTTGTACAACTCACCAGCCCCCATGCAGCTGCATCATTCTGCTCCATTCTGCCTTTTGTTACTCATTTGTGCTTGCACCTGGACATAGCGCTTGGTATCGCGTCTGTTGCTTGTGTTTGCAACGTGTAGGCTCCTATTGCCTGTGTCTGTGGCATGCAGAAGACACCCCAAGTTAATAACTGATAAACGACATGAGAGTGTCAAGATAGCATTGAGAAAATGACTGTGGTTAAATGATGATGATATGGAGGAGGAGGAGGAGGAGGAGGAGGAGGAGGAGGGCAAGAACGATGTCCATGTCAACAAACGTGCACATACAAGTTTACAACAAGCTTGGACATGCACATGCACAAAATTGTGCTTGCTTCTACGCTCTGCCGCATCCAAGCACAAAAGCAAAAGCGCGCAACCAGGGTCCTCTGGTTGCTTAGATAGCAAGGCATTTCCGGAGCTGGTAGATTCAGAAGCAGCGCTGATGTACTCTGCCAACAGAAACACAACAGAGCAGCCAAGCCAGGACTCACACCTCTTTGGGCCCGTTTCCTGGATGGCCCCACGCCTGTGCAAATTCATTGACCTTGGCTGTCTATTTCCAGGAATGCCGAGATGGCGTCGGGCAACAGCAAGCCGCTCGTCAGCATCCCTGACCTGCAGCTGTACATCGGGGGCAAAGTGGATGGCGTGACCACCAAGATTGGCAGCAAGGTGGACAACTCCCTAAAAGGCAAACCGGTGAGTGTGTGTGTACGTGTGTGTGTACGTGTGTGTGGTCTTGCAAAGGACAGCTGACTGCTGCGGAGGAGGACACACAAAAGGGGTGGCATGCATCCATGCAGTCATGCCCCAAGCATGGCTGGGTCCCGATTTGGGCACACCAACGGGGGCAAGGGGGGGCGGAGGCAGGGCAGCAGCCGCTAAGCGTGCTTGCAACTCTTCTGCTGTGCAGCAGTGCATGGAGAGGATTGAAGAGGGGGGAAGTTTGTGCCTCACAGCGGGCCGATGGATTGGATGGGGCATTAAATGAATACCCTGCAAGGAACACCACCACCACCACCACAACCACAACCACCACAACCACTTACAACACTCTGACGCGTATGTTTGAGCAGCGCCTGGCACGCTTTGGACCAAGGTGAGGTGCATACACTGCTTCCTCTTTGCAGCTGGCCACGCCAGAAGGCAACCAGCCCCAGGAGAACCCGCTCGTGCCCGTAGCCATCTTTGAGTCAGAGCGCTTGAAGCGCGCGGATGAGGAGTTCCACACCCGGCGTGCGCGGGAGGCGGAGCACGTGCGCATGCTGCAGGATCAGATGCATGGTGAGCATGTGCGCGCGCTGCATGAGCAGATGCATTGCAGGCACACGTACACACTCGCACATGCTGCAGAAACGTGTGGGGTTTGTTATGTGGTCTGGTGGTTTTGAACCCTGAGCGTTGGCTTTGGGGAGGGTCCCTGCTCCTATCCATAAGGGGCGAGCTCCCTGCAAGGAGTGGGTAAGGCGACCAGCAGACAGGGCAGCAGGGATAGCTACATTCCATTTTGACAGAACTATACGCACTGGCAGTATCTTGGGCCTCATCATGCTGGCAAGGAGTTCATCCCATGCCATAGGACCTGAAGCTGGCATCATAGGCGGTGGTCATCCCACAGGAGAGTCATAGGGGAGTCATTAGGGGAGAGTCACAGGGGAGACAGCAGCGGGGGTTGGGCAATGGTGCAAAGGCAGGGCATATGGCACTGAGGTGAGGGCCCATGCGGCAAGGAGCCACTGCAGTAGAAATGAGGGTGTCGAGCCGGCCGTTTCCTAGAGTCTGGCCCTTTGTTCGGTTGAGGGCAATCAGTCTGCGCACACGTGCGTATTGGTGTGCGTGTCCACATGTGTGTGAGTGCGTGCGCGCCTGCTTGTGTATATGAGTGCACGCACAGGCGCGCACATGCACTTGTTTGTGTGCAGGGTGGGTAAGTGTCCGTTTCCCTGCAGGCACACGCGCCTTTGCGCATGGGAGTGTGTGCAGGTGTGCTTGCTTGCATGCGCGCTCGTGGGCACGTGTACTGTCAAATTAATTATTTGACATTATGCAGCCTTGAAGCTCCGACCCATGCTGCTGCCCCGCCCGTTTCTCTGCGCCCCTCCCATGAACCCCGCACGCTCACAGAGAGATGCAGCCCCCATATATGCATAGCACGCACCCACCGTGTGCTCGCTGCACCCTGCTGCCCATATGCATAGCACGCACCCACCGTGTGCTCGCTGCACCCTGCTGCCCATATGCCTTTTGTGCGCACGCCACCCCATGCACACCGCACACCCGCTCATGCTTGTGCACGCCCCCCCATGCGCGCCGCACACACCCTGCAGAGATGGACACTTTGTCAGAGCGGCTGTCGGGCCAGCCAGCCGCCAACCGCCAGAGCAGCAGCTCCGGCACAGACGTTAGGGGCACACCTAGGGCCGGCACAGACGTAAGGGGCACAGACGTAAGGGGCACAGACGTAAGGGGCACACCTAGGGCCAGCCAGGCGCAGCAGCAACAGCAGCAAGAGGGCACACCTGAGGCCAGCCAGGCGCAGCAGCAGCAGCAGCAGCAGCAGCAGCAGCAGCAAGAGGGCACACCTAGGAAGCAGCAGCAGCAGCAGCAAGAGCAGCTGGCTCCTGCCGCCGCTGCAGTAGAAGTCCCACCCAGCCGCGGCAATCCTAGCCCTTCAGGGGCTAGTGCTCTGGCCGCTGCAGCGGCCGGCGTGCTGCCCCTGGAGGGCCCTTCCTTGCCCTCCCCCCCCGCCAGCTCTAAGCCCACAGCCCGCGGCTCCCCTCCAACAGTGCAAGGAGGCCGGCAGCGCTCGCGGCGCCTCTCCAATGCAGGCGTGCAGTTTGTGCCCACGCCGCAGGACGAGGAGCGCCCGTACAACCTGGAGCTGCTGCTGCCGTACGCGCGAGTGTCCCAGGTGGGGGGCGCTGTGCAGGGGTGCCGGGGGGGGGCACGCACGAGGGGCAGCACGAGAGACACGCTGTGCAGAGGGGAGGGCACACAGGGCGCCCAAATGGCCTGTGGCCCAGGGTCCTGGCTGATTGGTGGGGACCCCTTTGTGCAGGAGCAGGCAGCTCAGCTGTGTGTATGTGCGTGTGTGTGCGTGCCTTTGCGTGTGCGCGTGCGTGCCTGCGTGCTTGCGTGTGTGTGTGTGTGTGTGTGTGTGTGTGTGTTATGAGTGTGTGCGTGTGTGTGTGTGCGCATGAGCGCGTGCATGTCAAGCTGTCAGGCGTGGGGGAGCTAGGGGCGCTTACATTTGGGAAGTGCTCTTTGGGCTTTGCTCCTCCGCTTGAGGACTGAAGATTTCAGTGTGTGGTGCCCTTGTGGAGCCTCTGCCACTCATGCCACACAGGCATGCTGGGCATCCTGCGCATGGCGAGTTAGCAAGCAAAACCCCACCTGTGTGCGCGCTCAGGTCCGATTCTTTGTGGGCGCCACCGACAAGTATGGCTGCACGTCCGTGGATGTTGCGGCTTCAGCTGGACACACCCACCTAGCGCAGCTCCTGCACCAATTCTTGGTCTATAAGAACCCCTCATGAAGTGGCCTCAATCTTGTCCTCGCCATGGTGACAGCTTTTTTGTTTGCCAATGCTCTGTCTTCTGTCCCCTGTGCATGTTGCTTAGTGGTGTGTGTACACAAAGCGAGCTGGACATTTATGAGTAAAAAGTATGTCTTTTTGGACCGGCAAATGCTGTCCCTGTGATGCCTGATAGCGCAGAGGCTCTTTAACATATTATTTTAAATCCCACCTAGGATTGGAGGCCAGTCTGAATGACATAGACCAAGAGCTGGGGCCTTGCTAGGTGCATTTGCTGCATGGGATGAATAGCGAATTCCTGTAGCTGAAGCCCCTCATCAGGTGCGGTTGCCAAGGTCCTTTCTTTACTGGCAGATTTGAGGACCTGCATCCTGCGGTCCTCGCAGCCTGCGTTTGCCTAGGTTCTCGTCAGCTTCATTAGGTCTTTGTTTTGCTGCCTTGCTGCACCGGCGGGATCCTGGCGCCCCCACCCCTCATCAATTTTGGCTTGCATGGTCCTCACGACTTGAAGATCACTGTTGCAGCTCACATTATCAAGACGGCATGGGCTGACTGGTAGAGGTATAGCAGACTCCATGCTTCTTGCTTCTCTCTGCAATCTGACCTCTGTCAAATGCTGAAGATCCTCTTTGTCGAACCCAACCCATTTCCAAAGAATTTCTTCCATTCCCGTGTTTGCTTCCCTCAAGTGTTGTGGCACCTCTTTTTGTATGTGCATGTGTCTTGTTGCAGCTGTCTTGGCTATATTTGAGGTTATTTTGCTGAGCTGCCCTGGATCAGCTTGAACAGCCTCATACCTTTTTCTTTCCCCCACTTGCGTATCATCTAAATCTTAGCTTATATTATAGGCGAAGTTATAAGTTAAAACTAATGGTTTGCTTCTTTTATGACTTTTCATCATTACATGGATCTGCTTTTCTTACGACTTGCCTATTCATTTAAGTTGCTTTTGCAAAGCTCCCTGCTATCTGAGATAGTCCAAGTGCTCTGGATACTCAAGCAGGCGGCGGGGCACCTGCGATGGAAAGTCGACTATCCACCCTCGCAACTTTGGGGTTCGGGGTTCGAACCTCATTGGAGGCTCATAAACGGCTAAGCTGGGTACAGCCTTGAAAACCTTAAACCTGTCTGAGATAGACACCACTGGTGGACTGAGGCTTGAACTTATCCCAGATTTTTTGAGCGATTTTGAGATCATTATGAGATTTTATGCTGTAACTTCATGTTCCAAGTGAAGCAAATGCCTTCCTAAGAAAAACACACATTTAGCCTAAGATTCTGGTGAGATTCTGGCAAAGCAAGCCGAACTGTCCGCCCATCCAAATTCAGGAAGATGACCCATTGGCTGCTTACTAATCTAATAGATTCACTCTCTTTGGCCGAGTGCGCTGAACCCAGTGGGTCACTGCGTGTGCGCTGAAAGGTTAGGTTAGATTAGGTTACAAAGCTGTACCTCTGTACCTGCCAAACGAGGGCAACTTAGCTGAAGCCAAACAGGCCTGCAACCGAAACCAATAAAGCTAAGTAGTGTTCTGAAATCCAGGCACTGCATTCCAGGCACTCATGTATGGTGTGAAACGGAGCACGAACACACATTGCCTACTACGAGAAATAGGCCAGCAGCCCCTTTACTTCTACTGGTTCCGATGTGTTGTTCGCTTCTGGAACAGTCTTTTGACAACCAACAATGCTTTGCTGAGCAAGGTTAACGAGGCTGATTTAAAGCTGGCGCACAGAAAA
>LKMJ01006261.1_pt1 | contig 11215 bp, 15 predicted proteins | sample 643391 | NCBI WGS metagenome assembly LKMJ01 (sample SAMN04112250, study PRJNA286221) | soda lake metagenome | biome: soda lake; feature: Kulunda Steppe; material: water; isolation source: sample PL-Br10 brine of Picturesque Lake | place: Russia: Kulunda steppe | collected 2010-07
CAACAAAGGGAAAGACGATCAGTCCCAGCGAGAGGGCCGCGGAGAGCCCGGGTGAAACGCCCCGCTGTCGAAGCCGTCTGGCGACCGGACGCACGACGTAGTACAGAAAGAGTCCGAACACGGCCCAGCCCAGATAGACGGACAGTGTGGTGACCAGAACGAGCGCTAACGCGAGCGCAAACAGCCACCAGCCGACCCGTTCAGGGCCACCTGCGTCCGAACGCCAGCGCATACGGTGTATTCTTCGGTTCGAGCACGTATAGACGGTGTTGGCAAACGCTTTTCACTCGACCGGTGGTCGGACCGTCGAGCCCGCGATTGCCGGTCCTCGTTGCACAGTCGTTGCGTATCCAAGCCGGGGTCTGTGGCCTATAGTGGCAGCGCAGGAGGAACGGTCGCCGCTCGGATCGGGTTCTTTCGTCGAACCCAGTGACCAGAGAGCGCTACTCGTCGTCGGCGCTCTTTTTCGCTTCGGGGGGCGTCTTTTTCACTTCGGTGACGATAACCTCCCAGTCGGGATGCTCGGGACCGTTCCGGCAGTCCCAGCCACCTTCGATGTTGATGCCCTCCTTGTCCGCCCGCCGGAGCAGGGCTTCGAGTTCGGCCTGAAACTCCGCTTCGGACAGGGGCCCCGATTCGTCGGACGGCATCAGTGAGCACACCCCGAACTATCGCGACCCGTCGGCGATCCGTGCGTGGGACCGACTTCGACGATGCCGTCAGTGGAGACCGTGATCTCTCGCCCCTCAAAAGCAAACGATACATCGACGCCCGCGTCAGTAGTGGACTGAACGACCTCGTTCAACGCCTCAACATCAACCGAATACTGGAGCGGTGACAGTTCGACCGGATCGACGTCCAGTATCGTCGAGAGCGAATCGACGACAGCCATTTCTGCCGAAAACGTCTCTTGATCGTACTGAGCCCGGTACATATTACGGTCCTGCGAAAACTCCAGCCACTGCAGTTCGACCTCGCTCCAGGTGGTATTCATTATATGTGGATTAGCCGTTCGCGGCGTTTGAACTCGGGCACTGATTATACAGAAAGTATATATACTCTATCCGGCGCTAATCGCTGGCCAGCGTCGCCGCAATGAGTCGGCGGTGGCCACGCCTGAGTCGCGAGGAGAGGGACTGCTGGGTAATCCCGAGTTCGGCGGCGATTTCGTCGAGCGAGGTTTCACGCGGCGAGTCGAAGTAGCCCATCTCGAACGCCAGTACGAGCGCCTCCCGCTGGGTGTCGGTGAGTTCGTAGCCTTCCCCCTGAATCGGCAAGAGCGCGTGGACAGCCGTGATATCGATCTTGATGTCGTTCTTCTGACAGTACGAGCGGAACTCGCTGACCTCCGACTGGGTCTCTCCCCGGACCTCGAACTCCCAGCCGTCTTTCGTCCCGACTCCCGAGAGGACGGCGAGGTTTGTTTTCGTGAGCCCGTCGAGGACGCCGACGTATTCGCGCTCCCACTCGACGCGCATCAGATACTCCTCGTCGACGCTGTCGACGAGCCTGATATTCGTGACCCCCACGTGTGCCTTGAACTCGGCCTCGATATCCTCCGCTTCCGCGCCGCGAACCCAGAAGTACGGAATGATGAGTCGCTCCTGAGGAATCAGCCGCTCCAGTTCCACTGTTACCGTGGGCAGGTTCTCGAACACTGTCCCGAGCGGGAACTCCGCGGCCGGACTCGTGAACTCCATCACTGTGGCCATACTATAACTGTCGTGGCCCACGTGAATAATACACATGCCAATGCCCGACGCCGCACATGCGATTTCACGGGGCACAGGGTCGATACCATCGAGCACGAAATCGCACGACTCCGGAGAGGCTAGCATGGTATGCCAAGCCCCAATGTTTTATAAAATAACCAGTAAGGGATGAGTGAGTAATGAGTGTCATTGCGGAGGTGCGAGTCCCGTCGGCTGACTTCGAACTGGGCCGGATTCTCACCGTCGACGGGAACACGTCGATCGAACTCGAGAGTCTCGTGCCGATCGGCGACGCGACCGTCCCGCTGTTCTGGGTCCACAACGCGTCACGGGAGTCGTTCCTCGAGAACGTTCAACGTCATCCAGCCGTCGATGATACGTCCGCGGTAGATGTCTTCAAGGACCGGACGCTGTTCACGTTAGACTGGAACGCGGATCAGGACCACCTTTTCAATGGTGTCCACGATCACGACGGACAGCTCCTGAGTGCTGTCGGTACTCCCGACGCCTGGGAGTTCGAGTTTCGGTTTCCGGCACATGAGAGGCTCTCGGCCTTTACCGATCACTGCAACCACGCACAGATCACACTGGAGATGCTTCGCGTCTACAACCCGACGGAACCGGACACCGCTCCATGGTACGGCGTGACCGATCCACAGCGGGAAGCGATGGAACTCGCCGTCGAGATGGGCTACTACGACATTCCGCGGGGCTGTACGACCAACGAACTCGGCGCAGAACTCGGGATTTCGGATCAGGCCGTAACCGAGCGGCTCCGCCGTGCCATCGTCACTCTCGCTAGCCATACGCTCATTCCGGAGAACTCGGAGGAGTGAGCGGTCGGTGGCATTATCCACCATGGCGAATCATCACGGAGCTTTGCACCCATATCCTGTGTATGGATCGAACTCCGAGTCACTCAGAGTACGAGGTGGCGGAACAATGACGACCACGCCTCAAGAGAGTCAGTCACTATCGTCGGAGATGGTGTTTGACGCACTCGCCGACAGTCGCCGGCAGTCAGTATTGCTGGTGCTTGCCGAAACCGACGAGGTGTCCGTCGGACTCGATTCCCTTGTCGACAACGTGGCCAGGCGGCTGAACGGTGGAGAACCGTCACTCGAGCACCACCAACACCTGCGAGTCGGACTCCACCACAACCACCTCCCGAAGCTAGACGAGTATGGGATCGTTATATATGACGCTGTCAATAAGACCGTCAAGGTCAGAGCAGACGGTCTCGACGAGCAGGTTCTCTCGCTCCTTGAGTCGTCCCAGACAAGCGACTGAGTCTGCCTGTTCCTGCGGATCAACACTGTCGACCATATCGGTGGTTCCCGCGCGGTGAGAAACCATGAAATAATTACTACAGTCGAGCCAGTAGTATTACCTATGGAGTATCTAGTTGCAACTGACGGTTCGGCAGTCAGCGATACGGCGATCGATCACGCGGCCGAGCAGGCCGCGCTGGTCGACGCCGACCTCGAAATCGTCCACGTCCTGACGCCGGAGACCGAACTGGTGGACGGACAGGTCGTGCTACCCGGTGAGGACGCCGCGCTCGAACAGGGCGAACGGATACTTGAGCAGGCAGAAACTGTCGCGGGGGAAGCCGCTCCCGAGCCGGACACCGCGGTCCAGATCACGACCGAACTGCTCACAGGACGTCCTGCCGAGTCCATCACGTCCTACGCCGACGAGAACGGGATCGACGCCATCTACGTCGGCCATCGCGGACTATCGGACAAGCCGGACTACGTCGTCGGGAGCGTCGCAAAGACCGTCGTCGACAAGACGACCGTGCCCGTGACGATCGTAAAGTAGCCCGGACAGACGTCGAGCGGCGGCTCACTCGCCCATGGGCGGCTTCGGAGCCATCACGATCCCGAGCGCGATCGATAGCAGACCAGCGATGGCTCCGATCAGCAGGATACCCCACTGTGGGTAGCCCGAGACCGCCGCGCCCGCCGCTGCGGAGACGAGCATGACGCCGATCGCGATGGGAAGCTGGTGAGAGTCCATCAGAGACCGAACCCGATCCGGGTGAAGACGAGGTAGGTCAGGAGGAGACACGGTGCGAACACGACGAGGAAGACGGGCTTGCTCCAGTCGAACACCGTCTTCCCATCGAGCGGGCCAAAGGGGATCATGTTGAACGTCGCCAGGAAGACGTTGATGAAGACGCCAAAGCGGCCGATCTGTTCGACGAACACGATCGGGACGAACACGAGCGGGAGGAAGACGGCCGCGAGCGCGAGGTTCACCGCCGGTCCGGCGAGTGCGATCAGGCCGTTCTCGGCGAGCGTGATCCGGCCACGATGGTGGACCGCGCCGGGTGCGGCGAAGATGAAGCCGATAATCGCACTCATAATTGCGAGAAAGAGCATGCCGTAATCGGCACGGAACTCGGCGACCTGTCCGAACCGGACTGCAGCGACCTTGTGGGCGAGTTCGTGCAGGATAAAGCCGACGCCGACGGTGACCATCGAGAGGACGAAGATCCCGCCGACGCTTGCCGTGCCACCCGCCATGTGCAGGAAGATGAAGATCGCGAAGGCGACGCCCAGCGCGATCCACGCGATGGCCAGGTCTCGTTTCTCGTCGGTGCTAAAGGTCAACTCTCGTCGCCGTGTTCGGGTCGGTACGCCTGCCATGGTCAGGGAAGCAGGCCGCGGACGATCTCCGCGCCGTTCCGTGCGCCGTTGATCAGTTCGTTGCCGACGCCGCTGAGCCCGCCGATCTCGGGTGCCATGTAGGGCACCACGACCGTAATGAAGAGGAAACTGGCGATGATCGAGCCGATGTTCGTCAGCGCGACAACCGTGATCAGCCGGAACAGTGGCACCTCGAACATCCGGTCGATCAGCTCGGAGATCGGGCTCTCCGTATCGTCGAGGATCTCGTTTAGGGTCCCGATGTCGCTGACATTAACGGGGCGCTTTCGCAGTTCCATATAGCCGGTGAACCAGCCGGGTGCGAGCATCGGATTGATGCTGGTCAGCCACGCGACTGCACCGCCGACGCCCGCGCTCGACCAGTGTGCGCCGCCGAGTCGGGCAAGGCCGAAGGCGAAGACGCCATTGATCAGGAACCACGCGGCAAACAGCCGCAGGAGAAAGCCGTCTTCGACGCCCGCAAGCAGAAGGAGGACGAAGAAGGCCGCGAAGCCAACAGTAAACAGGTAGCCGACCGCCTTGCCGATCGAGAATCGGCGTTGTTTCGCGGTCGTTGAGATCGATTGCATATCCGGTAGCGTCGTCGGCTGATCGAGATAGCGCTCGATCCCGGCCTGATGGCCTGCCCCGACCACAGCGACGACGTTGTATCCGTTTGCACGTAACGCGTTGAGCTTGTGTGCGATGAAGGCGTCCCGCTCGTCGATCAGCGCCTCCGCACCGCGGGGACTGAACCGGCGGAACTCCTCCATCATCGCCGAGACGACATCGCCGTCGGTGAGCTCCTCGATGTCGAACTCCTCGTCGATCCCCTCGACCTCCTCCATCGAGGCGTCGAGCGCGAGACCGATCAGCGTGCCGACGAGCAGGCCGACCGCCCCGCCAGCAGCGACGCCAGTGCCGAGCCGGAGCGCCGTGACGCCGTAGCCCTCGAAGGTTGCCGGGCCGAAGAAGCCAAGCGGAGCGGCCCCGCTCGTGACGAGCGCAACGGCCGCGGCGATACCGGCGACAGCACCGACCAGTAATCGGGTCGTAAAGCCATCGAGCGGGAGTCCGGGTGGTGGCCGGAGCGTCGGCAAGAAGAGGAAGCCGAGTACGAGCCCGGCGATAGCTCCGAACGAGACTGCGCCGACGAGCTGGAGGAGTCCAGCGCTCGTCACCCCCAGCGTCAGCAGTTCGCCGTAACCCAGTGCGGGCGCGAGGAAGACGCCGGCGATCGCGCCGAGGAACATCCCGATGACGCCGCCGCCGACCACGCCGAGGGTTCGTGGATCGGTGATCCCGAGCGCGAGTCCGCCGACGAGTTTCGCCTTCTCGCCGATCGAGAGTCTCGTCCAGAAGCGCTGCATCGTGACCTGAATATCCCGGTCGACGAGCGCGACGCCCATCCCGAGTTCTTCGGCCGTGTCGATCCCTGCCCGCATGTCCGCGCCCGGTTCGATGTCGAACCTCTCTCCCATGCGTGTCTGGACGTACGATAGCATCCAGTAGGCGAGGAACTGGAAGACGGTGTTACCGCTAAGCAGGTCCTTGGCCTCGATATCGTCGGGCGTTTCGCCCTGCATCTGCCGATACCGCCCCTCGTCGAGTTCGACCGCGACGACGTCCGGGCGCTCCTCGCGGATCTGCGCTTCGACCCGCTCGGCGCTTTCGGCGGAGACGTGGGCCGTCCCGACGACGGTTACGCTCCCTTCCCCCGACGGGACGGCGTCCACGTCCTCGGCTTCCGCTGCGTCGGTCATCTACGGCGACATATACGGGCGCGGTTTTTACGCTTGTCGTGTCACGGGTTCCGTACCTCCGATATCGACAGCCGATCGTAGCACACTTGCCACGTCTCCGACGAGTTCGAGTATGCCGACAAACCTCCTCGATTCGTACATCGAGAACCGCGAGATGGTCCAGCCAAACCACGCCAACAGCCTCGAAACCGCCCACGGAGGCAACGTCGTCAAGTGGATGGACGAGGTCGGCGGGATGGCCGCGATGCGCTTTGCGGGCGAGACCTGCGTCACCGCCCGGATGGATCGGGTCGATTTCAAGCGGCCGATCCACGTTGGAGACACGGCGCTGATCGAGTCGTACGTTTACGCCGCCGGAACCTCCAGCGTCCGTGTGCGGGTCCAGACCTACCGTGAGAACCCCCTGACTGCCGAGACGGAACAGACCGCCGACTCCTATTTCATCTACGTCGCGATCGACGAGGACCGAAACACCGTCGAGGTCCCGGATCTCGTCGTCGACTCGGAGCGCGGCGAGCGGCTACGTGATGAAGCGCTGGCTGGCGAAAACGGTGTCCGCGAGGACAGCTAGCTCGGTCTGGCGTCCGAGGGCGTCTTCGCTTTCCCCGTCCGTTTTTTGTACCACCAGAGTGCGATCTGTGCGGCGATCCCTGCAACTGTCGACCGGTAGGCCAGAAGCGCCAGTCCGAGCAGGATCGAGCCGACCCGGTAGTCGCCGCGGTGGAGTTCGCGAGCGGCCTGTGCGAGTACCGAGAGTACGACGGCAGAACGGGACCCTTTCGAGCCGAGTAGCTTGCGGATGGGCATACGTGGAGTAGCAATAGCTGGCCTGTTAAACACCTGTGCTGGGATAGCGACAGGTCCGCCGAGTGCCCCCGGAATGACCACTGGCCGGTCTGTTATTGGTCAGGCCGGTCACTCGGGCAAGAACGATAGTGCGATCAGTCGTCGACGAACGTGCCCGTGTTCGGGGATCGGTCCTTTTTCGTCGTCGCCTCGTGCTCGGCACGCCCGCCCAGCGTCTCGAAGTCGAAGTTCTCGAACTGCTCGGGCTGGATTCCCTCCTCGGCGTAGACGTACAGCGCCGTCTTGGCGATGCCCCAGATCGTCTGGCTGAGGAGGTATGTAAAGACCAGCGCGAGCGCGACGAGGACGACAGCCAGCAGGATGCCCGGACCTGGGAAGACGCTCGCGATGGGGATCGAAATCGCCAGCGCCGCCACGATGAAGACGAGACCGAACGCGAGGACGATCCCCGTGATCCCGAAGCCGGCCCCGAGCGTCTCTCCCCAGGTGTCTTTGAACGTCCCGCCGCTCTTTTTGAACATCTCCGTCGTCGAAACGTCCTCGAAGACGAGAACGGGGACGATAAAGAAGGTCATAATCGACCAACCCAGTGCGAACAGCGATCGCATGATCGTCGCGACCGGGTTATCGGAGTTCTCCAGCATCCGGAAGATGATGCTGACCGTCGCGGAGATCAGCGACCAGACGACGATCGGTCCGAGCTGATCGTTGATGGCGGACATGCTCGACCGAATACCCGGTTCGCGCCCGTGAAACGCCTCGTTCGAGGCGTACACCAGCGCTGCCGAGAAGTACGTGCTGAAGAAGGTCGTCACGAAGTACAGCACGAACAGGACGACGTACTCCAGTCCGCCACCGATGAACTCCGCAAGCACCATCGGGACGAAAAAGAGCACGAGGAAGAAAATACTCGATATCGCTGCCAGCAGCGGGAAGATCATCAGCTTCGGGTGATCGCGGATCACGCCGACGCTGTCTTTCGTGAGCGTCCAGCCGGTCTTCAGGCGGTCGAAAAACCCCAGTCCACCGGAGCCAGTTCTCATAGACATACACGGGGAGACTCGGCAGGAGTACTTATTATTGATGGTAGACTCGGTCGAAACTACTGTGCTCCATGGAGAAACGAAACGGCGCTACGGCGAGTCAGTCGTATTCGTAGAACCCCTCCCCCGTCTTTTTCCCGAGGTCGCCCGCCGCAACCTTCCGCTTGAGCAGATAGGCGGGCGTGTATCGGTCGCCCAGCTCCTCGTGGAGCGTCTCCGAGGCGTGTAGGGCGACGTCAAGCCCAATGTGGTCGGCGAGTTCGAGCGGCCCCATCGGAACGTTGGTGCCGAGTGTCATACCGCGGTCGATATCCTCCTTGCTGGCGACGCCCTCGTCGTACGCGCGGATCCCCTCGTTGAGCCAGGGGATGAGGATCCGGTTCGTGACAAAGCCCGGCTTGTCGTCGGCTTCCCACGTTTCCTTGCCGAGGTCTTCGGCGAAGTCGTGGGCCAGTTCGGTCGTCACCTCGCTCGTCTTCTCGCCGACGACGATCTCGACGCCGTCCATGATCGGGACCGGGTTCATGAAGTGCAGGCCGACGACCCGCTCCGGCCGATCGGTCGCGCTGGCGATCGTCGTGATCGAGAGGGTGCTGGTGTTGGTGGCGAGATAGGCGTCATCGTCGAGCAGGTCGTCAAGTGACGAGAAGACGTCCTGCTTGATGTCGATGTCTTCGACCACTGCCTCGATAACGAGATCGCAACTCCCCAGATCGGCGAGTTCCGTCGTCCCGTCGATCCGGTCGCTGGCTGCCTCCGCGTCGGCCTCGTCGACGTCACCGCGATCCACGAGTCGACCCAGACTATCGTCGATCCGGTCGAGACCCTCCTCGACGAGCTCGGGTTCGATATCCCGGAGTACGACGTCGTACCCCGCGGCTGCGGCGACCTGTGCGATTCCACTGCCCATCGTTCCGGCACCGACGACACCGACCCGTTCGACCGCGTCGAGATCCCCGTGCATGGCACCGAATAGAACGGCACCCGCGATAAACGTTTGTTCCTCAGAAGAACTACAGTAATCAATACATGTCTGACGGATCTAGTCGTGTGATCTTGGGAGCAAGTTTCAAGAACCTGTGTAATAATCGTTTGGTAATCAGGTGATCACCCGTGAGCGAGGATACACGAGAGGACCTAGAAGAGTTGCGCTATATCGGCCCGGCGACCGCCGAAACGCTGCGAGCCGAGAGCGTGGCGGCGGTCGATGTCCGCGACAAGCGCGTCTCGTACCAGCTGCTCGTCGACGCGGGCATCAACGCGGGCGTCGCGACGAAGATCAGGCGCTGGCACTCACTCCCGTGGACGTTCGGGGGTGAGGGAAGCCAGCTCGACAACCGTTCGAAGAACGTCCGTGGGCTCCGTGAGGGGGAACGCGAGTGGGTCGCGGCGAGTACGGGAGCCGACGCTTCGACTGACGGCTCCGCAACGGACGGCCCTGCCGGATCGTCGGATGATCACACCGAGGACCGGTCGGAGATTCGAGATGGCGACTGGACGCCGTCCGGAGATATCGACGATACCGACGTCACGTTCACCGAGGGCGACTGGACGTCCGAACGCGGAACGACCGACGCGGAGACCGATGGGGGAGGGAGTGCTGTCGCGGCCGAATCGGCGTGGCGCGAGCGGTCGAAGTCCGATCCGGTCACCAGCATTGATGGCATTCTGGACGCAGACGCTCAACTGCTGGCCGAGGCTGGGATTACGTCGGTACGCCGGCTTGCGACGGCCGACCCCGAACAGGTCGCCGACCTGCTCGACATCGAGCACGAGCGAGTAAAGAACTGGCATCTGGAGGCGACCGTACTCGATCACCAGCGGTAAATTAACTATCTTAGTAGTAACGTAGAATTTCACAGACGAAGGTATTAGAAAGGATTAAACTCTCTTTCCACTCTTTTATTGGCGTTTCATCAGAATAGCCTTTGACCGGTACTTATATATGTTCGATTACCGGAATACGAATTAGATGAACGCCCTGAGCGACACTCTATACTCGGTACGCAGTACCGAACGAATTCCAGCGGTCGACGTGAGCACGGGACGAATCGGAGGGTCGAGCCGATGAGTGACAGTATGAAAACGGTACGAACAACGGCTGCGACGGGTCAGGTGAGGATGTCGATCACGGATCAGGTCTTCGAAACGATCGCCGAGAGCACGCCCGAACTGCGCGATGCGATTCGAGGGCGTCGCGGGAAGACTGATTCAACGAACAGAAGCGGTGAGCGACAGCGTGCGGCCGATCTCTGGTTCGACGAACTGCTCGCCGAGCGGCTCGGCAACATCGATGGGGTCGGGACGTACGCGAGCGAAGAACGGTCGGATCCCGTCGACGTCGGCGACGGGCTGAGCGTCACCGTCGATCCACTCGATGGCTCCTCGAACCTCGACTCGAACAACCTTGTCGGGACGGTCGTTGGTGTCTACGATGGGCCGCTGCCGGCGAGCGGTCGTGATCTCGTCGGTGCGGCCTTCGTCGTCTATGGCCCGACGATCACGATGGTCTCGGCGACGGCCGGGACTGTCGCCGAATACGAGGTCGTCCACGGTGAGCTAGAGTGCCAGGAGCGGGATCTGGAACTCCCGCCCGAACCCAGCGTGTTCGGCTTCGGTGGGGGGGTCGACGAATGGTCCGACTCCTTCGAGTCGTACGCCGAGGGGATCCGTGAAAACCTGAAACTCCGGTATGGAGGTGCACTGGTCGGCGACGTCAATCAGGTGCTGGGATACGGTGGCGTGTTCGCATATCCGGCACTCGACTCCAAGCCAAACGGAAAGCTTCGCCACCAGTTCGAGGCTGCGCCGATCGCCTATATCGTCGAATGCGCAGGTGGGCGCTCCAGCAACGGCCGCCAGTCCATCCTCGAGATCGAACCGGGCGATTTACACGAGCGGTGTCCCCTCCACGTCGGTAACAAGACGCTGATCGACGAACTCGAACGCTCGCTCAGCACCTGAACACCCAGTAATCAGTGCCTACTCGCCAGTAGAAACTGTATTACAAAGCGATTACTCCCACTTCTCATCGAGTGGACGCAGCAGCGTCCGCCGGCCTGCTGGGGAGACAGGCCATCGAGCGGCCCGCTGGGGAGACGGGCCGCCAAGGGGGAAAGAGGAGAGAGGACGGCCGCGTCACACGCGCCGCTGATGGGGGACGGTTCGGCCGTTGCCCTTTAATCACAGTATTACTATTCCACGTCGGCGATGCTGTTGGACCATGGCAGAACGAA
>LKMJ01006264.1_pt1 | contig 11213 bp, 13 predicted proteins | sample 643391 | NCBI WGS metagenome assembly LKMJ01 (sample SAMN04112250, study PRJNA286221) | soda lake metagenome | biome: soda lake; feature: Kulunda Steppe; material: water; isolation source: sample PL-Br10 brine of Picturesque Lake | place: Russia: Kulunda steppe | collected 2010-07
CGGGCAGGGATGGAGCCCCCCTCCCCCTCCCTCTTCCTCCCCCTCTCCCTCTGGCGTTCTTCATCGCTGTTGCTGGCTTGTGCACCCGGACGGGTATACCCGGGGGTACCCGTAACTGATAATTTAATTATTAACGGCTGACGCCCCTGCGTTTTTACCGGGGGGCCCAGAGGTCCATCGGCAAAATCTTAACGGTATTCCAGATGGGCTTTTTAAAGTTAACGGTTCCCGTCCGGTTTGTACTTCCCTGGCAATGTGGCAATATAGGCAATATACCCTGCATCCGTAGAATGCTCTCAAAATGTAAGTTATCTGATGAGAGAGGTGAGACAAACCATGAGTGTGCAGCCTGTGGAGCACAGGCATGGGGAAAAGCACCACATGATGCAAATAGGGACAGGGGCGTCCTGCTTGAAGAACTTGTGCATGGGCAAAAACACCATGTAAACCAGATGGTGATCGATGGATGATTCCGGACAAACGAGAAATGAGCACTGGGAAGTTTTGCACGGTTCATCGTGCACAGGCATGGGCAGAGCACGCAGAGGGCTGAGGGTGCAGCACTAAGCAGATGAGGGCATGTTTGACATGCTAAGCAAAGCATGTTGAGAGCATTGAAGCATGCCAGGTTAAGTTGAGGGCTTTAAGGGCATCTGAGCCTGGTGAATGCAGCGCCTATTTGGTAAAAATACGCCCAGCAGATTTGAGGACGTATTATCAGAGAGGGCAAGAGATAGTGATTGTGCATCACGGAGGGAGGGGCAGGCTCGGAGACGGACAGCGTGCGTAACCAGAGTAAGGTGAGAGACGCGGAGACAGGGTACAAGCAAGGCTTTGGTCCCCACAACAAATAGGCAGCCCTTACCAACGCTCACATCTGCGAAGGTGAGTACCCAAGACTATTGTACGCCCTGTCACAACCTAAAGTAGGTTGCCAATGCAGCTCTGGTTGGATGGGTCCCGAAGCAGCCGCTATCATGCATCGAGTGTATGCGTGTAAAGCAACAAGCATTTGTGAATATTTCCCCAGCATGGCTCATTCTGTCCTCACATGCACACAGCAAACATGCGAGCAAGGACAGATTGGTGATCTGCAGCGCCCTGTAGCATTCTCTGTTGCTCTAGCGACTCAAGTTGTGCCAAATTTGGAGCACATACCACCGCATGCATCGTGCACAATTCCTCAAAGACGGGCGCCTCCACGGCCCTTACCAGAGAACCACTCAGGCGACAGATTGTTGGCAACAGCCTCAATGCGCGCCACAGCCACGTTGACGGATGGGAGCAGGTCATCAAAGCTCGGTCCAGGTGCCGACAAGAGAGGGGCTGCCGCAGTCGCTGATGCCACTGCAAGGAGCACAATACGAGCGAAGAAGATGGCAAGCATGAGCAGTCTGCCACACACCACAAGGGCGGCGTGCATCAAGGAAGAGGAGATCACTGCCGTCAATGTGCCCAATCTATTGCTCCAGGCCATCCTCTGTGGCTTCTACTGTACGCTTCTAGTGCACGCCTCTGTGGCTTTTTAGGTGCGCCTCTAGTGCATGCCTCTAGCGCACGTCTCTGTGGCTTTTACTGCACAACTCTAGTGCATGCCTCAAGTGCATGTGCAAGGTGTGTGCGGCTAGAGCACTGATGGCTATGGGATACCGCAGACGGCCTGTTGTGGATGGCATCGCAAGGATGGCGACACACACACACACACAAAAGCGTCACTGCACAAGATGCAGGTGCACAGGTTGCTGCAGCAAGCGCCCTGAAGAGATGGAGTGAGGGACATCACTGTGCAGCAAAAGACACTCTGGATCAGAGTCTGTCATGTCATGCCACAGCACCAATCTTGTGTAGGCCTCACTGTGCAGCAAAAGACACTCTGGATCAGAGTCTGTCATGTCATGCCACAGCACCAATCTTGTGTAGGCCTCACTGTGACTGCTCAAGCAACAGCAGCTGTGACAGCAGTTCATGATAACTTTTCCGCACGGTGCGTGCATGCGAGGCAAGCAGGCAGGTGAGGAAGGTGGCTTGTCAAGTCACGCAGAATTGTGCAAGACAATGACATGCCCTGGCAACAGGGTGCGATGGAATGGGACGGCTGTACGGGCTGTCATATGCCACATCACTTGCTCACCAGGCCAGCAAGACAGCCAGCCCGTGATCCATGCTTCCATACCATACCAGGCCAGCAAGATTCCATACCATCTCCATCCGTACAGCAAGATTGCATACCAACACCCTTGCTTCCAGACTGTCTCAGGCCAGCAAAGCAGCTAGCCCCTGGATCTATGCTTCCATCAGCTTACTGCAAAGACATGAACACACTTCTATGCCTTGAGGTAGTGCATACCAGCCTGATCCACCAACCGCCCACGCCAAGCTCATCGCTGATGCTGGCCGTGATGTGCACTGCACACCTGCCTGTGCACGGCCGTGATATGGAATAAGCACATGCCTATGCGTGGCCATGATGTGCGATGCACACCTGCCTGCACCTGGCCATGACGTAAGATGTGCGCCTGCCTATGTATGGCTGTGACGTGCAATACACACATGCCTACACTTGGCCCTGATGTCAGTGATGTAAGCGTGCCTACTATGCGTGGCTGTGATATGCTATGCGCACCTGCCTAAACCCGGCCATGATGTGAGATGTGCACCTGCCAGCATGCGCTGCACCTCCACCGAGGAGCACGCACTCACCAGACGTTCTGAGGTAAGGCATGATGGCCTGCCCCACCACCCGCCCCAGCGTGAGTTGCAGCAGCATTGGGCGGGACAGGAGGCCTTCAAAGCCTGAAATGCCACGCAGCAGGCGCAAGGCAAAGCGGAAGCGGCGAGACAGCACGGCCTGCGAAAAAGTATGGCGCAGTATCACAGATAATAATGGTCATGCGCACTGTGGGCCAGCAGCATCAGACTCCCCATTTACAGCTTGGCAACAAGGAGGGATACAAGTCCACAGCATGCTGAATGGTGCACAAGAGGATTCCATGCGCAGTGAATACGCTTAAAAATTTCCGCCACTAACACAATCCAAAATCGTTTCAGCCATTTTCCTTGAGCTGCTTGCGTTACCCAGGGCAAACCAAGCTGGGTAAGTATACAAGTGCACATTTGCACAGAATTGCATGCTCATGCACACACACCTGGGCTTGGGGGCTGATGTTTGTGGCAGCGGGTGGCCAGGGCGGTAGAGAGCATGCGGCCACAGCCCCTTCCAGGGAGGATACACAGCTATTTAGCACGCCCGCCATGCCTTCCTCCTCGGCAGGCACATACCTGAGCATGCCATGTAAAACGCCTTGAGGCTTCCCTTCCAAAACATCTTAGGATTAAGCTTAGGATCAAAGCTCTCACGTGGCAGAGGTGAGGGAAAGCCCCTGGACCTTAGCATTCCAAGATCTGGCTGAGACATTTTCCAAACACTTCCAAGTTGGCATACTTTTCTGCAAGCCTCCAAAATTGAATAAACATGGCCTTTCAAAGTCAGTACGTTGTCACTAGATTTTGATGTAAGATAATTGACCCTACGATTAACCATCGGCGCAGCTTGCCATGAGCCAAAGCAACATTTTGATAAATGATAATTGACCCTACAATGAACCATTGGTGCAGCTTGCCATGGTCTTCTGTGCAGCTTGCCATGACAACATTCCATTTTTTATGCCAGTGTGCATCTTGACAATCCAAGAATAATAGCTGAGCAGGGTCTAGCTTGACAATCAAAATTGCTCTCAGGTGTACTTACACACACAGGTCTCCTAAGATGTCAGCGACCGCTGAGCTCTGACGCACGCTGAAAGGTTCCCAGCACCTGTGAAGGTGAAGGGTGACGCTTGTTAAGTGAAGTCTGTGCAGCACGGGCGCTTGCTTTTCTTACATTTCCTCAGACGCCAAAGCAAACCTAGGAAATTCTCTACCCCCTTCAGAAGAGGATTCATGCATGCATAGGGAGGCAAGGAGTGCAAGTTTTTGATAGGTAGATTGAATTGCAAGCAAGTTGCAGCCTTTGATTGTCAAAAAGCTGTACTGGTGAAGGCATACAGCAACGCAGCTGAAATATGGCAAGGCCAACCCTTTTTTGGTATGACAGATGCCGTAAAGATGTATGACGTTTGATGCCATGTGCTCTTGCACCACACCTCGCAAAAGCACAGCATAAGTAAAGTTAAAGAACAAAAAAGCAGCGAAGATGCGGATAAGCCAGCAGAAGTAGGGTTGCTCTTAAAAATTGCGGGCCACTATGCAACTTGTGTACAGCCTCTGCATCTCTCCTTGTCTGATCTAACACATGATACGTCATTACAGCAAAAAATGCAGCAAAACATGATCAAACATAAACGATTAAGCGTGCACACGTGCGAACTGGAATGCCAATATAATGGTGGATCAGTTTTCCAAGGCAGTCTTGCTTGACATCCATCTATGAAAGCGGGGCCATGATACAGCTTCTAAAATGCGTCTAGCTACTCATCTAAAATGCAGCCATAAGGGTCAACGATTGTCATGCCAGGTGCACTTCTGAGGTGGACTCCCCTCAGCACACAGCAGAATGCTGGCGTACACATGCATTGCTTGAAGCAAGGTCTCTGCCACTCACTTTGCAATCAGGTGGTGTGCAATTGGCAGCACCAATTTGCGCACAAGTTGTGGCACCAAATCAGCATCAGGGTCATCATCTGCCATACCAGTCGTGCCCCCCTCCCCAGACGCCCCCATTCCAAAATCAAACAAAGTGTTGTACCTGCAGCATGAAGCAAGCAGGTGGAGCAGGTGGGGTGTGGGCCCTTGCAGAAAACATGAGCCCCCTGGGCGTGCTCTGGCAGCAGAAATATGTGCCAGGTGAGGTAGAGAGGTTAGATTGTCTGTCCCTTACCCTATCCCTTACAAATTGAGCATGCAACAGGGGTACACTTGTGCAATGAACGTCTTGTAAAGACCATTCCCGAGGCACAATCTGCTTGCCTTCATACTGCCTTTGTCCCTCTGGCCCTGACAAACAACAGCAAAGTTTACACCCTTGCTGCTCGCGCCCTCTGTCCTGCGCCCCATCCCCCTCTCTCCCTCTGCCCCACTCCACAGAGCTACCAGCCCAGAACGCTGCTCAGCAGCCCGGTAACCTACCACATCCCTCTGCCCCGCGCCATGCCCACTCACCAGGCCTGCTTGTCGAATCCGGCGGTGGCTTCCAGGGCCTCCCCAGAGCCCCCTGTGCCGCCGGCAGCCGTGTCCGCATAGAGAGGGTCCCAATGCAACAATTGCAGGCGCACGTACGGCGCAAACAGCGCTGGCGTGCTCAAGTGCATGTATATGGATGAGTAGTCACGCGGGTACCTGTGGTTGGAAAAGGGTTGGGAGAGCGAGCCGGCCAGTCAGCATGGTATGTCCAGGAACAGTGGCAACACCAGCTGCGCCGGTGTGCCTGGCTGCGGTGGCAACGCAGGAGGCGGCCCTGCGTTGTTGGCCGTCCTGCTTGCCAGCGCATGTCAGAAGCAGAGGGAGCTTGGGCCGCGTGCGGCGTAGAGTGACCAAGCCCCTGTATCCAGTGCTCCTGCCCTGGAGAGCTTGCAAGATGGCCCCCTAAAAGGGGCCAATCACGCTCACCAGCTCCAGCTCGTACCTTTGCTCTTGGTCCTGACAGAATCTCCTATCCATTTGCAGCAACGCACCAGTACACACAACACAGGTAAGCGAAGGCCAGGCACCTGAGCTTGAACTCCTCTAGCCGCTGCTTGACACCTTCCAAGCTAGCAAACTCCTCCGATGCATCCGCAAACACCGTAGCCCCTCCCTCCATTATCTCTCTGTGCCGTAGATTGTATCGAGCCGCCTGTGTGCACAGTCGCAAAGGAGCACAGTCAGTTCAGCATTGTGAGGCACCCTAGCAGCTCTCGCGCCTGCATTCTGGGGCTTGGGCGCCTCATTGCACGCGGTTGTCAAGAGTAGGTCATGGTTGGTGAACAGGTGGCAAGGATTTCAATTTCAGGCCTGGATGGAACCACCACTGGTCATGCTAACAAGTGACACTTCAGACACCTTTGCAAGCTTTGAGGTGGGTAAGAAGCTTTAGCTTATCAAGCGAGAGCAGGCGCTGGGACCTGTTACAATTAAATCTTGGAAGTGCGCCACATGATCCCATCTGTCTGTCACAGACATGCAACTTAAATGATGTTCAGCAATCCCCATTCCCCCAATTTCACAAACAATCATAGAACACAGCCACACTAGCACACTCAGGGCAACCACACCTAAGCCGCACCTGTCCTTCGTCTTCTAGCTCCCACTCATCACGCTGATCGATCGCGACAGGGCCGCCCGAAGAGACAGATGCCAAGAGCACTTGCTCCCTTTGAACCGCTTCTCTTCGCTGCCGCCTGTATCATGCAGGTTTTGCGTATGGCTCACAGAGCTTCAAACAAAGGGACAAGTATGTGTCCTCTGACTTTTGTGGCACACATCAAGGACAGCGCAGAAAAGCGCGTCATCTTCTACTTGATGCGCTCACCTTCTCGCCTCAGCCTCCCTCCTTTTTCCAATGTTCACGTTCCGCCCGAATTCGTCAACCTCATCTGGGGCGTCATCTAAGATAGCATCAAGCAAGGTCTCCTGTGAAGCACCCAAACCAAACCTTAGATTAAAGATGCACGGTTCTACATGGTCGTGTTGGTGCGTGATCCGTTCCTGTCCGTGTGCTATCAGCACGTCCTGGGGTTCTGACAGGTCCTGGATGATCTAAGTTTGTTCACCAGCAGATGTAAGTGATGGGAATGCAGCATCACTGCAACATGGGATTGCGAGTAGGTGGTATAGACCACACATGCCCTTGGAGGTAACGCCTGATCTTTTGCGTACACATATGGTCACCACACATATTTTTACGCACCTCCGCCTCATCCAGTGCAGACTTTGCTGCAGCTGAGGCGGCTGGTGGTGCCCCACCCCTACCCAGCACACCCATGGCCGCAGATACTGCAGCAGCAGCGGGCACGAGCATCTCTTCTTCCAGTGCCTGCAAGCAACAGCACAAAGGTCGCGGTTGGCTGAAACAAAGCCTCTACATGCATGGCTCTGTTGTTTGCAGGCATCATTTTAGGCATGATGCCTGCCACCAGAGGGCAAATTTTCATGTGCACTCCTTGCTCGAGGTCAGGAACATAATTAGCAGCCATTACTGTGATGCATCTTGCTAATGAAGCAATACTCAAAGACACGCATAAGCATGCATGCTCACATAGGCAAACACACACATTTACACATATGCACACACCTTAGCCATCTGGCGCGCAGAGGAGGCTCGCTCATCCCTCAGGTCTGCCAGGCTGTCCTCCAGCTCCTCCACAATTGCACTCTTGTGTGCAAGGCAGTCACACAGGTCCGCCATGTATGCACGCATCTGTGCAGCACAAGCAGTTCCAGGGGCCATCAGCGTATGCCAACACCACGCAGACCAGGCACACAGCCGTCACCAAGTGCGCGCCTTTGGCCACCAGATAACGCTAGCGAGCACGCCCCTGCATATCAAGTTGCTACACAATTCATCGTGTGTGCTGCCGTAATGTGACCTGCATCTAAAAATGGGGACAGCCGTCCCTCCCCTCCAGCAGTGAGGTGTTCTTGATCCTTAAGCAGTGACGGGAAAAATCCGCTTGAGAAAAATCTTTATAAAATCAGGTTCCTTAAAGCCCAAGATGCCAGCTTGTCCAGGGCAACCACCTATCCCCCTAATGGATCACAATTTATGTGATCAAACTGGGAGAGCTGCCATTTTGTAACAAAAACTGTGGGCACTGATCAGAGAAGGAATGCACAGAAGACAGGCCAGCACATGCAGCCAAGACGCTGTCTAGGCTCCACACGCGCTCCATGAAGCATACCCACAAGAAAAGCACGCGCCGCCCAGTGCAGCACGCACCTGCTGGACGTACGTGTACTTTTCTGACGCGGCTTTCATGTCCGCCTCGTGCTGTTCCACTTTTGCAAAGCTGGCAGCGAGGTTGGCGTCCGTGCGGGACAAGTTAGACTGCGCACCGCAGAGAAAAATCAAGCGACATAAAGTGACTCCGTGCGGGACAACATAGACAACGCACCACAGAGAAAATCATAAGTGACAAAGAATGACTTAGCAATGTTGAAGAATCAACATCTTACTGGCTACAGAGGATGTTGCTTGACTTTGCTGATGACCAAGTGATGGACATGGGCAATTGGACTGTACACAAATGAGATGGCGCTCATCATGTGATGCCTTGCGGGGTGCTGCTGGAGCACAAATGGGTAAGGGGCGCATGTGGATGAAGCATCTTGCTTAGGGGTTCATCCCCGAGAGCTTCTCTGTGTGGGTTGCAACAAAACACCCCTTCACCCAGGTGCACAATCGCTAGGCCATGCTTGCTCAATGACTGAGGTGCAGCGACACCAGGCCGAGCCTCAACTGGGTTTTTCAAACACCATGCAAAAACCCCAGTTGAGGCTCGGCCTGGTGTCGCTGCACCTCAGTCATAGGTGCGGGAATGCCAGACCCTGTGTGCACACCAACTGAGGTGCAGGAGCCCAACTGAGGTGCAGGAGCACCAACTGAGGTGCAAGAGCACCACCAGCCCCTACTAACGCACCAACTGAGGTGCAGGAGCACCAGCCCCTACTTACGCACTTGATCCCGCCGGTTGGTCCTAGTAACCGACTGCGCACGGATTTGAAGGCCACATGCAGCTTCGTCTCCATTTTACAGCCCGGGTGCGCGTGTAGCACAAGGCACGGCCCAGACAGATGCTGTCGCACCGTCCAGTCCATGCGTACCTCCCAAGCGTCCATGTGTGTACCTCCAAACCAAAGTGTCCATGTGCACCCCCCAAGCGTCCATGTGTACCTCCCCAAGTGTACGTGCGGGCATGCCTGGTGCTTCACCTGCGTGCATGCCTGGTGCCTCACCTGCGTGCATGCCTGGTGCCTCACCTGCGTGGAGCTGTTGCTCGCCCGGAGGCGCGCCACCCCCTCCTGAAGTGCGCCTAACACGCTCGTGCCCAGCCCCGAGATCTGCGTGATGCGGCTGCGTGCCACAGGGCCTGCCGCCATGTGCCCTGCGCCCATCTGCATGCAAACAGGGCCACGCACAGTGCACGCGACGCGTGAGGGTCTGAGCGCTCCTGGGGGTAGCCCAGCAAGCTGGGATGCGCCTGTGGCACGGACTTGCAAGCTGTTTGAATGGCAAACCCTGCTGCAGCACAGCCTTGGCGGCTGCACGTGCCTGCGCCTGCACTCCGGGGCACCCCCCCTAAGTGCACACAGGGAACAGCAATGTGCAGGCGTGCGCCACTGTATGCGGCACCAGCTTTTCGCAGGGTGATCCCTGTGGGCGCGGTCATCACCTTCGAAGGTTTCTTCAACGTTGCCACACTGCAGCATATGTGCCCTGAGTGCCGGCCCTTGGTGGCCCTTTTTTCCCGTTATTGATGCAGGGAGTGTGGTTGCTGTCTGTGCAATTCTTTTTTCTTTTCTTTGACCCCTACTCACCAGGCCACCCCCATGCATGGCTGGCGCAGCAGCTCCCGAAGTGGCGGCCGCTGCCATTGACGCCTGCTGCCTGCGTCCAGGGATGTGCCCAGAGCATATGCATGCCAGGCGTACAGAACACGACGAAGTCCATGACATAGGGGCTAAGCAGGTGCTCTCGCATCGCAAGCCTGCAGATCTGCGCAAGCTGAATGATAGAGCGCAAACCAGCTTTGCGCAAAGGAAACAGAAGGCGACAGCCAACAAAAAAATCCTGATTGTGGACATACAGCTTCTCCTTCCAGCCTGGCGCTCGTTGGTGATCTTTCTGCCTTTTTTGGCACACACATTGCTCGCACGCGCACGCACCTGCGCACTGCGTTGCGCAGCTGCTCTGATGCAAAGGAATCCTCCTCGTCATTCACGGCTATACTGCGCGCATATACCTTTGGATCTTGCCTGCATGCACGTGTGGGGATGTGAGGAGGGAGCCGGGGCTTCATGGATTAGTTGCATGCTGAGTTCAAGCACCTGATTGCGCTGAGGAGCCTTGCACCTTGATAAATTGGAAGACGATCTGAGAGGTGGCAGTGATGGCCTTGGGAAATGAGTGATGCACGCGGGCATCGCCAGGCAGGCAATGCAGGGCAGGAGCGTGCATACTGGCAGGCAATGCAGGGCAGGAGCGTGCACACTGGCAGGCATTGCAGGGCAGGAGCGTGCACACTGGCAGGCATTGCAGGGCAGAAGCGTGCACACTGGCAGGCATTGCAGGGCAGAAGCGTGCACTGGCAGGCAATGCAGGGCAGAAGCGTGCACACTGGCAGGCATTGCAGGGCAGGAGCGTGCACACTGGCAGGCATTGCAGGGCAGAAGCGTGCACACTGGCAGGCAATGCAGGGCAGAAGCGTGCACTGGCAGGCAATACAACGGCCAGCAGCGCGCTGCTCCTGCACTCACGCTTTACGAATTCAGGCTTTAGGCATGGTATGGCGGCAGCTAGGTGGGTAGGACTGCATATTACTGGCTGCACAGCGATGACTCACAGGCCCAGGCCCTTGGATTTAGACACAAGACCTGCCGCAACCATTGCTCCCGTGCCTTTTGTTGCACATGCAACCCAGCCCCATGTTCCGTTGCACGTGACCTAGCCTCACGCCTCGGTGCAAACGCGACCAAAAAGCCCCCCCGCGCTCCGCGTCCCGCACCTCGCCGCCGTCTCCCCCGCAGCAGAGAACTTGATGCGCATGCTGTCCTCCAGGTCAGCCTCCCCGTCGCTGCCGCTGGGCCCCTCCTCATGGTCTGGCCCCTTCTGTGCCGCCCCGCTGCCTGCACGTGAGTGGGGTAGCCCCCGAGGGCGCAGCAGGGCAGACCGCGCTGGGCCAGGCCTGGAGACACATGCAGGCGTCCTGGCAGTGCAGCAGCTATGCCGCAGGCACCACGCGCATCCAGCTGAGGGTGGGCTCAGCGAGCTGGCCTCCCAACCACACGCGCAGCGTGTGCAGGAGCCCTGCCCTCTCTCCACCCACTTTGCCCTCCCTGTCTCAAAGCATGCATTGCTCAACACAGGCAGTCCCTGCACAAAGAGTGCATGCCCTTCGAGCACCCTACTGCCCCAAGAGGGTAATTTTTTTCAAAGGCTCGAGCAGCAACTTCGGAGGTGGGTGCTGCACAAGCAGCAGCATATTCTACCTGCCAACAGGCTTAAGGTTCTAAGTTTCTCC
>LKMJ01006266.1_pt1 | contig 11212 bp, 16 predicted proteins | sample 643391 | NCBI WGS metagenome assembly LKMJ01 (sample SAMN04112250, study PRJNA286221) | soda lake metagenome | biome: soda lake; feature: Kulunda Steppe; material: water; isolation source: sample PL-Br10 brine of Picturesque Lake | place: Russia: Kulunda steppe | collected 2010-07
ACACACACATTCAGGCACGCACACACAAATACGCATGCCCGCACATGCACACGCACACACGCACGCAGGCACGCGCACACACACACACACTCACGCAGGCACCCACACTCATACACGCATGCACGCGCGCACACACACGCACGCATACATGCGCGCACACACACGCAGGCACGCACACACTTACACGCATGCACGCACGCGCACACACGCACGCTTGCATGCAAACATGCACGCATTCATGCACACACACACACACACACACACACACTCATCCCAGGTTGTGCTTGCACTGCCGGGCCCTGCACGCACCTTCATCCCAAAGTCTGCACGCGCATGCCGTGGTGTCTGGAGAAGGGTCCTGCAGGTGTGCGGGCCGCGGGGGGCGAGAGGTGGCACACAAGCAGCAACCCGCTTCGCTTGCGTGCAACACAGCAGTGCCCACTGTCAGGAGTGCGCACACAGGCACACTTGTGGAGCATGGCCCACATGTGACGCAACTCAGCAAGGCCAATGCTGTGTAGCACAGCATACCCAAGCCTCTCGTGCCCGCAAGGCCGCGCTCATGACAAAGATGCCCAGCCTGTGGCCTAAGCCCTCCATTGGTCTGGCCTGTGATGCGCACAGGATGCGGTTGATGTGTGGGCACGCACATTTGCAGCGCTGGGCATCAACTACAACGGGAGTACGATGACCCTTGACCTCTGTGAGCGTTGGAAAGATGGGCCTGCCGTACGTGCATGCAAGCAGCAAGGCCTGGTGCACCAGCACGAGCTTGAGTCCTGCGGGACCAAGCAACACACGCGCTGCTTGTGTCTCAAGGATGCAGCTCCACACTCACGACGCTGCATGTGTCCCGAGGAGGCTGTCCCTCTGCCTCAACATTCAGGAGACTGCAGCTCATTTCAGCAGTTTAGCTACATTGTCGGAGGGAGGGGGGGGGTATAGGAGCCCTTTCCAAGGAGGAGGACTGCTGCTCGCTTTCAGGAGGGAGACTGCAGCTCATTTCCTGGAGACTGTAGCTCTTTTTATGACGAGGACTGCAGCTCATTTCACTGTTCTGACTATTGAAGGGAGGAAAGAGGGGGGGGGGATAGAGGAGCCTGCCATGGAGACAGCCTGCCTGTCTCCCGTCATCGCGCCCTACTAGGCTGGTACCTGCGCAAGCGCTCGATCAGCTGCGCGCCTGTGCTATATTTTTGCTGGGCATACCGCCCGCTGTGCTCCTGCACACGCGTGCGTTGAGCTGCTTTGAAACTTTGGCAGGCACGCACACAGAGGCACGTACACGACACCCATGGCTGTCTTGTTGGGATCGTGAGGGACTCGACTCCTTGCTGTAACTGCAATACCTCTGCAGGCGACCGAGATGGCAAGTACTCCAATGGTGAGTCTCCCTTGACCTGCCACATGTCACATTGGCGGCCCCAGTCCTCGAGTGCATCTACCGAGTATGCATCCCCACTCGCGAATGTGAACTCCTGCAGCTTCCCAGTGCGCTCTTGCTGCACCGTACCGATTCGCCCAATCATGGATTGTGCCTTACTCTGAGGGCAGCGCCCATGATGCTGCATCAGGGCAGGCAAGATGGGCTGCCTCCTTGCCATTTGTGAATTTGTCACTAGGAGGGTTACTAACAACACTGCAGGTTCACGCACTTCTTGCTGAGAACCCCAGGCTGTATGTATAGGCTTGGCCTGCATGTTCTGCATGTGCAAAGCTGCAAATGGACCAGGCTGTATATGCAGGCTTGGCCTGCGTGTGCTACTGTGCAAAGCTGCAAATGGACCACCTGCAGATGGCGCCTTGCGCATGCTTGTTGCTTCCAGGCTTTTGCCATTGGCCGCAGCCCGGCTGGCGCAAGGAGGATGGGACCTGGCAGCCTGCCTTGGTGCGTGTGCCATGCCGTGATTGTGCATGTCTGCACGCCAGAGAAAATGCGCACCCATGGGTGTTCACAACCCGCGGGGCGGCTCCAGCGTGTATGCATCTGATTGTGTTGTGCATGCGTGTCTCTCTACGCATCTGTGGCTGCAGCCTTGCCGTGCACAGCTCCATTTGGCCCTGGCCCACAGCTCAAACCACCACCGTGAGTGGTGGGCGTTACGTGGGCCAAGTTAGCGCCAAGAGCACACTCAGAAAAGGGGTCGAGTTGCTTTACCTGCGGTAACTTACCACGCGGACACTCGCCCACCCTGTGGCTGCAGACGAACTTCACCAGCCTGGCTACGCCCAACCAAGTCGGCTCCGGCAAGACAGCGCTGGTCACGCTGCTGCATGAGGGCGGGCACGCCGCGCACTTCTCCAACATCAAGCAGCCCTCGCCCTTTTTCTGCCAGGAGCGCGCGCCCATGAGCGTAGCATACGCGGAGAATCAGAGCATGTGGGTTTTGCATCTGTGAAGAGGCTCATACAGTTGTGGGTTGTGTTTGTGCTTATGCATACGTAGAGAATCAGAGCATGCGGGGTTGCACTTGTAGTCAGGCAAACGCAGAGAATCAGAGCGTGCGGGGTGCATTAGTGATTAGGCATATGCAAATGTGGGTTGTGTGTGTGATAAAAGCGTTCAGAGAACCAGAGCAGGTGGGTTATTTCATTTGTCACTTGTCATGTGCACACGGGCCACCTGAAAAGCATGCCATGCCATTCCCTGACTGCCCTTGCTTGCTTGGTTGGGCCTGGTTGGGCCAATTGCATGTGGATCTCAACGAGCAAGGCACAAGCATAATGCCACGGATGATGTGTGGCTCATTTTAGTACCAATCTTGGTGTGTGTGTGTGTGTGTGTGTGTGTGTAGGTGCGTCCACGTGTATATGTGTGCACGTCTGTTGGGGCACAGCTTGTGTGTTCCAGTGCTTGCATGAGCCGTGTGCGCCAATGCAATGCTTACGCGTGCCATTGTTCGGCTTGTTTTGCTGGGGACCGAGCTGCAGTGATAGCCTTTGCCTTAGCCTTTGCTGGGGAGTGGAGAGTGCAATGATGGCCGTTGCCTTTGCTGGCACAAGCTGCAGCAATGGCCTTTTCCTTTGCTGGAGAGTGTAACCCACGTGCTTTGCACCTTGCCCATGCTTACGCAAGCACACACCCTTCGCTTAAGAAGCACACAAATGCACCTGTCGCCCACGAAGTGCCCCATCCCCTGTCTTCCCTGCGCGGCCAGGTTCCTTGATGCGTTTGCCGGTGACGCTGCGTGGCTGGGCCGCTACGCGCGCAACCGAGATGGGAAGCCCATTCCTTGGGACATCATCAAGGCGCACAAGGAGGCCACCTCCCCATACCAGGTGTGCCTGTGTGTGTGTGTGTGTGTGTGTGTGTGTGCGTGTGTGTGTGTGTGTGCTTGAGTGCATGGGCGTGTGTGGGCATGGGCGTGGGCGTGCATGCGCATGTGAGATGCTGGTTGCGCGCGCACTTCCCTTTCCTGTGACCTTTGTGCGCATTAAAGGACGCAGTGCAGGATTTGGGATGAGATGATTTGGGTATAGGGTATAGGGCTAAAGGTTCTGGGTTTGAGTGGGCAACCTCCAGTGCTTCAACTTTTAGGACTAAGCAGTGCAAGGAGGAGATGCATATGTTGGCACCCTAACCCATCCACGCCATACAAGTGCATACTGTATGATACTGTCAGAAAATCCTGGCTGAACCTGCGCTGCCCCCAGCTACCCCTTGCAGCCCGCATCACTTTGTGTTTGAAACGCACTACCAACCTTTTGTCTAGGGGCCCAGGCTCGGTGACGGCCCCCGGCCTGAGCTGTGTCTACACTCTGATGAATGTATGCTCTTATTTCCCCCTTGCAATGGTAACAGGGCCACGGGCTTGGTTTCTGAGACGTCCTCAGACCCGTTGTTAAAATGCCGGTGCGCGCATCATGGGCAGCAGGACACCACAGCGTCTTGGTGCGAAGCCAATTTTTTGTTTGCTGATGCCCTCTCGCAGGTGTTTGGCCTCAGGGCCATGCTGGCTGTTCCATACTTTGAGAAGGCCCTGGTGAGCGCCTCAATAGCTTCTGCCTTCCAGTAAAGGGTTGTGCCTTGAGTCTTGGCACACATGTCTCTATCGCCTCAGCGTACTCCCTCCTACCCCGCAGTGTGTGCCTCCTTTTCTACACTTAACATCACGCTAAGTGCCTCCTTTTTTTACTGTGCGCACACCCCTGCTTCTTCACAGGACGTAGCATGAGGAGCTCACTAGCGAGTGCATAATTACAAGCAGCAGCTCATGAGCAAGCATGCAATGTTTGTGTCAGGCGACCACTTAGGACCGGGCACACTCCATCTGTCGCACCAAAAGCCATACGCACGGGCAGCAATGCCCTGGCTGCGGAATGTGAGCTGCTCGCTTCAATGCCTTGATGTCTTGTATTTTTCCAAGCACTCAAGTGTCTCCTAGTGCACGCTTATAGCCACCCCTTGTGCGCAACAGGCAGGGCGGCCCTGTAAAGCATGCACAGTTGCTGCATTTCTTTGGCCCTGCTTCCTGTGTGGGATCTTGTTTGCGCTGCAGGCAGGTATGGCCACAGCAGGCAGGCATGAGCACTAAACAAGTGGATTCATGCGTGAATCACATGAATACCTCCCATGAGTCCATGGCATGCGCGCCACCGGTTCTGCCTGCGTCTTCTTGCAGTACGAGATGCCAGAGGACCAGCTATCCGCAGAGGCTGTGCGCCAGCTGGCTGACCGTATTGAGCAGGAGGTCCAGGTGATTGTGGATTTGGATGGGCAGTGCGCAGCTGTGTGTATGTGTTTGTGCGTTTGCGCATGTGTGAGAGCATGCATACGCACATGTACATTAACTGAGTGTGTGATGTGAGCAAGCAATTCCTGCTGCATGTGAACATTGAAGCTTGTGTTCCTCTTCCTTGGCCTGCCATGTTAGCAATACCCTGCTGTCAAGGCAGCTGCTCGAGCCCGCTTACACCGAGATGGACAATGTGTGTCTTTGTTTGAGAATACTCCTTGGGGTGGGCCCCAGCTGCTTTGGCCCTTGCAGGGACACAAAATCGCTTATGCTTGGCAAAGTCAATTCGAACTGAGGACACACAATGTCACTGCTGCTCTCCTTCCCGTTATGGTTTATGTCAGCTTCATGCAGGAACCCAAGGCTGCATCTCAGACGTTTGTGCGCAAGTCGTCCGCTGCATGCAGCGCAGCGCAAAGTTGTCTCATGCTGCAAAGCCTTCCATATGGTGCAAAACCAAGGGAGCAGAGATGGCGAGCCCAAGGCATGTTCTCTCACTTCAGAACCGCCTGTGTGGACCTGTGCAGGGTGGCTTGTCTGCACGACCTTTGCTGTCCGTGCCCCACATCCTCGCGGATGAAGCATCCTGCTACTACCACGGATATGTGCTGGCTGAAATGAGCGTGCACCAGGTGCGTGCCATCATGTGCACATGCGTGTGCCATCATGTGCACATATGCAGTGTGCACCAGGTGCTCGCTGCCGGGCATGCGGAAGCAGCACAGAGGCAGCTAAGAGGATGCCCTTTGGGTCCGTTTCGATCGCAAGAGGCAGAGTTGTTGCCTCTTGTGATCAAAGTGGACCCAAAGTGCATCCTTGAGCCCTGCATCAAGGACATGCCATGCTGTAGCCCTCCCTGTGTGCATGCGCTTATGGTGTGCCATGGGGTGAATGATCAAACAACTGTTCAGCTGTACACATCCTAATTGGAACAAGCTGTGCCATCATGATCAAACAACTGTTCAGCTGTACGCATCCTAATTGGAGCAAGCTGTGCCGTCATGATCGGTGAAGCTGTGCCGTCATGATCAGTGAGGCTGTGACGTCACGATCAGTGAAGCTATGCCATCATGATCAGTGAAGCTGTGCCGTCATGATCAATGAAGCTGTGCCGTCGTGATCAGTGGCCCAGAGGAGCCTCTGCAGCAGACAGTGCAATTGCCATAAGGCAAGCAGATCCACCAGTGCGCACCCTCTCACTTCTGCATGAGCGACAGTGAGCTCCTTTTGAGCTGTCGATGCACACCATGTGCCTTTTGATGATACATGGTGTGGATCTCAAGCAGACGACTGCATGGCATTGTGCTTTGAGCCACATCTCATTTGTGTGTGTGTGTGTGTGTGCGCGTAACGCGAGCTCACACATGTATTTGCACAATGCATGCACTTATTGCAGACGCGTGCATACTTCAAGAAGAAGCTGGGTGGCAAGCTGGTGGACAACCCTCAGGTAACCGGAGCAGCAAGGCTGCTGCTTCTGCCTTTCTTTGTGTTGGCTTGCCTGTGTGTAAGAGTATTGGCAAGTAGGATGGAGATAGAGATGGGCAGGGGATATCAAGAATTGTTTCCTGGTCACGTTCCAATGAGCAACCACGCCTGGCCCCAAGGTAAAGATGGATACATGCGCGTGCTTCTTACTATCCACCTTCCATCGTCTGCCAGTACATTAACTTGATCTGCGGCCAAGAAGCAATACTTAAGTATGGTGTTGTAGGATTAGAGGGTTTAAAAAAAGAGTTGATCGTGTCTAGTTCGGTAGCTTCCACTGTGTGTGCCAGATCCTTGACTTCCACAGAATGGGACTGTGCATCATTATGAATGGCTAGTTCACATGTATTTGTGGCTGTAGTACACACCCTACCGACTGGTGCTGAGCCCACCAGCCTCACAATCATTCCCTCTCTCCTTTGCCCCTCAATATCCATCTGCTCAAGACCTTTCACCCTCCCTCTCCTGCCTTATCTAAGTTAGCCACCAGGGTAGCCCAAGGCAAGAGTCTGCGGCCTCAAGGCCACTTTGACAGATGAATGTGTGCGCTTTTGTGTGTGCGTGCGTGCAAGTGCATGCATGTGTGTATGTGTGTGCATGTTCCATTGCAGTTTGTAGGTTACTGTAACCGCTCCTGACACCCTGGCTGATGCAGGTGGGCAAGGAACTGGCGGATGTGTACTGGCTGCCTGGCAGTGGCGCGCCCTTCTTGGGCCTTGTGAAGCAGCTGACGGGCAGCGAACTGAAGGCCGACGCGTGGGTTGAGGAGCTACAGGAGCCCCTAGGGAAGGCGGTGCGTGGGTGGAGAGGGGGGGGAAGGAGTTGAAGTGCAGGAACAGGCAGTGGCGTCGTTGAGGTGTGTGGGTTTGGGTAAGTTGAGGGTCAGAGTGGGGGCTTTGAAGGACGGTGGGTGGACATGGAAATATGTAAGGATGCTGAAAACTGTAAATCGAATTTTTAAAACTAAAATACGGTATATGTACTCCGCATACCGTAGAAACCGTTTGTATCAAAAATTTCAACCTCCCCAGACAGACCCCCGGGGGGGTCATTGCGTAGTTCTTGAGGAGCAGGAAGCGCACAACCAATTATGTTTTCATTGAATGAGATAGCAGAAAGTATTGGCCTGTCGAAGTCTGAAAAGAACCAGTGCAGTGAGTGCAGCATCAGCTCATGGTTGCATACCCGGAAGTGCTCAGCAGCCCTGTGCAAACAATTGTTATTAGGTCAAAGTCTCATTCTACTACCTGCACATCACTGACATCCTCTCTGACATCTTCTCTTTCTCAACCCTTTGCCTCTTGCACATCCTCACTTTGTATGCTAGGGACAGAGGAACCTCTTCATCTGCCCCTGTGCCCCCGCTGTCACTATTGTCGCGTATAAGACAGCTTCTTGGTCCGCTCCAAGCCAAGCAATTCTTGGTCTTGCTGGAAATGTTGCCAAAGAGCGCCCAGTTGCATTCAAAGACGCAGCTGGTAACATGGGCACTAAGCAGCCGCCCAGCTGCTGCTGCCATGAGGGTGAAGAAGCAGGGGTGCCTTGCCGCAATTGTGATTGTGGATCAGCTGATTCGGTTCCGGTTGCAGGCCTTGTAGGCTTCAGCTCAGCTGCCATCGTTTGGCGGATGCGGCTATGTAACCTAACCTAACTTATCATGCGCATGTGGATCAGCCAAAAGGCATGGCAAGAGTCTGTGTCACAGACTATCGCTCGCCTGCCCTCAAGCGTGATGTGCTCATGTAAAGCTTCAAACACACATTAGCAAGGCTGCGGGGCAAAGCCTCCATGCGCAGCCGCCCAAACCCTGCCGAGGCTGCATCTCTCACTCCCTTCCCCCTTTTCAGCCTGACAAAGGCTTCCTTCGCACCAATCATCAGCTTTCCCTTGCAATCTGCAAGAGCGCTTAAAGAGAGCACCCAGCCCTCAGAGCCATCACCACATTTAATGCACTTCACCTTGCACTTCAACCTGCCAACCACAGGCACAAGCATAGGCACCAAGGTCTTCAATCAGGGGGCACGCTCCTTGCCACCAATGCGCGCTGCATCCCCAACTGGCGCTTAATTGCATGGGCTTCCAGCTCTGCTGCCTGCTCATCTGTCTCTTCGGTTGGCTGCTCATGTGCAGATGCTGTTAAGCCTGCTGCTGCTGCACCTGCTGTTGCTGCAGTCCCTGACTCCACTCTGCTCCCCTCGCCCATGCTTTCATGTTTTAATGAAGATGCCAAAGCCTCTCAAACAACTCAATCAACAACAAAGAATCTACCGGGAATGGCACAGGCGTGCGCAGAAGTCATAAATACCTGTATATATACGGATCATATACCTTAAACATACGGAGCAAACCGTAATACAGTTTGGATGTACGGGTTATAGAACTTGCCCCCGCCCGTGTATTTCCAGGATATCATAGGTATAAAGACACGGTTATATACAATCATCAATCATAATAATACGGTATTCAGTAACCCTATCGATATGTGTCTAGGATGGAGGTGCAGGGACCTTTGTTGCTTCATGTGTTTTGCACCTGTGGGAGAGAGCATGTGGGAGGCTAGGCAGGTATGAAGAGAGCTGGATGGAGGGAGAGTGTGAGTGAGATAGCCAGTGGGTGTCAGTATTGGTTTAGGGAAGGTTCGGGTTAGGCCACTGGTGTGGCTTCCAATTTCTTCCATGCCATTGTGAGCTTCAGCGTGCTTTTTTGCAGTGCTTATGTGCAGGTTCTGCATGAAAACGTGCTTGCATGCTTGTGCTCACAGCTTGCCTATTTACAGCTGCACGCATCATGTGCCTGCTACCAGGCATGAGCTGGGTGCTTGCTTGTGGGCACTGCAATGGTTTGTGACGGGTGCTGACTGCAACGATGTACAATTACTGTCATTGTCCAGAGCAGCTTTGCGGGGCCAGATCTATCGTATTGCCAATGTAATATGCAAAAATAAAATGAACAATCAAATAATTCTGAAAGGTAATTGAAAAAAAAAAAATTATGGGGATGCCTCGCATAAGCACTGGTACATTAATGCATCAGGAGTGCACGTGATGCAATCCCCAGCATATGTACGCTGCGTGGCACAGGTCCTTGGTCTGCCCACCCTTTCTGGCTGGCGATGACCATCCACAAACTTATTGATTAGCCCCAAGCATGTCAATTTGGTCTGCTGATCCAAAAATCCCAACTCACACATACACAAACACATGACGCGCATGGTTCCTCCCTTCACAGCTCGAGGAGGAGCACGCCGCTTACGAGCAGGCCGTGACGTCAGGCCCAGCAATACCCACAGGCTCTGAGCCTGACCTGGGCATGCGCATCCGGCTTGTGCACGGTGATGAGCTCATCGCTGACTCACAGGATGGAGGGCTTGCTGGGGCTGTGCAGGTGAGCATGTCCAAGGGCGTGCGCCCCTGAAGGTGTGCTTGCGTATGTGGCGCTGCGTCGTGCAGCATGTACTGCCCTGCCAAACAGGCTGTGTGACAGCACTGTGTGCCAAACAGGCTGTGTGACAGCACTGTGTGCCAAACAGGCTGTGTGGCAGCACTGTGTGCCAAACAGGCTGTGTGACAGCACTGTGGGACAGCACTGTGTGCCATGGCGTGCAGCTTGAGCATGCTGGGCTGCGCAAGTGAGTGCCACTGCCTCGTGAGGCAGGTGCTGGTACATATGTGCAAGGTGACTGACTTGTGCGGTCTTGGGATGCTTACTCAGCATATGCTCATGCTGCTTGGCGTGGCCCTTGATACACAGCCTTTGCGTGATGCAGCTTGTCACAACCCTTCCAAGTTGTCTATAAAAGGTGTGCACGTAGGCGACGCGCTTCTCCTGTGAACTTGGTCCTTATGGATGCCTAGGTCACAGCCCCTTTTTACATCCTCTTCCCTTTCCTCTTGAGTTCATTCAGGCAGGTTGCAACTCAAATTCATAGTACACAGTGCGTGATAGGCATGCCTACCTGCTGCTCCTGCTGCTCACCTGCTGAACGACACAAACACAAGCTTGTCAGTCTGCCAATGCATTTGCCCCTGTGCAGAAATTCAAGGAATGGGTGCGAGCTCGGTACTTTGCTTAAGGGTAAGCTAAACCTGATGCCCTCTAAGGCATGCTTCCTTCTTTGTTGCAAATTTGATGTTAGAAAAAACACCAAATATGCTGTAATTATCTTGACTGCTTGCCCATAGGGTCAAGCTGTCCTCTTCTCATGGTGGGAGTCTGCCTGGTGCTTGCACCAGGTGCGTACCCCTCCCTTTCTACACGCCACCGGTGTAATCCCTGCTGGCAGGTGAACGAGCATAGATGGTGCAGGTACACACGAAGGCGCGTGCAACCAGAGGTGTGCAGCGCAGAGGTCTACACCTGCGCAGGCCAGGCTTGCACGAAATCCGCGATGCCAGCACAAATTTTCAAAGCATACACACAACTTGTCAATAGCACTGCACATCGCTAGAGTAAATTAAGAAAGTTGCTGGCAGATACCCATTTGCTTGATGCCCTGTCGAGGTAGTTGTGGTCCTTGGTGGTAGCCCTTGAGCACTGTCAGCCAAAAAGTAATCCGTAATGTCCGACATGGTTCAGGTCATTGCGACGTTGAGCAAGAAACTGGAAGATTGTCTGGTTAGGTCAGGCTACATGTACAACCCTTGAAGGGTTTTCAAGAAGACCTTCAGTCAAGAAGTGCGACTGCTAGCCTGCTTAAAAAATCATACTAGTAGGTGCATGAAGGAAGAAATAAAGCTTGTTGTTCTGGCTCAGAAAAGCAGACACAATGCCAAACCCTGAGGGTTGAAACAGAGAAACATAAGTCCTGCAATAAGAGACTACGTGTGAATGGGTACAGTGAAAAAAGGACGTGCTGCTCATCTTGTTTGTCATTACTAACGATTCATTAGCATTGCACAAGTATGGGAGGGATTGTGAGTCCAGGTACTTGTTTCAATTAGAAGGGTATACACAAGTGCCCACATCAGAAATTTCCTGGCTCGGTTGAA
>LKMJ01006267.1_pt1 | contig 11211 bp, 8 predicted proteins | sample 643391 | NCBI WGS metagenome assembly LKMJ01 (sample SAMN04112250, study PRJNA286221) | soda lake metagenome | biome: soda lake; feature: Kulunda Steppe; material: water; isolation source: sample PL-Br10 brine of Picturesque Lake | place: Russia: Kulunda steppe | collected 2010-07
CGAACCAGAGGGAGCCAAATCCGAAGGCGAACCTGCCGAAGCTGAAATCGACGAGCCATCGGCCTCGGAACTCAAGGATCTAAAGCGAGAAACGCTCGAAGACTTCCTGGACGTGATGTCGTATCGAGACCTCCAGGGAATCGCGAAGGACGTCGGCGTCAAAGCGAATCTCAGTCGAGAAGAAATGACCGACGAAATCGTCGAAACGGTATCGATAGAAACGGCCCAGGAGGAGGCGTGATCACTCTCTGTACGAGGTTTGGTTGTGAACGGAAATCGATCAGCGTTCGACCAGGTGATACGATATGACTGAACGAGATTCGGATATCGAAGAGCGCGTAACTGACGTACTCGAACGGGTTCGTTCCTCTGTGGGACCGGCCCAACCCGATGACAGAGAAACGATACCTGCACTCCTCGAACACAAAGACGGGGATCAGTTGCGCGATCTGGCTGCCGAGGCGAACGACGTCGTCGAGGGAAACGAACCCGAAGCCCTCCTCGGAGCGTTCGATCTGTATCGATTGCCCGACGGTGACGAAGCCGGGTCGATACCCGAAGCGATCGCACGAGGCGATCCGGATAAAGTGGCCGATCTTCGAACTCTGGTGAAACTGTCGAAACTCTCCGGTCGCTTGGACGACCAGTATCGAGACTCCTTCGAGTCCGCAGTGGAGGACCTCCGAACGACGATCGAACGGCGTTCCAGTGACGATTCGGCTAGCGAATCCAAACGGGATGCCGAATCGGACGTAGATGCTGCATCTGATTCGGACACAGAATCTGAAGTAGATGCTGAACCTGAAGCAGGTACAGAAAGTGAAACAGATTCAAATAACAAAGCGGATTCAGATTCTGAACCGGAATCGACGTCAGAAGATGATACGCCATCAGGAGAACCACACGACGACAGTGATGGTTTTTCGGAAACCGTACGTTCCGCAGAAAATAGGGTCTCGGAGGGCGCTCAAACGGTCGGGAAAGAAGTGCAGGAAACCGCTGGTAAATTCCTCGACGATAATGACGACGAGGGCGACGCAAAAGAGTCCGAGCACGATGGAATTCTTCAGGACGCCCTCCAATCGGCAGTCGAGGAGTCGCTGGGAGGGTTTGGCGACGACGTTCGCGAGGCAAAAGAGTACCTCGAAGGCATCGTCGATGAGTCCGAAACCGCTGATGAGTCCGAAACCGCTGATGAGTCCGAACCCGCTGCCGACGAATCGACCGCTGACGAAGACTCGACTGGTGACAATAACGAGGATGTATCACGAGGTCGTCCCGGCCGGCAAACCACGCGTTATTCGACTATGTCACCACCGCCGTCCGATCGTGCCGACATGAAGATTCGAACCCGTCACTCGACGGTCCCATCTCGGGACGATAGATCACTAGGCGGGAAGTGACATCCTCGCCGTCCAAAAGGGCGACGCTTCCCGAGGTTCCTCTGTTACTCCCGTCAAGTCGGATGGGTGGGGATTTACGGTTCGTGGACTGTCGACCACTGGCTCTGCCACGAAGCCGTTACTCGTACCCGCACGGGGCTTCGAGTCATCTACCTGTATACCGACAGTCGGCGTAATCGGCTCACTTTCTGGTGAGGTAAACACCGAGTCAACTGCCAGTTTTCCACGCACATCCCCCAATGCGACGCAACGGGATATGAACAATTTCGCACTGTGAAAGTGAACGAAGACGGGCGCTGTATCCCCACCGCGAACGGCGAGGTTTTAGTGCCCTGCATCGCCATACATAAGCCGTAACACCTCGACTCCTGCAATCCGAAATACTTCGTGAATTCTGCAAATCGTAACGTCCCGTCACGGCTTCAAGCCGTTAGGCCTCGTCACGGCTTCAAGCCATAATACCCCGGTTCGTCGTCATCCCGTGGTTCCGCGACCACCAGTTCGTCAGCGTTGACCATCACCCACGGAATTGCCCAGTCGAGTAAGATGTCTTCGGTTCCCTGGTCGAGTTCTGCATCGGGTTCGAGTCCTTGCAGAAGACGGGCAATCTCGTAAACGGTGTACATTCGATCGCCGTCGAGTAATTCCTCGGGTGTGTAAAAGTCGCACGGGTGGAGGCGATCGAACGCTGATTTTTTGATCGGCATGACTATTTCTTTACCCCCGAATCGGCAAAACTGTGATGATCGCCCCTTCGCGGAGGTCTTCCAGTGTGATTCAAGAAATATTGGTCAAGAACGTGATAATTCCTCGTTCGATGAGTGAAATCTCGACGTTCCCAGATTGGCCGAACCAATTTTGATGTCTCACCCGAGAGTATCCTATCGTGTACGAGGCATCGTTCGAACTCTTCCGGTTAGTTCTGTATGCAACCGCAGGACTGACCTTCCTTACCGGCGTCCTCGTGTGGCTGAACCGACCAGCAACGGGTGCGAGAACCCTCGCAATCTTGCTTCTGGCGGTGACGGTCTGGCTTCTCTGCCTTGCGGTAGCGTCGATCATTACCGACGTCGGAACGACAGTGAGCCTCATCAGGATAATTTACACCGTCGCCGGTGTTACAATCCTGTCTCTGTTCGTGTTTTTACTGGAATATACCGGCCGGGATCGGTTCGTCACGCCGAGGACGATCGGTGTTCTTTCGATCGAACCGGCCCTCCTGACCGTTCTGGTCTGGACGACTTCGTACCACGATCTCCTGTGGGGACCGGTCGTCGAAAATCCATCGTATTTCGTGGGTATCGACTATACGCTCGGCCCGCTGTTCTGGGCGCACGTGATTTACTCCTATGGTCTACTATTGGTCGGTGCAGGATTGTTATTCGCCTTCCTCCGGGAAACGGCACAACTGTACCGAAACCAGGGATTGGCACTCGTCCTCGGTATCATTGCACCGTGGGCCGGCAACGCAATCTGGATCGGAACGAGTTCGTCAGTCGGAGGACTGACAGGCGAAAGGCTCTCGACGGTTATCGTCGCCGATACGACCGCACTCGGTTTCGCCGTTTCCGGGATTGTTCTCGCCTGGGCTGTGACGCGTGCGGGATTGACAGACTTGACCCCCATCGCCCGTGCGAAAGTCGTCGAAACGATGAATGCGGGAGTGCTGGTCGTCGACAGACACGGACGAATCCTCGATAGCAATTCGACTTCGGATCGGATATTCGCCAGTGAATTCGATTCGGGAGGTGATACCGTGGACCTGATCGGTAAACAGATCGATGGCGTGTTCGAGCCGTATCCGTCGCTTTCCCGGTTGCTCGAGAAGTCCGGAGAGGGAGTAGAGGAGATGGTGATCGAAACCGACAAAGGTCGACGATACTTCGCAGCAACAGTGACCCGACTGGACGACGATAGAGAGCTCGGTCGACTCATCGTGGTCCACGACATCACGGACCAGAAACGGCGTCAACGAGAACTCGAGCGTCAGAACGAACAACTCGAAGGGTTCGCGAACGTGGTTAGCCACGACCTCCGAAATCCGTTGAACGTCGCGACAGGGTTCGTCGACGTGATGGCGGAAACTGACGAAGTTCGTAACGTCGAGCGGGTACAAACAGCCCACCGTCGAATGCATCGGATCGTCCAGGATGTCCTCGAATTTGCCCGCCAGGGCCAGTCGATCACGGACGTGGAACCGGTCGGGGTTTGTTCTGTCGCGGAGGACGCCTGGGAAACGGTGGAGACACACGATGCGACTCTCGAGTGCACCGCGGGATTGACGATTCTCGCCGACCGAAGGCGACTGCAGCGACTGCTCGAGAACCTCTTTCGAAACGCTATCGAACATAATTCGACTTACAATGACCGAGATGGTCACCACGACGACGCTTGTGAACACGGAGATACGAACGTGACCGTTACCGTTGGTGGGTTCGGTGGGTTTGCAGAGTCTATGGATACTGCACGGGGGTTCTACGTCGCAGACGATGGAGTCGGAATTCCGCCCCAGAAACGCGAGTCGGTCTTCGAGGCAGGATGGACAGACAAGACCGATGGAACTGGACTCGGTCTTGCGATCGTAGATGGGATCGCGAGGGGGCATGGGTGGGAGGTATCAATTGGGGAAAGTAGTGATGGCGGCGCACAATTCGAATTTCGGGGTGTCGCATTGGCAGACGATCGGGCGGACGAGCGCCAGAACACCGAGGAACCATCGCATAAAGACGACCAGATTTACCCCGATCCATCGAAGGAATCAAAGGTGTCAGATCTGGACGTCCTGCGGTGAGTGTTTCTGAACCCTTCGACGGATATTGATCTAACTAATACCACTCTAAATAAATTGTTATCGATCCTTGTCGAGAACGAGGCGTGGTCGATTCATATCGATGGATCGGACCTATCGCTATCGGGTTGCGAGCAGTGCCAAAAAATTGGTCGTACTAGCTACAGGTCTTCTATTCGAAGTGGCCCAGACACTTCTGGTACTCCTCTTCGACCTTCTCCCAGTTGATCACGTCGAAGAACCCGTCCACGAAGCCTCCGCGATCCGGCCCGTAGTCGTGATAGTAGGAGTGCTCCCAGACGTCACACGCCAGGATTGGGTGAGAGCCCCAGAGTGCTCCCTGGTCGTGTTTGTCGACGACGAGGTTGCGCAGTTGTTTGGCGACTGGATCGTAAACGAGTAGTGCCCATCCACCAGCAGCACCGGCTGCTGCTTCGAACTCGCCTTTCCAGGCTTCGTACGAACCGAAGTCTTCCTCGATACGGTCAGCGACGTCGCCGCTGGGTTCACCGCCACCGTCTGCGGACATATTCTCCCAGAACAGCGTGTGGAGATAGTGGCCACAGCCGTTGTGAGTGACGCTTCGCATCGCGTTGGCGCTCGATCCGTAATCACCGGATTCGCGGTTCTCTTCGAGGGTCTTTTCTGCCGAGTTGAGTCCGTTGACGTACCCCTGATGGTGTGTGTCGTGGTGCCAGGTCACGACCTGTTCGGAAATCGCCGGTTCGAGCGCGTCGTAATCGTACGGAAGTGGTGGTAATTCGTGGTCAGTCATTGGTGTCACCTGCAGACTCTGTAACGGTCGCTCACGTATTAATATTGAGGATGGAAACGATATCATGGTGCATGGAGTGAACGAACTCGTCTGGTTCGGATTGCGACGTGGACCCATCGACCGAAATGATATTGTGAAGAGCAGAAAAAACCGTTGAGTAGTCCGATAGTGTTGGAATGACTCGTCAGATGGATAGTCCCACAGTTTTTCTTGATGTCCAGTCGTTCTTACGTACCGGAAAGCCAGTTCCACTCGTCGATCAAAACGTACTCACTGTCAGCGGATAGTTCCTGGCAAGAAAATTGTTAATCGAGTTCCTTGTGCATCGCGTGTTCGAGCCACTCCTCGAGGGCCGGCTGTTCCCAGTAGCGAACCGTTTCGCTACGGGTGTCGACCTCTATCAGGTTGGATTCGTCGAGTTTTGGAACGTGGACGTGTTGTAAGGTTGTGCGAACTTCGAGTTGACTGTCGTAATCCGGGTCGGCTATCCCTTCCTTTTCGAGGACGTACTCTGTTAATTCCTCGAACGTCGCTACGTGGTTCGAAGAGTTGTGGAGGGCATAGAGAACGTATCGACGCCTTGAGTGGGAAAGAACCTCGAATATCACGTCCAGTTTCGGTGTCACTTCCCGTCCCACCCATACGGACTCCGTTCGGGGTTCACGCATCTCCTGACCACCTACCACGTGTTACCATTCGAGACCACCAAGGGCCCCTACTATTGCTGCTACATTAGTTGTTACGCTTGCTACACAATTGACAATTTGCAGTGGAATGAATACGTGGATATTTCAGCGACGGACTGGTCACCGTGATCCAGTGTTCGAATGACGACTGCAAACCGTGACACCATCCAAACGGTTTTGCACGTCGGGTGCCGACGTGGCTTAATGGCAGTACGAGTTGGTGTACTCGGTGCAACCGGAGCCGTCGGACAACGATTGATTCAACTCCTCGATCCCCATCCCGAGTTCGATATTGCAGCGCTCACGGCGAGTTCGTCGAGTGCAGGCAAACCCTATCGCGAAGCCGCGAAGTGGCGTGCAAACGCACCCATTCCCAACGGAATCGCCGAACTCACCGTCGCGGAAACCGATCCCGCAGCCGTCGCTGACGACGTCGACCTCCTCTTTTCCTCGCTCCCCTCTAGCGTCGGCGAGGCTGTCGAACCGGCCTTTTGCGAGGCAGGCTACGTCGTCTCCTCGAACTCCTCGAATGCACGAATGGCCCCGGACGTTCCCCTCGTGATCCCCGAAGTCAACGGCGATCACCTCGCGTTGCTAGAGGTCCAGCGCGACGAACGCGGCTGGGACGGGGCGCTCGTAAAGAACCCCAATTGCTCGACGATCACCTTCGTTCCCACCCTCGCAGCGCTCGAGGAGTTCGGCGTCGAACGGGTCCACGTCGCGACCCTCCAGGCCGTTTCGGGGGCTGGATACGACGGCGTGACCTCTATGGAGATCATCGACAACGCCCTCCCCCACATCGGGGGCGAAGAGGAGAAACTGGAAACCGAGTCGAAGAAACTCCTGGGAACGTTCGACGGCGCGGAGGTGGACGAGAACGACGTGGAGGTCGCGGCTTCCTGCAACCGAATTCCGACCCTCGACGGCCACCTCGAGAACGTCTTCGTCGAGACGACCGAGGACCTCTCTCCGGAGAAAGCAGCCGAGGCAATGGCGGGTTATCCGTCCCTCGACCTCCACTCCTCGCCCGACCCCCTCATTCACGTCTTCGACGAACCCGACCGACCACAGCCGCGACTCGACAGGAACCTCGGCGGGGGAATGGCGATCTCCGCCGGCGGATTCAGCGAGTCGACGTTTGGCCTCCAGTACAATTGCCTCGCCCACAACACAATCCGCGGTGCGGCGGGTGCGAGCGTCCTCAACGGCGAACTACTCCTGGAATCTGGATATCTCTGAGCCCAGCGTGAGCTTCCAGGGATCGTAAATCGTTTCGGCCGAGGTTTCTTGAAGCGTTTCGTACTCTTGAACGGTTTTTCAGAAGCGGTTCGCGTCGATATGTTGTCGTTGCTGAACCCGGCAAAATCGAGCAGGCACATATAGTATTTTCCAAAGAACTCGCGGAATGGACGCCGGAGGAAGTGGACGCGATTCGGTCGACACCGACAGACCCTAGAGTCGATTCGAGTTCTTCATATCGGAGACGGTCGAGGCCCGGATTCGACAGAACAGTAAAATAGGCTGGGCCGAAGGACGAGGTATGGTCACCGAGTCCGTATACGAACACTTCGAGTCGTCACTTGCCGCGCTCGAGGTCGACGTCACGCGAACCGATCCGGCGGGATTCGAGGCGACGATCGAAACCGTTGCGGAGGAACCGGCGATCGGAATCCCCCTTCCTATCGACGGGGTATCGCTCCCCGACTGGATCGATACCGAACCGACACCGGCAACGCTCGAGTCGGCCAACACCGGAATCACCGCCGCCTCGTTCGCCATTGCCGACTACGGGAGCGTCGTCCTCCCCGCAACCCCCGAAGGAAGTGAACAGGTGAGTCTCTTCCCGAGATTGCACGTCGCCGTCGTCGAGGAGCGTGAAATCCTTCCGGACATGCGAACGGCTATCGACCGAATCGGCCCTCTGTTACGAACCCGTGAAAGCGTTATAATCGCCACGGGGCCGAGTGCGACGGCCGACATGGGCGATCTCGTCAGGGGAGCGCACGGACCGGAGGAGGTCCACGTCGTCGTGGTCGGGGATGGATCGGGTGTGCGCGATAGATCCGAAAGTGACGCGACGGAGGAGCGGCGATGAGTACCGGTCGGGAGGAGAAGGCGGCCCACATCCGCCACCTTCTCGAGACCGAAGGCCCAGCCGTCGCCGAGAACACCCGTGGGTTCAACCGAGGGCGATACGAATCGGTCGGACGTCTCGACTCCTACGAGGAGCTGAAAGACGAGGCGCGGGCGATCAAGGAGGACGCCATCGAGCGCCTGCCCGAGTTGATCGACGAACTGACGGAGACGGTCGAGGCCAACGGCGGAACGGTCTACCTGGCGAGCGACGCGGCCGACGCGAACCGCTATATTCGGGAGGTCGTCTCGGAGAAAGAGGGTGAGCGAGTCGTCAAGTCGAAATCGATGACCTCCGAAGAGCTCGAGGTCAACGACGCGCTCGAGAGCGACGGCGTCGAGGTAGTCGAAACGGACCTCGGCGAGTGGGTGCTCCAGGTTGCCGACGAGTCTCCCTCCCACATCGTCGCCCCCGCACTACACAAGTCCCGTGAGGAAATCGCCAGGCTGTTCAACGAAACCTTCGACCCCGAGGAACCGCTCGAGACCGCCGAGGAGTTGACGAAGTTCGCCCGGGCGCGTCTGGGCGAACTGATCCGAGACGCCGACGTCGGAATGACCGGCGCAAACTTCATCACCGCAGATTCGGGGACCATCATGCTCGTCACGAGCGAGGGCAACGCCCGAAAGACGGCGGTCGTTCCCGACACACACGTTGCCGTCGCCGGCGTCGAGAAGATCGTTCCCGACGTCGAGAGTCTTTCACCCTTTATCGAACTGATCGGCCGGTCCGGAACGGGCCAGGACATAACCTCCTACGTCTCGTTGCTGACGCCACCGACCGTTTCACCCTTCGTCGATCCCACCGAACCGGACGTTGCCTTCGCCGAACGAGACGACGACCGCGAGTTCCACCTGGTGTTACTCGACAGCGGCCGGATGGCGATGCGCGAGGACGAACACCTGCGGGAGACGCTGTATTGCATCCGGTGTTCGGCCTGTGCGAACACGTGTGCGAATTTCCAGAGCGTCGGTGGACACGCGTTCGGCGGAGAAACGTACTCCGGCGGCATCGCCACGGGCTGGGAGGCAGGCGTACACGGTTACGACTCCGCCGCAACGTTCAACGATCTCTGTACTGGCTGTTCGCGCTGCGTCGAGGGCTGTCCGGTCCGAATCGACATCCCCTGGATTAACACCGTGGTACGGGACCGGCTCAACCGCGAGGGTGACAGGGGGCAGTTCGACTTCGTCTACGATTCGCTCGTGCCCGACGAGGAGTCCGGTGAAATCGATCTCCAGAAGCGATTGTTCGGCAACTACGAAACGCTCGCGAAACTGGGGAGTGCAACCGCACCGCTCTCGAACTGGATCGCCGGAGCCGAACCAGCGAAGCGACTCCTGGACAGAGCCCTGGGCGTGGACGCGCGACGGGAACTGCCGGCGTTTGAGCGTCGAACCCTTCGGGATTGGTACGCGAGTCGAGGCCCCCGGATCGATTCAGGCGAAGCCGACAGGGAGGCGGTGCTCTATCCCGACGTCTACACGAACTACCTCGACGTAGACCGTGGGAAAGCTGCCGTCCGCGTCCTCGAGTCGCTGGGGGTCCACGTGCGGATTCCCGACGTTCCGGAAAGCGGACGCGCCCCGCTCTCACAGGGAATGATCGCGACGGCGGATGACCGGTCGAGCGCCGTCTTCGCGGCCCTCGCCGAACACCTCGACGCCGGGCGAGACGTGGTCGTGATCGAACCCTCCGACCTGGCGATGTTCCGACGGGAGTACGAGCGATTCCTGCCCGAGGAGTCGTACGAACGCCTCGCCACGAATAGCTACGAGGCCCTCGAGTACGTGTACGGACTCATCGAGAACGGTGCGGACGCCTCTCGGCTTCGTTCGGGCGGCGAAGAAATTGCTTATCACGGTCACTGTCAACAGCGAACGCTCGGACTCGCCCCGTACACCGTTTCGGTCCTCGAGGAACTCGGCCACGACGTGGTCGAAAGCGACGTCGAGTGCTGTGGCATGGCTGGAAGCTTCGGCTACAAATCACAGTATTACGAGCTGAGTATGGACGTCGGCGACCACCTCCGCGAGCAGTTCACGGCGCCCGAGACAGGCGATCGGATCGTCGTTGCGAGCGGGACATCGTGCGGAGATCAACTCGACGACCTACTCACTCGAGAAGCGATGCACCCACTCGAGGTTCTCGATCCCGCCGGTGCGTCGCTTCGGTGACCCGGCAGAGGTTCGTCGATCGATTCTAGCCACTGCGGCTACCGAGAACCCGGTAGAGATCCGATCGGTGGGGCCGTCCCGGAATCCTTAATGGACTGTCCGGCAAAAATTACGCCCATGTACGATGAAGACGAACTCGCCGAGATTCGCGAGACACAGGGCGAGTGGAAGGACCAGGTCCTCGATCCCGTACTTGAACGGTTCGGAGAACGCCAGGATCGGTTCGCGACTATCTCAAACCTCGAGGTTGATCGACTGTACACGCCGTCCGACGTGGAAGATATCGATTACTTCGAGGATCTGGGTTTCCCCGGCGAGGAGCCCTATACCCGTGGACCGTACCCGACAATGTATCGCGGACGAACGTGGACGATGCGCCAGTTCGCCGGCTTCGGCACAGCGGAGGAGACCAACGAACGGTTCCACTTCCTGATCGAGCAGGGACAGACCGGACTGTCTACGGCGTTCGACATGCCGACACTGATGGGTCTCGACTCCGACGATCCGATGAGTGACGGCGAGGTCGGAAAAGAAGGTGTCGCAGTCGACACCCTCCGGGACATGGAGATTCTCTTCGACGGAATCGACGTCGGGGAGGTCTCGACGAGTTTCACCATCAACCCGTCTGCACCGGTCATCTACGCGATGTACGTCGCGCTCGCAGATCAGCAGGGCGTCCCCCGCGAGCAGATCAGGGGAACGCTCCAGAACGACATGTTCAAGGAGTTCATCGCGCAGAAGGAGTGGGTCATTCCCCCAGAGCCCTCCCTCGATCTGGTCACCGACGTCGTCGAGTACTGCGCAGAAGAGACGCCGAAGTTCCATCCAATCTCGATTTCGGGCTATCACATTCGCGAGGCGGGTTCGACGGCCGTTCAGGAACTGGCGTTCACCCTCGCCGACGGTTTCGGCTACGTCGAAGACGCGATGGATCGCGGTCTCGACGTGGACGACTTCGCCCCGCGACTCTCCTTTTTCTTCAACTGTCACAACTCCTTCTTCGAGGAAATCGCAAAGTTCCGGGCGGCGCGACGGATCTACGCCCGCGTGATGGACGAGTGGTACGACGCAGAGAGCCCCGAGTCCAAGCGACTGAAGTTCCACACCCAGACCGCCGGCCAATCGCTCACGGCTCAACAGCCGTTGAACAACGTGGTCCGGGTCACGATCCAGGCCCTGGCGGGCGTCCTCGGGGGGACCCAGTCGCTGCACACCAACAGTTACGACGAGGCGCTGGCGTTGCCCTCC
>LKMJ01006268.1_pt1 | contig 11211 bp, 12 predicted proteins | sample 643391 | NCBI WGS metagenome assembly LKMJ01 (sample SAMN04112250, study PRJNA286221) | soda lake metagenome | biome: soda lake; feature: Kulunda Steppe; material: water; isolation source: sample PL-Br10 brine of Picturesque Lake | place: Russia: Kulunda steppe | collected 2010-07
TCTTAGCTAGTTGGCTTTTCTGGCAGTTCTCCTTTTCCTAGCGTTTTTCAGCTCTTCTGCCTTGCCTGCCTTAAGGACATTGCTGTGTCCGCTCGCGTCTTGTAACAAACAAACAAACAAACCACTGTTTCAACTGGACCTGGTTGAATCAATCATGATTGATTCAACCGCCCAAACATTTCCGACGCCATGTGCAGCCTGCAACTGAGTTGGGGGGCTGTTCTGAATTGTTAGGACAGGAACCTCTTAGACTACTAAGTTGCTGAATGTATGGCCTAGCCAGTGTTGATTGTTGATGGACTCCTTCTGTGCTTGCTCTTTCTCTCGATCTGGTGGGAGATGGCCTGGGCTGCGCAGCTGGCATGCTTGGGACCTGCTTTAGTGGGTGGGCATGTCTGGTTTTTGCCCCTGCTCTTGCTGTGTGGAAGTTTGGGTGGGGCTTTTCCAGGCGTACTTCTTGTTTCACTGATTCTGGTGGGGATTTGACATACAGTACATAGGACCAAAGTGTCTCCCATTCCATAATTGATGCAGCTACCTGCGCAGGCGGTTTTCAAAGCCTGCGTAGTTTTTTGTTTTATTTTCTTTTCATGGTTTTCGTGAAGGCCTTATTCTTTTAATCCTTCTTTGTTTCCTTGATTCCTGCTTGAATCGAACTTGATGTAACGTATGTATGTACCCTGGAAATGCTTGTAGCGGAGTCCGCGTCAGAGCGGTCCGCATCAGAGCAGTATCAGTATTTTGGTTCAGAATCCGTTACAATTTGGTGGAGCTGCGGTCCGAGACCCTGGTTCTAAACCTCCTCACTGCAATCAGAAAAGCATTGCCTTTCCGCTCCTGAGGACAGCAGCGTCCTACAGGGGGGGTAATTTAACGTATGTATGTACCCTGGAAATGCTTGTAGCGGAGTCCGCGTCAGAGCGGTCCGCATCAGAGCAGTATCAGTATTTTCGTTCAGAATCCGTTACAATTGAAACGTACTGAATATCGGTACGTTGTTGACCTGTTGACAATAACCCTAAAAAGTTAGACAACTACATAGTGGAGGCCTAAAAAACACTCTTCTGGAACCTTCAGTCTTAGATTATTGCTTGGCAGATAGGTATACCAATTGCGTTAAGGCTGCTATCCCCCTTCTATAACAAGACTTTGTGGTTGATCTGCGTAAGTGGTTGTGTGCGATGTGTAGGGGATTGGATGGCGCAGGCCCTACGTCGCATGCTCACGAATTCGTTCGAACTGGCTACTTATCATGCATGGCGTTGCCTCTCAAGCCAAGCACTGCTAGGGGGCCTTCCCATTTGCTACCAAAACTATTGGTATCTAGTAGGTAGATAGGCTAGCAGGTTACCTACAGCTGGAACTGAGTAGGCGTGTGCTTTGTAACATTGCTCGTTTTCGCTTGCGTGCCCATACCCTGAGGGTTGAGACAGAATGTTGGCAAATCCACAAAGGCCACTGTGACAAATGTGACTTGTGTGATGTCCAGGACGAAACACATGTCTTCTTTTTGCCCTTGCTCTATGAGAAGGAAATTCGCAGACTAATTTGCTGAATTTACTGGGGCTGATAAAATCTACATCGGGGACACGGGAGCTTTTTACATTGAGAACATCAGTGCTGAGATGTGAAATTGATTTCTTGAAGCAGTACAAATCACTTCTTTTCTTAATGAGACTAAGGATATTTTTTGTCTGGCTGGCAGTGCCCTAAACCCTAAGCCCAGCAGTCAACCCATCTGGCTGAAGGTCCAAACCCATAACATAACTTAGATTGCTTGTGAGGTTAGGGGCTGTAATGGTATATTAGACACTGCAATATGCTACAACGAACATCTTCTTTCGTATTTTTGACATGCAGCCTTGCAGTCGCACTTTTTGACTGATGGCTTAGTCAGATAAGTTATTCGTAAAACCTTAAACCTTCAACCTTATCTTGCTCCAATTTCTGGTATACCTCAGTGGCGGCTGGTCACAAACCAACCAGAAAAAAACTGGTAAACTGGCACCTTTGCTTAACGACATGACTTGCAAACAGAGGCACTTTGCCAGCAGGATCAATGGCGACTGGGATCCGCATGAGTGAGCTGCTTGTCGGTTAATGCAAGCATTATGCTTAAAATGGGTAGATTCACCAACTCAATTCAAGTGCTTGCTTTCTCTGGTGCACATGTGGCCACACACCTAGCTAAAAATGCAATTTCTTGCAGTTTGGGGTGTGTACAGGACAGGCCTACACTGGAAAGAGTAAAACTGCACTGCGAAAAAAGCCCTCTGACAGAGGTGAGCCCTCAAAAAGGCCTGGCTGCACATTGCTGGAACACTGAGCGCTGGATTTGGCTGATTGAATCGCAAAATTGCGCGCTGTGAGCGCCCTGGTGAATCAGGTGAAGACAACAAGTAGCAATGCAGTCTGTGCAAATTTTAACAATCCCGTTCAAAGGTAAAGCTTGAACGCGAGTAGAACTTGCATGTTTGTGTTTCAAGCAAGCAGGTGGTCAAGAAGGCACAGGCGGCCATTGCTGAGTGCACAGACATGAGCACCAGGCGCTAAGATAGACCAACATGCACATTTCAAATCCCCTGAGTGTAGGGTTGGGCTGCATGACTGCTCCTTGCTAACTGCACAATGCAGGAGAGCAGGAGACAGGATTGGCCAAGGGCCCCGGCCAGAGAATGCGCCGGCAGGGTCCTCTGCGTGGCCAACTATCTGCGTTTCTTAGCAGCCCCCCCGCCGCTGCCTCCGCCTTTGCGCTTTCTGGGGTTGGGCTCGTCTTCTTCCTCAAAATCTTGGTCATCACTGGGTGGAGAAGAGCGATAGTAGCGGAACAACCATGAGCACTCTTCAATTTTGATTTCGTGAAGGACGTGCGGCCTTATAAGGCAGGAGGCTGACTATGGAGTGCTGTGCTCGCACTAGCCAGGGACAATGGAGTGCTGACTGTGGAGTGCTGACAAAGGAGTGTTAACTAAGGAGTGCTGTGCTCGCACCAGCCAGAAAAACCAGACTATTATGCTGTGCTTTGGAATCAAGTTGCCACACTATGCAAGGTGCGAGGCAGACGCCCATCAAGCAAGAAGCGCAGGTTTGGGTGTGCAGGTACGTATGACTCATTAATTGTGAGTGGTGTTGTGCATGAGCCTTGGGTGTTCATGGTGGCTGTCATCTAGCATAAGCCACCAGTGCGCACAGAATGGAGCGCGCGTGCTGTGTTTGTCCCACCCACTTCTCAGCTTCAGCCTCGAGCTCTTCCCAGGTCTTCCCTTCCTCCTCCTCTTCGTCATCCTCATCATCATCCTCGCTGCACAAAGCAAGCGCGCCATCAAAAGAGATGAGGGCAGTTGAAGGCAAACAAGGTTAGTCAAGATGGTCTCTGCTATGGTGCAGAGCATGTGTTGTGATCCAGGCGCACGTATGACACCTCCTACATGCAGGCAACTGTGGGTGGAGACAGGAGCTGGAGCTAGGAGGATTGTCTAGGCTGCCAAGCAAAAGGCAGACGGCCTGCCAGAAGCCCTGAATCTCAGACCTGCAGCCTTAGGATAGGAATTTGCTTGAGGCCGTACAGCTGCTTTTTTTTTTAAGGCATGCAACTGGACTTTTCTTCTGATGCATGGTCCACTCTCCTGACTGGCATTGACTCTTGCCTCCTGGCTGCTAACTGCTCCCAGAGCATGTTCTCTTCAATCATTGACATCAAAAATGGCATTCAAAAATGGTCTACAAGACGCAAAAATGAGGGCGGATGCACAGGGAGCCGCTCATACTGGCGTGGTCCGCAGCAGGACTTCCCTAGCTTGCGCTGCACTTTAACATCGTGCATCTATTGCTTGCTTCACACCTACACTGCCCTATCCCCAGCCAAAAAGGCACAACTGTCCTCAATGCTGGTGGTACACACACACACACGCACACACACAGAGTTCCAAGCATCTTCTGTGCTTTTACGAACACACCCACACAAGCCCACCTGTCCTCGACGCTGGCATCACTGTCATCATCATCATCGTCTTCACTCTCCTCCTCCTCTGCACTTTCTGTCGGCTGGTATCCCTCACTCGCGTCGCTGCCCTCCTCATCCATGCCATCCTCCGATTTCTGGGAGGGCAGGTCACGCATGCAGAGAGGCATTCAGCAAACAGTGTGTGTGTGCGCATGGAAACATGTCTCTGCCGGCTTTGCACACTTGTGTCCATTTGCACCTGCATCAGTAACACCACCATGCTTCAAAGGTTCTGCTTGTGATGCAATATCATGCTTCAAAGGGTCTGCTTGTGATGCAATATCATGCTTCAAAGGCTCTGCTTGTGATGCAATATCATGCTTCAAAGGCTCTGCTGGTGATCCAATGCTTCCAAGGCTCTGCTGGTGATCCAATAGTAGCTTGTGTGGGCATTGCTCAGCATACTCTTATGGTTAAGGGCCAGGCACAAAAAGAGCCAAGCTCAATCATGGGAGAGCCTCCAATCCCTCGCCCTGTGCAGGAACAGAAACAGGTTGGCAAACACTTGCATCCCCCAGCTCGGAAACGAGTGGTGCATCACTCTGCAACAGCAAGACTTGGGTGAACAGAAGCGGGATGTGCTGAGGGAAGAGCACATGGCTTTCACACCCTGTATCTCTCCCATAACTCAGGACATAAGGGAGCCCCTATCTTCCCCCTTGCCCCTCCCGAGAATGGAGACTGGTAAACAAATGGATGGGCAATGGGAATTAAGGTTGCCAAGCGCACAATGCAGCTACCAGATCAGCATAGCAGCAATGAAGAGAGTGTAGTCACGGGCGCAGCTCCTGAGTCTCATTGTAGTTGTGAGCTGAGGTAAGGATGATGAAAATACTAGGCACTACCTCCTCCTTCTGCTTTCAGGCCTTAGCGGTGAAGGAACAAAGTGAGATGCACACACGCCGCGGGCCAAGGCCAGTCATATCCAAATTGAGGAACCCCGCCAAAGAGATTCCCATTGAAGGCACGCACATCCATATTGAGGAACATTTCCACCAAACGAACTCCCATCACACGTACTCACATCCATGTTCAGGAACTCCCACCCGCCTTGCTCGACAAACCCCTCAGGGTCGTCTTGAATGGACCTGCGCACACGCCGCAAAACAGCATGCATGGGTAGGCTGCGCACACGGCGCCAAGCATGCGTGGGAAGCTGTGCACGCAAGGCTGTATGCATGCAAGAGTAGCTGTGCATTGAGAGGAGCATACTTCGCAGACGCCCTATCTCAATGCTCTGTGCAGCCACAGCCGCAGGCGCCCCATCTCAATGCTTTACGCAGCCACAGCCAGGGACAAGAGACTCAAGCAGATGAACGTCTATGGGCCGGGACATGGGCCCCGCTGCATGCCTGCGCCTATGCGTCAATTCCATTCCTGGGGCTGTCAGAGCTGCACAGACACCCCTTACTTGGAGGCACAGTGGGTGTGGCGTAAACGAGGGCCAATACAGGGGGGGGGGGGTTCCTGCACACCACACCCACAGCCGAGCATGGACGTGCATGCACACATTGTTGACACACACACACACGCACTTGAGGATGGGCTTCCACGCCAAATTGAGCTTGGACTCGTAGTACTTGATGTTGACGCTGTTGAGCCAGTCCTTAATGGTGTCCAGGGACTTTGACGGGATGGCGTCAATGCGCAGCACCTGTAGCACACAAGCGCACATGCAGGCTTCGTCCAAGGGCAGCTGCCCACACACTCAGATCCTTGTGGGCGCTTGCCTTGCCCAAGCTCATCCCCCCAAAAATGTGCAGAAAACGAACGTGTACAGCTTGCTATGAGGTCCTTGCAAAATTACAAAAACTGGGCTGCATCTGGGACAACAGCAGCTGGGCTGGCAAAGTGCACTAGACCTCAACTGGTTCAAGGCAGAATGCAAATTTGGGACAGGTGAGCAGCAAAAGGCAATCCATTAAAGACACCTTGACATTGCAGGTGCTAAAGCATCATAGATGAAGGTCCAGGCCTCTCACTATCAAGCACTTACATCTCTAGAAAAGTCCTTAAACACGATGGCCATGTCAAAGTTCTTGAGGTTGAAACCCACGCGCTCCAAATTAATCACCTGCAAAAGAATGCAAGGAATGAGGCATTGCTAGTAGTCCTCCTGATTCCCATTGACTTCTTTTGCTTTTATTTTGCTGGCGGAGGGGTCATATTGTACTTAGGCCCTATGTGACCTCTTTTCCGTTATCGATGCAGGAGTAATTTATACTGCCTATGAAGTAGTCTGCAACAAGAGGTTTAAAGCACGACGGAGATGCCCCATGCCGGGTGCCTTGGGCCATCACTCGTCCATGCAATACTGTCCCTGTGCGTGAGCATATGGCAGGCAGCAAACAAACACACCCCTGGACACGCCGGTCAGTGGCACCACATTGAGGCATCCACTCCCACATCCATCACAGACACCACAATGAAGCACACACTTCAATATTTGTCAGCAACACCACAGAAAGGCCTCATAGCGAGGTAATTACTTCTAAATTGTCAGCGGACATCACATTTAAGCACTACAGCATGGTAATCACTTCCACATCTGTCAGCGACACCACAGAAAGGCATTCAAGCGAGGCACTCACTCCCACAGCTGTCAGCGACACCACCATGAGGCATTCACTTCCACATTTGTCAGTGAACACCACAGCGAAGGGCATCAGTGCAAGGCACTCACTTCCACATCTGTCAGCGACACCACAGTGAAGGGCATCTCTGTCAGCTCCACCAAGCAATTTACGGTGGGCAGGATGAAGGATGTACTCTTTTGGGGCACCCCATGGAAGCCCAGCTCTCTGAACGGGATGTCAAACTCGAGCTGCAGCTCACTGTAGTCACGCTCCCACAGCTCCTGCGTGAGTGCATGTTAGTACATGTACATCGGTTGACTGCTTTGTTTACCTGTTCTTGCTCCTGTGTGAGAGCACGTTGTGCTCATTTTTTTGAGCGTGCACGCTTGTGTGTGTAATGTGGGCATGTTTGAATCGTGTCTGTACACTTGCCTGCTTGCCTACTTGCTTGTGTATGTGTGCAGTGTGTGCTTTTGCTGGATACGCAATTTCATGTGCAGGAGAGCGCATGCCGTCAAAGGCCCAGGGCTGCCAACAACCAACAAAAGCTGCATACAGCACAACACATGCATAGGCACGTGTGAGCACACAATACATGCACAGGCACGTGTGAGCACACAATACATGCATAGGCATGTGTGCGCACACAATACATGTTTAGGCACGTGTGAGCACACAGTACATGCATAGGCACGTGTGAGCACACAATACATGCATAGGCACGTGTGCGCAAACAATACATGCATAGGCACGTGTGCGCACACAATACATGCATAGGCACGTGTGATCACACATTGACCTCACCTGCACGCGCTTTACAAATGAATTGAACTCAGCATTTATTTTGTTCCGCCTCTCGCGCTCTCGCTGCTCCTCTTCGATCTCATCAGGGTCGTACATGTTGCGCCTTCCCCCATCAAGTGTCTGCAATCAGCACTCCCAAAACCATTCATCACTGGCCAAATGCATCGCAGCTGTGCAATTAAAAGTGCTTCAAAAGTGTTATCCAGTGCACAAGCACAGCCTGGTTCAACCATGCCAATGTGCTGCATGGAGGTAGTTCAATTGCATCTGCCTCCGGTTGCTGCAGGTTTTGCACAGGCACCGGCACCCGCATGCAGCCTGATAGTTGCAGTCATCCAGTTCGGGAGCTCTTGTACAGACGTCCGCGCTTGAGAACATCAAGGACTTGTGCAAAGGGCAACATCAGGGGCTCCTGCATGAAGCAACTGCCCCTCCAGTACACTAGAATTGAGCCTACAAGCACTCAGCCGCATTTGTTACACTGTGTGACACACAAAGCCATATGTATAATGGATTGAATGTGTGACACACAAAGCCATGTATAATGGATTGAACAAAGCCCACACATATGCTAATACACGCACGCACACACCTGTACCACGTCCATGACTTCAGCATAGAACTGGACGTCTTTTGTCTTCTTATTGCCAAGCATGATCGGGTTGATGAGGTTGAAGTGCAGGATAGTGATCATCTCGCTCTCTGCTGGCTGCAGCCATGCAAAAGCAGCACATGCGTTTTTGTGCATCAGACCAGCATAGGCACGCAGTGAGAGCAGCATAGAGTGAGAGCGCTGCACAGCAGCACGAGCCATGCACATGGAAGCAGTGTAAGGTCTCATGCAGGAGAGCGGGACTGGCATGCCGTTGCGGGGCGCTCAGCACTCTGCAACCACTTGCTTGGCACCGAGAGGCGTGCCACTTCAAGCTTTTGCCCACGCGCAAGCCCCTGCTTGGTGGGACCCGGGGAAGGCACAGGAGTTCGAATCTGTGACAGGAATGTGGTACAGCTTTCAAGCAGAGAAGGGGCAAACTGTGTTCCTCAAGTGACTTCTGCAGACCAGAGGCTAATGCAATTCTTGGAATTGGCGTAAGATCGCAGCTCATTCCGCACCCCAGAGGCATGCTTTTTGGATATGCTGCATGTTGCAAAGGAAAGAGAAGAAGGTGGCCAGAAGCATGCTTTTGGGGTATGGTGTGTGGAAGGCAGGGTTTCACATGCAGCACTGTGCAGGTTGCATTTTGTAGGAGCAAGTGTTGTAGGAGCGAGGGTGACACTCAGAGAGACACTGAACATTAGGGCAGAGTGTTACCTGGAAGAAGGCATGCCTGATGTTGCGGTACATGACGTGCACCGGCTCACTTGCGTGACGTGGGTTAACATATCTGCGTGCACAGCACAGCAGCAGCCCCCGCAGCTCATGGCCTGCCATCTCAGACGTGCAATAAAGAGTAGCCAGGGGTGTGCACTTGGCAGCAACAGCAACAGCAAGCTTGCGTGCTTGTGCATGTCCGGCTGCAAGAGACGGCAAAGGTGACCTGGTCATGGACAGCTTGTTAGCTTGAAAGGCGCCTGGCCATGCTGGCTGCGAGGAAAATCAATCCCACTGGCAACGGTGCACCAGACAATTACCATTGCCTTCTTGTCACAAGGAAGGAGCGATCCCAGTTGCATTAATGCACAAAGTGCAATCCAATTTGGTGGAGCTGAAAATGGATAGCGTCATAAGCTTAAATACCACACACACCACCACGTCCACCTGAACACCCTGCCCACCTCACTCCCTCACCCCCCACACCAGGCCCCAGCCTCCTGCTCGCCCAGCCTCCACGTTTGTTCATCTTCCCCCGCTGCCCCCCTCATCCGCGCCCCTCACACCCCGCATCAAACCGCTCACCCGCCCTCGGCATGCCCCTGCAGCCTGCTCACCTGACCTCCGTGCCCCACTCATCTCACCCACTCATCTGACCCTCACCCAACTCCCTGCACCCAACTCACCCAACAAACGTGCCTCAACCAATGGCCTGATGCTGTTGGCGCCAGCCACAAACCAATCAATACCTAACTGCCAGGCCGGTGGTTGATCCCAAAACTTGCTAACGCACCTGAAGCCGTTGGCGTGCGCCTCCAGCGTGCCTGGCACTTTCCGGCCCTTGCCGCCAGGGGCCGGGCGCATCCACAAGTCTGGGATCTTGTACACGCGCTTGCCTGCGGGGAGGGGAGCCCGGGGCCGGCGAGAACAGGTCTGGCACCTTTTTGCATGCGCATGCCTGCGGGGCGCTTGGAGGGGTGGGCAAAGGGAGGGTGCAGGGGGATACCAACTACAACACACCCACTGCCAGCTTTTTGAAGGAGTGCAACTGGTGTGAAAGAGCGCACTCACACACATGCATATGCCCACTGCCAGCTTTTTGAAGGAGTGCAACTGGTGTGAAAGAGCGCACTCACACACACGCATATGCCCACTGCCAGCTTTTTGAAGGAGCGCAACTGGTATGAGAGAGCGCACTCACACACACACATATGCCCACTGTCAGCTTCTTGGGGAGTGCAACCATGACAGACTGCGCTCACAAGCACACATGCTGCGGCACCTTGGATGAGCTTCTCCTGCGCCACAAGCGTGGCCCTCTCCGCGCGCTCCTTGTCGCGCAGCACCACCGCTGAGCGCATCATCTTGATGTCCTGAACCACCTTGGCCGCGTGCTTCACATCTTGCGACCTGGACCAGAGGTTCAACAGTGTTCGGCTAGCATGTGAGCGTCACCATCCCGGGACCAGGGTGTGGATCACACTGTCCTGGGACCAGAGGGCGTGGATCACACTGTCCTGGGACCAGAGGGCGTGGATCACACTGTCCTGGGACCAGAGGGCGTGGATCACACTGTCCTGGGACCAGAGGGTGTGGATCACACTGTCCTGGGACCAGAGGGTGTGGATCACACCGTCCTGGGACCAGAGGGTGTGGATCACACTGTCCTGGGACCAGGGTGGAGTCAAGCCACACCCTGTTTCCATGCATGGTCCAGCAGCATGGAGCGACCACGTGCTTTGGGACGCAGGTGCATGCAGGTGCAGGCATGCGACATGCTTTGGGACGCAGGCGCATGCAGGTGCAGCGACCACGTGCTTTGGGACGCAGGTGCATGCAGGTGCAGGCATGCGAGCTTGAGATCGCCAGGGCCTGTGAGAAATGCCGCTCAAGGCAGCTGATTATCAAGCAGGTACAGCTGCGCCCTGCACCGGCATGGACTGCCCTACTCTGCGGGCCACGGAAGGCAGACCCCCTACAAAATTTCAAGCCCAAACCTGTTTTCGGGAGTTGACTCAAATGCTAATCAAGTGAGACACAGCGCACGAGCCTAATTCAAGTGGGGTCCAAGCCTTACACTGCGAGCAGGCACTTCTGCACGCTCCAGCTTGCGCTGTTTTTGCATCACTGGTCTGCCTCAGGCATAGCAAGGGCGCATGCGGAAGCGTGCTTTGCTGCACGCGCGACGGCCTGCCGTGCAGCCGGCGTGTCAGTGTGCTTTGCTGTAAGTGCATTGGCATATACAAATCGACCCTGTGCTACAGCTGGGCCTCTCAAGAGCAGGCAAGCAGGCGCATGCGCAACATGCACTGTGTACAGCAGCTAGTGGCGTAGACCGGCCTCATGTTCTTCCCCGGAGGAGGACCCTTGCATAACACATGAGCGTTGGTGCTAGCTTGCAGAATTTGCCCTATCCTTGTGAGCTGCACTTGGTGCAAAGTGTGCCAGGCCACCTAGACTTCAAAAGCACACTACAACCATTGCCACCACCACCACCACCACCACCACCACCACCA
>LKMJ01006269.1_pt1 | contig 11209 bp, 9 predicted proteins | sample 643391 | NCBI WGS metagenome assembly LKMJ01 (sample SAMN04112250, study PRJNA286221) | soda lake metagenome | biome: soda lake; feature: Kulunda Steppe; material: water; isolation source: sample PL-Br10 brine of Picturesque Lake | place: Russia: Kulunda steppe | collected 2010-07
CCTGCCCAGGGGCCCAAACCAGTCTGCGTTTTCCAATGCTGAAGCATGATAAAGAGATAGCTCAACCAAGCAGGCCACAGCACAGGGCAACCCCCTATTCTGAAGCAGCAGTTAGCTATGGGCGTGGACATGGGTAGGAGCAGTGCACTGGTGTACAATAAGAGTTGCAAAATACTGCATTTGTGCAGAGAATGAATAACTTAGGTGTCATGCCCAGCAGCAAAGGCACACAAAGGGAAGCCTAGCCAGAGAAACTGATCATGACTTTTAACTTCAAATTTAAAAGACAACTTGCTAGACAGATCAATGGAAGTGGGTCTGCATGCGAACCTGCGCATGTGTGAGTGCATAGATGAGTCGCTGGGTGGCGTGTACATGTTGCATCTCATACAAGTGTTGGTGAGTTGTTGCTCATGCTTATGCATGTGCACTTCTCCCTTACTTGCTGCATAGCCACAGCCTCAAGCAGCTCCACCATGTAGTGCACTGTACAGCAGTCTGTATGCCATACTGTGAGGCTGCAAGCAGCCCTGTGCAGAATAGTTAGACCAATGAAAACCCTAGTTTCCTACTTGTTGAGATCAAATTTCCATGAAAATGTACTGGGCGAGAATGTGGGCATGGATGATATGAGCACTGGAGGTCATGAGGCCAACAGAGACAGTGTTCCTCTAATAAGTTGCACAGATATGGGCGTTTCCAAGGACTTTGAATGAATTATGAAAAAACACGTGTGACCGCTGAAAATTTTTGGGAATTCGCATTCCCAAAAATTTGGGTGTCACCGCACTTTTTTTGGTAATTTGTGAATTCCCAAAAAAAGCCAAAATTTTTTGATCTTTTTGGACTCTTTGCTTCAAGGGCTAAAATTGTCACGCAGATTTACGTATGCCTCTTGTCAGCTGGCTGTGACGTCATTTGTGGCCCATGTATGCCAACATTCTTTAACATCAAATTATTATGGAATATGTATTCATGTATTCTTGCTGTTTATTTATTCTGTTATACTTTGAATTCTGATTTTCTTACTTTGAGGTTGAAGCCCAAGACTGACATGGCCTTTGCATGCTGACAGCACATACACCCATGTCAGCATATAAGATGGAACTGCTCAGGAAAAGCTCCTAACACTCACCTGAATCTTGTAATGGCACAGGGTCTTGGTTGACCTGCGCACATGAATGGTCAAACGTCCACAATACAATCCGAAAAAAAAATCAACCCCTGCACACAGAAGCACAGCACGCAAGCATTGCAAATTGATCCCCCAGCATTTGCTTGTGCACATTGCTTTTGGCATGGGCATGCAACTATGCCTGTAAGCTCAACCACAGCCGTGACAGTAATTCTTTACTATAACAATTTTACCATTCTTTCTTTACTATTGCAATTTTACTGCCAAAGATACTTATGGCACGACACAGGCCAAACGTTCTGGCATGCTCTTTTCTTATGCAAATCCTGATCCATATTCTTTGCCTTGGGTCCAAATTTGATTTGATGCCCGCTCTCTTTACCTTGGATTTCAGATCACCATGGATCCCGAGTTGGAACACTCCAGCGCATGGCATGCAACCTCAGGGAAAAGCTAGTGTCCCAGAGGGCCCTCTATGCCTCTCCATGTTAAACACTTACCATTATGCACAGCCATCATTCTCAGCCTCGTTTATGTCTTTGCCGTCATCCCTTGTTCCAAAACTTATCATCTGGCACACCACGATTGTTCATGTCATAAAACACGAGTTCAGACATCAGAAGTTCACCCCCACTGCTATGATAAGTTACCCTAAACTTTTGGAACAGGGGCACCCTCAATCTGCATACAATACCATAGATGCCTAGCCACTGCACTCACATCCAGCCTAGAGCATCCTTCAATGAGGCATCGCACAATCACCCTCAACCTTCTCACCAAGCAAGTGGCGCAGATTCATGGTCTCACCAAAGATTTCCTATGCACAGGGGAAGGAACCAACTGACATATCAGGTGACAATTAAGTTACTGCATGCAGCTGCGACAACCCATGTGCATCCACTCAAGCGAACTCCACCTCATGAAATGCAGAGAGAGCATGTACCTAGAAGACATAATTACCATAAATGAAACTTTCTCACTCAGCAAGCCACCGCCCCACACCCTCTCTACTGTGATTATCTGCATCACCAAACCTCTCTTGAGTCTTGGCATTCATGGGCTCCATGAACTCACCAACCACAGTGAAATTTGTATTCCTCCAAAAGCACAGGTTCAGTCCCAATATCCTAAGATATTAGCTGAACGCAAGGTAGCACTCAATAAACAATCAGCTTTAATCGATCTCCCTCCTAGAATGGATCTAACTGCAGCTGTGATCCACAATATTCCCAGGTACAAAAACACCGAATCCAATACCCTTTCTGCCAGCAGCAAAATCAAAAATGCGCACATCAGCCGACTTGTAGGCACCCAAGGTTATGGAAAAAATAACTAACCCTAAACCCTGCCTCCACTTCTGACTCAGATCCACGTAGCCCATCAACAAGCTCCTTGTAAACGCCCCCAACACTAGTGATCCTGTCCCCAACCATGATCCACAACCCACTATACACACTCATTGGATGCCGCTTACCCCATCCCCCAACCCAACCAACTGCAATATTATCATACTCTGGAAAGGCAATTCTTTAACCAAGATATCTTCCCCAAAACACAGAGCAACAGACAAGCACTCCCATCACCAAACAAACAACACGACCAACCAGATGCTGTGGGGGCACCAGATGATCTATCTGCCGATACCGATCCGCCTAGTTAAATATTGCGTTCCAATTCTGGACCAAATACCACAACGACCGCCTGTATAAACGGCCTACAAACTCAGCCTTTAATCCACTCCAACATGCCACCCAATTAATAAAACCAGGGCCAAAACAACCACAGACAAAAAAGAGATCTTACACATAGAAATTGAACTTCCCTGCCCTTCAATCAACCTCCTGTATCCCTCATGCTGGAGCATGAAGCTTTGGAATTACAAGAGAAACAGTCTTGCAGATAGCAAGAGATACAATACCCGATAATGCCATCAATATTTTCTACCATGACCTAGATATCACACACATTGACTCATGGAGGATTGTCTAGGACAAGAAAAGCATGACAATATGCCTCTTCAGCAGACACAGTACCCCACCCATTATGCGCCCATGATTTAAGGAAGGCGGTCGCTCCCTATCTCCAAAAAAGCTGGCTTCTTGCCTGACAGCACTCATCCAATGCTCAGTCTGCCATTGAGTGTGCAGGCTGTGAGGTTTTCTTCCTTTTCTATGGCCTTGAACCTGGAAGAGCTGAGCCACCCTTTGATGATATGTACATCTGTGACTTTTGCAACCAAACTTACCACTGGGTATACGTCAAGAACAACGGCTGCTATACCAAGAGCACCACAACATAGCTTGCAGACTTATCATAAAAGCTATTGAAGCTGGCTCCCTAGGAGGCTCTTAAACCAAAGTGGATATTGGCAGCTAAGACCGCCGAGCAAAACTTACTAAGCCCTAAAGGATAAACATATAGAACCACCCCTGAATGGCTATTCTCTAGCCGCTTCCCAGTGGCCTCCATACTGTCTTTCTGGGTGGCACCATCTACAGCCCTTATAGTTTAGAGCCTCTTAGACATCTTGCTCTGGATCCTCAGAAAGTTACCAAGCTTGCTGTGAAACTTCATGCTCATTCGGTTCAATTTGCTTTTCAACTTGTTAGTACCAAACGTGCCTTGAAAAAACTTTTGCAACGAATCATGACCAGGAGTGGGGTTTTGCTAGCCACCCCCCTGATCCCCACTGATTACTTTTGTTTTCTTTGCTGGTGGATGAGTCATATGGTGCTTAGGCCCAAGGTTCCTTTAATTGATATAGATATTGAACATCTCACTGCCTACGTAGTTTTCTCTTACTTTCCTTGCTTCTCTTTTCTTTCTGAAAAGCATTGGCAAAATTTGGTCCAAAATAGACGACCCTGGCGGGCTGATGGGTGCGCTGCCTGTGTTTTTTGCATAAACCCCTTACATATTGAACCAGAACGACCCAACCAGAGCCCTTCTTGCTTCCTTTGGGTATAACTTCACTTTTAATACAAAAGGATCCTGGTTGCTGAAAAACAAGGGAAAGTGAAGGGATGCAGGTCTTGACCAATTTAGGCAAAAACTGCGCTCCAAAGCCTTGATGCTGTTTTTCCAAGAAATGTAATAAGTCAGAAATGGCTTAAAAGGCACATACCGCTAACGACCACGTCTTTTCACTCCATCATGTATGCAATGCAGTGCAATGCAATTTGTTTGTTACAAGAAAATCATTACATGAAAGATCATGCAGTGTGGTGCAGTGTGTGATCTATTTTGTAGAGGAGATCTGGGGGTAAAACAATGCTTCATGCCATGACCAATTTGGAATGTGGCCATGATTGTCAAATTTCTAGTTAAGCTGGTTTGGGGCCCTAGGAAGCAGGGCTAAATGCAATCAAAAACCCTGAAAGATGCCAGCCTTGGCCATATGCCCCAGGAAAAATTGAAAAGCATATCCATGGGCTTCTGTGTGTGGAAAAAGGAGTAACTGGAAAATGAGCATTTGCATTTCTTATCAATAAACCAGTCTGGTTGTTGGCGTGTGGGCTGCACATACCTTCATGTGCACATAACTATCAGAAGTTAAATTTGGGCCTCAAGGGTGGCTTAAGGATTGTTTGGGGCCCTTATAAGGTGGGAAATTCGGTCTTCCACAAAACACATTTGCTGCCCTTGCCCTTTGAGTATGGCTTTTGTGTCAGGGGCCTTGATAGATTTATGGCTGGGCTGCACAAGCAGGCCTAAAATTGATACACACTGCCATTGTAGGTCGCAAGGGCCAGCGTGGGTTGCAAGACGGGGTGAAGCTTTGCATGGAGAATTCCCATACTGGGCCTAAGCGGCTCCCCTTTGATGTAGAATAGGTGTAGGGAGTTGTTTTTTTAAGTGCACAAGCAACAAGCTACCATGCGCGCTGTCCACTTAAAATCACGAGCATTGAAAGTTTTCACCTGAGAGACAATCAATCCTTTTCAGATTTGAGCTCAGATACACCCCCTTGTGCCACAAGCCAAGCGCTTGATTTTCTAGTTGAGTATCTGCCATATTGCTGCAATTGAGACTGCCAAAAGCCTGCCACGGCCATGCACGTCAGAAGTTGAGCTATGCAGACAGCCTTGCCAACAGGCGCGTCTTGTGCACACTGCATGTGCACCTCCCGATTATTAGAGACCTGATCGGTCCTGCAATCTTGATGTGCTATACTTTTCTCCCTGCATACAATTGATCATTAGACACTGGTCCTTGCAAGATCCAGAAGCAAACAAAGGCTAGCATGTGTGATTCTGACTCGCACTAGTAATACAGTAAAAAACAAGTTTAGGAAAACAACCTACCTTACCCACATATGTATGCAGGTTTGGAGGATGGACGTTGCTTGCTATTCTATGGACTTTCCTTTTCTTGTTTTACTCTTATATGGGCAAGGATTTGAATGGCAAGGATATCTGGGATTTCCAGCGTCATCCTTTAGCAACAAACACTGAATTGTATGCGACCATCTTTATCTCACTTTTGGTCATAGCCCCATGGCTTGTGACACACAAGGTGAACCTTGTGGCTGGAATGCTTAGAAGAACACGTACAATGCATCCCTCTTACAGCTCCCCGCCCACCTTCTTGAACTTGTAGTCGTTTGGGTCCTCCTGCCCATCCTTCTTTGGGAACATGTTGTTGGACATGTTGTTGCCCCAGACCGAGAACGCGTACCCGCGCTTGGCCAAGTCCAGGGTGTTGATCATGTGCACGTTCATGAACTTGCACGAGGTCTCACACATGATGAAGGGCTTGGTGTCAAGGCAATTCCAGGATTACATGATGCCTTTCAGCATTTGATAGGTGCATTCCTAGATTAAGAATTCTTTGCTGGAAAATTGCTGTTGGACAGGCATGCAACACAATCAGATTTTCATCTTGCAACGAGCCTAGCACCATTCCAGATCAAGTTATGTTTATAAACCATGCAGATTTTGTCTATAATATGTGTGCGCATACCCAGGTGGATGTCAAAGTTGAATCACCTTCTCCGGCCATCTGTATCCTAAGATTCAAAGGCGCTGTCCCTGCTGGGTACTTTGGTCGCATAAGCAGATGTCCTGTCCTTGAATGGCATGCGTTTGCTCTTATCAGCACAGCAGCAAACTTGAATGGCACCGCTCCAGACGAGCATCTCATGCTGATTTCAGCTTTGGGAGACTTCACAAAAGGCCTCGTCAAAGACCCACCAACAGAGGTGTGTTGGAGATGCATGTGATTTCTTCACGTCAAATCTGATGTGGTAGTGCTCGTAATTCACCTCTTTGCCAGGTCTTGTAAGGAAATGAAACTGAATAAATCAATAAGCAATCATGCAGCTGGCCATTTCCTGTGCAGAATGTGCGTTCTTTGTATGGTAGGCTTTTCTTTGCAGACTGACATGTTGAATACAAGCATAGCACTTTTTTTTGCTTACTCTGCTTAGCAGTAAATCTTGTGCTTTGACATTGAATGCTTAGCATTGGAATCACACACAATAGTGTGGACAGCTTATCTTTGTAATCAGTCAATTTAGAGTTAGCGATGATCCTCAAGTCTTCACTGCATGACAATTGCCACTAGTGACTGCCTTCGATCCATTCTGCTTGAAGACACGACACTTGTTCCTAGATTGCGCCTTGCCTCAACCCGATGCTGATCTGTTGCTTGTAGTTGTGGACCAGAAGTTTCAAATTTATTGGCCTACCTTACATGACACGACTTTATAAAAGGCCCATGGTCATTTGCACCGGTGCTGGCATTTCGGTGGTTGTTCCTGCTTTGCTCCAGGTATATACAAGACACTTCTGACACTGCATATAAAGATGATTAAAGAATGATTTTGCACACAAACTTGCTCTTTCAAACATGTACGGTGATTGTCGTCCACAGAAATTCAAGTGTCACATAAGTAAGGTGCTTTAATAGTCAGAACTATGCTGTCAACTTAAAAATTGCAAGACAGTGGTGATATCCTGTTAGGTGAACCCAAACTGCAATGCTTGCCAAATACTCAACACACTGTGGGCAAATATAAAGATATATCAAAAAAAGGGAAGAAGAGAGGGGAGTTACCAAAAAAATGAAAGAAATGCGGTACTAAGTGAGTTAAAGGCCGGAACAAACGACCCTGGGGGGCAAAGTGGGTGCGCTGCCATTTTTAAATATTTGGCATATTAGTCCAGAACAATCCAACCAGACCATATGTCACTCTCCAAACCACTATCAATGTACCTTCTTGGTACGCAACCACTTCTGCACCCCTGAAGCTGATGTTTGCTAGGTAAAATGGTTGAAATGTGCATCTAAGCCGACACAGTGTCTTCTTACCCCATTAGGCCTGCAATGACATCCATTTTTACAAGAATAAGATTGCACAAATACTGAATAATATAATGTAATATGGTAGAGTGGGTGATACGGTGCAAACATTTGGGGTCAAAAGGTTTCATACTGCAGCCAATGAGGCATGTGCCCCATGATTGGCAACAAAAAGCTTGACAATCTTGACTGCTTTACAAACCTTGGAAGTGCCTGCTACATGCCAGTGGTGAGCTTGCAAACTCCTAATCATGGGGCTTGCCCCCCATTTAGATTTTAGAATTGCCACTTTGGGCGTCAATTTTCTCCCTATTGGATATGACCTTTTTTCTTGTAGAATTTTTGGGGTAAGGTTTTGCAGGGGGTTCCTGTTGAGGATATGAAATACACCCTTTTCATGCAAGTTACCTTTCTGAAGGGACTTGAAATTTTTCTTTTGCTTTGACTTGAATGGCATGTTGAAGCCATGCGTTCGACTTATCCTGTTCCAAGATCAAAATCTTTGATGTGATTTTGTTACAAATTGGTATCATATGTACATACCTACTGTTTTAAATGAGGAAGGTTGCACACACCATGCATTCCCAATGAATCATGTTTGATGCAGGCAATAAGGGCACACATTAGACCCGGCACTGGCTGGCGAGGAGTTACGCTGAAAGGATTTGAAAATTTGAATACTTTATCATTGTGAATTTGATTTGCTTGCGTGGCTGTTATTGAGGCAACATGCGCAATGACCAAAACAGCTTGACCTGTCCAACTCGCTTTGCACACCTAACCTTGACCAAACCAATGAAAATTCACTGATGTGCACATTTTGAATACAATAGAAAAGATGACGTTACAATTCAGAGGCGGCCATGGTATAAGCTGGCAGAATTGTGTCAAAGAAAATGTTGAGTTCCAATCTCTTATGGCTCTTTAGTATTGCTACATTTTGCATATTGGGGGCCAAGATCAAGGCAGAATACCTGCAATTTGCAGCATATGATAGCAAGGTACCTGTTAATACCATATAGACCTTGCATTGATATTATTTACGTTGCATGCAATTTTCATTTGGGGATGGATGACGATGTAGGAAGTCACCATGAAAAGGCAACTCAGGAATCCAAAGGAATATCAACTCAGTCAGAATAGCGAAAAATGTATCGTGCATTCCTATTCTACCAATTTAGAATTCCTCAGGTGGCATGAACTCCTTGGAAAACAGACTTGTATGTCCTTTGTGAATGCTCATTGATTCCTTGTCCATACAGGGCTATCTGGACCATGGACATATGATTTGGGTTGCCAAAGATGTGATCTCCACGTATGGTCAGAGCCTGTGCGACATGGTCCTGCATCATCCAAACATTACAGTATTTGACACAAGGTACTGCTCAAGCCGCCCAAGCTTGCTGGAGATGGCTATCAAAGTGTATGACCGTGACAAGTATGACTGTGTCTTTGTTACCTCCAATCCTGTGGGAACTGCTGAAGTAGTTCGTGGCTGCAGGGCTGTGGGCATACATGCCTACGGACCAATCTTTGACTCCTGAAGATATGAAGGTCTACTTATCATGTGGTGCGGCTACTCTTTGGACGATAAATACAAGCCTGGGACATGACCAATATCAAATGCAGAAAACGCTGGGGATGACCATACCATGGTCCTCATGAAACCAAAAAAATTATATTCTCTGTCCCGACTGTACATAGCACTGCCATGCACTGACATGCTAGCCGTGCACTCTGTTCATTTTTCTGTATAGGCCTCATGTGGCAAATAAAACTGAACAGCCTTTTGTGTGGCACAAAGATGTAGCTCAATGGTATTTTAGCTGAAGTTGGGGGAGGTGAGGTACCGCCACAATCCTTTGCGAGTTTCTACCGATGCTAAGGACATGTAGGGTATGTCGTCCTCTTGAGTGAAACATTGTCTTTTGCATTCTTAGACAAAATTGTTGTACATATCTCATCTTTTACATATAAGATCCCAGGACATGTGAGCCAGAATGTGCTAGATGGGGATCTTGAAAAGTGAATTTGTCCCCAGTCATCAATCCTGCTCATATTCAGGACTCGAGCAACGCCTTGCGCTTAGTGTTGCCTAGATTTAGGTTACATTTATGTCTATTGACCTCCGTGAGTACTGCACATGTAAAGCCAACATCGCGGCTTAAATCTCCTATTCTACCTGAGACTTCAGGCGTCTTGTGTCTGACTTGTGTCATGTCACGCTAAGGGCAGGCATGAATTTCCAACTTAAAAAAGTTTGGCATGAATTTGTTTTTTGCATTTTTGCCTCGTTGAGCTAAGAGACTCTGCTAGAAAAATACTGCAGTGCGGTTTGCCTGGACACTTGGTCTGGCATAGCTCCACAGCACTTCTGCTTATGCTAACCTTTACTTTTCTGTCCTCATACCTGAGATTCTCTTGTCCACTTGTGCTTGACGTTGGCTGTTTTTGAGTAGCTTAAAACACAACTTCCATTTTAGTCGTGTCCATGTCATGCTTGTCTTTCCTCTATCTTTTGTCCATCAACAAGAGCTCTGTTTCTTGGTGAGAGAAGAGCTTCTCCAGTACATTGGGATGTGTAAAGTTGTCGATCAATTCAGGTACACATCTGTATCTAATAAATTTAGATAAATCTTTCCTTTATTCTTCCACCTTATGCCTCTGTATGCCACTTTGAGTCTCGTATCTTTGATGTGTGATACAGTCTCCGGTCTTACCAGCTTATCTCAATTGCAATGGAGGAAAAGAACGTCACTCTCAGCACGCTGCTGTAGCTTTGCAGTAATGAGCAATTCAAGTTGTCAGCAACACTGTACCTAGTTAGACACAAATTCATGATGCCCCCCACGGAGCAGGCTCTCCTCCCCCTAGGGGTGCTACCGGTGTGCTTTAGGCGTGGCAGCACGTCCAGTCCAATCCAGTGGGAGTCTTATCAAAAGCATATCTAAACAATGTTGAGCAAGTCTGTCATCTAGGCTGACATATGCTGGATCATAAAAAGGAACTAGGGAAGTTGAGGATGACATAGAAAGAGGTAGCAGGCAGTCTTAGACTCAGCTTTTCTGCATACAAAATGTCTACTATATATATATATATAGTCTATATCAGATCAGGTCAGGTTCTTCTTCTCCTAACTTCTCATTCTCCTAAACCTAATGTAGATTCTGATAATATTAACACTTCTAGACCTGCTTCTCCCTCTGGAAACAGTCTTCTGGTCAATGAGAAGAAGAACAATTCTCCAGTCATACACGCAACCCTCCTGTCATGATCATACACGCAATTCTCCTGTCATGCACGCAACTCTCCTGTCATACACGCCATTCTCCAGTCATACACGCAACTCTACTGTCAGAGAGAGTATCCTTACTATGCAGTAACTATCACTAATCTCCCCAGATATCGGCTGAGAACAAACAGCCCACATCATCATCTTCTGCCACTTGATGATTACATTAGCAATCTTATTGTCACGATCAAAGCTAATGTTAACATCCCTAATTGCATGCAGACAAATCTGCAGGAAAACAGTCTAGATAATCAGGAAATACTTAATTTTCTTTCCAAAAAGTAATATTACTGTTGGGTCGAGGATCGTTTCCCTTTAAATGCTAAGCGACGATGAGAAGAGAATAGACGACCTTGACCAGAGCCAACCGAAAAACTAGAGACACAGGCAGGACTACTAGACACAGAATAATATACAGAAATTGTGACAGGTCTGTGCCTTCACTACAGTTCATCACAGAGACAGGTCTGGTTCCAACA
>LKMJ01006270.1_pt1 | contig 11209 bp, 21 predicted proteins | sample 643391 | NCBI WGS metagenome assembly LKMJ01 (sample SAMN04112250, study PRJNA286221) | soda lake metagenome | biome: soda lake; feature: Kulunda Steppe; material: water; isolation source: sample PL-Br10 brine of Picturesque Lake | place: Russia: Kulunda steppe | collected 2010-07
CGACACAAATCCGGCCTCCCCCAGAATTGGAGATGGAGGCCCATGTACGGCCGCAGCCCGTGCACGACTGCAGCCCATTAAGGTCCTGCACGCCGCCCACCTGTGCCTGCAGCACCTTGCCCTCCTGCTGCAGCTTCTGCTTCTGCACCCACAGCTCCTCCATCTCGTGCGCGACCTGCAGCGCCGCGCTGCCTCCCGGCGCCCCGATGGCTGAGCGCAGGCTGCCTGAGGCCGCCAGGTCCTCCTCCATGGCCCGGCAGCGGTCCATGCCCACCTGCAGGAACAACCACACAGACATGGTTAAGGTTGCTGAACTCAGTATATGTACGCAGTAGATTTGCCAAATTCTGTGCCGAGTTGCCAGAGTGTACGGGAAGTATATACAGTATTCAGCAACCCTACAAATTACCATTTGGATCTTGTTCATGGCCTGTTGGGGTTGGCAGACAGGCGGCATACACGTGGGCCTAAAGGGCGAGCGGAGCAGGGGGCGGCACAGCATGCGCAACACGCTGTGCGTGGACCTTGCACCTCTAGGTAAGATAAGGGAGGGGTGCTCAGGCAGGGTGCATGAGTGGAATGGAACGGCCTGGGGCTCTGAAGAGGAAGAGGTAGCCGGCGCGTGCGCATGTTGCAGGGACTTTTCAGGGGCATCAACCGCATGCCAGCTGCTGCTGGCCAGGGGCAGCTCGCACCTGCACCTTCTCTTGCAGCATTTCGTTGTGCAGGTTCGCGCGCTGCAGCTGGGCATCCTTCTCTCCCAGCACCACCTGCGCAAGCATCAGTGGGGCCAAGGGGGTAAGAGGCAGCAGAGTCGGACGGTGAGTTACTGGAGGAGAGCCCGGCATGGCTCCTTGGGCTGCTATCAAGTCACTCGCGCGCGCGCATTCAACAGCTTGATGGGCAGTTTGTGCTCTTGCTCAGTGTGACTTGTGAGGCTGTGTGCGCATTCCCTGCTGCAGAGGGCGGCACGGCTTGGCGGAAGATCGCACTGCCCTGTGTGTGGCCGGCCCCGCTCATGCGCTTGTGCAGAGGCTGCGCTGCCTCTGTGCGCTGCAAGGGCACGGCGATGCCTGCCTGGACATGCGAAAGCGCGGCGTGGCCTGCCTGACCTTCAGGTGGGAAAGCTCAAACGCGCGCTGCTTGAGCTCGGCCTTGAGCTCGACAATGTGCATGTCCGTCTGCTGGGCGGCCTTGGCGGCGTGTATTTGCTGGCGCTCATGAGTGTCCTGCACAAACAGGACAAAAGTAGGCAACGGTCGTGGATCAGCCGCACTGCTTGGGCTGGGAAAGCGGGGCAAGGCAGGGTGCGGGTTGAACTGCATTGAACTGCTGTTTGTACATAACAGCAGTTTGGTTCTTTCATCAGATCAATAGGACGCATACAGGCGGCGAGGATCTGCATTGGCGGAGGAAGCGACCCTGGGCGTGGCAACTCAGATGCCTTGTGTGGCTTGCGCATCAAGCGTAGCCATGGGTGCACTTGGCACAAAACCCTGGCTCCCAGCAATATCAGGCTCACCTGCAGTTCAGCCAAGGCAATCTTGGCCCGGGAGGCCTCTTCTTGTGCCTGGTCACGCAGCTCACGCAGCAATCGGACCTCCCTGCGCTCAAATAGGGGCAGCTGGTGGCCGTCAGTGGCAGCATTATGGTGCAAGTGAGGAAGCATGGCAGCCACAGGGCATTTCAGGCACACACACGTACACGCACGTACACGTACACACACGCACATTCACACAAAGCGAAGCAAAACAAACCCATCCAGTGCGGCAGAAAGCTGGTATGGCGCTTTAGTCAAGGGCCCCCTATCATCATGCAGCCCCACACGCATCGCACGCGCGCTGCACCTGTCGTACGACTCCCTGGCCTCCATGCGGATCCGCTCAATGTCTGCGTGCGTGGATGCCTGCAGCTGCGCCAGCTCCTTCTGTAGCCGCCGGTCCTCGTCCTTGACTTTCTGGGTCTCCGCCTGCATTCATGCACGATTTGACTTTCTGGGTCTCCGCCTGCATTCATGCACGATTTGACCGGCATGCACGATTTGACCGGCTTGCTTCCACCAGCAGCATACGTGGTGCCCAGATGCAGTGTGCCCACCACATAGGGAGGGCTGGTGTTGCTAGAAGTATGCATCAGCAGCAGATTCCACGTGCACAAGAGGGTATGAAGTCCGCAGCCTAAGGCAGCGGGTCCTCGTCCTTGACTTCCTGGGTCTCTGCCTACGTGCACGATTACGCGCACTGGCTTGCTTTCACCAGCAGCATAAGTGGTGCCCAGATGTAACATGCCTGCCAAATTGGGGAGGTGCTGCTAGTGAATGTGTGCAACAGGTCCTGCATGCACAACTGGCAACAGAGTGTTTTGGATTGCGCAGCCAAGGGCAGCTAGTCCTTGTACTTGACTGCCTGTGTCTGCGCCTTGGTGCACGCATAAGTCTGCATGCGCAGTGAATGACAGAACACTTTGTATGCAGCCAATGCCAAGGCTGTTCCCGTAAAGCCAGCGATGGGGCACTCATCGGGGCTACCAATGGCAAAGCGTTGATTGCGCTACCCAAGAGGTCATATCCAAGGAATGTGTTAGCTCAGCCAACAGCAGGATGTCCTGTGCGCACCCTGGCAAAGGGTCCGAGGGTGTTGCTTGCGTCAGGAGCTGCGCGCTACAGCATATGCGCCGGGTGCAGCACAGCAGAGCCACGCAGACTTGAAGGTGCAGCACTTGAAGGTGCAGCACAGTAGAGCCACGCAGACTTGAAGGTGCCTCATGCAGTGTGAGGAGGTATGACCTCCGGCACGCGCTGGCACACGCCTGTGCTGCCGCTCTAGCGGCGTGCACGCAGTGTGGCAGAGCCCTGGAGCGGGCTGGCAGCTAGGCAGGGGCAAGTGCGGCAGGGGGCGCATGGCTGCTGCACTCCTGTGCAGGCGCTTGCCTGAGCAACCGCCCAGCAGGCTTCCAGGGCTCTGTGATTCACATGCACCCACAAAACGTCACCGTAGTATGGGCCAGGGAGGCCCAGGACGAGCTCCACGCGTCTGTACTCTATGCTTTTGAGGGACCAAAGGCCGACCTCACACGCGACGTGCCCCGTCCTGCGTCCCACTCCGCCGTGCCCGCCTGTGTGCACACTTCTTGCTGATCATGTCCTCTCACCCGCGCCCTTGCTTTGCCAGCACCGTGCGCCAGCACCCGCGCCCGCACCCGGAGCAAACCCTCCACGAGCTTGCGCCTCAGTCCAACAGCCTTCCAGCTGCGCCTCTAGTCAGCTCAAGACTGCCACGCACCTGCCTACACACCCCTGTGCCAAACCACCGCTTGCTTGCCCCTGTGTGAATACACACAGTGTGCTCCATCAGCAACACCCCTGCTCGCCATGAGCCACTTGCAGGCTTTGTTGGCAGCCCTACCCACATACCAGCGCGGGACGCACCGCTGCCCTCAATTCTGCCGGCCTGCCTGCATGCCACCCTGCCCGCACCTGCACCAGCTTGTCAAAGATCTCCCTTTTCTGGCCCTGCAGTTCGGCAATTTGCGCGTCCCTGGCCTCCAGCTCTGCCTGCAGCCGCCGTTGCGCGTCTGCCAGAAAGTCCACCTGCAGCAGTGGGGTTGCACGGCTGCTTTGTCACCACCACCATTGCGCAGCCTCACAGGCACCTGGCCAGCGCTGCAGCAGCTGCGGCAGCGGCGGCGGCAGCGGCAGCCCACCCCGGCCGCTGCTGAGCGCATGAGAAGGTTGTGGTGTGGTGTGTGCAGGGGTGACAGCGCGGCGAGTGCTTGTCAGACGCGGGTGCATCAGGGATTCGCGCTTGCCCACGCAAGGGCTCTGCACGGCTGAGGCCCAGAGCTGAGGTGAGCCGTGCGCCCCAGCCGGCAGGCGTCCCAGGGTTCCCATCCCTCCACAACCGACACCTCGTGCTCCACCCCTTACCTCAAGGTCACTCCACAACTGGCACACGCAAACCCACCCACCCACCCGCATCCGTTCCTCCGCTGTACAGTAGCACGTGCCGCGCAGCAGCAGCCACCCCACACCCACACAGTCCCACGGGTTCCTGCCCCAATCCCTCGTTGCCCACCTGCTTTGACAGGTACGCCTTGTCTGTGACGAGCATCTCGTGGGTGTGCCTGGTCTGCTGGGACTGCATATGCATCTCCTGGTGGGCCTGCTCCATGCGCTTGAAGTTGGCCTCCACCACCTGCAGGAAGCCAATCGTGCGCTCAAAATTGGTGTGCCGACTGACCGCATGCTTGGAGCTGGCCTCCACCACCTGCAGGCAGCCAGCCATGCGCTGAGAATTGGCAATCGACCACACGCTTGAAGCTGGCCTCCACCACCTGTAGACGGCCAACCATGAGCTCAAAATTGGCGACTGACCACACGCTCAGAGCTGGCCTCCACCACCTGCAGGCTGCCAACCATGCGCTCAAAATTGGCGACTGACCACACGCTCAGAGCTGGTCTCCACCACCTGCAGGCTGCCAACCATGCGCTCAAAATTGGTGACTGACCGCACGCTTGTAGCTGGCCTCCAGCACCTCCAGACAGGACCGCGCAGACCACAGCGCGGAGGAGTCAAGGAGGGGCAGGCAAGAAGCCCTCCACCAACTTGGGTGTGCAGGCACGTGCTGAGGCCTGATTAAAAGCACCTAATGTACGCTGTTTGACCCAAGCTGCGTCACGTGTCTGCAGCTTTAGCAGCGGTGCTTCCCTTGGAGCCGCAGCGCTGCAGCGCACCTGCAGCGTCCACTTCCTTAGCTCTTCACGATAGCTGGCCTTAGGCACAAATAATGGACGCCCTGAACCGTGGCGCTCAGCACAGCCGGCGCACACTGCTGGCATGCATGCACGCACGCAGGCATGCACACACACGCACGCAAGTTGATTGCCCTGTGTGCCTGCAAGGATGCCATATGCCGCCTGCCCTACCACACCACCGCCCACACCTGCCTGCTGGTCATTCCCGGAGTTGCTGCCGTTAAACCTTCACATGGCAGACGCATGCAACTTCCTTGTTGTCTGCCTTAAAACCCCCCTCCTGCCCGTCCTGACCACACCGCCACAGCCACTCAGCGCTTTACGAAGACATAACAAAACAGCGACACCCCCTCCCTCCCCCACCCTCAACCCCACACACCTGCAGGCGCTGGTTCTCCTGGCGCAGCTGCTCCGCCTGCGCGTTAAGCTTGTCGTACATGGTGCCCTTGGCGCTCAGCAGCTCTGCTCGCACGCTGGTGCTTTGGAGCTCAGAGGCCAGCCTCGCCACACGTGCCTGAGGTGTAGCACGCACCGACGGGCGGCGCAGGGGCACGTGTGTATGTGGGTGTACGAGAATCAGTGAGGATTTTTGGTTAAGAGTACAGGACACCATGGTGGCGAGGCGGTTGGGCAGTAGCGAGTGAAAGAGTGCAGCAGCAGCAGCAGCAGCAGCAGGAGCATGGTGGCAGGGCAGATGAGGAGCGAAGGGGAGGCAGATGAGCAGGTCGTTGGTGGCAGCAGGATGTTCAGGCAGGGGAGAGTCGGTGGCAAGAGCGTGCCCCTGAGAAGATAACACCCTTCAGCGTCTCCCTGCACCTGTAGCCCAGGTCCATGGCCTGCAGGCCCTGCAGCCCAAGCCGCCCTGGCACTCGGAGAGAATGCTCGGCTCTGTTCAGGTATATGCTGTGCTTGCAGGGCGGAGAGAATGTATGGCTCTGTTCAGGTATATGCTGTGCTTACAGGGCGGAGAGATTGCACGGCTTTCTTCAGGCACATGCAGGCCAGAGGGCGTCTCTTCAGCCTTTGGGACACACCTGCAGGTTGGGACCCGCTTCGGCCACACCATATGCAGAGACGCGCCCTGCAGGCCGGGCGGATTGCCTTGCACTAGCACCGGCACGCACCTGCAGGCCCTCAACCGTCTCATTTAGCTCCTTGTCCTTCTCCACCATGCCTACTTTCAAGCGCGCGTTCTCCACCCTGCAAGCACGACGGTGTGCCCACACAGGCCATGGGCGCATGAGCGCGCACGTGCGCAGATCCCCGCAAACGTTCAGCAGCCAGGGCACCTCCCACCAAGCACGGGGCGCTAGGGTCAGCCCTGCAGCACTCCATCTCACGTGTGCTTCTGTCCACTGCACGGCAAGCTGCATGGCGCGCCACAGGCCTTGCAATGCAGAGCAGAGTACAGGCAGGAGGTGGGCCTTGGAGCTGCCCATGCCCACACAGGCAGGCACACTGGTTGGGGGGCACGAGGAGCCGCCGCACCAGCATGGGCGTAGCATTGGCCCCCGGACAGTCAATGGGCCCAACCTGCTTCGTGCACAGTCTGACCTGCCATAGCACAAGCTCGCCAGAGAGAAAGCGCCTTGTGGCTAAAACCCACGAGAAAACTCCATAGATGGCCTCATAACACCAAAGGCCTGGGGTGAGCTGCGTACAGCCGCCAGGCAAGAGCCATGTGGTGCCGTGCATGCAGGCCATTCCGCACCCGCACAACTGCTGCTGTGACCATGCTGCTGCACTCACCGCAAACGGGCTGCCTCCTCTGCTGTGCGCCCAGCCTCATCGCGTGCACTCGACGCGGCAAGCCGCAGGTGCTCGTTGTCTGACGCCAGCTTGGTGTTGGCTTCATGGACGGCCATCTGCGCACGCCAGCATTGATAGGAACGCAATTGCTGCAGTGGCCTGCCATGTGCACGCTGTCACTGCAGGCTGCTGCTCGCGCGGCACGTGCCCCCTCTGCTTGCAAACTTTTTAACTGCTGGCGCAGATGCCAGCGCTCAGCTCGAAACCGGCTACCTCCTTAGCTTCGCCTACCTCCTGGAGCACCCTGTTTCAGGCTGACAAGTAAGGCATGCAGCACAGGGCCGGGGCTGTGCCAAACTATGGTGTGTGCGTGGCGGTGAGCTGGCCTTTGACACAGCCACAGCATGCCTCAGATCCTGGAGAGGGGTGGCAAAGGCCCGTCCATCCCTCTCTCGGCTGTCTTTTGTCCCATTACGAGGCCGAATCAACGGGCGCAGCACTGCCCACACCTTGACCAGGTCAATGACGTGCAGGCTCTCGTCAGGCATGGCTTTGAGCTCGGCGTAGCGCGCGTCGCTGATGCGCAGGCTGTGGAGCTGCTCTTTGAACTCCTCCACGCGCATATTCAGCAGGGGCGCCCGCGACTCCACCTCAGCCTGCCTGGCTTCCAGCTCCTTCACGACCTGGGGGCAGGTACCAGTCCAACAAGGGTAGTTGGGTCCATACCCGCACACCAGCATGCCCCTTGGCGTGCAACTACGCGTAGTTAGGTACCTATGTACATCCCTTCTTTGATATCAGCTACGCCAAAAGTGTGACTGTCTGGGGTACCGTGCCCTGGGTAAAGTTGCCTGCGGTGGTCTGCTTGGAGTGACACAGGCCAAGGGAGTTGTCAGGCGGCCACTCAGGGAAGCTGGCAGTGGTGCAGACGCTGCCGCTGCTTTGAGCTCATTGCTTTGACCGGCTCTTACCTTGCCCAGCTGGCCCTGCAGCTCTGCAACCTCCAGCTCCCTTTTGCGGTTGACCTGGCTGAGGGTTTCTGTGAGGGCCTTGTTGTCGGTCATGAGCTGAATCACCCTGCTCTCAAGGTGCCTCTTCTCCATGGGCCCCCGCGTGGTTCGGCTTGCTTTTGCCTTGCGGACACCCTGCACAGCAGAGATATATCGTTTATCAGCTTGGAAACTTTTGGGGATATATAAAAAACATATTCCTGGCAAAAGCCAGACAGCAAGAGCAGGCGCAGTCTCACCTGCTCGGAAGTGTTGTACTGGTCAACGTCTTCTGTGCAGTCATCGCCATCACCGTCAGAGCTGTATGCAGTTGAGGGCGACTGAACTCTTGGTTGGCTGCATATTGAAGGGTTACTGCTTGCTCGGCTGGACGCCACTGCCATGGCAGCATCCAGGCCCCCTGACGACGACAGGTCAAGGTCTGCAAGCATCCGCTGCAGCTTCTGAGAGGCCATGCCTGACTTCAAGTTTGTGCTTAAGGAATGGTGTTTGTTGATAAAGAGCACTCTCAATCTCAATGGACAACTTTGACCATCATCAGGACTTCAAGAAAAAAGACTTATGATTGTTGAGAATATGATAGATAATATAATGTGGGATTGAATACAGATCAATTGTTGTCAGTTCATCGCATTGATTGCAGGCTGATGTGTTACCAACGGTAAATTCTTTAATTTAGATATTCAAATGCAGTATTATCAGGTCACTGATGGTAATTAACTAAGGTATCTTTTTGGAGGAGCTTGCCTGATCTTGGCCCACCGATGGCTGCAAATGGGAGTGGTCCAAAACTGCCCCCACGTGGTCTGGAACAGGAGCAGGTAAGAAGTTACTGACACAAGGGGGCTGGATAAGCTGGAGGCTGGAACCTGCATAGTACCAGAGCCCTGCGCTGCAGAAAGCAGCCTGGGAGTTGCATATCTTCAGATGCATTTCCTTAAGCATATGAGTGCACAGAAATTCCAGCTCAGGTAGCTTCAGTTGATGCGCCTCGTTAGACCCAACGTCTTGCATCTTGTAGAGCTGACTTGCATGTAAAGCTGAAGTAAAGTAAAGCATGTAAAAGCTGCAATGCCACTGTCAGCAGATGGTGCAGTATGTACCATGTGATTGTGCTCTTCCCTGGTTTCCCTGTATCCTATCGATCCATTTGCTGATAAATCTCATCGAGCTCTTTCAAGAGTAAATCTGATTGCTGCACACTTCTAACATTTGCCTGCAGCGTAACGGTCCTGAGCAGCAACTGAGCAAGCTCAACGCACTACTGAAGCGGCAGGAATGGCGTGGGCTGCAGCGCATGATGGGCCTGCTGAAGTTCATGGCACACTGCAACCCTGCTCTGGCCTCCCAGTTGGCGCAGGCTGGTGGTGTCAGCACTGTGCTGGGTGAGGGGAAGCAACGGAATTTTCCTGGATCAATTCTTTGGTACAAGCCACAATGTCATTTGATTGGAGCTGGAGGCTAGGATGCAGGCGTACATGTCAAGATGAGTGAAAAATCACGCACAAACACAAATGCACGCATAACCCCATGCACATCCATGTGATATGCGCGTGCATGACACACATGCACGTGCTGATGCAGGCGTGGTGCAAGGAGCGCTGCGAGGAAGCCCCAAGCCACGCAATACAGTGATGCTCCTCGACGCCGCCCTCTTCTTGCTGAAAATGTTTGTGTCTGCCGACGCCACTGGGGCCGCCGGGGCCTTAGCCCAAGCAGCCCCTGCCATCAGCGACTTAATAGAGCCGCATGCGGCCAGCGGACCCAGCCTGCTTGTCCGAGTCATGTGCGAACCACGCAGCGGCATCTGGGCTCGCCGCGAGGCTGCACAGTTGCTGCGCGGCCTGGTAGAGGCAGGTGCGCGTATCTGTGTGTGTGTGTGTGTGTGTGCGTGTGTGTGCGCATGTGTGTGCGCGCGTACTTGTTTATGTGTGCGCCCAAAAATGGGGACAGCAGGAGCTGCGAACGTACATGCCCTGTCTCCTGCCTGCATCACCCTATCTTCCGCACGTGAGACCCCGTCCCTAGCAGTGGTGCAGCATGTGCATGAGACGCGCTGTCTTTCATACCTGAGGCTCTGTCTCTTGCAGTGGTGCAGCATGTGCATGCCGCACACCGTCCTCAGTGATTTAAGTCCCATCTCATGCACCATCCCATGCACCTGTCCACCCGTTCCTTGCACCGCCTCATGCACCCGTCCGCCCCTTTCTCGCACCGCCTCATACAACCAAACACCCGTCTGATGCACCGTTTCATGCGCCCTCATGCCTGTGACCGGCTGCATCCGCCTGCCTCCTCCTCTGTCTCATGCGCCAGGGCACCAGCGCGAGCTTTTGGCCAGCGGCTTGATGACGGAGCTGCCACGGGCGCTGGAGGACCCTGTCATCGCCAGTGACTTCCCCTTCCTGCGAGTGAGTGCGCGCTGAGGAGCAGGTGCTGGTGCGTGCGCAAGCACAGTTGCCAAGCTCGCATGGCCACAGTTGGCTGGAATAGCTGATATGCTTCAGCATGGCTGGAGCAACTGACATGCTTCAGCATGGCTTGAGCAACTGATATGCTTCAGCATGGCTGGAGCAGCTGACATGCTTCAGCATGACTAGAACCTGCACCATCGCGAATGAAGGTAGACTTTGAGGCCCTGTGTTCCCCCTCGAAGGTGTTGATTGCGTTGGGCGCGGGGAGCTGTCACGTATGAGCAGCGCAAAGTGCGCAGCTAAGGGCATGGTATATGCACGTGGTGTTGGTGGAGACACCCAGCCTGGTGCTGATCCTTGCTGTGTCGCCCTGCACTTTTGCAAGGCAAGCAGGTTCAGATGTGACGGCACACGTGATACAAGAGAGAGCTGCTGTAGGGATGCAACAAGCGCTGCCCTTGCCTCTACGCAGGGCAATGCCAGGAGTGTGTCTGTGTCGACTGTGCTGTGCCGACCATGCCAACGCATGCCTTATCACAGCACCATGAGTGCACGAGCGTGTGCTGTGATATGTGACTGCCAGACCTGCTCACCATGGCCGTAGATGCATGCTGGGCCTCTGTTGGGCCCTTCCAAAGGGGGCCCATCTTGCTCTCCCAAAGGGAGCCCTTTTTGCGCTGATGCCGCTCTTGGCTGCGTGCCGCAACCCCCCCGTGTTGAAAGCTGAAGAACCGCAGATCGTCGGCCGCGGCACACATGTGCGCACCCAAGCAGCCCGCTGCTTACTTTCCACAGCTCCAAGCACGGTTTTTGTGTCAGCCCGCCTCCAGGAATGGCCCAAGCCCCTTACCAGCCCCCCACCACTCAAACATTCTGACCACACTTTAGTGCACACCTCCTGAACCCCCTTTAATTGCTCCGTGCAGGACGTGCTGTGGTGCATGGTGATGCTGGTTGAGGAGGAGGTGGACGTGCGCGGCCAAGTGCAGCAGCCCCTGCCCCTCCTACACGCGCTGTTGCCGCTGCTGTACGTGACATGCGCGTCCCGCAGCCGCACCCTCAAGGACCTCCTGGCAGCTGTGCTGCGGTGCGTGGTGTGCGCGCGAGTATGTGCCTGTGCAAGGGAGTAAGGGAGTGCGTGTATTTTTGCGTGTGCATGGTGAGGGGAGGCTGCATGACCATGCTGCACTTTTGTGAACACACCCTGTCTAGGCCCCCTACCCCCTACAGCCAGTGTTGTACAAGCCGCTCCGCCCACGTGTTCTGCCTGTCCCCCCCCCCCC
>LKMJ01006271.1_pt1 | contig 11209 bp, 13 predicted proteins | sample 643391 | NCBI WGS metagenome assembly LKMJ01 (sample SAMN04112250, study PRJNA286221) | soda lake metagenome | biome: soda lake; feature: Kulunda Steppe; material: water; isolation source: sample PL-Br10 brine of Picturesque Lake | place: Russia: Kulunda steppe | collected 2010-07
CGCGATCTGATGTACAACGATTTCGTGGTCGTCGGACCGGACGACGATCCCGCAGGGATCGACGGACTGGATGAGGTCACGGAGGCGTTTCGGGCCATCGCCGAGTCCGAGAGCGTCTTCGTCTCGCGGGGCGACAGCTCCGGCACGCACACGAAGGAACTCGAACTCTGGGACGCCGCCGGGCTGGATCCGGGCGGGGAGTGGTACCGCGAGGCCGGAAGCGGGATGGGACAGGTGCTCGTACAGGCCGACCAGAGCAGTGGCTACACGCTGGCTGACCGTGCCACCTACCGCTCGATGCGCTCGCAGCTATCGCTCGGGATCCGCGTCGAAGGGCCGATCGAGGACGGCACGGAGCTGCTGGCAAACCCCTACGGGATCGTCGCGGTCAATCCCGCAGTCCACGACACCGTCGAATACGATCTCGCGCTCGCGTACATCGGCTTTCTCACCTCGCGGGCGGGCCAGGACGTCATCGAATCATACACCGTCGAGGGCGAACAGCTGTTCTTTCCCCGGTCGCTCTCTGCGGAACCGAATTTCGAACAGTACGTTCCGGAAGACTGGACGCGGGAGGTGGACTGACCGATGGTCGGAGCGATCGTCGAACTTGCAACCGTCCCGCTCGTCGAGTTTCCCTTCGAGTCGAACTACGTTCGGAGCATTATCTACGTCTCGCTCTACGTGAGCCTCACGGCAGTCGTGTTGAGCACGCTCGTCAGCCTTCCGGTCGCGATGCTCGTCGGCTTCGCCGAGTTTCCGGGCCGACGGCTCGCTATCGCGCTGATCAACACCGGGATGGGCCTGCCGAGCGTCGTCGTCGGATTGGCGGTCCTCTTTCTCGTCTCCAATCAGGGGCCACTCGGCTCGTTCGATCTCGTGTTCACGAAGGAGGCGATGATCATGTCACAGTTCGTGCTCGCAACGCCCGTGATCACTGGTGTCAGTCTCGCCGCCGTTACAGGCGTCGACGACGGCGTCCGGGATGCATCCTACGCACTCGGCGGGACGCGCCTCGACGTCGCGCTCGTCACCATCACGGAGGCCCGGTACGGGATCGCCACGGGCGTGCTGGCCGGACTCGGGCGGGCGATCAGCGAGGTCGGCTCTGTGCTCATCGTCGGCGGAAACATCGCCGGCGCGGACGGCACCGCTATCACGCGGACGCTGACGACCGCGATCCAGCTGGAAGCCCGACAGGGCCGTTTCGAACTCGCACTCCTGCTGGGCGGAATCCTGCTCGTGCTCGTCTTACTCGTGAACGCTGTCGTCCTCCGGCTCGGGGGTGGTCGGGTATGAGCGGAGGGACCACCGGCGAGATGCGGCGCCGAGCCAAGAGCGCGATTACAGCCGCGAACGTGAGCCACGGGTTCGACGGGACGGGCGTGCTCGATGACGTCTCCATCGGTCTCGAACGCGGCGAGATCCTCGCGGTGATCGGTCCATCGGGGACCGGCAAGACGACCCTGCTGGAGCTGCTCGCGGCGTTCTATCCGCCTGACGAGGGTGAGGTCCGGATGAACGGCGGGGATGTCTGGGTCCAGTCAAAACGCGAACGCCTCACGGCGCGACGCGGGATCGGCATGGTGTTTCAGGAGCCGAACCTGTTCGACGCGACCGTCCGCCGAAACGTGAGCTACGGGCTGCACGTTCGGCGCGACTGGCGCTCCCGTATCCGGGAGTGGGGTGCGCGGCTGTTCGGCGAGGGAACGAATCAGTCAGTGACCGATGCACTGGAGACGGTCGGACTCGCCGACGCTGCGACACAGGAGGTCCGATCGCTATCGGGGGGCGAGGCCCAGCGGGTCGCGTTCGCGCGGGCGCTCGCATACGATCCCGACGTCCTGTTGCTCGACGAGCCGACGTCGGACCTCGACCCGCGAAACACTGCCGTCATCGAGGAAGCGATTGGAACGGCCCGGAATCGAGGGATCGGCGTCGCCGTGGCGACACACGACATGCACCAGGCGGAGCGACTGGCCGACCGGGTAGCGGTGATGCTCGATGGAAGCCTCATCGAGGTCGGACCGGCAGAGCGGGTGTTCAGTGATCCCGACGATCCCCGGGCGCGGCGGTTCATTGACGGCGAACTGGTCTACGCAGCGGGTGAGAACGGTGACTAACACGCGCGGACGGGGTGAAGCGGCGCTCGTCGAGGGGGATGTCGAGTTCGACGCCCGGGACGCCGCGTTGCTCCGCGAGATCGATCAAACTGGATCGGTCGCGGGGGCAGCCTCAGACCTCGGTCGCTCGCGCGCACGGGCACTGACGCGGATCGAGACACTCGAAACGGCCTTTGGCTCGCTCGTCCAGCGACAGCGCGGCGGGCAAGACGGTGGGGGGAGTCGCCTCACTGAGACCGCGCGGGAGCTGTTGAACCGCTACGAGCGGTTGCAAATCGCCCTTGACGCGACAGCTCAGGTGCCCGAGACCGTGCTCGATGGCACTATCACGGCGGTCGACGGCGAACTCGCGTCGGTCGAGACCAGGGCTGGCACCGTCCAAGGGCTCCACGATGGGTGCGAGCCAGGACAGGACGTTCAGGTGCGGATGGGCGCGGATGCGATCACGGTGCTCGACAACGCAACAGAACCCGACGCGACGAGCGCAAGGAACCGAGTTTCGGGTAAAATCGTGGGGATCGACCATGGGGAGACCGTGGTTACCGCGCATCTCGACGTCGACGGGACGGCGTTCGACGCGCTCGTCACGTCGGACAGCGAGCGGCGACTCGGCCTGAGCGAGGGCTGTCAGGTCACGCTCACCTGGAAGGCAACAGCGACGCGGATCGTCGGCGGAAGTGACCCTGATCAGAAGTAACGCTGGTCAGAAGTGACGATGATCAGGGACGAAAAACGTTCGCGGAGCGGCTCGTTACTGTCCCGTACTCCGCGCTTTCGACAGTTTCGGGAATCGGCGTTTCGTCGTACCTGGCCGTCAGACTGGCCCGGAGCGCGTCCCGCACGCAGACCCGGACCGCCGCGCCGATCGGCGTTCCGCTGCCGGTGAACCGTATGGGCTCGCCGGACGATTCCGGTATCTCGGGGGCTCCGACGACCACCGCGTCCGTGGTGGTGCCCGGAAAGCCCGTTTCGCGCAGCAAGGTAGCGGCTTTGGCCTCCGCGACGACCGCGATCAGAGTGGCGAGCGCACCCGGCGCGAGCGGGTGGTCCACGTGAACGAGCAGGTTCACTGTCCCCGGATCGGGATGCTCGCCGTCGGTCTCCCCGGATTGCTCCGCCCCCATGTCGACGTCCGCCTCGGGAAACAGGACGGCGGGGTTTGAGACTCCCGCAGTGGCAACCGCGAGCACGTCGACGCCACCCCTGCCGCGGTCTGTCTCCCCCGTGTCGCGCTCCGCCGTTAGTCGCCCACAGCGAGCGTGGCGCATTTCGACGCCCGTGAGCAGCGTCGGCCCCTCGCGCTTGAACCCTGCCTCAGCCAGTCGCTCCACGATGTACTCGTCCAGATCAGTTCGCTCCCACCCGTCGGGGACCGTACAGTTGTACGCGGCGTCCGCCCGGATCCGTCCGCCGTCCCAGCCCGTCGAGAGCCACGACGTGTCGGAAGCGAGCAGTTGCAGGACCTCGTCACGGACGCGCACCTCAGGCATCCAGAAGCACCTCCAGCAGCCGGTCGTTTGCGTCGGCGTCCTTCACGGCGACCCTGACGTGGGAGTCGAGGCCGCGAAACGTCCGGGCGTCCCTGAGTGCGAGGCCGTGCTGACGTGCGTGGGAGAGCAGATCGTCGACGTCCCGGTCGCCGACGTCGAGCAGGAGAAAGGGGGCCTCGGAGGGATAGACCTCGAAGCCGACGGCCAGCGCCTCCCGCAGGCGTTCGCGCTCGCGATCGATTCGCTGGCGCGTCTCGGCGACGAACTCCTCGGCGCGGAGACAGTGGGCTCCGACTGACGCCGCCGGAGTGCCGAGGTTCCACGCACGGCGTGCCGTCTTCAGAGCGCCGAGTTCCGCACCTGTCGCGACCGCAAAGCCCGCTCTGAGGCCCGGCAGGCCGAACAGCTTCGTCAGCGAGCGGGCGACGATCACGCCCTCTTCGCTGGCAAGAGAGGTGATATCGGTGAACCCGAGAAACGCCTCGTCGACGAGCAAGCGGGTGTCGGCGTCCCGACAGCGGGCGGCGAACGCCTGGAGTGCGTCGGGATCGCAGGCTTCCCCGGTCGGGTTGTTGGGCGTGCAGACAATGGCGAGAGCGTGCTCGGCCGGATCGGCGTCGAGGACTCGATCGTGGGTGACGAACGCGGGGTCGGCTCCCTGTAGTTCGACCTCGCGAGCGTACTCGCCGAAGCTCGGCGTCGGGACGAGCACGCTATCACCGGCCTCGACCGTCGTCTCGATCGCCAGTCGAATCGCGGCGAGTCCCCCCGGCGTGGGAACGACCTGCTCGGCATTGCAGCCGACGTACGCCGCGGCAGCATCCCGAAACTCGGTGTAGTCGTCGTCCGGATAGCGCCGTGATGCCTCGAACGCTTCGCGGTAGATCGCCTCGACGCCCGGCGGCGTCTCGGTGTTCGTGTTGGCGCTAAAATCTAGCACGTCCGGATCGTCGCTCCCGCCGTGGGGCACCCGATCGACCTCACGTACTGCGTCGGGATCCATCTCAGCGGTCACCTCCATCGGCTGGTGGCTCGCTCTCCGGCGTCGAGTCGGGATCGAGTCGATCGTACACCGCCGCGATCTGCCCTCTGACGGGCTCCATCCCAATGCCCTCCCGATCGGCGAGCGCCAGTGCCCCGCCCATCCCGACGCCCTCCTTCGCTTCGCCCGCGACGTATCGCTCCATGGCGACGTGCTCACTGTGCTCGAACCCGGGATCGGTCGCCGTCACGTCGAGGTCAAGCGTCGTCGCTGCGGCGTCGAGATCGACCGCCGGATCCGCCGCGACGAACGCGGTCGTGGCGAGCGAAAGCGGCTCGCGGCAGCCGAACGCCCGGACCAGTGCAGCGGTCGCGACCAGCTGTGTCCCGCCCGCGAGCGTCACCGAACTCCCGGATTCGAGCGCGCCGACGGTCAGGCCCGCGACGGTCGCTTGCACCGGATCGCCGACCGCCTCGATGGCTCTCAGCGGCGAATCGGCCAGCCCGCCACGCTCGATCCCGCTCGCGTCGAGCGCCGTCGCGACGACCTGCTCTTTCAGCGCGATAGGGTTCTCGGCGAGAGACGAGGAGACGCCCAGGTCGGTTCCGAGCGCGCGGAGTACCGCTGCTGCGGTCGTCGTCCCGCCGGGGATCGTCTCGGCGAGGAACAGTTCGTCGTCCGGCACCGAGCGGCCGAGCTCGCGGGCACGGTCGAACACAGCGTTGGCACGCGGGACGGCACGCTCCTCGCGGATGTCCCGGCCCGGTTCGGCACCGACAGAAACCGTCGGTGCGTCGGTCGCGGCGGCCAGGCCAGCGTCGATCACCGTCACGTCGAAGCCAACCTGCTCGCGGACTGCTCGTGAGATGACCGCGGGCGTCGGACAGCCGGTCGGACTCACCGGCACCAGATCGATCGACACGGGCTGGCCATAGACAAGGATCTCCGCGTCGATCGCAGGTGTATGTGCCATCAGCTCCCGCGTGGCTCCGGCGGCGCTGATCCCCTCGATGGTTGCCGTCCGCGTCGTTCCGGCCGCGAGGACGAGTCTCATAGGAGCGCCTCCGCGACCCGTGCGTCACGCGCTCGATTCACGTTCACGGCCAGTCGCTCGTCGTCTGTCAGGTACATCGTATCAGTCTCCGTCGGCGCGCCGACAACGTTCAGACCAGTCGGCGCGATTCGGTTCGGTATCCCCTCTATATCGGCTCTCCCATCGACAACCTCCGCTGTCACTGTATCCGCCTCCAGTACAGTATCGCTGGAGACGCCGAGGCGGTCTTTGCGTGTAGCCGGAACCGCGACCGTCATTGAACCACCGTCGATCCCAATCGCCGCGTAGGCATCTAATATCCTGTCGACGATCGGACCGGTCAGCAGCGGCAGATCCGCTGCGACGGTCAGGACGGGTCGGTCGATGGCGTCGAGCGCTGTCGAGAGATCCGTGACGTAGCCCTCCCCAGGCGTCTCGATCACCGACACGCGCTCGGTGATGTGCTCGCGCGTTTCGGGCGTGGCGGGCGAGACCGCGGCGTGGACCTGATCGATCTCGCTCGCATCGAGCGCGGACAGCTCCCGGTCGACCATCGGCTCGCCGTCGATGGGATACAGCGGCTTTTCCGGGGCATCCGCCCCGACCGAGTCTGCGAGGCGGTTCCCTTCGCCGCCACACATCACGAGGGCGTCCACGCGATCACCCCCGTCACATCGATGATCGAGAGCATCTATACGAGCACCCCCGTCGCGTCGCCGGTCGCAAGCGTCCACACGAGCACGCCGACGAGTAGCCCACCGAGCCGACCGAGTTCGGTCGTCGCGCCGAGCACGTCGCCGTTGACGCCGCCCAGCGTGGCACTCGACCAGCGATACAGGACAAGCGCAACCAGGAGCGCTCCAATAACCGCCCCGGTGGCGACGTACGAGGGACGCGCGAGCACGATCGCGGGGAGCGCGATGAGCACGGGGGCAACGAGGCTCCGTGGCCCGTTAACGCCGGTCAACTGGCTTCCGAGTCCCTCGTGGGGGGCGGTACCGACGCAGACCAGCGTGGCAGTGCCCAGTCTTGCGCCAACCTCTGCAGCGATAACGACGCTTGCCGCGACGGCGATTGGAGCCCCCGCGAGCGGGATGGCCGCGAGGACGAGGCCAAACACGAGTCCGACGAGTGCGAGCGTCCCGCCAACGCCGAGTGTGCTGTCTTTGAGCACCTCGCGCCGTCGCCCCGGATCGCCGTGGACGACCGCGGCATCACCCAGGTCGGCGACGCCGTCGGCGTGGTTGATTCCGGTTACTGCGTACAGGACGAGTACGTAGAGGAAGGCAGTGATCGTCGGTGGCGCGGGGACCAGAAATGCGAGCGCGCCGAGAATGCCGACGAAATAGCCGACCGCGGGAAACATCGCGGGAGTCCGGGTGAACGCTTCCCACCCAGTTTCGTCGTGACCGACCGGGAAGCGAGTGAGAAACCCGACGGCGCCACGTAGCGCCGCGAGACTCAGAGCAGCCACGCGATCACCCCCGGCAGCGCGGCGAGGGCATAGGCGAGTAGCCCGGCGCGCCCGACGAGCGCGACGCCCCGACGGGCCTGCTCGGCCGTCGGCAGCGAGGCGAGTTCGTTGAGGACGTACGCGTCGGGCTTTTCGAGGCGGACCTGCAGCGCGCCCGCGGCGGTCGCCATCGGCCACCCGGAGTTGGGCGAGGCGGTCTCGCCGCGCCACCGTCGCGCGGTCAGCACGGGATCGGGCGAGAGCGCCGCCGCGGAGAGGAGCAGGGCGCTGACCCGGGCGGGCACCCACATGACGAGGTCGTCGAGGCGCGCGCTCGCCCAGCCGTGGGGTTTCGAGGGGTAGCCGAGCATCGAATCGAGCGTGTTCACGGCCTTGAGCCACGCCGCCGCCGCCGCACCCAGTGGAAGCGAGACCGGAGCGAGCAGGGAGAACGCGAGCAGTGGGGCAACCAGACCATCCGCGAGGTTCTCGCTCGCGCTCTCGACCGCGGCACTGCGCAGCAGTTCGGGCGAGAGGGCTGCCGGATCACGCCCTGCGAGCGCCGGCAATCGCTCGCGGGCTGCGGCCGGATCCGTCGCGCTGGCCTCGATTACGCCCGCAGCCTCCTCCAGCAGCATCTGCAAACTAGTCGTCGTAAAGAGGACGGCTCCTGCGGCGAGGGCACCCAGAAGGGGATGGATGGCAACGGCGAGAAAGACGAGTGCGAACGCGAGGAGCGCGGCGAGCGCCGGAAACAGCAGTGCGACGCCGACGCCAGCGAGCCGTGGCAGGGACCACTCCCTATCGGCGCAACCAACGAGGCTCCCGAAGACAGCGACTGGATGGACCGACGTCGGCAGTTCCCGCACCGTCCGGTCGAGGACGGCCGCGAGCACGACCGCGAGCGTGATCTCGACGGCCACGGCTACGCCACCTCATCGAGCAGCGTCGACACATCCGCGAGCGAGTGCTCGTCGAGCAGGATGGCGGTTCCACCGACCGCCTCGATTCCACTGTCGGTCTCGGGGTCGTCGCCGACGTGGATCACCGAGTCGACGTCAACACCCAGCTTGGACGCGAACGACTCGAACGCGCGCGGGTCGGGTTTGCGCCAGCCACAGCCCGCGCTCGACACGATAACGTCGAACGTCGAACGATCGAGGTCGGAGCGAAGCAGGGCTCGCGGGACGAGTTCGGGAACGCTACAGTTCGAGAGGACGCCGACACGTCCGTGCTCGGCTGCGGCCGCAACGGCCTCGACAGCACCGGGACGCGTCTCAACGGTCGGATCGAACGCCGCGACGACCGCCCGCCGAACGACGTTGTTCGCAGGGGAGACGCCACGGCTCCGGAGCGCGGCGGCGACGTGTGCGGGGAGCGGGACTTCCGCCCCGTCGGGCGCGTCGATGTGGACTTCGCGGTAGGCCGCCGGGAAGTCCGGAGGAACATCAACCCCGCGGCTTGTCAGTTCCGCGGCGACAGCGTCGGCTGGCGAGTCCGGCCGATCGACCGACACGAGCGTTCCGAAGAGGTCGAACGAAACTGCCACTATCGGTGTATTACTGCAAGTGGACTTGAACGCGACGGTCCCCGGATGCCATATATTTCTCTTTAGAATGGATAATATTTTTACCAGAGAGGAGCAATGAGTACGGCATGGTCGAGGCGTTCGCCGTCGCGAGCGGGAAGGGTGGAACTGGCAAGACGACAGCGACGCTCGCGCTCGGCATGGCACTGGCTGAAGAGCACGACGTGACGATCGTCGACGCGGATACCGGGATGGCGAACCTGCTCTTTCATGCCGGGCTTGAAGACGTGGAAACGACGCTCCACGACCTCCTGATAGCCGAGCGAGCCGCACCGGTCGAGGCGGCGGTCTACGATCGTCACGGGCTCTCAGTCGTGCCCTGTGGGACGAGCCTGTCCGACTTCGAGTCGGCCGAACCGGAGCGACTGCGCGAGGTCGTCGCAACGCTTGCCGAGGACACGGACGTTCTTTTGCTCGATTCGCCAGCCGCCCTTGGCTCGAAAAGCGCCGTGCTGCCGATCGTACTCGCCGACCGGGTTCTCCCCGTGCTGTCACCGACGATCCCCGCGTTGAGTGACGGCCTGAAAGTTCAGGAGTACGCGAGTTCGTACGGAACGGACACGGCAGGCGTCCTGTTCAACAAGGTACGCGAGGAAGGACGCATGGACACTGTCGTCGACCGGACCGAACGCTACTTCGACGGACCGGTACTCGGCACTGTCCCGGAGTGTTCCGCACCCCATCAGGCGAGGGCTGCTGGGGAACCGCTACTCTCGTACGCACCCAGCTCACCCGCGGCCGTCGCGTTTACCGAGGCCGCTTCGGAGTTGACGATCGAATCCGGTGATTCAGCGGATGTCGCCGCGCGTTTCAAAAGCGCGGTCGTCCCCGACAGACCATGAAGGTTCCACGTGGTCGGTTGCTACGCTCGCGGGTCGTGTCGAACCCAGCGACGGCGTTTTCTACCGTCCTCGACGACTCGCTGACCGGCTATCTCGTATTCGAGCCCCAGAACACACTGTTGCTCGACGACCAGGGCCGGGGTGTCATGACCGTTCGGAACGGCGTCCCGGTGCTCGTTTACCATACGGGGACGGACCGGGGCGGCGTCGACGGGCTCGCTGATCTGGCCGTTCCCGGCCCCTACAAAGTCGATGTCTTCGAGCTGTCAGACGAGGAGATCGAGCGAATACACGACGCGAACGAGCTTCGAGTCCGACCGGGAGAACCGGCTGAACGGGTTGCCGGGGACCCCAATCTAGCGGACCGGACGCGGTCCCGTGCACGCGAGCACGGGCTGTTCCCCGACGACGGCACTGACCTGGACAAGAACGAGGATGCCGTCGTCTCCTTTCTGTCCGACGAGGAGCGGATCGAGGCGATCAAACGGCAGGCTCGCGAGGACGCCGAACGACAGGCCAGCGAGTGGGGACTGAACGACGAACTGGCTGGATCCGATAGATGATACTGCCGATGCTGTCACCAGATCTAGCATAGACGTATTTTCGTAGCCTCGCTAGAGACTCCCATGGAGGTGTCGACGCTCACGCTCCTGTGGCGGCTTGCCGTTACCGCCTTCGTCATCGTCGCACCGACACTGCTGTTTCTCGGCTTGCTCCGTGGACTCGAACTGCTCCGGGATGACGAGTTGATCAACAAATACGTCGACGCCGAGGAGCTACGCGTCGAGGATACCGACGACCTGCTCAGGATGCTATCCGAGGATACCGTAATCGACAGCGACGCCGAACCGGCGCTGGGTCGGCTGGATGACGCAGAGACGGTCCGCTGTCGGAACTGCGGGACGCTAAACCAGTCGACCGCAACGTACTGTCACGACTGTCTGGAGCCGATCGGCTGAGCGGCGTCAGCGACGGCGGCGAACGCTGCCGCGCCCCCCGAGTATTTTACCCTCGCTAATTATATCTAATTACACGATGAGTCAGAACGACGTTCCCGACTACGCCGACGTTGACTACGATGACGGTGCAGACGAGACGTTCGAGGAGTACAGCACCTTACAGGCGAAAATCGAGAAGGCAGTCGAGGTCACCCGACGCGGCCTCGAAGAGTACGAGAACCCAGCCGTCATGTGGACTGGCGGAAAGGACTCGACGCTTACGCTGTATTTCATCAAGGAGGTCGCCGAGCGCTACGACCTCGAGGTTCCGCCCGCGGTGTTCATCGACCACTTCCAGCACTTCGATGAGCTCCACGACTTCGTCGATCGCTGGGCCAACGAGTGGGATCTCGACGTGATCTACGCGCGCAACGAGGACGTGGGCAACTACGTCGACGAGCACGGCCTCGAACCGGGCGACGACATCCCGATCGACGAACTGTCCGAGCACAACCAGCACCACGTCCGGGAGATCCTGGAGTACGAGGAGGACACGTTCCCGTTCCTGCTGGACACCTACGTCGGCAACCACCTGCTCAAAACCGTCGCGCTCAACGACGCGCTCGAAGCACACGACATTGACGGCGTCATCTCCGGCGTGCGCTGGGACGAACAGGAAGCCCGTGCCGACGAGACGTTCTTCAGCCCGCGGCACGATCCGGAAATTTACCCGCCCCACGACCGCATCCAGCCCATCCTC
>LKMJ01006273.1_pt1 | contig 11208 bp, 8 predicted proteins | sample 643391 | NCBI WGS metagenome assembly LKMJ01 (sample SAMN04112250, study PRJNA286221) | soda lake metagenome | biome: soda lake; feature: Kulunda Steppe; material: water; isolation source: sample PL-Br10 brine of Picturesque Lake | place: Russia: Kulunda steppe | collected 2010-07
CACGCTTTCTCCCTATTTTTTTATTTTCGCCATCGGCCTGACGGTCCTCGGCCTTGGGATCGGGTTGTTTGAACCGACGAGCCTTGCAACCGTTTCGGATCTGTTCGCCGATGCTCGAGGGCGTGCGTTCGGTATCATCTCCTCGTCGTTCAACGTTGGCTATGCCAGTGCCTCGGCGCTTGCCCTTGGTGGGCTTGCCGTTGGGTCTTGGCGTCTTTCGTTTCTGCCAGCGATCGCGGTTCTCCTCGTTTCCGGGCTGTTGTTTCACGTCTGGGCGGATGGATCGTATGCAGTTACCCGTGTCAAAATGCGACCGGCGGCTGCACTCCGCCGAGTGGTTAAGACGCCCCAACTCCGGCTTCTACTCGTGGTGCTGTGTCTGCATATGTTTGTTATGCAGGGGGCGGTCAGTTTTGTCCCGACAATGTTACAGATAGAACGAGGATTTACAGCAAATGGTGCTGCACTCGCTTTTACCGCCATATTTATTGTTGGTCTCGTCTGTAACCCGATTGCCGGTGTATTGGGTGATCGAGTCGGCCATACACGGGTCGGGCTCGTCCTCCCGATTGTTGGGGCGGTTGGCCTCGCAGTGAGTCTCCTTGCTCCGACACCGGCTGGTACCGTCGGTGGGTTACTCCTCTTTGCCGTCGGATTGCTCGCCTTCTGGCCGGTGATTACGGCCGAGTTGACAAGCGGCATGGCACTGGAAACAGTCGGTGGCGATTACGGCATCACGCGAACGGTCTTCTTTGGTTTCGGTAGTTTGGGGCCGACCTACGTCGGCTTTGTTGGCGACCGCGCTTCGTTTACGCTCGCTTACGCCGGACTAGTCGGCTGTTTCCTTCTCGTTGCGGGGTTAGTCTATCGCATTCATCGGCTTCCATAGCCGCCCGGCCACCCGATTGACTGACTCCCGACTCACTCGACCGGCCCCGTTTCCACGCGGCTGCCATAGCCGGCATCAGCCGTTACTGCCTCGCCATCGTAGACAACTGAGCCTCTGACGACGGTCGTCGTTACCCCACCAGTGAACGATTTTCCGTGCCACGGCGTGGCGGTGCTCTTTGAGTGTAAGTCCCGCCGGTCGAGTGTCCATTCCAGCGCCGGATCGACGACGGTAAAGTCCGCATCGGTCCCAACCATCAGCGACCCTTTGTTCGGGTACATACCCCAAATTTGGGCTGGTCGCGTGCTGTGCATGCTGACCCAGTCGGCCAGCGTGAGTCGGTCTTGGGCGACAAAGGTGAGCATCGCTGGGACCTGGGTTTCGACCCCAACAAATCCGCCCGGAGTCTCCCAGACGCTTTTCTCCGGATTGCCGATGCCTTTCTCTTCGTCCGTATGTGGGGCATGGTCGGTCGCAATACAGTCGACTGTTCCCCCGTCAATGCCGGTCTCCCAGAGCCGTTTTTGTTCGTCCTCGTTTCGGAGCGGCGGCTGGACACGGGCAACGGTTCCCTGCTCTCGGACGTCATCCTCCGTCAATCGGAGATAGTGTGGGGCCGTTTCAGCCGTCGCCGAAACACCGGCCGCTCGCCACTGGGCGAGGGTCTCTGCAGCCGACCCAGAGGATAGATGAAACATGTGTACCGGACAGCCCGTCTCATCGGCAAACAGGCAGATACGCGAGACGGCTTCGACCTCTGCAACCGGCGGCCGCGACCGGTTGTGATAGATCGCCTCGTGTTTGCCTTCCGTTCTGAATTTCGTCTCGAGGTGCTTTCGAATCTCGTCGTTTTCCTCGTGAAATCCGAGGCGCGTTCCCGTCTCAGCGATCTTCTCCATTGCCTCGAGTAACTCCCCATCGGTCGGCGCTTCGATATCACCAAACGTGATCCCGAGAAATACTTTGAATCCCGCAATCCCCGCCTCGGCAAGTGCCTCAATCTCGTCGATATTGTCCGACGTGACGACAACGTGCGTTTGATAATCGACACAGGCATCGCGGTCTGCGATATCGAACACTGACGCCAACCGCTCGACCCGGTCAATTGCGGGGTCCGTATTCGGCATGGCAATTATCGTGGTTACGCCGCCAGCTGCGGCCGCCTGTGTTGCGCTCGTCCAATCTTCTTTGTACTCGTGACCGGGCGTCCGTGTATGGACGTGGCAATCGATGACGCCCGGAAGGAGGACGTTCCCCTCGAGGTCGACCGTCCGATCCGCCGGTGGGAGCGATGATTCGGTACCGACGGCCACAATCGTCCCGTCGGTCACGGCGACTCCCATCCCGGGCCCGTACCGTCCCTCGGCGGTGACGATGTCGCAGTTGGTGTATGCGATATCGGCGTTTGCTGTCTGCTGGTTAGACATGCTCATACCATTTCTTGGTGACAAGTAATAGCTTCTCATTTTCCCAAACAAGGGGGAGTGCTTTCTCACAGATCCTCCTCATGTGCTGGCTCCCACAGGCTGGTTTCGGCGCTCACGTTTGTCATGAGACCATCAGAACCAAACGGTTTTGTTTTATCGCAGGCCAGAAGCACATACCCATGAACAACCAGCCCCCAACCGAACACGAACAATGCGGGTGCAAAGTCGGGAAAACCGCCGCCCGGTACGAGCTTGTAGACCTCGACACCGATCTTGTTACCCACTGGACGAGCACTGGCGATGACAAACTAAGCACACGACAGCTTGCAACCAGGATAAATCAACGCGTCCTCGAGTCAGCACTCGAATCGGCAGGATTGCGGCCAAAGGAGGGCGAAGTCGAGAACATCTACCGGCTGTTGACCGACGATGAGGTAAGCAGCGGGACACAGATCCAGACACGGAACGAACTCGAGCGCGATGGGGTCGAACTCGAGCAGATCGAATCAGATTTCGTCTCCCATCAGACGGTGTACAACCATCTGACAAAGTGCCTCGAGGCGGAACTCGAATCCCCGAGTGATGAGGAACAACTCGAGCGGAGTGGGGAGAAACTGGGGGCGCTTCAGAACCGGACGGCGGCGGTGACAGAAGACACGGTGGCCCGACTCGAGCGCAATGGAATCATCGATATTAATGAGTTTACGGTTGCGGTCTCGCTGACGGTGACGTGTGAAACGTGTTTCGAGGAGTACACCGTTCGAGAGTTGCTCGAAGAACGAACCTGTGACTGTTTCCAATCGGGCGCCGAATAACCGGTGTCCCCTACTTCGACCCGTATCGCATATTCACCTCGATAACGTTAGTCTTCTGGCGAATCAGGTCCGGGAGTTCCTCAGTGAACCACGTCCCTCGCATCCGGCTTTCCGGGCCGGACACACTGATCGCCCCGACAACCGTCCCGTCGACGATAATCGGAGCAGCGACACAACACAGTCCCTCGAGGCGCTCTTCGCGCTCGAAGGCAACCCCGCGCTCGAGTACCTGCTCTAATTCGGCCTGTAACGCCTCTGGGTCGGTAATCGTCCGGTCGGTGACCGCGGGAAGTCCGTGGCGGTCGATAATCTCGTCGACGCGTTCGGCGGGGAGGGATGCAAGGATGGCTTTTCCAAAGGCGGTCGTATGAAGATACACCCGTTTGCCGGCGTAGGTGTCCATGTGGACCGCGTCGGCACCTTTGACGCGGTCTAAAAAGATGCCACGCCCATACTCTTCGACGTTGAGATTGACCAGTTCCCCCGTCTCCTCGGCCAATGACTCGATTTCGGGCCGCGCAAACGACAAAACTTCCTGTCGGGTCCGGGAGTACTCGCCGAGGCGGAGAAATCGCAACCCGATATCGTAGGTGTCGCCCTCCCGGACGACGTACTCGCCTTCGATCAGCGTTTGCAGATGGTTGTGGGTCGTGCTTTTCGGGATGCCGAGGTGTGCGGCCAGTTCCGTCACACCGGCTCCCTCTAGGTCGACGAGCCCCTCGAGAATCTGGAAACTTCTGTGGGCCGCATCGACGGTCGGTTTTTCGGTTTCGGTCATACTGAAGAATCGTCTCCATGAACTTAGAATCTTTCTGCTAGAACTGCTGTTCGGGTCGATTGAACAACGGTTGCCCCCAGTTGCTGATGGGTCTCCGGTTGCTGATCGTCGGCTACAGCTTATCCGACTCGTGTCGCGGAATATTCGTGATCGGTGTTCCCAGACCACGCTCTTTGGCCTTCTCATACAGCATATAGGCACACGAAACCGTCTCGACGGCGGTTCCGACGCTGTCTACCAAGGTAATCTCTTCGGGATCGGTTCGTCCGGGAAGCTGTCCGGAAACAACCTGCCCGAGTTCCCCATAAATTGTATTTTCGCTAACGGCGTTTTGATCGTACGCCTCGAGGAATCCGGCTGCAGATCGGAACCGCTCTTGGACGCTGTGACCGAACACGCGACCGCGAATGTCGGGAACGTACTTTTCAACCCGTTCGAACGTCCCAACGTCTATTTCCCGTTTCGGATGGGCCGCTCCCATGGCGTTGATGTGGGTTCCTGGCGAGAGGAACTCCCCGTTGATCACCGGCGACCCCGCATCGGTTGCGACAACGACAATGTCGACATCGGCAATCGCCTCGTCGCTGCTTGATACCGCTCGCGCGTCTATCTCGAGTTCGTCGCCGATCTCACTTGCGAACGTTTCACGGCTCTCTTCGGTCGGTGAGAACACTTTGAGCTCCTCGAGATCGCGGACAGTGGCAATCGTTTCGACTGAGGCGGCGGCGATCTGTGCGGAGCCAACTACGCCGACGCTGGTCGCGTCTTCGACGGCTAGTTGTTCGGTTCCGGCGGCCGCAACCGCTCCCGTTTTATACGGATTCCAGATTGCGCCATCCAGGATGGCGAGGAGTTCGCCGGTTTCCGCATCGAACAGGGGTGTTGTGTACCAGACATCGTTGCCGACGGCGTACATGTAGCCGCCCATGACGTTCCACTCCGGAAAAATGGCCGTATAGCTGGTTATGAGTGCGTCCTCACCGGTGATCCGTGAGGGCGGTGTTGCGGGTGCACCGTCGCCACGGTATGTGAATCCGTCTCTCACCGCATCGACGTACTCCGCTGGCGTTGCGAGGTCCTGTAGGTCAGACCCCGAAAGGTAGAGTGCTTCGGTTGCCATACCCGAAGGGAACCAATGTATCGGCATAGATATGGCCGTCGTTGCAAAATTACCAACCTCAGATAGATTTTTATACTACAATTCCTCACTCGGTTTGAGGGGTTGATCGTGTTCCGGCTCGTATCAGCCACAGTGCAAGCACTGTCACCGCGAGCGTGAGCCATATGCCACTTTGATACGTTCCGGTCCGCACGATTAGCGCCGTGGCAACCGGCGGTGCCATGAGCCCAAAGAACCCAAAACTGAGGTTGAAAACCCCGATGACGGCGGTGTCGTTTTCAGACCCATACGTCTCGAGTAAGATTGGGACATGGAGTGTGGCGACGCCACCGAGGGCGACTCCGAGACAGAACACCGCTGCAATCATTGCAGGGACGTGGGGAAAGAACAACAACACGCTCCCGAGGCTGGCCGAGGCGATTGAGATGAGGAACGTTCGCCGGTATCCAAACTGGTCTGCAACGATGCCACCTGCGAGCCGAGAAATAATACTCACGCCACCGATTAAGCCGAACGCAAACACGGCGCTCGTCTCGGCCATCCCTCGAGTGACTAATAATTCGACAAAATACGCCCCGAGTATGTAGTACCACGCGAACGACATCCCGATCCCAACAAAGAGAAACTGAAACTGTCTTGTGCTGGCTATGTCTTCTATCCAACGGACAAGGCCCCCGAACGTCGCCGACGATTTCCTCACCCAGGGGGGTCGCTGGCAGACCAACCCAGCGAGGATAACGGCACCGCCACTTACTCCGGTGAGCATAAAAAACCCAAACTGAACGCCAAGTCGAGTAAAAGCCAGTTCCCAGGCTGTTGGCATCACGAAGAGGCTCAGCCCGATCCCGGTAAACATCACGCCTGTCGCGGCGCCGCGTTTTTGTTCAAACCATCGCGGGACGACCGAGACGATGACGACATAAACGGTTCCGAGTGCCGTTCCGAGCAGCGAAAAGACGACCGCGAGCCCGAGTAGCGAGTCGACAACATACAACAGCGGCGAAAGAAAGAGGGTGAGCAACCCAAAACAGACTAAGAGCAGACGAGCTGGCAGTCGAACGCCGAATATCCCGATCAGTCCAGCCACCGCAAAAAACGAAAACAGTTCCAGTGAGAACACGATCGAAAGCGACGTTCGTGAGACGTCGTATACGCTCACAAACTGTGAAATAAAAATACCGTAGGAAAGTGGTGTTCCGAACGTAAACACCATCGCAAATGAGCCGAGGACTGCGACCAGCCACCCCCGTCGACTGTCCGGCCCGTGGGCGTCTCTTCTACGCATATACCTCTACTCGAGAGTCACCGCTCAATTACATTTCGGTACGGCTGTTGGCGCCATGTCGATCTCGTATGGATACATCCAACCCATACCGGCCACAACCGACAGCTCTGACGAGCAATAATTGTCGATGACCAAAAGGGATTAACCCCTCACTCGGAACCCCGTACTACAATGGAGTTGCAACTTAACAAGCAACGCTTTATCGAAACAATGCACGAACAGGCTGCAATCGGGGGCACCGAAAATGGCGGGCTCCACCGCCTGGCCTTATCCGATTCGGATAAGGAGGTCCGCGATTGGTTTTTAAACGCCATGGAAGACGCCGGCCTCGAGACCAGCGTCGACGAAATGGGCAATATGTTCGGCCGACGGTCTGGCACCGATCCGAGTGCCGATCCGGTTCTACTGGGCTCACATCTTGACTCCCAGCCGTACGGTGGCATCTACGACGGGGCACTCGGCGTCATTGCGGCCCTTGAACTCGTTCGAACGCTCAATGACGAGGATATCGAAACAAGTCATCCGATCGAAATCGTCAACTGGACCAACGAGGAGGGCTCCCGATTCCAGCCGGCGATGCAGGGGAGTGGCGTCTGGGCTGGTGAACTCGACCTTGCAGAAGAGTACGCAACGACCGACGCCGACGGACTCACTGTCGAGGACGAACTCGAGCGGATCGGATATAAAGGAACGAGGCCGGCTGAACCCGTTGGGAACTACGATTCGTCGTTGGAACTGCACGTCGAGCAGGGGCCACAACTCGAGAACAATGATCTCGATGTCGGCATCGTCACGGGTATCGTCGGATTGAGTTGGGGTGCGGTTACGTTCACGGGTGAGGCCGAACATACAGGGACGACGCCGATGTACGACCGCCAAGACGCGTTAGTTGCCGGTGCGGACCTGATCACAGCGATTAGGCGTCTTCCCGGCTCGCTTGGCGACCGGACCGTTGGGAGTGTTGGACACGTCGATGTCGCCCCGAATTCGATCAACACCGTTCCCGAGGAAGTGACTGTCACGTGGGGGATTCGTGACCCGAGCGACGAAATAGTCGAACGCGGTCGGGAGCGCGTGATCGCCGAAGCAAAAGCGGCGGCCGAACGTGAGGGGGTCGCGTTCGAGTGGGAAGACCGTGCCCGCTCCTCGAGTATTCGGTTCCCAGAGCGGCCAGTAGCGGCACTGACGGAGGCAACCGATCAGCTGGGATACGACGGAGAAAAAATCTTCAGCGGGGCGGTCCACGATGCCGCACACGTTGCAAAGGTTTGTGATACGGCCATGCTCTTTGCGGTCAGTGAGAACGGTAAAAGCCACACCGAAGATGAATACACGTCGTGGGAGGATTGTTACAGTGCAGCGAACACCCTTGGGACCGCGGTGCTCTTTCTGGCAGCGTAATTCGGCCTCTTGGGTCAGCAGGCTCTCTCACGGTCCGTGCTTTCCGAACTGTCGTCCCGTATCGACCTGATTCACACAAGGATAGCCGTTTTACCTCTCGCTGTCGGCTGCGTTCTGTGACCTCCTGAACCCAGCGCAAACATTTACATACATACTTTTGTAACCTCTATCGAGACCAATTCATCCCTATTTATCCAATTCTCCGTATAAAAAACGAAAATACCGAGGCCAATTTTGACCCACTACGCAATATATGCCTGTGTTCGTGTGCCTATTATCGACTTTCCTACCGATCTGTTTGCATCAAGAACTCAGTTTGAAAAAAATTAAAATTGGCTTCGTTCCGTGGATACTCACTCGAGGAGAGCCATGAGAACCCGTTCAGCGGAGAGCGGTGAGGTGGCGATGCGGACGCCAGTGGCATCGGTAACAGCGTTTGCAATCGCCCCAGCGACCGGCACCGTCGCCCCTTCACCGACGCCCCGCTGACCGTGTGAGGTCTCACTGTCGGGCGTTTGGACCTCAGTTAGCTTTTCGATCAGTGGGACGTCAGCGCTCGTTGGCAGATGGTACGTCGACAGCGAATCAGTCAATATGTCGCCTGAATCGTCATAGGAGTGCTCTTCGTAGAGCGTTTCACCGATTCCGTGGACGAGGCCGCCATGAACCTGCCCCTCGACGAGCAGCGGATTGAGGATTCGGCCGGCGTCCTCGGCGATGGCTATATCGGTAATAGAGACGTCACCGGTGCCCGTATCGACGCTGACGGCGATAGCAAGGGCTCCGAACGTGTAGGCGTGTGCGACGTTTCCAGTGCCAGTTTCGGAATCGAGCACTTCCGCGACGCCCGTTTCGAACGTCCCGTGCCCGGTCAGTTCGTGCGCTGTTGCATCCTCAACTCCCAACGCAGCGGCCTCTTGCCCGATCGCTTCGGTGACCACCGCCTCAAACGGGAGGCGCTCGCTTGGATTCGACTCACTGAATACGGACTCCTCATCAAACCGGAGCGTTGCCGGGTCGGTATCCAGCACTGACGCAGCCGTTTCAGCGAGCGTTGATTTGAGGTCTTCTGCTGCTTCAACCGCAGCCGACCCGCCAACCATTGCTCCCCGGTCCGCCTGGGCACCGAAGCTGTCGGTGATGCGGGTCGTATCACCCAGTTTTGGGGTGACACGGTCGGTATCGACCCCGAGTGTCGACGCAACGAGTTGGGAGATGCCCGTTTCGGTTCCCTGACCGATGCTCGTGACCCCTGAGTAGACGGTCACCGTTCCGGTCATATCGACGGTTACGACCGCCGACTCCCGAACCGGGTTCGTCTGGCTCTTCGTGCCACCCCGTTTGAGAAAGCCCGCATATCCAACGCCTGTAAGATGGTCTGCCCCGGTTGCCTCCGGAACGGAAATCGCTTCTTTTACAGCCCGCAGACAGGCGGGCATATCCACGTCGCGCCACTTGAGACCGGCCGCCGTTCGCGTCGGTAGGTCCGTCGGGTGCGGAACGTTCAGCAGCCGCAGTTCGACGGGATCCATCTCGAGTCGGTCGGCGGCCATATCAACGAGCTGCTCGCGTGCAAAGGTAAACTGCGGATCGCCGAACCCACGCACGGCCGTCCCGGGCATCGTGTTCGTATAGACAACGCGGCAGGTTGCCCGTTGCTTTGGAATACGGTAGGGGCCGGCGGCTGTCACCATTGCCGACTGGGCAATCTTCGCCCCGAAGCTCACGTACGCGCCCGTGTCTTCGACGACATCGAATTCGATTTTGCGCATCCGTCCATCTTCGCTCACGACAAGCGTGGCGTCAAACCGCATTGGGTGACGGCCGCGGCCGGCCTGGAGTGCCTCTGTTCTATTGAACACACACTGCACCGGCCGTTCGGTCCACATCGAAAGGAGCGTTACACAGATTTCGTGTGAGAAGGCCTCCTGTTTGACGCCGAACCCACCGCCGATATCCGCCGCTTCACACTCGATATCGCCGGGCTCGAGGGCGGATATCGCGTCTGCAAGGTCTTCACGCAGTTTGTGTGGGCGCTGGGTCGAAGAGACAACGTGCACCCGCGCTTCGATCGGATCCCACTCGGCGAAACAGCCATGAGGCTCTAGCGGAGAGGGGTTCGTTCGGTGGGTTTGAAACCGCTTGCTGACGGTGATTGTGTCGCCGTCACCGTCGGCTTTGGTTCCGGCTTCACCCGAAGCAATCATCCGAAGCGTTGTGGCGACGTTCCCACTCACCTCACAGGTGGGGTCGTTGGCCAGTTCGGGGTGGATTGTGGTGGCCGCTTCACTGAGTGCTTCCTCGACAGTCGTCACTGCCGCTCGCTCGTCGATTTCGAGTTCAACGGCCGCAGCAGCCTCTGAGGCAATTGCTGCCGTCTCAGCCAGGACGATCGCAATCTCATCACCCACGTACCGCACTCGATCACGTGCCAATGGGAATTCATCAGCGGGGTCAAACAGGCCGAATGCGGTCACCGCGTCGGCGATATCTGCTGCCGTCCAGACGCCCACAACGCCGGGGATCGAGGTGGCCCGGTCGGTATCAATCGTTTCGATCACCCCGTGGGCAACCGGACTTCGAACGAATACGGCGTGCAGCGCGTCCTCGGGCGTTCGGTCGTCGACGAACTGTCCGGTTCCGGTGACTAGTGCCCGCCCGGTTTTACTCCGTACTCGGCGGCCGATCTGTTCACTCATCGGATTCACCTGCTTCCTTCGCTGCAGCCGCCTGCACGCTCTTGATAATGTTCGTGTAGCCGGTACATCGACAGAGATTGCCGACGAGTGCCTCCTGGATTTCTTCGACCGTCGGCTCCGGGTTTTCTTCGAGTAGCGCCACACTCGAGCAGACCATGCCTGGCGTACAGAACCCACATTGGAGGCCGTGGTTGTCCCAGAACGCCTCCTGGACGGGACGGAGGTCACAGTCATCACCGCCGATGCCTTCGATTGTCTCGATACGGCACCCGTCGGCTTGGACGGCAAGGAGGGTACAGGACTTTACGGCTTCCCCATCGAGCAACACCGTACAGGCTCCACAGCGAGACGATTCACAACCCCGGTGTGTACCGGTCAGCTCGAGCGTTTCACGCAGGTATTCGGTTAATAGAAGGCCACTCGAGACCGAATCGGTCCGTTGCTCCCCGTTTACGGTGACCGAAATCTCGTGTGTTGTATTCGGTTGGAGTGTCATTGGCTGGCCCCTCCACTCCGGTCACGAGCCCGCAAGAGGGCGCGTCTGGTGAGCGTTTTCGTCAGTTCTCGCTTGTATGCCTTTGAGCCGTCCGGCCCGGACTCAGGAGAAATACATTCGGTGATGCAGTCGGCTGCAGCCGTCAGGGTCGCGTCTGTTGGCGCTTTCTCGAGGAGCTGTGTGGCAGGCGGTTCAAGCAGCCGTGGTGTCTCAGTTACCGAGCCGACAGCGATGGTTGCGTCGGTGATGCTATTCTCTTCGACCTCGAGAACGACGCCAACGGTGGCGATCGGTCCGG
>LKMJ01006274.1_pt1 | contig 11208 bp, 19 predicted proteins | sample 643391 | NCBI WGS metagenome assembly LKMJ01 (sample SAMN04112250, study PRJNA286221) | soda lake metagenome | biome: soda lake; feature: Kulunda Steppe; material: water; isolation source: sample PL-Br10 brine of Picturesque Lake | place: Russia: Kulunda steppe | collected 2010-07
CACCAGAACCGGAGCGCTGCCGCCTACCGGACGCGGACGCGCTGTGATTACAACTACACTTGCGCTTAGACAGAGCGGCTGTACCGCCCGAACGCTCCTGTATTTGCTTAAAGCAAATCTTTATTACCCTATCGCTGCAAGGCTTGAATGTAGAAGGTGAACCCGAGATGACAACAGAAGACCTCGACATGAACGCGGTGATGGACAACCTCCAGAAAGCAAAAGAGACGCCCGGCGACGGAGCCGAGCGCGTGAAGCAGACGAAGCAGGGATACTCCAGCCGGGCCAACTACGTCATCGGCTGCGAGGAGTGCGGCTGGGAGGCCGAGCGCATACAGGCCCGCGGAGTGGTCCGCAAGGTCCTCGACGGCAACGACGACAACGTCCGGTGTAGCGCGTGCGGCTCCGGCGGCGTGTACGTAGACGAGAAGGGAGGTGTCAACTGATGTCCGACGCCCCGCCCGAGGCCCGCGAAGGCGACTACATCTGGGACCACGTGGACCGCGAACTACGCCCGGTCCGGCAGGCCGACGCGGACTGGGAGCCGCTCGCGTGGGCGCTCGCTGGCGAGGACTGCGCGCTGTGGCTCGTCCCGAAGGACGTGGCGACATCGCCCGAGCGGGTCGCAGACTACCTCAACGACTGGCGCGGCTTCGACGTGGAGCCGTCCGAGGTGGAGCTATGAAACACACGGTCCGGCGGCAGGTGTCCGAGGAGGAGCAACGCCTGTGGGCGATGACGTGCGATGCCTTCGAGAGCGACCCGACCCGCGAGCAGGTGAACGCCACCCGCATCGCCCAGCGGAGCCTCCCCATCCACGAGACGCGGGCACGCCAAATCGTGCGGACGTGGGAGAACGACGGCCTCGTGACGGCCGTGGACAACGCCAACGTGGTCCTCCTCACGGAGTACGGCGCACAGGTGGACACCATCGAGCAGGAGGACACGGGCGGCACGTCGTGGCGGTGAGGTAGCGGCCCGCTCCCGACAGGGCAGACCGGGGTTCGACTCCCCGGCGGGAGCCTCCCCTCACGGGGGACGACTATGAGCGACGACACCGACGACACCGACGACACGACAGCACAGGACGGCTGGGAGCCGGAGCCGGCAACGCTCCGGGACAGCGAGCGCGAGGACGTGAGCGCCCACGCCCAGCGGAACATCGAGCAACTACGGCTGGCCGAACGCCGCGGCGACCTCGCCCCGGAGACGGTGGACTCCGCGGTCGAAGCCATCCGGGAGCGCGACACCGACGAGGAGACGGATGAGGAATAAAACCTACGTCCTCGGGATGGAGGGGCGGAGCAACGGCTACATTGCAAGCGACATCCGCGAGCAACAGGACACGGCCCACGTCTGGACCTCGCAAAGCGCAGACCGCGGACCGTGGCCGTGCGGCCGCTCGCATAAGTCATCCATGCCCGCGGCGTGCGGCTACGACCGCGACTGCTTCGTCGTCCCGCTGAAGGATGCGTTCGACAGCCTCTACAACGCGGTCCACCACCCGACGATGTGTGCGGAGTGCGCGGCCCACCTCGCGGACCGACACAACCTCCCGTCAACCAAACTCCCACCCGAGGTCCACCGCGCCCAGCGGGAGAACGCGGGCCTCACGCCGAACGAACCCGAGGCGGACGTATGACGCTCCGCACCGAAGTGGAGTACGAGACGGTCGAGCGGGAGGTGTCCGTCGGCGACTGCCGGGAGTGCGGAAGCACGCACCAGCCAGCGGACCTCTACCCCGTCCTCCACCCGTCGCTCCCGCCGGAGGAGTTTACACCGGACGGCCACAAGGTGGACCTCTACTGCGCGGAGTGCTACACCACGATGTTCGGCCGAGAGCCGGGGGTCAGCACGGCGGAGGTGCTGGAACACCGCGGCGAGGAGGACCTACTGGAGGGCACGACCACAGGTGGGTCGCCCCTCCCCGCGGCACTCACCGTCACGGCAGCGAGCATCGCCACCCTCACCACGGCCATCCCGCTGGGCACCTACCGGACGCTCGCCCATACGCACGCCACGCTGCTGGAGGGCCTGAGCGAGAGCAACGCCACCGGAGACGGGGTTGGCATCGCGTTCCACCTCATATTCCTCCTGTGCTTCTACGTGTTTATTGCCCTCTGCGCCGTCGTGGGCACGCTCGCCGTATCGTCCGTTTACACGGCCCTCGCACCACATATCCCCGTATGACCATCACCCTCGACCCACACACCAACGACGTTCGCAAACGCTACGCCCGCATCCACGGCCGAAGCCCGGAGTGCGCCGATGTAGAGGCGTGCCCCGGAACCCACGGCAGCGGGGCGCTCCCGTGCTGGCCGTGTTACCGGGACGAGTCACACGCGCTGGACACACAGTAGCCCCACACGTCGCCCTGAGCGACACGCCTTTCCTCCACGCCCGAGTAGCCGCGTGTATGTCCGACGACACCAGCGCGTCTCCTGCACCGTCTGAGAGCGAGCCGTCTGCCCACCGTGAACCGGAGCCAACACCCGACGCCCTCGATGTCGTCGCCATCGGCGGGGAGCCAGCCACCGGCAAGAGTACGCTCGTCACGCAACTCCTCCGGTATGCCGGCCCGTGTACGCTGTTCGACTGGGGACTCCTCAAGGGGCAACTCCACGACGACCACAACGTCGCCGTCCTCGGCCAGTACCGCGGCGAGGACTTCGGCGGCACCGACACCCTGAGCATGGCCGTCATCGACGACGCTGAGGACTTCACCGAGGAGGCCACCGCACCGGACTCCGGCATCGACGCCATCGTCTTCGAGGGCGACCGCCTGTATAACGACCGCTTCCTGTCCCACGTCCGTGACCACCCCGAGATGCGCCTCCACGCCTACGTGCTGACCGTCCCCGACGACATCCTCACCCACCGGCATGATGACCGCGGTGACACCCAGAGCGCGACGTGGCTGAAAGGCCGGCAGACGAAGTACGACCGCTACGCAGCCGAACCGTACACCGACGCCCGCCCCAACGCGACACCCGCAGAGATGGACGCAATACGGGCCGAGATTGCGTCACTACTGGGCCTCCCCGACACCGAGGCGTGAGGCGCTCTCCCCGCCGGGGACAACCTTCTTAGTCGGTAGGCCCCACGGTTGGGACAGACGCACCCCGTCGCAATCCGGCTCGTGTGCGGGCGCGCAACGCCCGTGAACCGGGGCGTAGACGGGGTGAACGTCCGGTGTAGCACACTATGGGATACAAAGACATCGAGATTGAAGCGGGGAAGGCACCGGCCGACTACACGTACCACGAGCGACGGAGTGAACTGCTGCGGTTCATCATCGAGGCGGGCCACCCCGACATGATAAGCCGCAAGAAGTTCGCGGAGCGGTACGACGTACACTCCAGCACCATCACGCGGGACATACAGGCCATCCGCGAGGAGGTTCACGAGGACCTCAGTTCAGACGCGCAGTTCATCTCGTCCATCATCTACCGGAAGGCCATCCGGGAGAAGGCGGACGAGGGAAAGTGGATGGAGGCGAAGGAGTTGCTGGAGTCGTGGAACGAGTGGCTGGAGGACCGCGGCGAGCAGACGAAGGAGGCGGAGAAGGTGGAGATGGACCTCGACGCCTCCGTCAAGACGGACGAGCGCAAGGCGTTCGTGGGCGTCAACCTCGACAGCTTCGCAGGCGTTGACGCGGACCAGATGGTCGGGCTGGACCTCGGCGACATAGACGAGGACGCCAACGCCGGCCCGGCGGAGTTAGACGTGGAGGCGGTGGAGACGGATGAGTGACGGCCCGACGTTCGCCCAGACGGCCTACCACGTCGTCATCGCCGTGCTGGCCGTGGGCTTCGCGCAACTGTTGCTCGGCTCCGGCCTCGCCGCGTTGACGGTCTACGCCGGCATCCTCGCCGCGGAGGCGTACTCGTGAGCGACACCCCGGCCGTAGACGGCTGCCGCTGTCCTGCGTGTCGCCGGAAGCGCACAGACGACCAAGCGGACGCGGCCAGCGGGAAACGCGAATGACGACCAAGCAGGAGGCCGAGGACTGGAAGCAGGGGAAGGACCTCGCACGAGAGGGCTGGGACGCCAAGCCGGCGGCCATCCGCCTCCACGGCTCCGGCGAGACACCGAAGCACCTCCTCATCAAGAGCCTCATCGCACGGGAGCTACAGCAGCGCGGCCGGCGCTGGGACACCGAGGTGCGAGGGCCGGAGGGGCGCGCGGACGTGCTGGACTTCGGACCCGCGGACGGGAAGGCCGTGGTCTACGAGGTACAGACCGGCTGCACGCCGAAGGACCGACGTAAGAAGGCGCGGCAGTACGCTGGCGGCCCGGTCCGCGACGTGCTGTTTCTGGACCCGGAGGAGGCACCCGACGACATCGCCGCGCTCACCGAGTGGGTGTCCGAGCAGGTGGTCGGGTGAACCTCTCGCCAGCCTTCGGGATTGCCGGCTCCGCCGTCGTCCTCGTCGGGATAGGAGCGGTCCTCGCCAGCGCGTTCGACATAACGTTTCGGGTCGGCGTGACCACGGCGGCGTGGGCGTCCCTCGCGGCCATCGTCGCGTTCTGGGTCGCCATCATCTACCGCGAGGAGTATGCCGGGTGACGCTCCAGAACCGCCGCTGCTGTCCGCGTGCGGGCGTTGCGGGGCGCTACGGACCGAATACTCCCAACACCGGAAGGGCTACCGCTGCTGGTGGTGCGAGGAGCGGGCGGGCGGCCCGGTGAAGTCCACGCCACCGCTCGCCACCTTCAGGTAATCGCCCGCAGTTACTCGGTGAGACAAACCTCCGCGGTTTGTTCTGCGGCGTAACCGCCGCCAGTTACGTTCGGCCCGTTCTCACCGCCCGGCGCAACGCTCTTGCCTCGACGCCCCGACGTGTGACCACATGAGTGCTGGGACTGCGGACGAGGGGGCGGACGAGGGGCTTGATACGACAGTCTACGGCTTCCAACCGCTCCCGTGGCAGGCGGACTTCGTCCACAGCGAGGCCGACGAGGTGCTGGGGAGTGGCGCGTTCGGCGCGGGGAAGACACGGGCGCTGAACGAGAAGATATACCTGAGCGCCATCCTCTACCCCGGCAACCGCATCCTCCTCGCCCGGAAGACCTACGCCTCCATCACCAACACGACGCTCAAGAGCCTCACGGAGGAGGTCATCCCGGAGGGGCACGTCGTCGGGAGCAACGCGCAAAAACACCTACTGGAGGTGCAAAGCCCGCTCTACCCGACCATCTACTGCCGGTCGTGCGGGTGGACCTCGACAAGGATGTTCCCGGTCAAGAAGCGGGCGAAGCTCCGGCAGAGCGACCGCTGGGGCTGCCCGGAGTGCGGGGGCGGAAACGTCCACTTCACGCCACCGTCCGAGATATACTACGAGGGGCTGAACACGGGGACGCGCCCCGGAGAGATGCCGGAGAAGATAGCCGGGATGAACCTCGGCGCGGTGGCCGTGGACGAGGCCATCGAGATAACGGAGAAGGACTGGGAGATGCTTCAGGGGCGGCTCCGGCTCAAGGACCTCCGCAACCCGTGGGTGCCGGAGTTGCCCACCCGGCAAATCTTCTCGGCAACCAACCCGGCCGGCCCGTCGCATTGGCTATACAAGCGCTTCTACGAGCAGGGCGTGGGCGAGGTGTACGAGGGCAAGACGGCGGACAACATCCACAACCCGGACGACTACCTCCCGCGGCTCCAGAACCAGTACACAGGAGCGGACGCCGAGCGACTCATCGGCGGGGAGTGGCGTGGCTACGAGGGGCTGGTCTACGAGGACTTCAGCGACGCGCTTCACGTCGTTGACCCGCTGGACGCGGATGGCTTTTTCCCCGGTGAGTGGAGCGTGCCGAGCTACGCCGAAGCAGACCTCCGAGAGATGGAAGCGGAGCGCTCGACACAGACGGGCGACCCACAGACACCGGGGGAGTACGTCCCGTCGCGCATCCGGCCACCGGAGGAGGCGGACATCGTGATGAGCGTGGACTGGGGCTACCGGCCGGACCCGCTGGTCGTGCAATGGTGGGCGCGGACGAACACCCACGGCTACGTGCTGTACCGCGAGTGGATGAAGACACAGACGCTCCCGGACGACGCGGCAGCCGAGGCCGTCTCCCACATGGCCGCCTACGAGGTGGACAACGTCCGGGCGGTCTACGCCGACCACGACACGGGCGACCGCGCGGACTGGCTTGAGGGCGTCCGAGACGCGGTACAGGAGCGGTGGGAGAAGCCCGCGCGCCCCAACTGGCGGCGGCTCCGCACGACGAAGGCCAAGAAGCCCGTCAACGAGGGCATCAAGACGGTGACGCGGCTCCTCCGCCCGGACGAGAACGAGCGGGCCGGGCTCTACTTCATCCGCGGGGCGCGGACGCACCAGATAGACGGCAACCTCAGAAGCGCGGACAAGCCCGGAGACACGCTAACGGAGCTACGCGGCTACGCATGGAAGGGCGACGACAGCGACGAGCCGCAGACCCACAACAACCACGGGATGGACGCGATGCGGTACATGGCCCACACGGACCGGCGGAGTGCGAGCAAGTCCACCGGCCCGGCGGTGATGAAGTCGTGAGCCGCGTCGTCGCCATCGTGGAGTGCCCGGACTGCGGGACGACGACGGCGGTGGACCCGGAGCGCGCGGCGGCGGCCATCGACCAACACAACCAGCGCGCCCACGACGGCTACCGGACGGCACGGCTCCTCCGGCACGACCTCCGCGAGGAGTGACCCGCTCGGTGTCACCGTCAGTTGTCACCCGTAGAAGCACTTTTGAGGGTCCGGCTGAACATACGGAACAACAGATGCCTCTTTCAGACCGTCTCCGCCGTGTGTTCTCGCGGGCTTCTGGACGTGAGTATGTCGAGGGGCACAGCCCATCCGACTCCTCCGCCGCACGCGGCAGCCCGGTCCGAAAGGGCCGGTCGGACTCTCCCATCGCAAAGGACGAACCCGAACGCCGCGCCTCGCTGCCGCCCGAACTGGAGCGGCAAATCAAGAACCGCAACGGGGCGATGAAGCCCTACGACCCGCATTGGTTGAAGGACCTCTCGAAAAACTGGGTCGCACAGGCGTACATCGACACGATGGCACAGGACGCGGCCACCGCTCCGTGGACGCTTCAGGTGCGCGACGACCGGAACGACGTAGACGAGGAGGAGATAATCGACGCCGAGCGCAAACTCCAGAGCCTCCACCCTGAAAAGTCGTTCCGCGACCTCCGGGAGATGGCCGCGCGGAACACGCTGCGGATGGGCGACGGCGCGTGGCTCAAGCACTACTACTCCAACGGGGAGTTGGCCGAGGTGGTGCCCGTTGACTCCGCGCGACTCTACAAGCAGGTGGACGAACACGGGATGACAAACGGCTACCTGCAGGTGCGGTTCTCGCAGATGGGCACCGGCTCCACCTTCGACTTGGAGGAGGTAGTCTGGTTCGAGTGGGCGAGTCGCGAGGACCACGTGTATGGCGAGGGTCCGGTGGAGAAGGGCGAGGAGTTGATACGGCTGATTGAGGAGTTGAAGGAGAAGGAAAAGAAGGACTTGGAGGAGGGGATGCCGCCGGGCATCGTCTCCGTGAAGGAGGACGAGGACACCCCGCTGGCGGTGGACTCCTACGAGACGGTGAAGGACAACTGGGACTTGAAGGAGGGCGAGCGCCACCGCGCCATCGTGAGCATGGGTGACTGGCAGTTCACGCCGCTCGACGCTGGCTATCAGGAGCTACAGTTCATGGAGCGAAACAAGATGTGGATACAGAGTCTCGGAGCCGTGTTCAAGGTGAACGCGCCCTACGCCGGCTTCGACTTCCAAGAGGGCAACCGCGCCCAGAACGAGGCGCAGCACGAGGCGGCGAAGCAGCGCGGCTTCACGGTCCTCCTCCGGCAGATGGAGGAGGCCATCAACCGGCAACTCATCTGGACGGACATCAGCGAGGACCTCGAATTTGTCTTCGAGACGGCGCAGACCGTCGAGGAGAAGCAGCAGGAGGCGCAGCACCAACAGGAGTTGGCGCGGGCGGCGGAGGAGTGGGACAAACTCGGCCGGGACGTGACGCTCCGCGACGGGCGGCTGGACATCGAGGACGGCCCGGTGGAGGCACCCGAGGAGACGGACGACGGCGGCGGGCCGTTCGGTTTCAGCGCGGACTCCTCGAAGGACACGCTGGACGGGAGCGGGCCGAGCCACTACTTCCACGACCGGGAGGCGGCCGAAGCCTTCGCCCCGGAGTTGGGGCTGGAGGGCGCACACCGCCACGAGAGCGACGACCCGCGGGTGGGCGAGTGGATGCCCGGAAGCACCCACGACGCCTACGAGCGGGCCGTCTACCAGCCTCGGAAGGCCGAGACGCTGGACGACCTCGACTTCGCTGGCTACCCCGACGCGGCGAGCGAGAACGCACAGATGGCACTCGACGCCCGCGAGGAGACGGGAAACCCGAACGACTGCGGGACACAGACGGGCTGGGCACGGGCGAACCAGCTTGCGAACGGGGAGGCGCTCTCGCCCGAGACGGTCGGCCGGATGGCTAACTTCAGACGCCATCAGGGCAACGCGGACATGGGCGACGAGGGGCGCGAAAACTGCGGGTGGATGATGTGGAAGGCGTGGGGCGGCGAGGAGGGCGTAGCGTGGGCGGAGCGGATGGTCGAGCGGATGGACGAGATAACCGCGTCCGTGGACGAGGGCGGGAGCGGCGGCAAGAGCCTCACGAAGGAGGAGGTGGAGAAGCTGGACGAGGTGCTGTTGAGCGCGCACCGCAGCCAAATCCAGCCGGAGTCGCTTGCGGACATCGAGAAACGGTCGTGGAGCGGCGAGGACTCCGTGCCGCAGTACGTCCTCGACACCATCACCGCGGCCATCGACGGCGGCGCGGTGTTCTCCGACATCGAGGGCATCCCCGACCGGACCGTGGAGCGGTTGGAGGACGTGCTGGGGGACGCACTCACCCAGCCTCAGGGATGGTCCACCCGGTCGCTCGTGGACCGGATGAAGGACATCTGGCCGGGCGTGTCCGAGCAGAAGTTGGAGACGGTGGCCCGGACGGAGACGGCTTCGGTTCTCAACCGAGCGCGGGAGGAGGGTTACGACGACTCCGCCATCGACGGCGAGCCGCTGTTCTACTGGACCGGGCCGGAGGACACGCGGACCACGCCCGTGTGTACGGGTGACGGCGACGAGCCGGGGCTGAAGGAGTTGACCAACCCGCGCTTCGGCGGGGAGCCGCTCACGATGCCCGACCTCATCCGGGAGCAGAAGCGCCTGCACGACAAGCACTTCACCAGCCTCCGGTTCCGGCGTCACGTACCTCACGTGAACTGTCGTCATTCATTTGTCAGGTACGTCGAACAATAGCCGTTAAGTCCCGTGGCGGCATACCTTTGGGCGTGCCTTATAGACCGAAGGACCCGGAGGACTACCGCGACGAAGCGTGGCTGCGCGAGCAGTACCAAGGGAAGCGCAAGAGCATGAACGTCATCGCGGAGGAGTGCGGTTGCTCAAAAGAGACAATCCGCCGTTGGATACACCGTCATGGAATCCCTACCCGTGATATGTCCGAAGCAGTTCGGTTATCATGGGAGGACGCGCCCGATGAGCGGCGCGAAGCAGCCGCCGAGACTATCCGAGAACACGCTCAACCGTGGTGGACGATGGATGAGGAAACGCAAGAGCGCGTTCGTGAATCGCTCTCCAAGAGGATGACGGAGAATAACCCGATGGAGGGTGCTACGGGAGAGGACAACCCCGCGTGGAACCCGGACCGGGACGCCGTGGACTTCTACAACACGCCGGAGTGGAAGCGGACACGGTCAGAGGTGTACGAGCGTGACGGCTGGACTTGCCGAGAGTGCGGAGCGAAGGATGAAGTCCTACACGCCCACCACGTAGTCCCTATCTCTGAGGGCGGCAAACCGTTCGATTTGGAGAACCTGATTACTGTCTGCAAGTCCTGCCACGAGGGGATTCACGACCGGCCAATCGCGTAACTGCCGGCACACCTTCGTCCGCCACGTCGAAGGGATGTAACGCCCGGACGGGGTTTGCGGAACCCGGTTCTGGGGGCGTGAACCCCGGCTTTGACGCCCGAATCCACCGCTCCGGGGAAACGCCTATGCCGGGTGGGTCCGAACCGCTGCCGTGTGGACCCAGACACCGCGGACAAGTGGACGGACATCGCGCTGGAGCTGGCGGAGTGGGTCGCTGCGGCCGCCATCATCTACGGCTGGGCGACGGGACTCATCGAACCAGCAACGCAACTCGGTCAGATTATCGTCGGCGCGGCGGCCGTCGTCCTCCTCGGGGACGCGGCGCGCAAGCTGGTGATGGACCGAATACTCGGAGGCGGCGATGAGTGACCAACACGACCACGGCGGGGAGCGCGTGTCGAAGGCAGAGTACGAGGGAATCGCGAAGGAGATGGCAAAGGACGGGGCACGGACCAGACGCCAACGCGAGGTCGAGGGCGCGTTCGGGCAGAGCCTCCCGATGGTTCTGCGCGACCTCCGCGAGAACACGCCGTCCAAGAGCGCGATGCTCCGCCGCATCAACGAGACGCTGGACGCAAACGGCATCGAGCAGAAGGTGAGCCGCGGGACGCTCTACAACTGGCTCGATGACGTGGCGGCGGAGCCACGGGAATGACCGTCGTTACAACGGAGGCGGCCGCAATCGGGCTGGTGGTGGCGCTGCTGGCCGTCCGGCTGTGGGTCGGGCCGACCGCCCTATCCATCCGGTTCGCCGCGGCATGGGGCGCTGCACGCCAGCAGTATATGCCGCTCGTGGACGGCTACGCCAAGCGCATCGCGGGCGTCTCCGCCGAGAACAGCGCGGAGATGGAGGAGTACGTGCTGGAGACGGACGCGAGCATCGGGGAGGCAGTCCGCCGGCTCCAGCGCGGGAGCGAGCGCCACCTTGAGGTGAGCGTGCTGTCGGGACTCAAGACGGACTGGGAGGGGAACCCGGAGGTGGCGTCGGTCGTCGGCTACCACGGCCCGAAGCCCGCCCCGTGGCTCCCGGACGTGGCCCGCCGCTACCAAGTCCACGTCACCATCATGCGGCTCCCGGACGGAACGCTCCGCGTGACGGCGCACCGAGAGGCAAACTCGTGGCGGCCGGACCTGTGGGAGGACCACCTGTTCAAGGGTCCGTCGTTCGACGCCCGCGACGGCGTGGAGACGGCGATAGACTGGTGGATGGCCGGCGAGGCGTAGCCGCGCGCCAACAGAACACCACAGACACGGCCTGTAC